>Ga0114939_10000206_pt1 | contig 50794 bp, 50 predicted proteins | sample AshMeaCrysSpring_FD_87196 | JGI IMG/M metagenome (GOLD analysis project Ga0114939, IMG submission 87196) | Groundwater microbial communities from Big Spring, Nevada to study Microbial Dark Matter (Phase II) - Ash Meadows Crystal Spring | ecosystem: Environmental > Aquatic > Deep subsurface >...
AAGGAAGAACGGAATCTTCGGATCAGCGGCGTAGGAGGACAGTTGGTGGAAGGCGTCGATATAGGCGTCCTGCAACACGTCCGAAGGATCGATGCGGCCGTGGAGACGGGCGTCCAGGCGCAGGGCGACCAACCGGATCGGCTTCTCGCTGGGCTCTGGCATAGGCGGTTGAGGTGGCAACGGAGGCTCGTGGCCGGCGCCGCCGTTGGCTGATTCCGGTGGACCTTCTCCGGCGGTTTCTTCAAGATGAGCCTCGGCCGCTTGCCCGTGCCAGATAAAGATGACAGTGACTCCATCAGCAGCGATCGCTGATCCATCCCTAATCTCGCTCAGCCCGGCCGTCTTCAGGGCTTCAATCAGGTAGCCGGCGGCCGAATGAAGCGAAGTGTAATCGTCATTCAGGAAGACAGGACACACCTGTTGATAAAGCCCGGCGATCCATTTCCTAACCCCTGTCCGGTCGACTCCCTGGCGCACGGCTTCCCGCATGGCGGCCGCCATCTCGACCAGCGCGTCCTCGAAGTCCGATCGGGAAACAGGCGGCTCGCCACCAGCGGCCATGACGAATTGCTCCGCGAGATCATCCATCGCCCCCTGATCGCCGCCGCTGAGGCGAAAGACCCCGGCCGCCGTGGCGGTGGCGGTAAAGAAATTTTCGATGACCGGTTGAAGACGAATTTCATCGCCGGGCAGAGCCGCGCTCATGCGGCCCAGGAAGGCAACCATACCGGGGACAACCACCGCCGCAAGTCGCTCCAGATCTCTTGTCTTCTGAGCCGATAAGCCTGTTTTACCGGCGGCGTCTTTGTCCATGTTATAGGCCAAAGCCAGCGCCTGTTTCAGGATGAAAGCGTGATTAAAGCCAGTCATGGAAAATCCTCGACAGTAGATTCATTCGCGTGATCGAACCAGAATCTCGCTATTCTTCAATTTCTGCCATTGGCGGATCGTCCGCCGCAACGGCACCCGCCCCCATACGAATGTATCCACCGGATACCATAAGATCGCCCAGGTCGCAATTCCCGTCCAGGCAACCAGGGCTGTAAGAAGGGGGCCTTCCAGCTTCAGCAAGGAGACGAGCAAGGCGATGATCGCGAATAGTCCTAACACAACGAATATACTCACGATAAAGTCTCGCCGTCCCTCGCTATGCGTCGCAGCCAATTCGTCGCTCAGGACTTCGATTTGGCCGTCACAATAACGCCGGACGGCATCGTGCGTTTGTCTCTCGATGTCGGAGGTCATCATATCGGGCGGTAACTGAACGAGGATCGCGACCGGTTCCCTGGTCGGATAGGGTCGCAACTTGGCAAAAATCTCGTCAATGCCGGAACGGTTTCGCGAGTTTGGCTGCCAGGGGTCGACTTCGGGGTCAGCGAATAAATCATCCGGGCTCTGTAGATCGATTTTGATGGTATCGTTACCGGCCATAATACCTCGAAATGAATGATGATTCGGTTCATAGAGGCGATTACAACCGCTTTTTTCAGTGACCGCGCTGAAGCGCCTGCTCCGAATAACATGAGAATATCTTTGTAACCCGATTTTGGGACGCTTGGTCTTTCATGTAGTCATTGTCTCAACCAGCAAGGCAGCGATGCATCAGCGGTCGAGCAGCGTCTCCAGCGCGTTCATCACCACGCGTTCAGTCCGGCCATCGTTGTCGAGTGTTGGCTCCCACAATGAAACGGACACCGCCATCACGCGACCGGTTCGTGCCAGCGCGCGAAAGACCGAATTGAGCCGTTCGGCGCTTGGCCCGCCCGGCGCGGGGTAATTCATGGCCGGAGCTTCGGCCGGATCGATCACATCGACATCGAAGTGAACGTAAAGCGGGCCATCCGGAATCATCCCCGGTTCCAACAGGTCACTGATGTCCGGTATGTGGGTGATAGCCGAGGCGGCGACATTGTCCCTTTCGCCGCGATCGAGGTCGCGGCCATCGGTGAGAATTACCCGGTTCTCCGGCCAAGGACGCAAACCGGCTCCTTCTAAGAGTGTTTGCTCGCCCAGGCCAACGGCCATGGCCAGCGGCATGCCGCCCAGGAAACCGCTGGGCGTCGTGTCCCACGTGTTAAAGTCGCCGTGGGCGTCGAACCAGATCAGAGTCGGTTCAATGCCGGCCTGTTGCAAACCGGCGAGAACACCGATCGTGGCGCAACAATCTCCGGCGAGGCTGACCGGCCGTTTGCCGGCGGAGAGTGCCGCACTAACTTCACCGGCCAAAGCCCGGTAGAGCGCGCCCATGCGCGTTGTCCTCTCGCCCTCCGGCAGATCAACCTGCACGATCTGCCAATCATCTTTGGGTATAAGACCCAAATCTGTTTCGGGCTCATCGAGAAAGTACGGTGTCAGAATGTAATGATCGCCCATTGGGTTGACCTCTTAACGCAGGACGTAAAATCGAAAGAGGCCGGATCATGCCCGGCCTCTTCGATTGGTTTCATCAAGATTCGTTAGCCCATTGTTGGCGTCAGGCTACTGATTGGCACGCCGGTCTGAACATACTGGGCGGAAACCCAGCCGGTGCGGCCGTCGGACAGGATGATCTGGACCCAGGTGCCGTCCATATTGCGGAAGCCGGTCAGGGGGACGACCGTGCAGGGCTGCAACTGGGCAATCGGTTCAAATTGGGTCCCGGGACCAAGCCGGACATTGAGCGGCGTCGTGCTAATGACGACGGCATTCATGCCGCTAACCGTCGGGCAATTCTGGGTGGTGCCACCACCCCCGCCACCGGATCCACCGCCAAGCGGCGGAACGGGCAGGACGCCCTGGCCGCCGGGAACCAGCAACAGGCCGACCTGGATGGCAGCCTGGCCGCTGTTTTCAAAATATTCAACGCGAGCTTCGATTGGCCCGCCGGCATGCCAGAAATCGACCGCGATGGTCGTCAGCGCTTGCGAGCGCCAGTTGTCAATGACCAGCACATTGTTCATGAATAAACGTGACCCGTCGTCACTGCGCAAGAAAACACGATATTGGCCAGCGGCCGGATTGGAGTAGGTTCGCGTCCAGCGGGCCGAGAAAAAGTCGGAATTGACCACGCCTGGCGCGGGCGAACCGGTGCCCCAGTTGAAGTTCAGGTAGCGATCATCGCGGACCAATACCGGCGCGCCGGAAACGGTCGTATTATTAAAATACTCACCGCGCCAGTTGGGGTAAAAAGTACCACCGCCGCCGCTACCGATTGGCTCCCACCAGAATTTTGCCACGGCCATGCCGCCGGATTCGAAGTAATCCACGCGAATAGTGTGAACGCCTTCTGCCATAGACCGGTCAAACGTCATGGTATGTTCCTGACTTTCGGTCAAGTTGTCGAGTACCATTTCGTTGTTAATGAACACGCGCATGCCGTCGTCCATCGTCGCGTAAAAACGATAATTTCCAGCCGGGAAATAGACATTGCGCGTCCAGCGGGCAGAGAAATTGTCATCATTGACGTTGGGGTGGGGCGAGCCGCCGCCCCAATCAAAATCGATCGTCCGGTCTGATCGTTGATGGACAACCGGACCCGAAAAATCGCGGGTGTTCCAGAATTGAGCCGCCCAAAACTCGTCCTCGGTTTGGGCCTGAACCTGGCTGCCTATCGCCAGCAAAAAAAATGCGGTCAAGGCGGCAAACATTAAAATGGGAATTCGTCGATTCAGTCGCAACATTGCTTCACTCCTCACTTGGTTCAGTGATCTTTTCAACAAGGGTTATTTTGTATTCGCGGATTAGCTTGCCGGTTACAAACCGGCATCCCTTTCGCTGGAAAAGATATTGTAATTGTTAACCCAAATATTAGTGTCAGATCGGGTCTCCGTCAAGCATCTTAAAATGTGGAGGTGTGCGTCTAGTTCGTTGATGGCCGGGGTTTTGTAGTGGCGATTTGACCAAATCGCCCCACAACGATCAACAGATCTGACGCACATCCTCAATTTGGTAGAAGGCCTTTCTGTAATCGGTGCTATCGATATGAAGCCGATTTCGCCACCATAAGGGTTAGGCAACCGGGAGCGGCGTTGGCCGGAAACAGACGGCTTAGATCCCCGGTTGCCTGATCCTGGCCATTGAATAGAGGCGAGTTTTGTCTTTTGTCGAGGATTCCTCGCTGCCTCGTCCTTACGGAATTGACCGGTTCGGCCGGCAACTGGACACTCCGAAACACGTGAGTTCAGGATAATGGGATCACGGCGCGCAACACCCGGCTGGTTCAATTTGTTGATGGTCAAACCCTTGACTGTGTTACTATTAAGGGACCATGCCATTCCCTGATATCTGCGCGGTTGTCGCCCGTTGCCAACTCTTTCGCGAACTTTCTGAAATCGAGTGCAAGCAGATTATCGACCAGGGCCGAGTCTATGATGTTTTGAAAGGCAGTTATTTCTTCCATCAGGGCGAAGAATCAACGATGCTCTATGTGATTATCTCCGGCCAGGTAAAGCTATCCCAGGTGACAGCGGAAGGCCAGCAGGTCATCGTCAATTATTTCGCCCCGGGTGAGGGGTTGGGAATCATCGTGGCGCTCAATGAGACGCCCTATCCGGTCTCGGCCGAGGCAGTCGAAGATTCAACGGCCGTCGGCTGGGGCCGGGAGGCAATGCTCGATTTGATGCGTCTCTATCCGCAGCTGGCCTTCAACGGTATGCAGATGGTCGGCCGGCGCTTCACCCAGATGCAAACCCGCTTTCAGGAGCTGGCTACCCAGCGCGTCGAACAACGCGTAGCGCGCGCTTTAATGCGTCTCGTGCGACAATTTGGACGTCGCCTGCCGGAGGGCGTCCTGATCGATATGCCCCTCAGCCGCGAAGACCTGGCTCAGATGACCGGCACCAATCTTTATAACGTGAGCCGGATTCTCAGTAAATGGGAAGGCGAAGGGCTGATCGCTTCCGGCCGGCGACAAGTGATCTTGCTCAAAGCCCACGAACTAGTCTTGCTGGCGGAAGATCTGCCTTCACCCGGCCAGGCAAGCCAAACCAGTGACTCTTCGCCTGACACCTGAGTTCCATTTCCCCCTTAACTCTTTGCAATTATGCAAAGAAGCACAATCGATTCTCGGTTATGCTCCCTAATGAAAGTATCAATTCATTATAGGGTGGCGCATACTAAATCGGTATGGGCTACAACAGGAGCTAGAAAGAATGAGATTAAATCGATCGTCATCCAAACCGTTGCTATTTGTAACCGTCCTTTTGGCAATGGCTTTAATAGCCGTAATCGCTGTCAGTTGCCAGGATAGCGGCGAGCAAGCTTCGACCAGCGCCGAAGTAGCCGGCGCGCCAGAAGATATCAATGCCATCGCGGAAGCGCGTGGCCTGACACCGGCGGATGTTGTCAACGCCGTTAAGACCTTCATGCCGAGCGGCACCCATGACGAATATTATGAGTTTGCATCCGGCGGCCAGTCGGGTCAGGTCTACGTCATCGGTCTGCCGTCCATGCGCATCCTCAAGCAAATCGCCGTCTTCACTCCTGAACCCTGGCAGGGATTTGGATACGGCGAGGCGGGGACGATGGATGTTCTGTCGCAGGGTGGAACCACGCCTGATGGTAACCCACTCACCTGGGCTGATACGCACCACCCGGCGCTCAGCGAGACGGCCGGGGACTACGACGGCCAATGGTTGTTCATCAATGACAAGGCCAACGCCCGCGTGGCGGTTATCGACCTGCGCGATTTCGAGACCAAGCAAATCGTCAAAAACCCGATCACGCTTAGCGACCACGGCGGCACCTTTGTGACCCCGAATACCGAGTGGATCGTGGAAGGCGGCCAATACGCCATGCCCCTCGGCTTTGAATATAGCTCGATCGAGAACTATGAAGCGGATTATCGCGGCATGATCACCTTTTGGAAGTTCGACCGCGAGGCCGGGCGAATTAAGTATGATGAGTCGTTCGCCATCGAACTGCCGCCCTATTGGCAAGACCTCTGTGATAGTGGCAAGTTGGTCAGCGAGGGGTGGGTCTTCTGCAATTCCATCAATACCGAGATGGCCACCGGTGGCGTCGAACAGGGCAATCCGCCGTTCGAGTCCGGTGCGAGCCAACGTGATATGGATTACCTGCATGTGTTTAACCTGAACAAGGCCGCGGAAGTTGCCGCCGCCGGTAATACCACCGAGATCAACGGCTTCCCCGTCATCGGCTTGCAGACGGCCATCGATGAAGGCTTGATTTACTTCGTCCCCGAGCCGAAAAGCCCACATGGCGTTGACGTGACCCCGGATGGTGCGTATATGGTTGTCGCCGGCAAGCTCGACCCCCATGTCACCATCTTCAGCTTCGATAAGCTGCAAGAGGCCATCGCGGCGGGTACCAGCGAAACCGATGCCTTTGGCGTCCCGGTTCTCAACTTCGATTCGGTCATGGAAGCCCAGGTGGAACTTGGCCTGGGGCCGTTGCACACCCAGTTTGATGACAAGGGTTATGCGTATACGAGCCTGTTCCTGGATTCAGCCGTGGCCCGTTGGACGTTGGGCGGCTCGGCCGGTGAGTTAAATGATGAACCGGACTGGACCCTGGTGACGAAGACGCCCGTTCAGTACAACATCGGCCACATCACCGCTGCCGAAGGCGACACGGTCAGCCCGGACGGCAAATATCTGGTCGCGATGAACAAATGGGCGGTCGATCGCTTCTTGCCGGTCGGCCCGCTGCTGCCGCAGAACTTCCAGCTGGTCGATATCGGCGACCCCGGGACGGACATGCCGGTGGTCTATGACATGCCATTGCCCGATGGCGAGCCGCATTACGGACAGATCATCAAAGCTGATAAAATTAAGGCCTGGGATGTCTATCCGGAAATCGGTTGGGACCCCCACACCCAGGCTGTGAACCCGAATGCGCCGTTGCAAGGCGAGGAGCGGGTTGAACGGGACGGTAAGAATGTCGAAATCTTCATGACCGCCATCCGCAGCCACTTCACGCCGGAGCATGTTGAAATTCAACAAGGCGACCATGTGATCTGGCACATCACCAATGTCGAGCGGGCGCTGGACGCAACCCACGGCTTCACCATCCCGGCTTACAACATTCACGTCAGCATCGAACCGGGTGAAACGGTGACCTTTGAGTTTGACGCGACTCAGGATGGTGTTTTCTCCTACTACTGCACCGAGTTCTGCTCCGCGCTGCACCTGGAAATGATGGGCTACATGATGGTTCAGCCATCCGATGAAGCCTCCTCGGGCAGCAATTCCAACTAATTCCACTCTTTCCTCACTCAGGAGGCCGGAGCGAGACACCCCTCGCTCCGGCCTCCCCCACACACAAGTGGGAATTCATGCGAGGCATACCATGAGCGAAGTCATTCAGAAAATCGTCGGTCCGCGCGCCCCCGCGGAGATATCCGAAGCGGAGCGCAGAAAGTTCTCCATTCCGAATATATTGTTGGGCGCGGCCGCCGTTCTATTGTTGGTGTCGATGTTTCTCCCCTATTGGAAGATGACGTTGTTGGCTCCCCAATATCCGGGCGGCCTGTCGATCGAAGTCTATGTCAACCGGTTGACGGGAGATGTCAGCGAGATCGACGGACTCAATCACTATATCGGGATGCGACCGCTCGGCGAGGCGGCACAATTGGAGCGGGCAGTCAGCCTGGTGGCGGTAGTTTTTCTGGTGCTGCTGGTGCTGGCGGCCATCTTCGTCCATTCCCCCTGGGCGGCATTGCTGGCTTTACCGGCCATCTTGTGGCCCTTCATCTTCGTGGCCGACATGTACTACTGGATGCGCAACTTCGGGTTAAACCTCGATCCGACCGCGCCTCTCAGTAGTTCCATCCAACCATTTATACCCCCTATTCTGGGGAGTGGCATGGTTGGTCAATTCGAAACGATCGCCTCGTTTGAAATCGGCTTGTGGCTGGCCTTCATTGCCGTAGCGTTGATCCTGGCCGGCCTTTATTACCAGCGACGGGCTTACAAGCCTTTGACCGAGAAGTCTTCATAAGGATGTTCAGACTGTGTTTATTAATGGTCGATCGCGAGGTCTCCGGATGAAGGGTTGGTTACTGATGGTGATGATGGTGTTGTCTTTTGGCGGGGGGCGCATGGCTTTGGCCCAGGGCGATCCGGTCCGCGTTCCGGCCGATCAGTTGCCGGAGGCTATCGCGGCCGCACAACCCGGTGACACCATCGAGGTAACCGGTGGTGAATTCCGCGGTAACCTGGTCGTCGACAAGACATTGACACTCATCGGCCTCGATCGCCCGGTGCTGGACGCCGGTAACACGGGAACCGTGTTGCGCATCAACGCGCCCGACACGGTAGTGCGTGGCTTCATGATCCGCAACTCCGGCAACTCCCTCGACCGCGAGGATTCGGGCATCATCGCCACCGCGCCGCGCGTAATCGTGGAGGATAACAAATTAGAAAACGTTCTGTTTGGAATCTACGCCAATTCGGCCGCGGATATGATCGTTCGCGGCAATGAAATAACCGGGCAAGACCTGGATATCGCCCGACGCGGCGACCTGATCCGTGTCTGGGACAGCGACGGCGTGCTCGTCGAGAATAACAAGACCCACAATGGCCGCGATGTTGTCTTGTGGTATTCCGAGGGATTAACGTTGCGCGGCAACGAATTTACCGACGGCCGTTACGGATTGCATTTCATGTATTGCGACGATGCACTCATTGAAGGAAACCACTTGACCAATAATTCAGTCGGCGCTTACTTGATGTACGGCCGGCGCATGACCTTGCGCGATAACCTGGTGGCGTTCAATCGCGGGCCCAGCGGTTATGGGATCGGTCTCAAGGATATGGATGATTCGGTCATCACCGGCAACCGAATCCTCGATAATCGCGTCGGCGTGTTTAACGATGGGTCGCCGCGCGAGATGGATTCAATCGGCATTTTTGAAAATAATCTCTTCGCCTACAACGATATCGCTATGGAGATGCTACCTTCGGTGCGCCACAACCGGCTCCAGGACAACAGCTTTATCGAAAATGAACAGCAAGTGGTCATCGCCGGCGGCGGCCGGCTTGGCGAAAACGACTGGACCCCGGACGGCCGTGGCAACCATTGGAGCGATTACGCCGGTTACGATGCCGACGGCGACGGCCTGGGCGATATCGAATTTCGCTCGGAGCACCTGCTCGACGACTTGTTGAGCCGCCAGCCGGAATTACGCCTTTTTCTCTACAGCCCGGTTGTCAATGCGGTCGAATTCGCCGCCCGCGCTTTTCCCCTCGTCCGGCCCCAACCCATCCTGGTTGATAGTGCGCCGTTGACCCAGCCTGTACCGCCGACCGCCGCGCCACTGCCGGTTACGAGCGAAGAGGGCGTGCTATGGCCGGTCCTAATCCTGCCTTTTGGCTTGCTGACTCTGCTGGCGGTTACTCGTATAAGCCGGCGGCGATACCATATGCCCAAACCGGCGACATCGACCGCTATGGCCGGTCGGATTGAACAAAGAGTCTGATCATGATTCAAGTTACGAACCTGACTAAACGCTTCGGCCGGTTTACGGCCGTCGATAACCTGACATTTACCGTCGAATCGGGCGAAGCGGTCGCTTTTTGGGGAGCCAACGGCGCCGGCAAAACGACGGCGGTCCGTTGCCTCCTGAACTTCTTCCCCTATGAAGGGGAGATCGTCATCAATGGGCTGGATGCCCGTAAACAGAGCAAGCATGTCCGCCGGTTAATCGGCTTTGTGCCCCAGGAATTGAGCTTCCACCATGATATGTCGGTGGCGGAAACCTTGGTCTTCTACGCCCGGCTCAAGAAAGTTCCAGACGGTTTTGACTTTGAACCGCTGCTCACCAAGCTACGCCTGACTGACCATATCGATAAAAAAGTAGGCGAGCTTTCCGGCGGCCTGAAGCAGCGCCTGGCCCTGGCCGTGGCTTTGCTCTCCGACCCGCCTATCCTGGTCCTGGATGAACCGACAGCCAGCCTCGATATTCGCGCGCGAGAGGAGTTTTTGCTCCTGTTGCGCGAACTAAAACAGGCCGGCAAGACGATGATCTTCTCCTCCCACCATCTCGAGGAGATAACCGCGCTGGCCGACCGGGTGTTGTTGCTGGAGGCGGGTCGCCTGGTGGTCGATGCACCGCCCGATCAACTGGAGCGGCGCCTCGGCTGGGAAACGACTCTGCATCTCTATCTACCGGAGACGGGCATTGAACCGGCCATGACGACTCTGGCGGGATTGGGCATGCCGGTCAGCCGGAATGGCCGCGGAATTCGCGTGCAGGTCGCACCGGGGGCTAAGGGCCGGGTATTTCGCGTCCTTCAGGACGCGGGAGTCGCGGTCGAGGACTTTGCTGTGGAGTAAGGATGATGGATTTCGAAACCGTCTTCATTTTGATTCAAAAAGAACTGCGTGATGCCTTTCGCAATCGCTGGTTCATTCTGTATACCGTGGCCTTCGCCATCCTGTCGATGACACTGGCCTGGTTCTCCGTCTCCGGCGCGGGCAGCTTTGGCGTGGCCGGCTTTGGCCGCACCACGGCAGGCCTGATCAATCTGATTCTCCTGATCGTACCGTTGATGGGTTTATCATTGGGAGCGTTGAGCCTGGCCGGAGAACGTGAAAACGGAACCCTGGCCTACATGCTCGCCCAGCCGATTAACGGGGCGGAATTGCTGTTGGGGAAATATATCGGTCTGGCACTGGCCCTGGCGGCAGCTTTGGTGATCGGCTTCGGCTTGACGGGCTTGTTGATGGTTATCGCCGGCAGCGGAGGCGATTTCCTCATTTATGTGACGCTGCTGGCTTTGTCGCTCTTGCTGGCGGTGGCGAGCCTGAGCCTGGGATTGCTGATCTCGGCCACCGTCAAGCGCGCGGCGACAGCTGTCGGATTGGCGCTGTTCTTATGGCTGATCCTGGTCTACTTCGGCGATCTGGGATTGATGGGTACTTCCGTCGTGATGAACCTCAAGGTCGGTCAGCTCTTTGGCCTGGCCTTGATCAACCCGTTACAGGTTTTCAAAATCGCCGCCGTTCTCGATCTCCGCGACAACCTTGAGGTCCTGGGTCCGGCCGGCATCTATGCTTTTCGCACCTACGGCGCGGCGTTATGGCCGTTGCTGGTTGGTCTATTGGTGGTATGGGCGGTGGTGCCCTTCCTCCTGGCCACTCAGGTGTTCAAGAAAAAGGGGGTCTTATGAATCGTTTCCCCACATTGGTTCTATTGGCCGTCGTCTTGATGCTCGGGCTTATGGCTTGTGGCGGCGGCACATCGCTCGACGAGCCGCCGGAAATTCTCTACGGCCAGGATGTCTGTGATGAATGCAATATGATCATCAACGAGCCGAAACACGCCGCCGCATACGTGACGGCCGAGGGTGAGGCGCGCCGCTTTGACGATATCGGCGATATGCTGGCCTATAACCAGCGCAACCAGGAGGATGTCCACCAGTTCTGGGTTCATGACTACAACACGGAAGCGTGGGTCAAAGCGGACGAGGCTTTCTTCGTTGTCAGTTCTGGCCAACCGACGCCGATGGGGTGGGGAATCCTGGCCTTCGCCGACCAGGCTTCAGCCGATGCCTTCATCGCCGGCGGCACCGGTCTGATCGCTACCTGGGCTGACTTGTTGGCTATGATGGCCGACGGTACGCTGTCATCCGAAATGGGGATGGGCGGCACAGCGGAGCGGGTGATGTTTCGACTGGGACGTGATCAGATGTGTGACGGGCACAAGGGCCACTCCCAAATTGCATCTACGGTTGGCGAACCAATCGCCGCCTCAGACGGCAATTGATCGTCCATTTTTTTTCCGGTGACTTTACCGGCGTGAGCCAACTTATCATTTGGAGGTAAGATGTCCAAGAGAAATTTGCAGTGGTTTGTTTTGATTTTGTCCATTTTGGTTTTGGCCCTGGCCGCCTGTGGTGGCGGCGGCGCAACGGCCGACGGTGGTGGTGAGGAAGTAGCCCAGGTTCCCGAGGCGGAACCGACCAGCGTCGGCGACCCCGAAGCCGGAAAGGCTCAGTTCGATATGGTCTGCATTGCCTGCCACGGATCAGGCGGTGTGGGCGTCGAAGGATTGGGTAAACCATTCACCACCAGCGAGTTCCTGCTCACCGTGAGTGACGAGGAGTTATTGACATTCATCAAGACGGGGCGGCCGATCAGCGATCCGGCCAACACCACCGGGGTCGATATGCCCCCGAAAGGCGGCAACCCGGCCCTGACAGATGAGCAATTGATGGATATAATCGCCTACATTCGTACCCTTCACGAGTAATCCAACCGGCGGATCGAAGCCCGGTAGTTTGGACAGAAACCATCTACCGGGCTTCGTCTGGGTAAGCCATTCCAGAAAGCGAGGCATGGTGACATGAGCAACATCCAACCGGCACCACAAGCGCTGGCCACTATGAAAATCACGGATGTGTTGCAACGTTGGCCGGGGACGGCCGATGTTTTCCACAGCCACGCCATGGCCTGTGTCGGTTGTGCCGTCGCCTCTTTTTATTCAATCCAGGATGCCGCGGAAGTGTATGGCTTAGTGCCGGAAGACTTTATTCGCGATTTACTCGCTGCCATCCACGCAGCTGAGAAAGAGTAGACGACAATTCATGACTGAGCACTACCGGTTATTCACGGACCTGTCGGCGCTGATCCCCGAAGTACCGGCCGACAGCATTCTCAGCCGGACTTTCTACAAAGACGACCGGCTGAGTGCTATCTTGTTCAATTTCGCGACGGGGCAGGAATTGAGCGAGCACACGTCGGTATTCCCGGCTATCTTGCACGTCCTGAACGGCCGTGCCCGGTTGACATTGGGTCCAGACGTGATGACGGCTGAATCCGGCGCATGGGTACATATGGATCCCAATCTGCCGCATAGCGTCTACGCGGAAACGCCCGTCGTTATGTTATTACTCATGCTGCGCGGCTGAACGTGATCCCGATAGGTGCCGGGTAACACGACATCGATCACCGGGCCGGTATTTCCTCATCACTCTGTCACTGACACTCCCTGCTTTATTGGCCGGGCGGTTCGCTTGGGAATCATGAAACGCGTTCTCCTCTTACTCTTGGCGATCCTGGCTTTACTGGCCGCCATATGGGCCGGATGGCTGCGAAGCGGCTGGGTCTGGCCGACGCTTCACCCTTCCCTGGCCGCGGCCCACGGCCCGTTAATGGTCTCCGCGTTCCTGGGCACAGTCATCAGTCTGGAACGAGCCGTAGCATTGGATAAACGATGGACCTATCTGGTTCCATTGATTACCGGTATTGGGGGATTGTTACTCATCTTCGGGATTTCCTGGATAGGGGGGAGCCAGTTATTGGCTGTGGGTAGCCTGGGTCTGGTCCTGCTGTTCGCCCTGATCGTCCGGCAGCATCCGGCGATTTACACGGTGGTCATGGCCGGAGGAGCGATCGCCTGGTTTGTCGGGAATGCCTTGCAACTGGCGGGCCGTCCGATTTACATTGTCACTCCCTGGTGGGTCGCTTTTTTGGTCCTCACGATCGCCGGCGAGCGGCTAGAATTGGACCGGGTTTTGCGCCTGTCGCGATCGGTTATTCGTTTGTTCGCCCTCGTAGTGATCATCCTAGCCCTGGGAATTATCCTGTCGGTATTCCGTTATGATTTAGGCGTTCGGCTGGTAGGCGCGAGCCTGATCTTGCTGGCGGGATGGCTGTTGAGATTTGATATTGCCGGACGAAATTTATCGAAGAATGGTCTGACCAGGTTTATCGCGGTCTGCCTATTCAGTGGTTACCTCTGGCTGGGGATTGGCGGGGTATTGTGGTTACTGTATGGCGGTGTACCGGCCGGGCCGATCTACGACGCCATCTTGCACAGTGTTTTCCTCGGTTTTGTTTTTGCCATGATATTCGGTCACGCGCCGCTCATTTTTCCGGCGATCCTAAACCGGCCAATGGCATATTCATCCCTGTTCTACCTGCCCCTCATCGCCTTGCATCTATCGCTGGCCTTGCGGGTAATAGGCGATTTGATCGGCGATCTGGCTTTACGCCGGTGGGGAGGGCTGCTCAACGGTCTCACCCTATTGCTCTTCCTGTTGGTGACGGCGAGCGCATTAATGGCCGGCAGGCGACCTTCTTCTGCGCCGGACCGGGTGCTGTAATGATGATCTCGTACCGAAACCTGTGGTTGATCGCCCTGGCGATCTTTGTGCTTGCCGGTAGCACCGGCGCGTTCATGCGCTTCGGGGTGATCTATGGTATGGCCGGGTTTGATTATGTCAATGTTCGCCACGCTCATTCGCATCTGATGTACTTCGGCTGGGTGACGCCGGGCTTGATGGCGTTGATCGCCGCCCACTTGCCGCGCTTGACCGGTAAACCCGTCTCACCCCGCTTCGGCCGAGTAATCCTTTCGACGGCCATTTTGGGTCTTGTGGCCTATGTGCCGTTTTTGCTCTACGGCTATCGATCGGCCGAACTGGGGCAGGCACGACTGCCGTTGTCGGTCATGGCGGCTTTCCTGAATGTGCTGGCGTGGTACGCGTTTGCCGGAGTCTACCGCCGGGAGATAAAAGGCGTCCCCCTCACGCGAACGCTTTGGTTATGGAATGCCGCAGTCGTCTTCTTGTTACTGGCCACGCTAGGTGCGTTAGGTTTACCGTTAATGATGCTTAGCGGGGTCGATAACCCGTTGTGGAGCCTGGCCCTGACCCACATATTTCTCGACCTATTCAGCGAAGGTTGGATTGTCCTGACCGGTTTTGGGCTGGCGTATGCCGTCTTTCCGTCGGCGGCCCGGCATCCGTGGGCGCGAATCAGCGGTGATTTGCTGGTAGCGGGGTTGCCGGTCGTCTTCCTGCTCTACATCCCGATGCATCTCATCCCGCCGGCAGTGCGCTGGATCGGGAGCATCGGCGGACTTTTGGTCGTGGCCGGCACGTTAGGTAACCTGGCCGCCCTCTGGCCGGCCGTTAGCCCCGGCTGGCGCGTGCCCCTGTCCTTCCTGGCTTTGAAGTCGCTGGCCCAGATCGGTCTTTTGCTACCCGCCGTCGGCCAATGGGCGGAGGTCGCCCGGATGCGTATCCCTTACATGCATTGGATGTTGCTCGGCTTCGCGACCCTGGTGCTCATCTGCGCCGCCGAAAATTTCTGGGGGATGCGTGGCCGGCGTTGGATGTCCGTCGCCGTGATCGTTTTGTCGGCGACTTTGATGCCTCTCACCGGTTTATGGCCACCGGGTTGGGGCGGTTTGTGGGCGCTTCATGTTGCCGCTTGGGCGGCGCTGGGACCGGTTGTCGTGGCGATCGGCATGCTGGCCGATGGGCTGCGAAACCCTCAAGAAGCGGAGGTTGTCCCGGTCAAGGGTTAAGCCATGCCGACACTAACCCGCTGGCACATCAAATCCGCCTTCCTCTACCTGGCCATCGCTTTTCTGTTGGCCGCCCTGTTAGCATTGGCGCGCGTGTTGCCGGCCGCAATGGTTGATGTGATTCGAACCGGTGGCGAGGCCGATTTGGGTTAGCTGATCCGGACCTCACCCGCGCCGAAGTTGACGTGGATATCGACCCGATTAGCGGCCTGGTCGTAATCCAAAGAGCGGTAAACCGATCCCTTGCGGTGAAACTTGGCCTGGTCGATGGTCATTGCACCAGCGCCGACACTCCCTTGAATCGATGCGGCCACCCCATCGGGTACTTGCACGGTGATGGAGCCGGCGCCGCCCTCGATTTCCACTTTCGTCCGGCCGGCTGACGCCGGCAGCAACAACTCGTTGCTGCTGGCCCCGGTCTTCAGCTTGATGGATTTCGTTTGGGTATTGGAAAGATCGACCAGGGACTCGCTGGCGCCGGTTTCAAGGATCAGGTCCAGGGGGATATCGGCATTGAGATTAATGTCCCAGGTGCGTTCCGGCCATCCTCTCCAATCCCAGTAGGACGAAGCCGGCAGGCGCAGATTAACCAGGGCGCGTTCACCTTCTTCACCCAGCTGGTGTTCGACGCCACCACCGAAGACCCCATTCAACAATTCGTCCGGTGCCGCTCCACCGCCGATTAAGAGGCGACCAGCGCCATAGTGAATGGCGACTTCGGCTTCTTCAAAGCCTTTGAGCTGCAGGGCCAGGTTTTCGGTTGTCATCGATCGGCGCCGGCCGAATCCGCCGAGGAGGAGCGTGAAGCCCAGGAGGATGAGAGTCACTGGCCAGAAGACAACCCATACATTCCACGGCAATAAGCCCAGGCTGTCCAGGAGGAACAAGACACCCAGGAGGATGAAGATCAGGCCCCAAAAAACGCCCCAATTGCGCATAGTAACCGTTTCGCTTAATCCAGCAGTCCGGAGAGCAGCGCGCCGATCCCGCCAATGACCAGGAAGATGGGCCAAACAACGCCCCAATCCCAGCCGAAAAGGAAAATGGCGGCGATGAAAAACAGGATCATACTGCCGATCAGCGAGCCGCGCGCATCGCTATTGATCCGGCCTTCATTCCGGGTTATCCGCCAAAAATTACCGAAGCTACCGAAGGCGGGGATGAGGATGAAGAGCGCCCACCAGTTGTGAAGCTCGAAGTCCGTGAAGTTCTGCAATAGAAAAAAAGCGCCGATTCCGATCAAAATCAGACCGGGAACCCAACTCATGCCGGGGCCACAACTTTCACGCTCTGAGGACGCGCTTTCAACCTTGGCCGTATCCATGTCGTTGGCGCTCATTTCCTTTTCCAAATCCTTAAGGCTCTTGATGTCGTCAGTCATGCGCTTAACCTCCACTCATCTATACGCCTGACACACTCTTGAGTTGCAACAGAACTAAATTTCCCGGTTAACCTGCATCCTGCCCCTTACTATCAGCTACCTGTCCCCTCGCCACGCTTTGTGTTCGACCAGCATACAAGCATCCTGGACGACATCGAGACCAGCGGCGCGGGCTTTGGAGGCTGCCGCCTCATTGGCGATACCCAACTGCATCCAGATCGCCTTCGCGCCGATGGCGATCGCCTCATCAACAAAAGGCGGAACATTTTCGCTGCGTTGAAACAGGAGAACTAGGTCGACCGGTTCCGGCAGACTATCCAGGGAAGGGTAGGCCGGTAAGCCCAAACCCTCGGTCAGATTCGGATTGACCGGCATGATGACGTACCCCTGGCGGTGTAAATACTCCGGCACATAATATCCCGCTTTTAAGGGGTTGGAAGAGAAACCGACAACAGCGATGGAATGGGTATCGGCCAGAACCTTTTCGATTGGATCGCGCTGCATAAATACCTCCGTTCTAAGTCGGGGATTTTAACCGCATGAAGGCGATTGAGGCGAATGCTGCTGGTCAGCGCGCCAGGGCTGATCCTGCTCGCTCGCGGCCGTTCGGGGTTAGGGAAAGGTCGCCGTTGTGGCGCAGGATAAGCCCGTTTTTCTCAGCCTGGCCAACCACCGTTGAGGCGAAAGCAGGTTCCCAGCGAAGATGTTCATGCAGATGGTCGACCCGGCATTCCGTGGTCATAGCCGGGGTATTCTCATGATTCATAAGATGAATCGCGAGCGCCGTCTGGGCAAACTCCCAACGCTGTCGATTGCGGCGCAGTATCTGGGCCACGAGGCCGCGTTCCGGCGCGAGCAGAAAGGCTCCCAGGAACAGGAATCCAAGAAAAGTGGCGATAGAACCGGCGATATTGGCATCGAGCGCGCGAGCCAGCCAGAACCCGCCGATCGCTCCGGCAGTGGCGACGGCCGCGCTCCAAAGCAACATCCGGCTCAGCCGGTTCGTGAGTAAATAGGCGGTGGCCGGGGGTGCGATCATGAGGGCTACAACCAGGATAGAACCGACGGCGTCGAACGCGCCGACGGCGGTGATCGATACCATGACCATCAAACCATAGTGGATGAGCGCGGGCGAAAACCCCAGGGCAACGGCCAACCCGGCGTCGAAGGTGGTCAGCTTCAATTCCTTGTAAAACAGGCCGACCAAAATCAGGTTCAAGATCAGGATAACGCTCATGATGATCAGGCTGCGCGGCAAGTCCAAGCCCATAAAAGCGACGCGGTCGAGCGGCGCGAAAACCAGTTCCCCCAACAAAACCGCGTCAACATCGAGATGGACGCCGCGGGCGAAACGGGAGATGAGGATGACAGCGATCGAAAAGAGAGCCGGGAATACCAAGCCGATGGCCGCGTCTTGGCGCACGAGGCGAGTTTTCATCAGTAGTTCGACCAGACTGACGGTGACAACGCCCATAGCCGCGGCGGCCAGGATGAGCAGGGGCGATTCCAGGGTCCCCAGGGCAAAAAAGCCCAGCACAATACCCAGAAGAACCGTGTGGCTGATGGCGTCGCTCATCATCGCCATCCCGCGCAAAACCAGAAAGACCCCCGGCAAGGCGCAGGCGACAGCGACGATAATGGCGATAATTTGAATTTCGGCGGATGCGCTCATAGGAATAAAACTCGCTCAATCAGATGAATCAGCGATCTCGTAATTTTCCAGCCATGCCGTTCAGGCATGATTTAATTCCCGGCTGCTGGCCAAAGCCTGGCCGGCATCTGTTAGCACCCAGTGGTTGGACGTCGTTTCGCGGACAAGCCCTTCGGCCGCCAGTGCTCGCAAACTATTCTCAACGCCACCCCGGTAACGATTCATCGCCCGTAACACCTCGATATCGTGGGCGTGGTCGCTGTCCGGATGTTGCCCGGCTAGGTAATAGAGGTTGGCCAAAACGGATTGGGTTTGAAGGACATGCCGGTTGCGTTGATGACGAAGCCAGCTCCATGCCAGGCCGCGACTGGCCCCGAAGAACAAGGACAACAGGACGATCACGCTAATGACCAGCACGACAACCGGGCCGGTTGACAGACCGCTGCCAAGACTGCTCAGCAATGCCCCGGTGACGCCGGCCAACGCGCCAAAGGCTGAAGCCAGGACCAGCATCTGGCCGAGGCGATCGGTCCACTGCCGGGCGGCGGCGGCCGGAGCGACGATCATCGCGCTCATCAGGACGACCCCGACCGCCTGGAGACCGATAACGATGCCGATCACCAGCAGGGTGGTTAGCAAGATATCAAGCGCCGTCATCGGAAAACCGAGGCTGGTGCCGTAATCGCGATCGAAGCTGAGCAGCTTGAATTCTTTCCACAGCGCAACAACAACGACCAACGCACCGCCGCCGAATATGGCCATCGTGACGACATCGCGCATAAGCAGGGTTGCCGCCTGGCCGAAGAGAAAGGTGTTAAGGCCGGCCTGGGCCGCCGTGGGATTGCGTTGCAGGAATGTCAGCAGGAGGAGGCCAAAGCCAAAGAAGACGGACAAGATGATCCCCAGGGCGGTATCCTCTTTGATCCGGCTGTACCGGGTAATGGCAAGGAGACTGATCGTGCCGATGACGCCGGCGATGGCCGCGCCGAGTACCAGGATTACGGGAGCCTTGCTGGCGGTCAGCATAAAAGCGATGAGCACGCCCGGCAAGGCGGCGTGTGACATGGCATCGCCGAGCAGGCTTTGCCGGCGCAACAAGGCGAAGGTGCCCAACGCGCCGGCGACGATGCCGAGAACGGCCGCGCCGAGGGCGACTGTTCTAATCGTGTAGTCAAATAACAGGCTGTCCATAGTTCGGTTCCGTCTCGCTTATGCCGGTGCCGTTGCCGGCCAGGAAACCAACGCGGCCACCATACGCCCGCCGCAGATTGTCGTCGGTGAACACGTTGCCGACCGGTCCAGCAGCCACTCGCCTGACGTTGAGCAGCATGACCCAGTCAAAATATTCCGGAACCGTTTGCAGGTCATGGTGGACTACAACCACCGTTTTGCCCTGGGCGCGCAATTCCTTCAGCAAGTCGACAATGGCTCGTTCGGTCGTGGCGTCGACGCCCTGAAACGGTTCGTCCATGAAGTAAATTTGGGCATCCTGGACCAGGGCGCGAGCCAGGAATGTGCGTTGTTGCTGGCCACCCGAAAGCTGGCTGATTTGGCGGCCGGCATAGTCGGCCATGCCCACTTTTTCCAACGCCTCCAGAGCTTGCGACCGCTCCGCCTGTCCGGGACGCTTGAACCAGCCCAGGTGACCGTAACGACCCATCGTGACGACGTCAAGCACACTCGTGGGGAAGTCCCAATCGACGCTTCCTCGCTGGGGAACGTAACCCACCAGCCGGCGCTGCTCGGCATAAGGCTTGCCGTAAATGAGCATCTGTCCGGCGACGGGTTTGATCAAGCCGAGGACGGACTTGATAAATGTCGTCTTGCCGGCCCCGTTTGGGCCGACAATCGCCAATAAGATGCCCGGTGGGACTTGAAGATCGATATCCCACAACACCGGCTTTTCGTGATAGGCAACGGTGAGATCAGCTACATCGATTGCCAAGCTAATAGGCGGGTTTTGTTGGGTTTGTTCATCCATATTGTTAACTCAAATAGGTAAGATTTGGTCTGCCGGGCATTCCGGCGAACGTAACTCAATTGGTTGGGATGTCGTCTGTTTCTGCCAGGGCGCTCGAAATGGTGTCGATGTTGTGGCGAACCATGCCCAGATACGTCCCCTCGGGGGTTCCACTATCGCCCATGGCATCGGAAAACAACTCGCCACCAATGGCGACATCGAACCCGCGCGCGCGGACGGCCGCCTGCACGGCCTCTACCGTGCGTACCGGGACCGAGGATTCGATGAACAAAGCCGGAATGCGATTGTCGGCGATGAAGTCGGCCAGCCGTTGCACATCGGCCGTGCTGGCTTCGGAGGCGGTGCTGATGCCCTGCAGACCCAGCACCTCAAACCCGTAGGCGCGACCAAAATAATTAAACGCGTCATGGGCGGTGATCAACACGCGCTGGGGCTCAGGTACACGGTTGGCCTGCTCGCTGACATAAACGTGCAGCGCTTCGAGTTCGGCCAGATAGGCGGCGGCGTTGGCCTCGTAATCAACGGCGTTTTCCGGATCAACTGACACCAAGGTGTCGCGGATTTGTTCGACCGCGGCCATCCACAGGGTGACATCGAACCAGATGTGGGGGTCATACTCGTCGGCATAATTGGCCGAGGGCAGGAGACGCGCCGGGTCAATACCGGATGAGACGGCCACGACCGGCTGCCGCTCGCCAAGTTGTTCGAGGGCGTCTTCTAATTGCGCTTCTAGAAACAAGCCGTTGTAGAAGACGACATCGGCGTCGCGCAACTTGTCGATATCGCTGGCGATGGCCGTGTAGAGATGTGGATCCGTTCCAGGTCCCATCAAGCTGGCCACCCGAACATGCTCGCCGCCGACGATAGCAGCCGCATCGGCAACCTGGCCAATTGTGGTTACGACGTACAACCGGTCGTCGTCGGCCGGCGTCGTGCAGGCGACGGTCATGAGCAACATGAAGCTGATCATGGTGCCAACCATCAGGACCCGTCTGAGACCGTACGCCGGCGATCCGCCGGCTAAAAATTTCGGGTAGTGAATCATTGTTTTCACCCGGCTTCGTAGCGGACAAAAATCTGACCGGCAGTTCGCCGATCCATCTCAACCGGTTCCGTTTGATTGGCGATCGTGATAAGCATCTGATCTTCGGATGATTCATTAGCCATGACGGAAACCACGATACCCGGATGTAAACCGAGAAGCGCCAAGGCGCGAAGCACGGCGGGATCATCGTCTCGCACATGACCAATTTCGCCGCTTACGTGAGCCGGCAGTTGGGACAGGGGCAGAGTACGGATCGTTTCCAGGCTGAGGTCAGCCTGGGGGATTAAGTGTCCATGCGGATCGGTTACCGGGTTGTCGAGCACTTCCGCCAGCCGGGCAACGACGGCATCGGTGAGGACGTGTTCCAGACGGTCGGCTTCCTCATGCACCTCGTCCCAAGAATAACCCAGTTTTTCGTGTAGATAAAGTTCGATCAACCGGTGGCGACGAACGATGGCTAGCGCTTCCGTTTGCCCGGCATCGGAAAGCCGCACCCCTTGGTATTTGTGGTAATCAACCAGCGGCGGCTCACCGGCGGCCAGCTTTTGCATCATACCGGTTACCGACGCGGGCCGGACGCCGAGGGTATTCGCCAGGTGGTTGGTCTGGACGCGGCCGTCGGGGGAGCGAAGGGATAACTTGTAGAGGACCCGGAGATAATCCTGAACCGCTGGACTAGGCTGCGGAGCGGGCGGGTTTTCTTCAAGTTTTTCTGTTTTAGCCAAGGCTAAATTAGTCATGGCTAAATTGTATTATAGGTTTTACAAATGTCAAGTGGCTGATGAATACTGAAGTGAGTGAAACTGATCTTCGGCTCGATCCTTGATCCCGATCAACATACGCCGTTCCATCGCGAAGTAGATCGGATCGGTGAAAACGCGCCAGATGATCGTGTTGGCCGGCTTACGGTCATAGGTGATTCGGTTGCGGGTGATCAACCGGGTGCGCTGCGGCGGGAGTTGCTCAAGGTGAAACAACCAGGTTGAGCGCATAGACATTTCAGTGGGAGGGCTACTGAGTATTAGATTCTGTATCGGGTCGATGACCACCACGACTTGAAAGGGGTAGCCTTCCGGGCCGAAACGTATCTTGTCTCCGATGGCCAGGTTTTGTAATTCGGGGCGTATCTCGGCGAGATTTTCCATTTTGCAACCGGCGAGGTTTTCGAGTTTTTCATACGAATAAAGCCCACCGCGTCCCTGGCCCATCTGCACCAGCCAGGGCCAGACCGCCTCGGGTGGAGCATCGATTGTGATGGCGCGGGTAGTCTGTAAGACCGGCGACGACACGATTTCGTCACCGGGGAGCGACCTGTGTTGTTCTTCCGAGGTTGCGCCCCAGGTCGCATACCAGTTTCTGGACAAGGGGCTTACCAGGATGTTGGCCCCTATACCGAGAGCGGCCAAAGTTTCTTCGATCAGGGATGGATTAAATTGGTCCTTCATGATTGCCTCGATTACGCCTTTTTAACCACTATAAACGGCTACCCCGCCCGCCGCATCTATCAAAAGAAATAGTTTGAGGTAATAATTCTGGCAAAAGGGTCCGTCCACAGTTACAATGACATCATGGCGAAGGTCGGGAGCCGCCTCATCTCGTTTATTGGCGCTACGTTATTATTAAGCGCGTGCGCCGCTTTTTCATTTGAACAGGCACAACCAACCGCCGAATTTACTTTGCCTTCTCCTTATGGTTCGATGTTTGCCTATCAAACACCGTCCTCGAGATTCGAGGTGCTCCTTCCGGCAGACTGGAACGACGCCGCCGGAGATGATCGTCGCTGTCGTGACGCCCAAAAATGCCTTATAAGCCGCGACAACGAATTCATCTTGCTGCGCGAGGTACGAATGCCCGCGACTGATGGCACACCCCTGTCACTGACGAAGGCGATCGATAACGTGGTGGCCAATTTCGAACTGACAACGGCCGATGCGGAGTTCATATCCCGCGAGCCGGTCAGCCTGGAAGGCGGCTTACCGGCCGAGGTGTTGCGCTATCGTATCGAGAACGGCACGGTCAGCGTCAAAGAGCTGTGGGCGGCTGATGGCGATCTGGCGCTCTCCGTCGCTTTCATCACCTGGAACGAAGGTTACTCGGGGTTAGAACCCCTGGCCGATTACATCATCGAGAACATCAGACTGACCGGCGACATGCCTTAAGTCATGAACCCCATCGGCATCATTCAAGGGCTGGCCGTCTATCGCGTGGGAGAAGGTCCCCCGGTTTGTCTGATCCCGTATCCACACGGTTTCATGCTGGACCCGATGGTCTCCGGCGAACTTGCGAATGCTTTTATCCGCCTGGGACGCCAGGTCATCTCTTTCGATCCACCGGGAGCGTTCGCCAGCACACGCCCAATGAAAGCCGACATGGCGGAAATGTTGGCTTGCACGCATGAATCCCTTGATTACTGCGGGATTACCGAGCCGATCGATATCGCGGGGCATTCGATGGGCAGCCTTTGCGCCATCGGGTATGCATTGGAGAGGCCGGCTGGAGTCAAACGTTTGATTCTGGTTGGGACGATGTCCGGCTGGCCGGCGATCATGCGCCACGGTCGCCATCGCGTCTATGGCGTGTTGAATCCGCGCTTCTGGCGGTTGGCGTATCTGGGTTTACGCGTACAATCCGGCCGAGGAAGCCTGAAAACTTTCAAACAACTCTTTAACCTGATGGAATCCGACTCTTACTATAAACGGGAATTAGCCCCGGTTTTACCCGTCGCTGCGGACGATAACCGTCGACCTATTCCCGGAAGAATGCAGTGGACCCGTCACCAGTCGGCTATAGATTATAGCCAGAGGCTGGCGGAGATTCGGAATTCGACCATGGTCTGTGTTGGCCGGCACGACATCGAGACACCACCGGTCATCAACCAGGAAGTCGCCGATGCCATCCCCGATGCTCGAATCGAATTTTTCGAATCTTCCGGCCATAGTCCCTTCATCGAGGAACCGGAGCGTTTTCAACAGGTGATCCGGGATTTCCTGGCCTAATCCCGGCGGTATACGCCTCAATATGATTCGTCTGATTAGGCAACGGGTTCTATCCGATGTGATTGATGGTAGGTGTCCAGTTGCCGGCGGCTGATCAAGCCGGAGGAAGATGCCTTCAGCGTGCAGGCGTGGCGGGCGGCGATTTGCCCTCTGAGCAGCGCATCTTCGACCGAGTAACCTTCCAGCACATAACTGCTCAAGAAGCCGACGGCCAGCATATCGCCCGCGCCGTTGGTATCGATGACCGGCGCGGCCATCGCGACGGGCGGAAAAAAACGGACGCCTTCAGCCGTGCCCAACGCACAACCCCGCGCGCCCATACCGGTAACTACGATGCGCTCCGGCCGGCCGGTCAGAAACTGCCGGATGAGCGACGCCGGGTCTTCAAAATTCGCGGCCGAAAAGAAGAGGATATCGGCCTGGTCGATAAAATCGCGCCGGTAAGGATCGTGAGGATCGACCACATCTTGCAGGTCGCAAGCGATGGTCAACCCTTGCGCGCGGGCGAGCGGCAAAAGATGTCTGGCCCAATTCGGCAGATGAAAATGGGCCAGCCGCGCTCCGGACAGAACTTCCCGACACAGGTTGAGGTCAGGTTCAAGGGACATGTGACCTTTCCCGTCATAGAAATTCTTACGCCGGCCGTCGCGATACATCAGATTGACGCTGCGGGCGGTTCCGTCAGGGTCTGTCAGGAGGGCGCGGCTATCGATGCCGTCAGCCGAAAAGGTTTGGCGAATGAAATCGCCCCCGAAATCATTGCCGACGTGGCCGATAAAGCCGGTCGAATAGCCTAGCCGGACATAACCCCGGCTCGTGTAACCACCAGCCTGGCCGACATAATCGATGTTCCGGGTGAAGTTCGATTCAACGCCGAAGTCGATTTCTTCAGCATAGGGATAAATATTCGTATCAATACCGACATTGCCGACAACAACGACATCGTTCGGATTCGTATTCATTGCCTGAATTATAATCGGAGGCTGTAAATGACGACAGGTATCGTCACCGCGGATTTCACGTCATCGTCGCGGGGAATCCGGTATGCGGCGGCCTCGCTCAGCCGGACAATAGTAATAGTAACAATTGGGCGACAATGACCTTGGTGATCGTCGCCACCGGGAATACCAGGGCATAACCGAGGTTGGGTAGTTCGTTTTCCGCCTGCTGCAAGCCAAATCCCAACGTCGCCGGTTGGGTGCCCAAGCCGGCTAAAATACCGGTCAACATCCCAAACGGGATCTTGAGAACTTTGTATCCAAGGAGCAAGGTCAAGAAGGCAACGGTGGCGGTGATGATCGTCCCGGCGATGAAAACCTGAACCCCACCACTGGCGGTGAAGTTTGTGAAGAAAGTATAGCCGGAACGAATACCGATCCCGGCCAGTAATAAAATCAAGCCGATTTGTCGCAGCGTCAGATTAGCGCTATAGGGGATGGTCCAGACCAGGTTTCCTGTGCGGCGAATCGCGCCCAAAACAAGGCCAACGAGCAGTGGGCCGCCGGCCAGCCCCAGGCTGATAACCACGCCGCCCGGCAACGGGATCGGGATAAGCCCGATGAGGACACCGAGGGCCAGGCCCAGATTGAGCGACAGGAGGTTGACTTCGCTCAGCGCCTTGTATGAATCGCCGAACAAGGTCGATATCCGTTGCATATCGGCTCGCCGGGCGACAACCCGGACCCGATCGCCCAGCTCGAGAATCGTATCGCCGTGCGCGAGCAGATCGATATCGCCCCGGCGCACGCGAGTGACGATCGCGCCATACTTCTGCGGCAGATCAAGTTCGTCCAAACTGCGCCCGGCAAGATCGGGGTTGGAGACGAAGATTCGCCGGAAGTCGTATTGGCTGCGATCCAATTCCAGTTGCTCGCCGGTGGCGATACCTAAGCCGGCAATAGCCTTGTCGACTTCCTCCTGCGTGCCGACGAGGGAGACCAGATCGTCCTCGGCAAAAGTCGTGTCGCCGGTGGCCAACGTCAAAGCGCCATCATGTTTGATCCGCGACATGACGACATCCCAGTTGTGACTTGTGAATATCTTGCTGACCGGCACGCCAATAACCGACGGGTTCGTGATCCGGACCGTGCGCGTGTACAGTTCTTGTTCCACAACATTGAATTGGCGCAGAGATTTGGCTTCGTTTTTATAGTCGATCTTAAACACCCGCTGCATCCCATAGACAACGATCAGCATGGCGATCACGCCCATCGGGTAAGCGACCGAGTAACCGATAACCGGCTGGGTTAGCAAGATAGCCTGTTGGGCGGGCGGCGCGGTCCGACTGATCGTTTCTAAAATGCCGGCCAGGGCAGGGGTGTTGGTCAGGCTTCCGGCGTACATACCGGCCGTGACCGCCGGTTCCAGATTAAATAGCATGTGGGCTACAACGGCCAGGACAGCCGCGAAAATCAGCATGAGAAACACGAATGCGTTGTCGCGCAAGCCCTTGCGTCGGAAAGAGGCAAAGAAGCCCGGTCCGCTGGCCAGGCCAATCGTGTAGACAAAGATGATGAGACCCAGCTCAACGATGATCGGCGGGATTTGCATGTTCGGGCTAAGCGCGCCAAACGCCAGGCCGACAAATAGTACCCCCGCGACGCCCAGGCTGATCCCCTTGATTTTGATTTGTCCTAGCAAGTACCCCAAACCGGAGACGATGAAGAGCAGCAAGAGAGGCTCAACGACTAAAAAATCAACAACTCGATTCATCACGCGCTCCCTGTTGTCATTCCCGATTCAAGCATTGGTGAAGGTGAGAGGACATTCTTATCTGGTCCAATCACTTAGTATACCACTGTCATTCGCGCCGGTACGATCCAGTTGTAACCTTTTTGGATTCATTTCGTCCAATTGAATTAACCGGCTTGAATTTTAGGCGCTACTCGATTAGTATCATCAAGGTAAGTCGGTCAGTTGCCGGCATGTTTTGCGAGTCTTATAAATTCTTAGCGGAGGACCAATGAAATTCAAAACCCTTTTGCTGGCGGCAGTCGGCATTATCCTTGTCCTGGCAGTCGCTGCTTGCGGTGGAAGCCAAACAGGAGCACAGCAATCCACTGTTGCCGAGAGCGACCTCAGCTCCCTGCCATCATCGGTCGATGTGGAGACGGTTCACTCCCTCAAGGATGATCCGAACGTCTTTTTGCTGGATGTTCGTGAACCTTACGAATATGAAGCCGGACATATCCCCGGGATAACCCTTATCCCTATGGCCGATGTTCCCGCCCGGCTTGGTGAGATACCGACTGACAAGGAAGTGATTGTCACCTGTCGCAGCGGCAATCGCAGCAGCCAAATCGCGGATTATCTGCGGGAGCAGGGCTTCACCAACGTTCACAACATGGAGGGTGGCATCATTGCCTGGGAAGCGGCCGGATTTGAGGTTGAACAATAGCGGCTGCCTGGAATAGTCACAGCAATTTTAACCCGGTCACATCGTGGCCGGGTTTTTTGTTTGATCGAGGTCGTGAACTTGGGACCATAGCGACCTTATTTGCTATAATCGAGATTAGACAACTATCTAATCCGGCTCAAGGGGCGGGCAACTTCGTGCTGATGGGCAGTGCGCGACCTTTCACCAACCACAACCGGATTTTCAATTCGGAGCTTCCATGAACCGTTTGCGGCGCGGCCTGGGTAACTATGCCGCCATGATGCGCCTCTTTTCGCGCAATGTCTGGCTCGTGCTCATTTTTGGTATGGGCACCGGCTTAATCTTCGGTGTTTTTCTCTTCACCTTTAATTTTTATGTCCTAAGCCTGGGGCCGGAGTATGACGAAGCCTTCCTGGGCACGCTTCAGTCCGTGGCCTCTCTGGCGACAATCCTGATGGCTCTGCCGGCGGCCTACCTTGCCCAACGGTACCCGCCGAAATGGGTCATGATCGCCGCCGGGCTCATCGGCGCGATTGCATACCTGGGCATCGTCCTTTTCCCGGCGCAGCTTCCGCTCGTCGCCTTTCGAATGCTGGCCGGTGTCTCCATGAGCCTGGGTGGGGTTGCCGGCGCGCCATTCCTCATGGCCAATACCCACGCCCGCGAGCGTCAATGGGCATTCAGTTTCTACGCCGGCTTGTCAACCGTCGCGAGCTTCTTCGGCAATCTGTTGGCGGGGATATTGCCCGGTTTTCTAGGCGGTCTGATGGGCGCCGGCCCGACGGACACGATTTCCTACCAGCTCTCGTTGGGGAGCATGGCGGTGCTCAGCCTGCTCTCGCTCATCCCCTTGTTGTTAATCCCGGCATCGACCGTCGCGGGCAAACGGGTTGAGCTTCCCTGGGTTCAGATACGTCGATACCATCGCTTGTTTTTCAAGTTCCTGTTGCCGTCATTAATCATCGGGTTGGGCGCGGGGCTCATGCAGCCGTTCATGAATGTCTACTTTCGCAATGTATACCAAAAGCCGGACCTGGCCATCGGTGTCGTCTTTGCTTTAGGCGGCCTGGCGATGGCCGCCGGTCAATTCATCGGACCGCCGATGGCCGATCGATACGGCAAGATCCAAACAGTTATGCTGACCCAAGCCTTGTCGATCCCCTTTCTCATGACGTTGGGGCTTGGCGCGTGGTTGGTGCCGGCGGGCATCGTCCGGCCGGAACTGTTTTTCCTGCTCGCGGGGATCGCCTATATCTTTCGTTTGGCCCTGATGAACCTCAGCAATCCCGTCTACCAGACCTTTATCCTGGAGCGTGTCCCCGAGGATACTCAAGCGCTCATCGTGAGCTTGACCAACCTGGTCTTTCAGGTTGGCTGGTTTGTCATGCCCCAGATCAGCGGTCGCTTGCAGGTGCAATTCGGTCCGAGCGGCTTTTTGTTCGTGTTCATCGGCGTTACGGTTCTCTATATGACGGCGATCGCCGTGGAGTACAGGTTCTTCGGCGCGGAGCGGGCGAAGCCGGCCGGCGATCAGGAATTTGCCCTGGAGGAACGGGCTACGGTTTAACCCGTGTTGTAAGGGATAAAAAAAGGCGGGGCTTATTAGAGCCACCGCCTTTGGTTTTTTTGGTTCACGCCGCCTGACAAATTTTACCAGCGATTTCGGTCGCCGCGGGATTGCCCGCTGTTATAACTTTTGCGGTTATCCTGCCGGCCGCCGCTATAACCACCGCTACGGCTGCCGCCATAGCCACCACTACCACCACCCGAGCGCTCCTCGCGGGGACGAGCTTCGTTGACTTTGAGCGGACGACCGCCGAACGAGTAGTTGTTAAGCGCTTCGATCGCGGCATCGGCTTCGGCGTTTTCCATGCCGACAAAGCAAAAACCGCGGAAGCGACCGGTCTCGCGGTCGTTGATCATATCGACCGAGAGGACGTCGCCATAACCGGAAAAAAGTTCGCGTATCTGATCTTCATCAGTGTCAAACGGCAAGTTACCAACGTACAGCTTTTTCATCTTTCCTTTCAAACCTAAATATCTAACTAGTGTGAGTGACCTTCAGAGTGGGCGTGACCATGGGCGATCTCTTCGGATGTCGCCCGTCGTAAACCAACAACTTCAACATTGAAATGAAGCGTTTCGCCGGCGAGCGGGTGGTTAAGGTCCAGAAGAGCGCCATCATCGCGCAATTCCGAGACGTAAGCCTCCATTTGCCGGCCGTTGCTTCTATCAACCATTCTTAACCCCATGCCTTCTTCGAGCTTAAAATCGGCCGGAAAAGAATCATAGGTTACCAGTTCGAACGCGTCCGGATCCATATCCCCATAGGCGTCTTTCGCTTCAACTTTGACGTCACGAGCGTCACCGATTTTCAAACCCGTCAACGCCTGCTCCAACCCCGGGATTATATTTTGGGCGCCATGCAGATAGACAAGTGGATCGTCGGCCCCCGCCGAGTCGATTTCCTCGCCATCATCCAGGCGCAGCGTATACGCCAGGCTGACGACCAGACCGTTTGTCACACTTAAGCCATCTTGTTCTTGACCATCGTTCTTCAAACAAACTCTCCTAACATGGTGTCCACCATTCAAACCCGCTTTACGGGTCTAGTCTGGACCTTACAGACACAAAGCCGCCAGACTTACGCAAGTCCAGGCGGCCAAAACTCCGTCCAGGTTCCACTTACACCAGTCAATCGGAACTATAACGAACATCCGGTTTGATGTCAACTACGGATTTAAAACATTATGTCACATCAATTCAGGTTAACTTCTAGTGACATTTGTCACCCTCAAGCCGTGCTATCCATCACTATCGGCGGATAGTTATTTCATTTATAGTGCAGCAAATGGAGCCGATTGCCTGCCGGTTATCTTCGTGTTTCAGCCGCGAGATCCGGCGGGATTGAATGAGGCAGCCTGCGCCGGCGGGCTGTTGGAAAGGGAAACATTCCGGTAGCTAACCATAGGGTTAGTCCCGGTGGGGCCGGGGAGGCCAGGCGAGTACTTCGCATTTGGTTCGGCCGCCCGGCCGATTCAGGGGGAAAGTATGAACTTCGAGCCGATTACCAAAGCGCCCGAGCAATTGGGCGTGCCTCCAAATCTCGTTGATTATCATCATATCCGCGAAACATTTACCTGGGATAGCGTTTTTCAATTCCTGGATGGCCTGCCCGGCGGTGGTCTCAATATCGCCTATGAGGCGGTTGATCGCCACACCAATGGCCCGCGCCGTGACAAGGTGGCAATCCGCTGGCTGGACAAGAACTGCCAGGCCCATGATTACACCTATCTGGATTTGAAGCGACTTTCCAACAAATTCGCCAACATTTTAGTTCGATTGGGCGTTGAACATGGCGACCGGGTATTTGTTCTCGCGGGACGCATCCCCGAATTGTACATCGCCGCGCTGGGTGCGTTGAAGAATCGGTCCGTTTTTTGCCCGCTTTTTTCGGCATTTGGGCCTGAACCTATCTTCCAACGCATGGCGCGAGGCGAAGCCAAGGTCCTGGTGACGACCGAAAAACAGTATGCCAAGAAGATCGCCGCCCAGCGGGATGAGTTGCTGTCCCTGGAATACATCCTGTTGACCGATGTGGAGGAGGATATTGACGAGGATGTGCTCTCGCTGCCTCGACTTATGGATAAAGCCTCCGATTTATTCAACATCCCGCCGACCGATCCGGAAGACATGGCGGTGCTCCACTTCACGAGTGGTACAACCGGCATGCCGAAAGGCGCGGTTCACGTTCATAAAGCGATCTACGTCCATTATCTAACCGCTCTTTATGCCCTTGACCTGCATCCGGATGATATCTACTGGTGCACGGCCGATCCCGGCTGGGTGACAGGCACATCCTATGGCATCTTCGCCCCTCTCAGCCACGGGGTGACGGAAATAATCGATGAGGCTGAATTCGATGCCACGCGCTGGTACCGCATCCTGGAGGAACAGGGCGTGACAGTTTGGTACACCGCCCCAACGGCCATCCGGCGGTTGATGCGTCTGGATATCAAGCCGTTGGAAGAGTACGATCTATCCAAATTGCGCTTTGTTGCCAGTGTCGGCGAACCGTTGAATCCGGAAGCAGTCGTCTGGGGCCGGCAAGTGCTGGACCGGACGATCCACGACAACTGGTGGCAAACGGAGACCGGCGGCATCATGATCGCCAACTATGCCGCCGAGGAAGTGCGTCCGGGCAGCATGGGCCGGCCCCTGCCGGGTATCGAGGCGGCCATCGTCCGGCGTATTGACAAAGAAACCGTCGAAGTGATCAACGAACCGGGCAAGGACGGCGATTTGGCGCTCAAACCCGGCTGGCCGTCGATGTTCCGCGCCTATCTGCACGACCCGGAAAGATACGCGAAATGTTTTGTCGATGGCTGGTATATCAGCGGCGATCTGGCCACGCGCGATCAGGACGGTTATTTCTGGTTTGTCGGCCGGGCAGACGACATCATCAAAACGGCCGGTCACATGGTCGGGCCTTTCGAGGTGGAGAGCGCCTTGTTGGAGCATCCGGCTGTGGCTGAGGCGGGCGTTATCGGCGTGCCCGATCCGGTGATCGGTGAGTTGGTCAAGGCCTTTGTCACATTGAAACCCGGCTATGAAGAGAGCGATAAATTGCGGTTGGAGTTACTCGGATTTGGCCGGACCAAACTCGGCTCGGCCGTGGCCCCCAAAGAAATCGAATTCAAGAGCAATTTACCCAAAACCCGCAGCGGCAAAATCATGCGCCGCCTGCTCAAGGCGTGGGAACTGGGCCTGGAAACAGGCGACACTTCCACATTGGAGGAAGACTGATGGACATCACAATGCCGGTTGACGCCATAGAAGTATCCGATGAAACTGTGCCCATTGACCGGGAGCGTGGGTTGTTCCTGCTGCACCAGATGCTACGGATCCGGCGATTTGAGGAAAAGTGCTACGAGCTTTATCAAGCCGCCAAGATCCGCGGCTTCATGCATCTCTATGATGGCGAGGAAGCGGCGGCCGTGGGCATTATCTCCGTGCTCAATCCGGACGATCCCATCGTAGCTACCTATCGCGAGCACGGACACGCACTGGCCAGAGGAGTGCCGATGACCACCTGTATGGCCGAGATGTACGGCAAGCAGGAGGGCTGCGCGCGCGGTCGCGGCGGGTCCATGCATTTCTTCGACGCCGAACGTCATTTTTATGGTGGCAATGCCATCGTTGCCGGCGGGTTGCCGGTAGCGGTTGGTCTGGCACTGGCCGATAAAATGCAGAAGCGACCACGGGTGACGGCCTGTTTCTTTGGTGATGGCGCTCTGCAGGAAGGCGAATTCCATGAGTGCATGAATCTAGCCAAGGTGTGGGAGCTGCCGGTGTTATTCATCGTCGAGAACAACCAGTTCGCCATGGGCGTGCCGCTGGAGATTTCCGAATGCGTGCCCGATCTGGTTCGCAAAGCGGATGCTTATGACATGGCCGCCAGTTGTGTCGATGGGATGGACATCTTGAAGCTTGATGCCGTCGCGCGGCGGGCAGTAGCCCAAATTCGTAGCGGGGCCGGACCCTATTTCCTGGAGGTCAAGACGTATCGTTTCCGCGCGCATTCCATGTTTGACGCTGAACAATACCGCTCGAAAGAAGACGTAGCCAACTGGCGGCAAAAGGACCCGTTGGTCAGCTTCCCGGCCTACCTGAAGGCCCAAGGGCTGGTGACGGACGCGGATATTGCCGAACTCGAACGTCAGGTCGCCGCCGAAGTGAAGGAATCGGTCGATTTCGCTGAGGCGGGCACCTGGGAACCGGTCGAAGACCTGGAGCGGTTTGTCTATTCGGAGGTGGCATCATGAAGCAGAACGGGAAAAACGGTAACGGCACTCTGCCGGTCATCGAGATGACCTACCGCGAGGCAGTCAAAGAAGGCATTCGTGATGCCTTACGTCGCGATGAACGAGTGTTTCTCATGGGTGAAGATGTTGGTCTCTATGGTGGTTGCTTCGCCGCGACGAAAGGTTTGATCAACGAATTCGGCCCGGATCGTATTCGTGATACGCCGATGTCGGAATCGGCTTTCACCGGGGCAGGCATCGGCGCGGCTATGGGTGGCATGCGGCCAATCGTAGAGATCATGACGGTCAATTTCAGCCTGCTGGCGCTCGATCAAATCATGAATAACGCCGCGACCATCCTGCATATGTCTGGCGGGCAGATCAACGTTCCGGTTGTGATCCGGATGGCGACCGGCGCGGGCCGCCAGCTGGCTGCGCAGCATTCCCACAGTCTGGAAGGCTGGTTCGCCCATATTCCGGGCATCAAGGTCGCTGTGCCGGCTGTTGTCGAGGATGCGCGCTGGATGCTATGGACGGCTCTCGAAGACCCCGATCCGGTCCTTATCTTTGAGAACCCGTCCCTTTACAACATGGGTGGCACTCTCCCGGCCGAGGGAAGACCGGTCGATATTTCCAAAGCCCGCATCCGGCGCGAGGGCAAAGATGTAACGATCATCACTTACAGCGCCAGCTTGTTCAAGAGCCTGGCCGCGGCCGATACCCTGGCCGCCGAGGGGATTGAAGCTGAAGTGATTGATTTGCGTTCGCTGCGCCCGCTGGATGATGAGACCTATGTCGGCTCCATCGCCAAGACTCATCGCGGTGTTATTGTTGATGAAGGTTGGAAGACGGGCAGTATCTCGGCCGAGATCGCGACGCGGATCATGGAACAGGCCTTCTATGAGTTGGATGCGCCGATCGAACGGGTCTGCACGGCCGAAGTGCCTTTGCCCTATGCCAAGCACATGGAAGAAGCGGCGCTGCCTCAACCGGAGAAAATAGTCGCCGCCGTCAAGAAAGTATTGAGTGCTTAACCAGGAGAGACCACAATGGCTGAATTCAAAATGCCAAGCCTTGGCGCCGATATGGATGCCGGGACACTCTATGAGTGGTTTATCAAACCCGGCGCGACTGTGAAACGGGGCGATGTGATCGCCTCCGTGGAAACAGACAAGGGAGTCATCGACGTCGAGTGTTTTGAGGAGGGAGTGGTCGTCGAGTTAGCGGCGGCGGCGGGCACGCGCGTGCCGGTCGGGCAAACCATCGCCATCTTGCAAGTGGCCGGCGAGCCGGTGGTAGCTGGAAGCGGGGCGGTTACCGAAACCCCGCCTCCGGTTCCGGCAGTGGAACCGATCCCTCAAGCAGAACTGCCGGTCGCCCAGCCTCAGGCGGCCGTGCCGATGGGAGGCCGGTTAAAGGTTTCCCCCGCCGCCAAAAAATTGGCCGCAGAATTGGGAGTAGACCTGGCCCAGGTCATTGGCACCGGTTCGGATGGGTCTATCCACCTGGATGACATCCGTCTGGCAGCGGCTACGGCGACCAAAGTGGCGCGCCCGGCGGAAACACCGCCGGTGGCCGGGGCCGAGCCGCGCGTGACCCCTGTTGCTCGCCGGGTGGCCGAGGATCTGGGCGTCGATCTGCACGAGGCGCAAGGGACAGGCCCTCATGGCGTTGTCAACCGGATCGATGTCGAACATTTGGCAGCCGAGAAATCGGAAGCGGCGGCACCGCTGCCCGCGCCGGAACCGGTGGCCGAACCGACGCCAAAGGCCGCGCCGCAACCACCGGATTTTCAGACCGCCATGCGCCGCGCTATCGCTTTGGCGATGGCCCGGTCGAACCGTGAAATCCCCCATTACTACCTGGAAACGCGGATCGACATGACCAAGGTGTTGCGCTGGTTGGAAAGCGAAAATGTCAAGCGATCAGTCGCCGAGCGTATCCTGCCCGTCGTTTTGTTGATCAAGGCCACGGCCAAGGGGTTGATTGAAGTGCCCGACCTGAACGGTTACTGGCGCGACGATCATTTTGAGGCGTCTGAGTCAATCCACATCGGCTTCGCTATTTCTTTGCGGCAGGGCGGATTGGTGACACCGGCCATCCATGACGCGGATGACAAAAGCCTGGACGAACTCATGGTGGCCATGCGCGATCTGATCACCCGGACGCGAGGCGGCCGGTTGCGCAGCAGCGAGCTGATGGACGCGACCATCACTCTGACCAGCCTGGGCGACACCGGGGTGGAAAAAGTGTATGGCGTCATTTACCCGCCGCAAGTCGCTCTGGTCGGCTTCGGTAAAATCATGGATCAACCCTGGGCGGAGAACGGGATGCTTGGCATCCGGCCGATCTTGACCGCCACGCTCGCGGGGGACCACCGGGCCAGCGACGGCCGCCGCGGCGCCCAATTTTTGAGCGCGCTGGAAAAATTCCTACAGGAGCCAGAGACATTATGACAGTCGCACACGCCCTCACCAAGGATCAGATCAAGGAGACGATCATCGGCATTTTGCAGAACATCGCGCCTGAGGCGGACTACGACGACCTCGATCCGAACGCGAAGTTACAAGAGACGCTGGATATCGACTCCTTCGATTTTTTGAATCTTCTAATTGGGCTGGATGAAGCAGTCGGCGTTTCAGTGCCGGAGGCGGATTACGGCAAGCTGGTTTCGATGAACGATTTGGTTAACTATATTGCCGCGAGAGTATGATGAAACGATGGGAGTGACGGCGGCTCGATGAGCCGTACCCTCAGAGTGCCGGTCTTTCCATGCCGCCGTCGCCCACTCTATCTGCTAACTCAATGTTGCGACAGAGATATCGGGTGAGACTTCGACAACACTAAAGCGTTCTCGCGTTTTTAATTGTGTTGTCAATATCACCTCAGGTTTGAGGAGGCGCCATGTTTCAAAAGATACTTGTTCCCCTGGATGGATCGCCACTGGCTGAAGAGGCGATGAACACGGCGATGGCCATCGCTAAAGAAGTCAGGGCAGAGGTCCTTTTATTGCGCAGCATCCAACCTGTCTACACCATGATGCCGGTTGTGGCGGGGGAATATGAGTGGATTTGGCCTGAATATGCCCGCGAGGATAGCCGGCGGGAGATACGCGATTATCTCAATTCCATCAAGTCCCGGTTTGAATGCGCGGAATGTGCTATCAGTACCTTCGCCCAGGAAGGCGACCCGGCCAGCGTCATCGTCGACACGGCTGAGGAGGAGTCGGTCGATCTGATCGTGATGTCGACCCATGGCCAGACAGGTGTCAGGCGGGCGGTGTTTGGTAGCGTGACGGAGCGCGTGCTGCACAGCGTCGCCTGCCCGGTCCTGGTCACCCGGACGAAAGAGCCGATCCGGCGCATCTTGATCACCCTCGATGGCTCTGAACTGGCGGAGCGGGCATTGGAACCGGCACTGGAGATCGCCAGAGCCTTGAGCGCCAGCATTATCCTGTTGCGCATCAATGAGATCCTGCCCGTGAGTCCGGTTGAGGCGGCGACCGGATGGGAGTGGGAGGTGCCGGAACCGAAGCAGCGCTTGATGGGCGAACTGCGCCAGGCGGCCGAGTCATATCTGCGCGAGGTCGTTTTGCGCCACAATCTGAATCCGGCTGATGTCCAGACCATCGTGCTCGACGGTTCGCCGGTTGATCGTGTTCAGGAGTTCGCCCGGCTCTATGGCATCGACATGATCGCCATGAGCACCCACGGCCATACTGGACTGCGGCGCTGGTTGTACGGCAGCGTGACGCTCAAGGTCATGCGTGCTTCGGAATGTTCGATGCTGATCATCCGGCCGCCGGCGGAGGAGTTGAACGACTGACGACGGATTCGGCGTGATTGTCTCTTGCTGGCGCTCCCAAACGAGCCGGCAAGTGTAATTTTGGCTGGAACATGGCGCGGCCGGCAGGTCGTGGTAAGATGCCGGTCATGAGTAACGCTGCTGCGATGGAGAGGACGATCGTTGCCGTCGGCGTCCTGGCTAATCGGGTGGATCAAACTCCCGATATTGATGCCGGACGGCCGATTGTCATTTTGGATTGTCGCTTCGATTTGGATGACCCTGCCGCCGGTGAGGCGGCTTATCGCGCCGGGCACATACCCGGCGCGATCTACGTCCACCTCGAACGTGACCTTTCCGGTCCAATCGACTCGTCAGGTCGCGGCGGCCGCCATCCATTGCCCGCGCCGGTGGCGATGTCAGTGACTTTCAGCCGTCTGGGTATCGGGGCAGACACCCAGGTTGTGGCTTACGACGACGGCAGCGGTCACTACGCCGCCCGGTTGTGGTGGATGCTGCGGTATATGGGTCATGAGGCTGTCGCTGTCCTCGATGGCGGATGGCCGGCCTGGCGATCGACCGGGATGCCGGTCGAGACAGGTGATGGACCCATCTCGACTCCGCGCCTTTTCGTTGGCGCCCCGCGAACAGAGCGGCAGGTCATCATCGACGAAGTAGACAATCTGCCCCTGTTGGTGGACAGCCGCACACCTGATCGGTATCACGGTGAGATCGAGCCGATTGACCCGGTGGCCGGCCACATCCCCGCCGCGTTGAACCGGCCATACGGCGATAATTGGACGGCCGACGGAAAATGGCGGCCGCCGCAGGATTTGCTGGCCGAGTTTATGGAGCTTCTGGGCGACACGCCGCCGGAAAAGGCGACATTTTATTGCGGTTCCGGGGTTCGCGCCTGCATCAATATTCTGGCGATGGTGCATGCCGGCCTGCCGGAGGGTCGCCTCTACGTCGGCTCCTGGAGCGAATGGAGCCGGACGGAAGGCCGGCCGGTCGCCCGCCCTTAATTCGCTTATCGTCCGGCCGTCAGCCTGGCTTGTAACGCCTGCAACTTGTCCCAATCTCCGGCCGCCCCCAGAGCTGCTTGCTCGGCCCAGGTGGTCGGGTCCGCCCGGTTGAATCGCGTGCCTCCGGCAGCCAGTATCTCACGGATGCGTTCAGCCGGTGTCTGGGCGAGATCGGCGAGATCAAGAATGCCGTTCTGGATGAGCAATTCGGCGATCTTAGGCCCGATACCTTCAATCTTCTGAAGATCGGCCGGCCGCGCCTCGCGCGAGGTGGCGTCTTTTTTGCCTTGAGGCTTTTTTGCGGTCGTTGCCGTCTTCTTGGCCGGCTTCTTTTGTGAAGGCTCCGGCTTGACCTCGCTGGCGATGGCGACAACGGCCGCGTAGGTCTCGCCTGTCGTCTGGTCATTACCGATGGCGGTGTAGATGGTGACATCGATATCTTCGGAGATCGCGCCGGTGTCCTCCACCAGCGCCATGATCGCCCCATCTACCGCTTCCTCCTCCATCGCCTCCACATCCTCATCGATGGCGATATTGTCGGTGACCATCACGGCCGCCTCATCGGGTTGATCGCCGGTGGCCTCATGCCCGCCCGCATCGGTCGCGACCGCCATGACCGTGGCCATGGGTTGGCCGGAGGCTTCATCTTCAACGATCTGGGTGTAGAGGGTGATATCGACCGCGCCTTCATCATCTACCGGGTTGTCGGGTCCGGCATTTGCGCCGTAGGCGGCGATAGCCTCGGCCATCACTGCCTCTTCCAGTTCGTCCAGTCGGGCCTGGTCTGCCACGACCTCGCGGCGGACGGCAACAGCCGCCTCGACCGGTTGGCTTTCGCCGACCGTAAGCCAGGCTTCTTCGATCTGACTGGCCGATTCGGATTCCCGGTCGATTCCGATGACGGAATCGACAACGGCGGCCAGGATGGCCTCTTCTTCCCCGGCTTGCATCTCGGCTTCAACCTCATTGTCTAATTCCGACGCCAGGTTGTCTAACAACAGGACCTCCGCAGCTGTCCTTATACCCGGATCGGTCGTTTCGATTGCCGTACGGGGTGTCTCGCTCTGCGTGCTGGTCGCGTTGAGGGACGACGATCCGGCTACAGTGGCGTGTCTAGCCGATAGTTCGGCTTCTATTTCGTTCGCTACCTCAAGATACATCTCATCAAGAATCTCTTCGGCAACTTCGGCGGTCCATTCAGCTTCCGTCTCGGTCGCGATCGCGGTTCCTTCTACTATCTCTTCCCATACCGCGACGGGTCGGACGAATGCGCCGAGGGCGTCTAGATACCAATCAGCCCGGCCGAAAAGGCCGGTGACTTCGTAATCGTGCGGTCCCTGGAAGTCAAAGTCATGGACTCCACCATCGCCCCCAAACAGATCCGAAGTGCGTTGGTTGGTATGAAAGCGAATGGCATCGATATACCAGCCATAACGACCGCTGATTCCGGTCAGGTATTCACCTTCGTTTAATTTGAATACATGGTGTTGCCCGTCCAGGCTGCCAATCGGCGGCAGACTACCGCTCGTGCCATCGGCCATGACGTAGTCCAATCCCAAAGCGTCGACAACCCAGTCTGTATAAATGTGGACGACCGTCACTCGCGCGCCTTCAGGGATTGAATAATTCTCGAATCGCTTGCCGCCGGTTCCCCCGGCCGGACCCAGTTGCAATACCACCATCATCTTGCCTCCATTTGATTCATGCCTACTATTGACGGTCACGCCAGGCGCAACCTCGGTCCGACTCAGATTTAATGTCTCTGCCCTTCACTGAATTTTCGCTGAATTTAGCGCCTCTGACCACCTATTTGTAAAAAGAAACTTCCCAAACTTGCCGGCAAACAGGCTATGGAGGACAATTGTTGTATCATTACAACACGTCGATGGCTGTCTGCTAATGGGCGAAGATCGTAACTCACTATTGCAGTTCCTGGTGCGCCACTACTCAATGGACGCGTTGAAGACGTTGTGCTTCAACCTGTTCGTCGATTTCGATAACCTGAGTGGCGATACCAAGAACGCCAAAGTGCGCGAACTTATATTATACCTGGAAAGGACGGACCGGCTGGAGGATTTACGTGGTGTCCTGGCCCGCGATCTACCCCGCGCTTACGCCCGTGAGTTTGAGAAAACGCCGCCCATACCCCCCATTCCGGTGCGGCCAAACCGCGATCCCCATCAGGTTTTCATCAGCCATGCTCATGAAGACGATGCCTTTGCCCACCGGCTGGCTGCGGACCTGGGGGCTGAAGGTTGGTCGGTCTGGATCGCGCCGGACAGCATCCAGCCGGGAGAGACCTGGGTCGAGGCGATTAATCGCGGTCTGGAACAAAGCAGTTTCTTCCTGTTGGTCCTCACGCCGGCCGCGGTCGCCTCGCCCTGGGTTAATACGGAAACCAACGTCGCCATCAGTCTCGAACACCAACGCAAGATGCGGTTTCTGCCGCTCGACCTGGCCCCCGCGCAACCGCCGCCACTTTGGACAGCCTACCAAACGATTCCCTTTCGGGATGATTATCGCCGCGGGCGGGACCATCTCATGGATCGATTGAACGGACGCCCGCCACGCCATTGGCCGGCCAAATCCAAGGGAAGTGATGCGGTCGCCGCGAGAACTTTTGCCGATCGCCGTCTGCACGATAAAACTCGCGTTGAGTTTGTGCGCGTTCCGGCCGGCAACTTTTTGTTTGGGGCGATCGATCCCGACAAACGGCATGAACTCGCTCAACGGTCCGTTTACCTCGATGAGTTCTGGATCGGCCGCGGGCCGATTAGCAATGCCCAGTTTGCGCGGTTTGTCGAGGCGACCCTCTACCGGACAACCGCTGAGGAAACAGGCTTTGCCCGTGTCTGGACTGACGGACGATGGAGAGACATCGAAAATGCCTACTGGCGCCGGCCGGAAGGCTCGCGGAGCAACATCGACAACCGCTTGCACCATCCGGTTGTGTGTGTCAGCTGGCTGGACGCCCAGGCCTATTGTGAATGGGCCGGATTTCGCTTGCCGGATGAAAAGGAATGGGAAAAAGCCGCCCGCGGGACGGATGGCCGGTCCTACCCCTGGGGTGATGACAAACCGGCGAAAGGCCGGGCGAATTTTGCCATGAGCCATAAACAAACCACGGCCGTGGGGCGCTTCTCGCCTCAAGGTGACAGTCCCTTCGGTCTACAGGATATGGCCGGTAATGTCTGGGAGTGGACCGCTTCGTGGGTTGACGCCGCGCAACGCGCTCGGGTTGTCCGCGGCGGGGCATGGCCGAGCGATGATCGCACGCTACGGGTCACGTATCGTGTTGAAGTCGATCCCTATTTGCGGATGAACACGGTCGGATTTCGTGTGGCAGCCAGGATGGGCGATACCAGGTTTTGATTACGACCACCTGGCAGGTAGCCAGTTTTCCTGCCAGGCGGAAAGACCGTTAAGTGAGTCGTTCTAGGCGGCTTTTAGCGCCGGTTGGCCGCGCCGGTTGATGAAGTGGAACACAGCCAAACCCCCAACAATTAATGCGCCAACAACGGCGGCGAATAAGATCGGCGTGACATCGCTATATCGGATGATGATGCCGATGTAGGCATATAGATAAACCAGTAGAAAAACAACATCACGGTAGAATGTCCGGTAGAGGAAAACGGCCAGTCCGGCGGCGACCAGTAACATGATTACGCCCCAGGTGAGATAGCTTAGCCCGAAGCCGTTCCAGTCGGCCGCGATGAGCGCCGAGGCGATGTTGGCGACGGTGGCGACGGTTAACCAGGCCAGGTATATACTGATCGGTATTTGCAGGATGCGCTCCCAGGTACCTACCTTGACCTGACCGATTTTCAGTTTGCTGTAAGCCATGACACCGGTATAAACCAGAATGGCCATAATTGGCAGGGTTGAGACAAATGCCTCCATGCCGAAAACCCAGACCCACAGGCCGTTGAGGATCAGGTTGACCATCAGCCACGGCGCGGCCGCCCGGAATCGGGGATTATCACGGTTTGCCGGCAAAGCCTGGTAAATCGCCCAGCCGACAATGCCCAGATAGATGACCGGCCAAATGGTCGTGAACACGTAGGTGGCCGGGAAGAAATAATTGGCGTCGTTAAATGTCTCGTTAGCGATGTTGCCGGTATCGGTGTTCGCCTGGAACCCCAGATAATTAGCAGCTATCGTCGCCAGGACGATGACAACGAGGGTGATGATGCTCCAAACGGTTGCATTTTTCTGCATGATGACAGCTCCTTTCAATGAATAAATGCCAGAGGATCGCGCCGGCCGCGAATTCCGAATTATGATTGTAGCACGAACTTTCGTTTGCCTTCAGTAATGAAACCCGGTTCGTCAGGGTCATTCAGTTGTCCGTCGGACCGGTCAATTTGGTAAGTGCGAGACAGCGGCAAGCCCCCAATGCTAAACAAAACGGCTCTGTTCCGCCGCTGCCTCGCCCGCCGTCTCCGACCAGGGTCAGGCAACCGGAAGACCACGCCATATGCTTTTAACCAACACCGCACCCTATTGCCTGACCCGAACCACGACGCTTTCGGCTCCTTGCTTACAAGACCGAAATCTGAAAAGCCCTGCCCGGCCTGATCGGAAGGGTGGTAGACAGTTAGGTCTTGATCTCCCAAGGGCGGAAGTGATATGCTGTGGTTGCTGAGTACACCGTAACATACAGAATTCATGTTCGTAGTAGCGATTTCAATCGTCTTCTTCAGAAGCGGCAATGAATTGCCCACTACGAACGGGTTTCGATTATTTCGGTTACAATGTACTGAGTATGAGGAGATTCACAAAGTGATATCTTTAATCCGTCGCCTGTTCCAGGCTCCGATCGCGATCTACCGTTCTGTTTTTCACCGCTCGCATCCCAATCCGTTTCCAGACAACCAGCTAACGGCCGATATCGATAAGCTCGATCAGCAATGGCGGCAAGCGGAAAAGGTCCGCTCTCGGCAGCTGGCTGCATCGACCAAAGGCGGACGCGGGTAGATTACCAGCGAGTTCAGTCCTACTTCGATTTAGCTTGGTGTTTTGGTAACGCCCGCCGCGCCTTTGGCTACAGCGCCAAGAAAAGCTGATTTCATTGTCTCGCCGGCCAGGACGGCCTTGGTGGGGGGGAGATGCTCGATAGCCCGAACGACGTTGGCCACCGCGCGCCGGCTGAGTTTTTCCGGTTCACCAAACACCGTGTCGGCCAGTTTGCCGCGTTCGATCGCCATCGCCACCACGCGCTCGACCAGATTTTCCGGCGTATAAACGCGTTGTGGTCGGGGCTGCATGGTGATGCCGCCGAACTTGCAAGCTCCGTGACAAGTGCCGCAGCCCAGGCAAAGGTCGGGATCAACCACAGCCCAACGGATACGGCGGCGGCCGTCGCGCCGTTCATCGAGCCGGATCGCTCCGACCGGGCACGCGGTCACACACTTGCCGCAACCATTGCATTGCGCGTAGTCAACTTCCATCTGCCAGTTCGAGGTCACAATAGCGTGTGGCAGGTCGAATTCCTTGATCGCCCGCATCATGCCGCAGCAGCAACCGCAACAATTGCACATATAGCTGATGCCATGTTTGACGTTGTCCGCCGTCTGGGCGAGACCGGCCGCCTGGCATTCGGCCAGAATGTCGAGTGCTTCAGTTTTGTCAATCAGCTCGGCCATGCCGTAGTTAACCAGCATGCCGCTCGAACCGCCAAATGTCAGACAGGTGCGCTGGGGGCGATCGCACTCATGGCCGAGATGGCTGGCCTTGTGGCGGCAGGCGCAAAGCGAGACCGCCACCGCCGGCGCGTCACGGATGATGGAGCTGGCTTTCTCAAAATCCAGGACCTCGACCGTGGGTTCATCCGGCAGGGCTGCCTCCCGCACCAGGGATCGGCCGAGTTGGGTTTGCCCGCCGAAGACCGCGCGGGCAAAGCGGCCATCAGCCTCCGTCATATACGTTTCAAAGAGGGCGGCCAGTTCGGCCATCGGCAGGTCCTCGCGGGCGCGCATGAAGGTGAATTCAAAGAAACCAATAACGACCGGCGGTAAGGCGAAATAGCGCCGGCCACCGATACTCAGGTCAAGGATCAGCCCTCGCTCAGCCAGGCGAGTGAGCTGAGCGTCCAATTCGGCCGCGGGTTGTTTGAGTTGCCTGGCCAGCCTGTCAAGCGGAGCAGGGCGAATGGGGATGCGAGCGGCCAGCCCGGCTTCCTCCGGGGAATAAAGCATTTTGAGAATCTGCATGAAGGCGGGCGAAGCCGGCGCGCCGGTAACCTGGCGGTCGAGGGCTTGTTGAAGTTTCTCATAGTCACGAGAGGGGTTGGTATGAACATGAGCCATTATTGTAACCTCGTTTACGCCCCGGCGGTTTTTTCTTCTTTGGCAGCAGACATCTACCACGCGCGAGCGATATCGGTGATCATATATGACCGAATGGACTGCGATCCAGTGGCGGCTGTCACCTGATGCGGGTGATGTTTGTCACGAGGTTGGGACAATTCGCCGGAACTCTACGGGAATTCTGACCGTTTGTTTTCGCGGTTTGTTGGTGATGATCTTAACCCGGTAACCACTGGCTCATTAAGCTGTAAGGGGTTTGGCTTTTATCTGCTATAATTCCTGACGATGACTGATCAGGAACCGTCCAGCAGGTCCCAGGATACCGACGATCCGGCGACGGCGAACACCAGGCATCGCCACCGCATGCGCCACGAGTGGCGCGATCTGATCGAAGACCTTATCGAGGACGGCCGACAGCGCGGCGTCTTTGATGAATTGGCCGGCGAAGGAAAGCCGCTTGAGTTGGATTCCAACCTCTTCGAAGGCAGCAGCGCGCTGGCCAACAAGCTGTTAAAAGAAAATGATCTCAGACCCGCTTGGTTATCGAGCCGGGTCATCGTTATGGAACAGATCGATGCCCTGCGTGGCGATATCAGGCGAACGTGGGATCGCTATCGCCTGGCGTTTGGCCATGCCCAAGGCGAAGGCCAGCGTAGCGGCTTGACCATTGGCTGGGACGATCACTGCCGCCGCTGGGAAACTGAAATCGCCAAGCTAAATAAGCAAATCGAAAATTACAACCTGAAGCGTCGCGTAAGCCAGATGGAACTGTTCAAGCTACGCTTGGCTGATGAACTGAAACGCATCGACGCACCTCGTTATCTTCTCTAGGTCTCCTCACGAAACCCTCATATTCTGTAAGAAAAGGTAATAACCCAATCTTATGGGTCGTCAGCTAATTAAAGCTCAGGCTATTCGGGCTTCTATCACGCCTTGCTGTCCATATATTTCGAGAAATCCCGAATTCGCACAGCAAAAAACAATAATTTGAGCTTATCATGTCCTTATATCCGCTTAATTTGTACATATATAGCTTGACAAAAGATGGACATAGCATTATAATTCCAATATCACTATCAATAAAGCACAAGCGCATGCGAAGCCCTAGACATCCGGGCTTGATGGTCAGAAGGTCTAGGCTTTGAACAGGAACAATCAACATGACGATAGCAACGGTTGAAGTTGAAAAAAGCAGCATTGAACGCATGAAAGCCGGTTTTTCTTGGGAAATGGTAGGCCTCTCCAGCGCGATGTTCGAACCGGCGATCGTCGACGCTGATGATTTAGGCGAAAACGACTTTGGCGTGGCTGAACCTGGGATCGACGAAGCGGAACCGGTAGAAACGGAGATTGAATTATCCGACGAAATCGACCTGGCTTATGACGGTGACGATTCCGATCCGTCTGACTTCATGGATCTGGAGGATTACCTCGAGGCCTATGACAAAGCCCAAACCGGTGAGGGTTATGAAGCCCTCAATAAGGTGCACCAGCAGCGGCGCTCGGCCCTGCGCGATGTGCCCACGAATGATTTCCTGAGCCGCTACATGCTCGAAACCAACCGCCAGCGCTTGCTGACGGCCGATGAAGAAGTCTCCCTGGCCCGCCAGATAGAGCTGGGGCAGTATGCTCAAGAACGTCTGGCGGAGACTGGAATCGATCCGGAAGAAAAGCAATCCCTCCAGGTGATTATCGACCAGGCCGAAGCAGCCCGTGCCATGCTGGTTCGCTCTAACACTCGCCTGGTAATCTCGATCGCCAAGCGGTATTTTGGTCAAGGGCTTGATTTCCTCGATTTAATCCAGGAAGGTAACATTGGCCTGCTGACGGCCGTGGACAAGTTTGACTACCGGCGCGGCACGCGGTTCAGCACCTACGCTACCTGGTGGATTCGCCAGGGTATCACTCGCGCCCTATCCAACTACGGTCGGATGATTCGTATCCCGGCCCACCAAACGGGCAATGTCCGCAAGATATACCGGGCTATTCGCGACATTGAGAAAGGTGAAGGTCGCCAGGCGGACGTTGAAGAGTTGGCGGTCCGCACGGAACTGCCCCCCAGCCAGGTACAGTGGTTGCTCCAGATCACCCGTCCTTTGCTGGCTTTGGAGCAGCCGGCTGGCGATGACCAGGATGCTGAACTTGCCGATTTCATTGAAGACCGCGACGTCGATCAGCCTGTTGACTTGGTCGCCTCAAAGCTCTTCGGCGAGCGTATTGGTGAAGTGCTGGCGGAATTGACCCCCCGCGAGGCGGCGATTATCCGGCTGCGCTATGGCCTGCAGGGTGTCGATTCTCATACATTGAAAGAGGTTGGTGAGATCTTCAATCTATCGCGGGAGCGCATCCGCCAAGTGGAGAAATCGGCCTTGAGCAAATTGCGCCGCAGCCGGCGGATGAGTGAATTCGCTTACATGATGAACTAAATTCACCCATTTGTTTCGCGGCTCCGAACTGAAAAAACCGCCTAGGATACCTTACTCCTCGGCGGTTTTGTTTTCGCAAGGCATGAATGATTAATCGCGCAATACCTGTCGGAAAACTTCGTCAGGGTGCCTGGCCGTTGCTTGACTGGACGGCCAGGGCGATGGTTTTCAGGCGAGCGATCTCCTCATGATAGCCGTCCAGAACCTTCTCCGGATCAGGCACCAGCCCGGCATCGGTAGCAACGCCGACAAACAAGCGATTGGCATAGCTGAGGATACTGATTCCCATACCCAACCGGCCAGCTTGCGGCACCCAGAACATGATTTGTTTGATCTCCTGGCCGGCCAGGTACAGGGGCACCGGCGGACCGGGCACGTTGGTCAACACGACGGTTGCCTTTGGTTCCAGGGTCTGAACGACGAACTCGCGGAAGGCATCATTACCGACACCCATCATCCCCAAGATGCCCAGGGTTACCGGCGCTTCGGCCGACATTTTTAACTCGACCATCCGGCGACGAACTTCCACCAGACGCATGAGTGGTTCTTCGATACTGACCGGCAGGGATAGAAAAACAAGCCCGAACTTGTTGCCCAATTTGCCGCCATCGTGATCGTTGCGAAGATTGACCGGCACCGCGGCGCGAAACTCTAATTTGGAGACGTCATCGCCATAGCCGACCAGATAGCGGCGCAACCCGCCGGTGATGGCGGTGATGACGACATCGTTGATCGTCCCGCCGAGGACGTTTTTGATCAGTTTCACTTCATTGAGAGGGATAGGCGGTGACCAGGCGACCCGTTTCATAACCCCCAGCTTGCCCTTGATTCGCGTGCGCGGATCGCTGGTGCGGACCAGCAACCGGGTCGCGGCCAGGCCTAACCCGGCACCCTGTTCGGCTAGTTGGCGGGCATGGTCGGGATTCTGGATGGCGCTTCGCGTCTCTTGAAATGCCCGGTCGGCCGTATGGCGAAAGAAAGAAGCCGTTTCGGCGACATCCCGGGTCAGACCCCCCATTAGTCCATCTTCGGGTAAATCGCCGACAACCTCGGACAGGGGGACAAGTGGCGCGTCAGCGCGGAAATCGGTCATCGAGAGCAAGACCCCCACCAAGGCCATGCCGTCCGCGATACAATGGTGCAAGCGACCCATCAGCGCGCAGCCGTTGCCGACATTTTCGATGAGATAAAATTGCCAGGGCGGCCGGGAGAAATCGAGAGGCTGGCTCATCAGATCGCTGACCATGTCCTGCAAGGTATCCTGGTCGCCCGGATCCGGTAAGGCCAGCCGGTGGAGATGGTTATCGATGTTGAAATACGGATCAGTTTCCCAGTAGGGGCGAAGGAACGGCAGGCGCGACCGCACAACCCGTTGCTTGAAGCGTTCATAGCGTAGCCAGCGATATTCGATAACCTGCCGGACGCGGTTTATATCGAGCGGATGGTCAAATGTAAGAATACCATTGACCATCATCAGGTTGGTTGGCTCCTCCATGCTAAGCCAGGCCACATCCACCGGGGACATGATTTCAACTTTGTTGGCCATTCTCTCGCTCCTGTTGCCCATTGATGGCTTTCATTATACACGACGGAATGTGCACATTGAAAGATCAGCTTGCCGATCACAATGAGCGGCCTGCGTGTAATCATAAATCCGGTATAATCAACTAGTCCGTCACACCAACAGGAAGGAGGTGCAGGCTGATGCGAAAAATCACTATAGGTGCCGCCTTTTCCTTGCTAATTATCGGGTCGCTGGCGTTCGCCGGCTGGCAGCGCCAGAAATTATCGACCAATGAGGTCGTCCTGGCCGACTCGACCGGTTTGGAATCCTTGCTGCCGATCGTGTTCAAAACCGAGAACACGCCGACACCCACCACCACTTTATCGCCCGCAACCCCAATACCGACCGAGACGCCACAACCTACAGCGACATTCCCACCGGCACCCACACCTGAACCGGGCGGTAATTGGCTGGCGAACTGGAGTTTTGAGGGAGGGTGGATTGACCTGCCGCCCGCTCCGGGTAACTTGATCAACCAACAGCCGAACGGCTGGACACTTTACTGGTTGCCACCCGGTTCACCGATGTGGGATGCGCCCCAGGACATCGCCAAAGGCGTGCCTGAGTGCCTCCATAAACCCAAGAATACATTGCCGCCGGATGAGTGGCCTGGGGGTCCGAATGCGCTGATCCTTGACGGGGAAACCACATACAAGATGTTCCACGCCGGCACATCCTTTGGCAGCCAGTTAACCCAGACGGTTCGCAACGTGCCGGCCGGCCGATATCGCTTGACCGTCCCGGTTCAACTTCACTGGCAGGAGAACCTCGATCCAAACGATCCTTCCTGGGATTCATTAACGGCCGAATCGGGTGCCTGGATCCTGGTCGACGGCCAAAAATATGGCCAATGGGTAAACGCCAGGGAGATGGGCGACCGGCAGTGGTATTACCACGAGGTGGAATTTCAGTTGAACGCGCCGGCAGATGTCGAAGTGTTGCTCCGGTTCAAGAGCAAATATGCCAGGAAGGATTTTTTTATCGATGCGGTGCGCCTGGAGACAGTGCCGTAATGGCGTGTTAATCCGGTTGCGGGGAAACGGTGTTGGCCACTAGCCTCCTCAAGTCACCTTTTCCATCGCCGCCAGTCGTTTGGCCATCTCCCTGGCATCGTCTTTAAGCTTGGTCAGTTCAGGAAAGTCGGGCTGCTGCTTGAGTTCCTCTTTTATTTGCGGCATTCCTTCTTTGAACTTGATCATGTCAGCCTGCACTTCTTCGGCCTTCTCGATCTCGCCGTTGGCTTCCAGGGCGCGGGTGAGGTAGTAGTAAGCCTGTAGCTCGTAGGTGACGAACGGTAACCCCAGGCGGGTTGAAGCGGCCAGCGATTCGGCGGCTGACCAATGTTGGCCCAGCCGATACTCCGCCAGGCCGAGATGATAGTGGTACAAGGCCTGTTTGGGCGAAAGATCGACTGCCTTGGCATAGGCTTCCCGGGCTTTTTCATAGCGACTTTCGGCCAGGTAGATTTGACCGAGGGTGTTGTAGGCCGGGTGTGCATCGGGTCGAAGTTCGATCGCCCGCCGGGCGTCACGCTCGGCGGCGGGGAACTGCAAATTGGATAGGTAGATGAGCGACCGAAGTTGATAGGACTCCCAGAAGTACGGCCGCGCTTCGATGGCTTTGTCTACCAGATCGAGCGCCGTTTCTAACTGGCCTTTGGTGAAGGCACGGCGAGCCATTCGGTAAGAAAAGGGAACCGTAACGGCGCGCTGCAGCCCCAGCAGCAAGAGACTGAAACTGACGCCGGTGATGGCATAGACGGCTTCTCCGCGAATCATGCCGAAGGTGATGCCCAGGATAGCCGGGATGGCCAGCAATACCGCCAGGATGCGTTCGGTTGGGGTTAGGGGTTGGGAGCGGAGGTAATAGACGAGGTAAATGACCAGACCAATGGCGATGATCAACGACACCAAGGTGTCAAAGCGGCCGGGCGCTACCAGCCACACGACGAGGCTGATCACCCAAATACCGATCGAGATGATGACCGGCCAGACGAGGCTCGCCCGCAATTCAGATCGTGACGGTCGTTGTCCGGGACGGTTTTTCTGGTTTGAATCTGATTGGGCCACAATCACAGCCTCGTTTGACTTTCGCTCGTCTTCGTTCGACAATATGCGACCGCGTAGGCGGTAAAATTGATCTTAAGGCATTCAGAACGATGACGCAACCCTCAATTCCCGGATTCCGGGAAGTACCTC
>Ga0114939_10000207_pt1 | contig 50753 bp, 33 predicted proteins | sample AshMeaCrysSpring_FD_87196 | JGI IMG/M metagenome (GOLD analysis project Ga0114939, IMG submission 87196) | Groundwater microbial communities from Big Spring, Nevada to study Microbial Dark Matter (Phase II) - Ash Meadows Crystal Spring | ecosystem: Environmental > Aquatic > Deep subsurface >...
ATCCCGATCATCACGAATATCAGCCAGTGCTTGTCTGCCAATCAGATCTTGTCGCTGGAAGGAATTCTCAACGGCACAAGCAACTTCATCGTGACGCAAATGCAGGAGCGTCAGATGGACTTCAGTCAGGCGGTGAAGCTTGCGCAGCAGCTCGGGTATGCCGAGGCCGATCCGCAGATGGATGTCGATGGCAGCGATGCAGCGCAAAAACTGGCCATCCTCGCCCACCTGGCATTTGGAGCGCGCGTCCATTGGGCCGATATTCCGCGCCAAGGGATCGACCAGCTCTCACCGCTGGACTTGGGGTACGCCGCGGAACTGGGTTATCGGATCAAGCTGCTGGCGATCGCACGCCTATCGGATGCGGGCTTGGAACTGCACGTCTCACCCACGCTAGTTCCGATCGGGACCCCGCTGGCCGAAGTACGAGACGCCTTCAATGCGGTCCGTGTGGTGGGCGATGCTGTCGGTCCGGTGTTCTACCACGGCCTGGGAGCAGGCCAGATGCCAACGGCCTCAGCCGTGGTGGCCGACATGATTGACATGGCCGTCGGACGAGCCCCTTTGACGTTCAAGACTCTGGAACTGTTCAACGATTCCGACCCGCCTCGCGTCCGGCTGCGCGACCACGAAGCGCTGCCCGGCCGCTATTACCTGCGGATGCGCGTCCAGGATGAACCAGGCGTACTGGCAACCATCACCGGTGTCCTGGGCCGTCACCGAGTCTCGATCGCATCGGTGCTCCAGCATGAGCGGCAGCCTGAAGGCCGGACGGTGACGCTTGTGATCATGACTCATGAAGCGCCCGAGGGCAGCGCCGCTGCCGCGATGCGCGAGCTACAGGCACTGTGCTGCGTGGAAGGCCCGGTCGTTCGATTGCGGGTGCGGAGCAACTAACTCGAGCGCAACGATGAACTACTTCGCTCACGGCTATCGCCATCTGAACCAGCCATGGCGCTTGGCGGGAACCGCGTTGCCCGACTGGTTGAATGTGATCGATCGCCGCACTCGAGCACGTTCGAAGAAAGCCGCCCTCTATTTGGACAGCCCGGATGAGGCGGTCCGCGAACTGGCGATCGGCGTGATCCAGCACCACCACGATGATCGGTGGTTCCATGGCCAACCGGATTTCCTCCGTTTGAACCACGAGTTCGCGACGGACCTGCGGCAGATTTGCCCGGCGGATGACTCGCCCCGAAGTTCGTTCGTCGGTCACATCTGCGTGGAACTCTTGCTCGATGCCGAACTGATTCGGCGCGATGAGGCCGGCCTGGAGTCCTACTATGCGACGGTCCAGGAGCTGGACCTCGAAAGGTTGAGCGAGGGGCTGGCCGTGCTGTTGGGCAAGCCGGTTCCGCGGATCCGCTGGTGGGTCGAACGATTTTCCGCGGAGCAGTTCCTCCGTGACTACGCGGAGAACGCTCCACTGGCTCGGCGGCTCAATCAGGTCCTGCACCGGGTAGGCTTGCCCCCCTTGCCCGCCACCGTCACCCGTTGGTTGGAATCGGCTCGGGTCCGCGTTGCTGAAGCCTGCGACCGGCTGTTCCCCCCACCGCCAGATGCCGCTGAATTGGCTAAGGTGGTGGCGCTAAATCCCCCTGCGACGGCCTGTCCCTGAACCATTGCCCTTCGTACGCGAGAGATCGACTGCCATGAAATACGGCATGAACCTGCTGCTGTGGACCGGCGAGCTAAATGACAGCCTGCTGCCCGTCTTGGAAGCTCTGAAGAAGTTGGGCTTCGACGGGGTGGAGCTGCCCCTGTTCAATCTGGACCTGGACTATGCGGCGTGGGGCCGAAGATTGGATGATTTGGGTCTGGAGCGAACCGCCGTTACGGTTCGCAATCTGGAGGACAATCCGATTTCGCCAGAAGTCTCCGTCCGCGCCAAAGGCATTGCCTTGACGCAACGGACTCTCGACTGCTGTGCGGCCGTCGGCGCGCAGACGCTGTGCGGTCCTTATCACTCGGCACTCGGTCACTTCTCGGGCAGGGGGCGAACCGCGGACGAATGGCGGTGGGGCGTCGATAGCATGCGCCCCGTGGCCGAGCACGCTGGAAAGGTGGGCGTTCAACTGGCGGTGGAATACCTCAATCGCTTCGAGTGCTACTTCCTCAACTGCGCGGCCGATGCCGTTCGTTTTGCACGGGAAGTCGATCATCCCGCATGCGGGATCATGTACGACACGTTTCATGCGAACATCGAAGAGAAGCACGTGCCCGACGCGATACGGACCTGTCGCGACAAACTGGTCCACGTGCACATCAGCGAAAACGATCGCAGCACTCCCGGCCGCGGCAATATCCGTTGGCCGGAAACGTTCTCGACGCTGCATTCGATCGGTTACGACGGGTGGCTTGTGATCGAGGCCTTCGGATTGGCACTTCCCGAACTGGCTGCGGCCACCAAGATCTGGAGGCGGATGTTCGACGATGAACTTTCGCTGGCCCGCGAAGGCCTGCAGTTCATGCGGCAGAACACCGCCTGAGTTCAAAAAAAACGAGCGAAGTGCCCCGATGGAGCGCCTCGCTCGTTGAATCAGCAAAATCCTCCGGTCGTTTGCGGCAAAATCGGAGCCGCTGGGAGAATGGCGAAGATCGAGCGTGCTACCGCACAAGCCCTTGGTGATCCTGGCCAACCCGAATTTATGGTCCCTCTGCCGGAATGGCGACCGGAGGCAAGTGGGCCATTTCCAACCCACGACATCATCATACGTCGACCGGCCTATGCAGCAAGGTTGAATCGTTTCTCACCAACCAGAAACCGCCGATCAATTTTGTGATTCTTCCTGTTTTTCCTGCATGCCGCCGCGTCCGTTTGCGTTGGACTTCCGCACCTCATGGGCCACATTCACGTGCAGCCGCCGCGGGGCGAGTCGGATTTCGGGTTCGGTCGCCCTGAGGGCAGACTGGCTTGTCGAGCGCGCGGCTCGGGGTGGGCTTTGGCGCGAGTCGTTTCTCCCACGTCTTCGGAAGAAATAACCGTCGGATGAACGACAAACGAAGCCATCGTGAAGGACAACTGGTCTTGCTGAACGCGGCAGCCGCACGCTCTGCGCGGCATGCGATCGAATTGGCGTCGCGCTTGCGGATAGAAGTCCACGAGCAAGCCAAGGGAATCGTGCTTGATTGCGGAATCAATCGACCTGGCGGGATCGAAGCCGGGCTTTGGCTGGCGCGGCTGTGCCTGGCAGATCTGGCGATGGTCCGGCTGCTCCCCGCCGATCCAACGCGATTTGTGTCCAGGCAGTTGGTACAGGTGGCCACCGATCATCCGACCGATGCTTGCCTGCGTTCCCAATACGCGGGCTGGCCCCTGAAGGTCGGGAAATATTTCGCGATGGCCAGCGGTCCAATGCGATCGGTACGTGGCCGCGAACCCGTGCTGGAAGACCTCGCTTCCCCCGAACAAGCGGATGAAGTCGTGGGTGTGCTGGAATCCGATCAAGCCCCAGACCCCGCGGTGATCGAAGAGGTTTTGGCTCAATGCCCCGGGGCGACGCGGGCCGTGCTGGCTGTTGCCCCGACTACCAGCCTGGCTGGCAACTTGCAGGTCGTGGCTCGGTCTGTGGAGACGGCATTGCACAAGGTGCATGCCTGCGGCTTCGACCCGCGACGAATCATTTCGGCTGTCGGCCACGCGCCTCTTCCACCTCCTGCCGCAACGACGATCGCGGCGATTGGCCGCACCAACGACGCCATCCTCTACGGGGCGCAAGTGACACTCTGGGTGGATGCAGCCCGGGAAGAACTCGCGCGGCTCGGCCCGCAGATCCCCAGTCAATCGTCGAGCGATTTTGGCCGACCCTTCGAAGCGATCTTTCGCGACTATGATTGTGACTTCTACAAGCTCGATCCAGCATTGTTCAGTCCGGCCGAGGTCGAATTGATCAGCATCCGTGATGGGCAGTCGCTCGTGTTCGGCGGAGTACGGACTGATGTTTTGCAGCAGTCGTTCGGAGCAATCGAGCGCCCATGAAGATTGCTGCATTGGGAACGACTGGCGGCTGGCATCTGTCCCAGTTACAAGCAGCCGCGTCGTCAATCGGCGCGGAACTTGTTTCGTTGCCCTATGAAAGCCTGCAAAGCAGGATCAAGGGCAACGACTGCCAGATCAGCGTGGCTGGGGATCGGATGGGTGACTTTCAAGCAGTCCTGGCGCGTACGATGCCGCTCGGATCGCTGGAGCAGATTACGTTTCGTCTGGCGCTGCTGCATGCCCTTGCCCAACGGGGCGTGCCAGTGATCAATCCGCCTCGATCGCTCGAGATTTGCATCGACAAGTTCGCAACGTTGGAACTGGCACTCCGTCTAGGAATTCCTGTTCCACAGACGATCGTATGCCAGAATCGGCGGCAGGCCATCGACGCATTTCACGAGCTCGGAGGGGATGTCGTCGTAAAACCCCTGTTGGGCAGCGAAGGCCGGGGGCTCATTCGCATCACCGATGTCGATCTCGTGTGGCGGGCTGCAACCCAGTTGGAACAGCAGTCGGCGGTAATCTACCTGCAAAAGTTTGTACCGCCTGGCGGCCGAGACCTCCGCATCCTGTTTGCCGGAGACCAGTGGTGGTGTGTCCGCCGAACGAATCCTGATGACTGGCGAACCAATCACCGTCGTGGCGCTACGACGACTCGAGCCGAATTGCCTGAAGGGTGGGACAAACATCGGTTGGCTCTCCAGCAGGCCATGCACCTGGAATATGGGGCGATCGACCTGACGGGAACGGAAGGCCAATGGCAGTTGTTGGAAGTCAATGCGATCCCTGGCTGGAAGGGTGCTCAATCGGTTCTCGACGATTCCTTTGCCCTTGCCATATTCAAGGTGATCCAACAACGGCTTGCTCGCCCTTCCGTTGAAGTGATCGACTCGCATGACAGCGCGCCCGTCCTTGGCGCGGCGAATTCTTCGCAGATGACGACGACCTGCCAGCGTGCGACCATGGAACTGCCCTCCGGCGAGGGCCTTGCGGATGATTGAAACCCGCCAAGATGCGAACATTTCCGCGCGGCTGGCTGGGATGGCACACGGGCGCCCAGCGCAAGTCGCGATCGCCTGGCCGGTGGGCCCTGCGACGGAAGGCACGCGACGCGCGTATCAGCGACTGACTTTCGCTGAACTCAGTGAACGCGTCGATCGGATCGGACGCGGTCTGATTGAATGGGGTGTGCAGCCAGGCCAGAGGCTGGCGTTGTTGGTGCCTTACGGCCCGGACTTCTTGACGCTCGTGTTTGGAATCTTGCGAGCGGGCGCTTCGGTGGTGCTGGTCGATCCGGGAGCCGGCCGACGTCAGGTCGTCAACTGCCTGGCCGAACTGCAACCGGCTGGATTTGTGGCGATTCCGCTGGCGCAACTGCTCCGCCGTCTGCTCTCCAGTCGCTTTGCCGAGGCACGTTGGAATGTTTGCGTCGGTCGCGTTACCTGGGGACTCGGACGATCATTGTCCTGGTTGGAGCAGCTCGGACAGGCCAGCCATGCATCATTTCCTGTTCGCCAGCCGGATGATGAGGCCGCTGTAATCTTCACCAGTGGCAGCACAGGTCCGCCGAAGGGTGTTCTCTACACTCACCGCGTCTTCGCAACACAGGTCGATCTGGTGGCGCGTGAGTATGAAATCGTGGACGGGCAGTGTGATTTGGCATGCTTCCCTCTGTTTGGCCTGTTCGATGCTTTGCACGGGATCACCACGATCATCCCCGACATGGATTCAACCCGCCCTGCAGCCGCCGATCCGGTTCGTCTGATCGACGCAATCGAGCAGTGGAAAATCGAGCAGGCGTTTGGTTCACCCGCGTTGTGGACAGCCGTGCTTCGCCATTGTAAAGAGCATCCGCGGCGTTTGCCCTCGTTGCGGCGAGTCATGTCGGCCGGAGCACCGGTTTCCACGGAAATTCTTGCCGGCTTACGAGAACTCACTGATCCCATGGCTCGGATTTGGACGCCCTATGGCGCCACCGAGGCGCTGCCTCTGGCCAAGATTGAAGCCAATGAAGTATTGGACGAAACCGCTGCTGCCACGAGGACGGGAGGCGGTATCTGCGTAGGCCGTTTTCACCCGGAAGTTTGCAGCATGATTATCGCCATCACCGACGATCCGATCTCGGACTGGGCGAAGGCCGAGCCGTTACCTGTCGGAGAAGTGGGAGAGCTGCTGGTCAGCGGGCCGATGGTCACGCCCCAATACGTGACTCGTCTCGATCAAAACACGCTGCACAAGGTCAACAGCCCTGATGGGGTTGTCTGGCATCGGATGGGGGACGTCGGATATTTGGATGATCAGGGTCGCTTTTGGTTCTGCGGCCGTAAGGCACACCGAGTCGTGACCCGCGATGAAACGCTCTTTAGCATTCCCGTAGAGGCGGTGATCAACACGCATCCCTACGTCTACCGCAGTGCGCTGGTCGGTTACGGTCTGCCGGGACAACAACGTCCGGTGGTGATTGTCGAGCCGTGGCCCGAACATCGGCCGAAAACGCCAGCCGAGCTTCAAAGCTTGCTTGAGCAGCTGCAGATGCTCGCCCAAAAATTTGATGCGACGCGTTCGATCCGCGAATTTGAAGTCTACCCGGCCGGCCTGCCTGTCGATCCGCGGCACAATGCAAAGATCATCCGCGAACAGTTGGCCTCCTGGCTAATGCAGCGGCGTTCATCCTCCGCCTGAGCCCGCAATGGCAGCCCGCGTGCGCGAATGACTCGTTCCGTGCGATCGATTCACGCCAACTTGGCAATTGTACCGTTGGCATCGCCGAACTGATCGGTGCGCACCCCCATGCGTTGCAGCATCCAGACATAAAGACTGCACAGCGGAGTTTCGTTGGGATATCGCAGATGCCGGCCCGTCCGCAGTTTTCCGCCCGCACTTCCGGCTAACAGAATCGGCAGATCATTGTGATTGTGTTTGTCTCCGTCGGAGATTCCGCTTCCGTACAGCACCATGCAGTTTTCCAAGAGCGTGTCAGGGCCTTCCTTTGTGCTCGACAGGCGATCCAGCAGGTGTTTGAACATCCCAATGTGATGTCGATTGATCTTGGCTACCTTGGACTGTTTCTCAGTGCTGCCCCCGTGGTGGGAAAGGTCGTGATGCCCTTCCGGAACCTCGATCTCTGGATAGCCACGGTTACTGCCTTCGTTCGTGAAGGCGAACGTGATCACGCGGGTACTATCGGTCTGAAAGGCCAATGCCAGCATGTCCAGCATCAGCTTCGCATGCTCTTCCATCGATGCGGGAACGCCCGCCGGACGGGGGAAGTTGGACAGATCGATGTCAGGTGCCGAAAGGGTCTCTGAGCTACCCAACCGCTGCTCCACTTCACGGACGGCGTAGAGGTATTCATCCAGCTTCCGCTTGTCGTCTGCCCCAAGTTGTCGCTGCAGTGACTGGGCTTCTTCGATCACCGAATCAAGGACGCTGGCCCGATACTTGGCGCGAGGATCCGTCACCTTCTTTGTGACCTGTGAGCGCTGCCCAAACAGTCGATCGAAAACGGACGCTGGATCCACTTCCTTGGCCACCGGCGTCGTCGGACCGCGCCATGACAGGTTGCTTGAGTACGCACAGCTGTAACCGCTGTCGCAGTTTCCGCTTTGCGAACTGCCCTCGAGCCCCAATTCCAGCGATGCAAATCGCGTTTGATCGCCGATTGCCTCGGCAGCGACCTGGTCGACCGACACTCCATTATGGATGTCCGCGCCATCGGTTTTCCGCGGGTGAGCGCCCGTCAGGAACGCGGCGTTAGCGCGAGCGTGATCTCCGCCCCCGTCGCCATGGGCTCGTGCTCCGTCAAGCGTCAGGCCGGTCAAAATATTGAATCGTTCACGGTGATCCTTCAGGACCTCCAGCGTCGGCGGCAGTTGTTTCAATGCGCCCTCTTCACCGGGCGTCCAATCAGGCATGTGCATCCCGTTGGGGACCATCAAGAATGCCATCCGCACGGGCGGTTTCGAGCCAGGCGCTGCCCAAGCTCGTTGCGGCAGCATCGCCTCCAAGAACGGCAATGCGATCGCCGCTCCAGTCCCCCGCAGGAGAGTCCGACGGCTGATGGTCTTTGCAGCAACGGATCGAGTCATCGCACGCCTCGTTTTTGAAACGGATCGCTGGCCACGATCGCTTGAACCAGCGCCGAGAAACGCAAGTCTTCCTGTTGCAACTCACTGATCATCTGATCCACGGCACAACGATCATAGTATTCCAGTCCGCGACCGAGCGCAAACGTCAGGAGCTTCTCCGTGACGCAACGGACAAACTGACTTCGTCGCGTTTCGAGCAGGCTGCTGCGCAATTCTCCGGCGCCGACAAACCGGGTGCCATCCGGTAGTTCGCCGGCGGCATCCACCGGGCCATGCTCATCGCTGTCGCGATAGCGGCCCGCCGCGTCGAACTGTTCCAGGGCAAAGCCCAGTGGATCCATCACCTTGTGGCAACTGGCACAGGCCGGATCGACTCGATGCTGCTCCATTCTCTCCCGCAACGTCCCTGTCAGTTCCGCCTTGTCCAGTTCGGGAACATTCGGGGGAGCCGGCGGTGGAGGAGTCCCCAAGACGTTGTCCATGATCCACTTGCCGCGCTTGACCGGACTGGTCCGTGTGGGATTGCTCGTCACAACCAGCACACTGCCCTGTGTCAAAAGCCCGCCACGCGGCGTCCCCTCCAAGGACACGGGACGAAAGTGATCGCCCTCCACGCCCGGCAAGCCGTAATAGTTCGCCAGCTCGTCGTTGACGTACGTGAACTTGCCATTCAACAAGGCCGTGACCGGCAGATCGCGCCGCGCGACGGCAGCAAAGAACGTCAACGTTTCGCGCCGCATCAGTTGCCGGATGTTGTCGTTGAACTTGGGAAACCGCTTGGGATCGAGCTTCGTGCGATCCAGATTGCGGAGCTGGAGCCATTGTTCGGCAAAGTTCTCAATCAGCGCATTGCTCCGCTTGTCAGCCAACAATCTCGCCGTTTGTTCGTGGAGGTTGTTTCCCTGACGCAGGGTGCCGCGCCAAGCGTGCAGAAGCAATTCATCATCGGGCATGCTGCCCCAGATGAAGTAGCTCAACCGCGTCGCCAGCTCAAAGTCGCTGATCGACTCGGCCTTTGCATCGGTTCTGCCGCTGCTCGATGGCAACTCGACTTTGTAAAGGAAGTGCGGTGACACGAGGATCGCCTGCAAGGCAACCTGCAAGCCAGCTTCATACGGCATCCCATCGTCCCGGACCTGCTTGGCAAGTCCGGCGAGGCGTTTCAATTCCTCTGGCCGGGCGGGCCGACGAAAGGCCCGGCTGACAAGACGCTCCAGCACCTTGTCCGTGGCCTCGTCAACACTCAGCCCGTCGTCGCTGGGTCGTACAAACACGATGCGACGATGGGCTTCGGGTAACTGGGTATCGTCCAGAGCTTTGCTCGGACGCTCACCCTCCACACGGACATGATGAAGCCGGATGTTGCGATCTTGTCCATCCTTGAAGTAGTCGTTGATAAATGCGAATTCGATCTTCTTGCGGCCGATGCCCAATCGGATCGGAAGTTCATAGGCGGTCGCGTCCTTCTGTTCCAGCAGCAGCAGCTTCTGCTTCTTGCCGTTTACGCGAACTTCCAGTTTTGGTGGCTCTGAACCTGCCAGGTCCGCGCTGGCCGTGACCGTCAGCTTGTACATGCCTGCAAATGGGGTCTGCACTTCGAGGGTCACCGATCCGTTCGAGTTCATCGCCACGGAGTTGCTGGGCCCTTTGCTGAATCGACTTGCTCCCTCAAGCGACCAACCAACCTGCTGCACAGCGAATTGCTCATCGCCTTCCGGAACCACGATGGCATTGCGACTGATTTCTTCCGCCGCGGTCAGATACTTCTCCAACAAGATCGGCGGCAGTGAAAGCACATCCCCGATGTTGTCAAAGCCGTAGCCAACGTCATCCGCCGGAAAGCTTGCAGCCAGCTCGTAATCGATCCCCGTCAAATCACGAACCGTGTTGCGATATTCATAGCGCGTGAGCCGTCGCATGACGACCAAACCCGGATTGGGAGCTCGCACGCAATCCACCGCATTGGCCAGCTCATCGATCAATCCAGCCAATTTCTGCCGAGTCTGATCGTCCAGGGACGGACCATCCGGCGGAGGCATCGATCCGATTTGGACCTGCTGCAGGGCTCGAAGCCAAGCTTTCCGAGCGTGCTGGAGATGCTCGGCCGACTTGTAGGCGGCCAGAGAGAATCCACCTGCTGGATCGTCCGAATCCCCGTGACAGTCAATGCAATAGGTTTCGACCAGCGGCAGCAATTGGTCGTGGAACAGCTTGTCTGCCTCAGCCGGCGAAGCCGCGCGCACTAACGCCCCCGGCCCGCCAAGGACGGTTGCGAGCGCCAGCCATACGAGTTGCCGTGACATAAGCCGATCTATCCGCACGCCCCCACTCTCCTGCGTGGTCTCTTCGCTGCGCGTCCTTCACCCCGCCCACACCCGGTAGCCCAGCTCCCGGATGACGGGGAGTTGTCCTCAGAACCCTTGAGGATTCTAGGTTCCAGGCGGCCAAAGCAAACCCGCTCGCCGGGGCGCTCGTCCGACTAGCGAATCGTTTGTACAGCGCCTCGCCGCTACGACCGGACCCAGCCTTCAGAACCCAACCCAGGCGTTTCGGCCCCTTAAGAACCCACCGAGCCAAACACTCCGCGGGTTGGACGCTCAGGAGCGGATCGTGCGAACCGACTTTGCGTCGACGGTCTGCGGGGATGACCGGGGGTCTGCCGAAGGTCCACGGGATTCCGACGGGGTCGGATGGGCCACCGACTGGTTAACAACGCGGAGCATCTGCCGCCGGGCCCATGGACGGATTGGTCCCAGGAGCAACACGGCCAGAATGTCGCTCAATGGTCCAGGTTGACAAAGCAAAAACCCGGCAAGCCCCAAAACCAATGAGTCACCGGGCGGACGCTGTCCGCTCCGTCCGCTAACTTCCGGGCTCTCGCCATTCCGCTCACCCCGCGCGGGTGAAAAGGCCCTTCGCAACAACGCGGACCCAAAGACGAGGCCCAGGACAACGTATGCCAGTGTCGGCAAAAAATGAATCCGCGTCGACAGCATGGCAAGCCCGCTCAGGTCGGCAATCAGGAATAGCAGGAATAGCAATGGAATATGCACAGGTAACCTGATTGTTCATTCTCGGAGCAGTGGCATCCCCGCGCGGAACTGCAGGGGTCTCATCGAACCAATTCTCGATTGCTGTCCCGCGTTCTCTCAGCCGTCCGACGCGTCGCAGCTCAGGATGAAACGGGCCCCCGCGTGTCAGCCGGGCTCATGAAGAACACGTAAATCCCATGAGCCGCACACAAAACTTTGAAAAGCTGCATCAGTTTCCCGGGCCCGTGTAACGCCCCATGAACAGAATTTGCTCGCTGCCGGCATCTCGAATCAAAAACAGAAACGGATGATCGGCTCGAAAGACAACGGGCTCCTCAGGTTCAATCGGTGCAGCCGTCGTTCGCATCTCGACGCCCGTGGCGGCGGCTGCTTCCGTACCTTTTTCGTCGACATCGACGAACGCTTGGTGGACGACAGCTCCGATCTTCAGATCGCGGCTCCCGGAAATTCCACTGAAATCGGCCGCATCTGAAAATGCCAATGGCATCCCCATGTCGCTCAGAACGTCTACCAGCGACAGGGATGATCTCGAGTTAAACCTGGGCAGGTAGACAACGGCCGGACGCTTTTCGAGTTGATCAAGCCAAGCGACGAGTTGCGACTGGCTGAGACCTTGCTCGAGCGCCTGCAGTCCATCTCGCACCTTGGGCAGCAGAATCAACATCGACAGGGTTCCGCCACGGTACGGCAGTTCCAAGACCTGAGTCGTTTCATCCTCAGCGTAGCGCCACGATTCCTGTTGATGCATCAGCGGCAGTGACACTGAGTCTGTGGCGGAAATCCAGAACGGTTGATCCGTCGTCAGCTCCTTGTTGAAGGGCTCCCTCCAGGAACCCAGGAAATACACGGCATTGGTCAGTACCAACCGTGTATCCCGATCGATTGTGCCCTCGGCAAGCAGTTCCGGGATCTTGCCCTCTGTCTGCTTCGCAACCCATTGATTGATCGCGGTACGCGCGGGTTCTGGGGTGCGAAAATCCAGAGGCTGCAGGGGAGCCATGTAGTCGCGTTCGGTCACCGTGAGAAACTCAGGGAGAAACGACAATCCCTTCTGAGCCCACAGGCGATTGGCCGTGCGAAGCCGGAAATCGTCACTCGGGTGGTTCAACCGTCGAATCAGTTCACCGGCGGCAATATGCTTGTCGGCCTGGGCGGCCGAAATTTCCTGCCAGTACAACACCCGTTGCATCTGCTGGGCAGTTTCTCCGTCTGCCCCCGCCGACGTCATGGCCAGCGCGATCGAGATGCTGGCTGGTGAAAAGAACAGGTTTCCCTCTTCACTGCTGAGTTGCCGATACAGGTCGAACGCGAACTGGTTGCTAGCGGCAGCCATCGATCGCGCAACGGGTGTGAGAGCCGGTAGTTTTTCGGGCACACTTGCATCCGTATTGGAAGAGCATGTGATGGCTGAAAGCGAAAGCCCCCAAGCCCACGTCAGAATTCCTGAACATCGCCCCACGACACATTACTCCCATCGATGGTCGAGTACCGCGAGCCTCGCCTGCATTGCGTCCGGTACAGTCGGCGGTGCGAGTCCGCATTCCACGTGGATTCTATCGCGAGCTAACGCCTGAGACGAATCGTTCCATGATGGCAGATTGAGGCGTCTAGGGCGTGGCACCGATTTCCCAGCCGTCGCATGATGATGGTTTCGGCGGGTCGAGCGTCAGCCCGCCCGCGGGCTTTGGCCAGCTCCAACTGCCACTTTGGCACGTTCCTGGTTTATCGTGCTGTGAGCGAACCGCGTTCAGGGAGTTGCAATGAAACTCAGTCCAAGTGGACCGTGCCAACCATGGTTGCCATGGGTCCTTGCATGTCTCGCGGTCTCCCACGCCTTTGCCGCCGACACCTCAAAGACGACCGTCGGGGTTCCCTGGCGCATGCTGCTGGTCACGGGCGGATGCTGCCATGACTACGCGGGACAGACGGAGGTGCTATGCAATCGCATTCGCATCGGGGATGGATCTCGGCCCATCGAATGGACGGTCAAGACCTACGCAGATTCGCGCGAGATCGAGGCCGACGTCTATCGACAGGCGGGGTGGGCCGAAGGGTATGATTTGGTTGTGCACAACGAGTGCTTCGGCGCGGTTGCGAATGCGGAGTTTGTGGAATCGATCGTCGCGGAACACGAGCGGACGCGGGTTCCCGCCGTGGTTCTGCACTGTTCCATGCATTCCTATCGCGTGGCGCCTACCGATCGATGGCGAGAGTTTGTCGGAGTGACCTCTCGAAGGCACGAGCAGGTCAAACGGCCTCTCGTGGTCCGTCCTGTGGTGCCCGTGGATCCGCTGGTCGCCGCGCTGGGCAGTTCTTGGGAGACGCCGCTTGAGGAACTCTACATCATCGAGCAGGTTTGGCCTTCGGCCCGCGTAATGGCGGTTGCCTACAGTGAAGAGGAGAAGGCGGATCAGCCAGTGATTTGGCAAAATCAGTATCGGGGAGTTCGCGTATTTGGCACGACCCTCGGTCACTTCACGGCAACGATGGGCGATCCAGTTTGGTTGGCGGTGGTTGAAGAGGGAGTGCAGTGGGCACTCGTCAGTTCGCCCTCGGAGGAAGCGGCACAACCGCAGCCCTGACGGTACGATAGCCGCGTGGCGGGCAACCGCGTCACAGTCACGACACCCGCGGCGTCAGGCATCCGATCAAGCGGCATCAAGGAGGTAGATTGTTGTCGCAATCCGATCTATCGTTCGACTCAACGGAAATTGAAGCCGGCTGCGAGAGCTTTTCGCTGCCCGTCGAAGGCGCTTCGTGGGCCGCGGCCCATTGGCACTCGGACCATCCCAGCGGGGCCCGTGGCGTTGTCATTCTGATCCATGGGCTCGGCGAGTACTGCCGCCGCTACGACTCTTTGGCCAGACAGCTTTCGGCCTTGCGGATGGCCACCGTTTCGTTTGACTTCTGGGGACACGGGATCAGCCCGGGACGACGGGGCAGCCTCCGCAACTTCGATTCGCTGTTTGCGGCGGTGCGATCGGCGATGGAATGGGCCGCCCAACACTATCCGGATCGACGACGATTCCTGCTCGGACAGAGTCTTGGTGGAAACGTGGCGGCAAACTATGCCCTGCGTTGGCCGGAAGGAATCGCGGGCGTCGCACTGTCCGCTCCGATGTTCCTGCCAAAGGATCCGCCGACCCGACTGCAGCTCCGCGCCGCGCGGTGGACGGGCGCATTGGTCCCCTGGTTGCGGATCAGCGGCACGATCCGTCCAGAACATCTGGTGGCAAACGCGGATGAACGAGCCGCCATCGTTCGCGATCCGATGCTGCATGGCAAAATGACCCTGCGATTTGCCACGCAACTGCTCGAATATGGTCGCTGGGCCCTCGATCATGCTCGACAACTCAGCGTACCGGCCATCATCGTTCACGGTGAACAGGATCCGCTGGTGGATGTCGAAGCCAGTCATGCATTCGCAGCGCGCGCCGGTGGGCCCGTCGAGGTCGTCACCTTTCCCGACCTGTACCACGAGATCCTTCGCGGCTCGGGCTGCACGATGGTGCAGCGAACGCTGATCGATTGGCTCGATCGGCACTGCCCGCTTTCGCACGGCTAGCCCCCACGGGTTTCCCGATCGCAGATGGCTGCTTTGCCGCGTTGCCATGGTCGACAAGGGCAACTGCCGTTCACTCAGTGGCGCCGCTCGACAACGTCCCGCGCTCCACGCAGAATCCGACCCAATGGGCGGGCGACTCCAGCTCGATGGCATCGGCCCTCAAGCGGGCCCAGGGCACGTCGGGAGCAAATTTCTGGAGCCAAGACAAATTCGAATCGCAGCTTTCGTCAGCGATACACTTTCCATCGCTGAGCACCACTCCCAGCACCGTCAGCCCGTGGGACCGGGCGGCGGTGATCGTCAACAGAGCCTGATTGATCGCGCCGAGCCGATTGGCGACCACTATCACTAAGGGCAGGCCCAAGCGCTTTGCCAGGTCGGCGTTCGTCCAATCGTCAGAAATCGGACTGAGCAAACCCCCGGCCCCTTCGACGAGCACCGGGAGGCCATGCGCCGCGCAAGCTTCAAACCCCGCCAACAAGCGGTCCTGGTCTACCGATTTTCCTTCGCGGGCGGCCGCCTCTGGCGGCGCGAGCGGAGCAAGAAACCGCTGCGGGCAAATCAGGTCAAGCGGAACGCATCCGTTGCAGGCTTTCCACAGCTGTTCCGCGTCTTCACTGATCCGTGTTCCGTCCGGCTGCTCACGACATCCGCTGGCCACGGCTTTGTAGGGAATCAGCCCGTGGCCTGCCTTGGCCAAGGTGGCGAGCGCGGCAGCCGCACAGTATGTCTTCCCGACCTCGGTGTGAGACCCGGTGAAAAACATGGAGCATGGCCGATTGTGGTGCATGACCAGCAGCCTAACATGGGTCCCTGCCGCAAGTGAGCACCCGCTCCTCAGGGAAGCTCGCTACAGTAGGGCTCGGATGGAACCACTCGATCAACCGCGGCGGGGTGTGGCAATCAGCTTGGAGAAGGTGGAAACGCAATGAGCGGACGCGTCGTCAGGCTTGCCTTGGTGCAGATGTCGTGCACGGCAGACAAACAAGAAAATCTTGCCAAGGCCGAACAGCGGATTCGTGAAGCGGCTGCGCAGGGTGCCAAAATCATCTGCCTGCAGGAACTGTTCAACGGTCCCTACCCATGCCAGACGGAGGATCATGAGCAATTCAGTTGGGCCGAACCAATTCCCGGTCCTTCCAGCGAGCGGTTAGCCAAGCTGGCAGGTCAGGAACAAGTTGTGATCGTCGGATCGCTCTTCGAGCGCCGCGCGCTGGGCGTGTACCACAACACGGCCGTGATCTACGACGCGGATGGCAGTGTGGCCGGGATGTACCGCAAGATGCACATTCCCGACGACCCCTTGTATTACGAGAAGTTCTATTTCACTCCTGGCGATCTCGGATTCCGAGTGACGCCTACCCGCTACGGAAAACTGGGAGTAGGTGTTTGCTGGGACCAGTGGTTCCCCGAGGCGGCCCGCCTGTTCGCGCTGGCCGGCGCAGAGATCCTGCTGTATCCCACGGCGATCGGCTGGATCGATGAAGAGAAAGACGACTTCGGGCGCGTGCAACATGCCGCGTGGGAAACCGCAATGCGGGCTCACGCGATCGCCAACGGTCTCTGGTTAGGGGCACCAAACCGCGTCGGCCCCGAAGGACGTCTGGAGTTCTGGGGTGGCTCGTTCATCGCCGATCCCAACGGAGCTGTCGTTGCGAAAGGCAGTCACGAAAACGAACAGCTGGTGATGGCCGACTGTGACCTGGGGCGGATCGACACCGTCCGCACCCACTGGCCGTTCCTCCGCGATCGGCGGATCGATGCCTATGGAGACCTGCTGAAGCGAATGATCGACTGAACCACTTCAAGCGCGGGAAAGTCACGTTCGTGAACACTCGACATCGCGCTCACTCGCCCAAAGCGGTGCACTGCAAAAGCCTCCATGGCGAGCATCGCAGGCGACAGGCATCCGCCATCGGTCTCTGAGGACTCTTACTGCGTCGCGCCGCGGAACAAAGTCGATCCGCCGCGTCGCCTTGGGCCCGTTTCTTCCCACCCGGCAGAACCAACCGTCATGGATCCTGACTTTTCCTCGCGGACTTGGCCCGCCGAGTGGCTGCCGCACGCCGCGACCTGGCTGTCATGGCCGCACAACCCCGAGACGTGGCCGGGACGTTTCGAACGCGTTCCATCGGCATTCGCGCAGTTCGTGCGGGCCGTCGCGGAGGTGGAGCCTGTCCGGTTGCTGGCGGCCGATGAAGTGGCACGACACGCCGAACAGACGCTCGGCCGACTTCCGAACATTGAGATCATTCCGATCGCGACCAACGACTGTTGGGTGCGCGACTATGGGCCCACGTTTGTCTTCGAGGGTCCGGAGCGAAGATTGAAGGGCATCGATTGGCAATACAATGCGTGGGGCGGCAAGTATCCACCCTGGGACCTGGATGCAGCTGCGGCGCCGCAAATCTGCCGCCACGCGCAGGCTGCCGTCAGTTCCAGCCGCTTGACCGTCGAGGGCGGTGCGCTTGAAACGGATGGCGACGGAACGTTGCTGACTACCCCGGAGTGCCTGCTGACCGACTCGCGAAATCCCGGTTGGAGCCAGGAGCAGGTGGAGTCCGAACTGCGGAGGCAACTGGGCGTCCACGAGATCGTCTGGCTGCGCGGCGGAGGACTGTCTGGCGACGATACCGACGGACATATCGACCAACTGGCCCGGTTCGTCGATCGGCAGCATCTGGTGGTCGCCGTCGGCGACCCGGCGGATCGCGAAAACCACGCCGGCCTGGAACGCAACTTCGCCCAACTGCGACTGTGGGGCATGCGGCGACCCAAGCCCGTCACGGTGCATCGTCTACCGCTGCCACGTCCTCGTCGGATCGGCGGACAGCGCGTTCCCGAGAGTTACTGCAACTTCATCTTCTGCGGGCCGCGGGTGCTGGTGCCAACGTTTGCACAGCCGGACCGCGATGCTCAAGCCCTGGCGATCTTTCGCGACCTGTTACCCGGCCGTGAAGTTCTGGGGATTGATGCCTCGACTCTGGCGTGGGGGCTCGGTGCTTTCCACTGTGCCAGCCAGCAGCAGCCCGCCTGACAGGCCGACGTCCGCTTTGCAGCAGGCCCTTGCCGGGCACCGCCGATTGTATACAATCCGTTTTGTTTCGTATTTTTCCTGATCGTTCCCCCCGAGTAGCCGGTCAATGCCCCGGAAAGCGAAGCTTGGTCGATCGCGGGCCGGACATGGCGACCGGCGTGAATACGTCGCGACCGCCCTGGTCGATTGGATCGTTGCCGGCACATACCGGCCCGGCGATCGGCTGGTGGCACAAGAAGTGGCCGCAGCGCTGGGAGTCAGCGTGACGCCTGTCCGAGAGGCGCTCGCCGAGCTCACCGGGATCGGGATTGTCGACTTCGCCGCCAATCGCGGCGCCACGGTCCACCGCTTCAGTCCGCGGGAGGTCCTGGAGGTGAGCCGTGTGCGGCGCGCCCTGGAGTGCGAAGCCGTCCGAGGGGCCATCGGTCGGATCCCGCCGGGCCGGCTGCGGCAGTTGAGCGAACAGCTCGAACAGATGGCGAACAACCCCGTCAAGGGAAAGCGCCTTATCGGTCGGGCGCGCGAGTTGGACTCGGCGTTACACGATCTGATCGCACGGTACTGTGGCAATCGTTACCTGCAGCGGGAATTGGTTCGGCTTTCACGCCTGTTCAGATCACTGCGCGATGCGGCCTGGGTCGACGCCCAGGCTCGCGATGACTGTGATCGTCTTGCAGAGGAAGCCAGCGAGCATCTGGCGGTAACCCATGCTTTGCTTCAGCGCGACCGACCCGCGGCTGTCCGTGCCATGAGCCGGCATATCACCAGCTCGGCCCGTTACTGGTCCCATGCTGTTTTAGAACCCGTCCATTCCCCCGATGAACTCGGCCACTTTTCGAAAGGCCACTGAGCATGAAGACGTTTTCCATCGTTCCCACGGACGCCGAACTGCAAGCGTTGGATCGTGACCTGCACTTTTATCCCACCGTCAATCCATCCCCGAAGGCGCTCACGAGTGAGCAAGTCCAGCACTTCAACGAGCAGGGCTACGTGGCTGCCCTGCCCGTTTATGGGCCCGACGAGATCCAGGCGATTCGAAAATATTTCGATGACTTGCTGGAGCGAACGATCCGTTCCGGAGGCGACAGTTACTCAATCAGCTCGGCGCATATGAAATACGGACCGGTGTGGGACATCCTCACGAATCCGAAAATCGTCGCCTATGTTGCTGATCTGCTCGGTGAAAACGTGATCGGTTGGGGATCTCATTTCTTCTGCAAGCTGCCCGGTGATGGAAAAGCAGTCGCCTGGCATCAGGACTCGAGTTACTGGCCGCTTTCCCCGTCCAAGGCAGTGACGGTTTGGCTGGCGATCGACGATGCGGATCCTGAGAATGCCTGTATGAAGTTTGTCGCGGGCAGTCACCGCCATGGGCACATGACTTACCGGCCCAGCAGTGCTGCCGACCATAACGTGCTCAACCAGACGATTGACAACCCAGAGCAGTATGGCCATGTCGTGTGGAACCCGGTCCCGGCGGGTTGGGCTTCCATCCACTCCGACTTGCTGCTGCATGGCTCTGAAGCGAATCTCTCGCAGCGGAGGCGTTGTGCGCTGACGCTTCGCTACTGTGCCGCGGATGTGCATGCGGCATTGGACTGGAATCAGAAAGGGGTCCATGTCCGCGGGCACGACCCCCGGGGACATTGGGCCAATCTCCCTCGCCCCGCAGCGGAGTAGCTCCCGCGGCTGCGGGTCTTTCGATTTGATACCCCAGCGAAGGGTACGCGCGACGGCCCATGGTTTGCCGTCGCGGCCGGAGGACTGTCGTGGGCCATCGTCGCTCGGTGGCGGTCACGACGCAGCTCCGGATCATTCTCTGGCAGAGGATCATCCGCCGGGTTGACGGTTCCGGTGTGGACTGCGTCTTCAAAACATCGCCAACTCTGCAAGATCTTGGCGGCGGCGTCCGACCTTCTCGATTCCCTGAGCTATGGTTGCGTGCTTGATGGTCTGCGCCCGGGTTTGCCCAGGCCCCATTGCCATCAGTTTCGGCAACATCGGCACAAGCGGCACAACCTGCAGCCGAACCGTGGCCCACGGAGCCTCGAAAAAGTCATGCGCGCACTGAACTCAAATCCCCGCTCATCGGATCAGTCCAAGCAGGAGCAGTTCGAGTTCGCCAAGCAGCGGATTCACAGCAAGCTTGTCGACAAGCTTGACTTGAACCGGGTGGGCGAGCTGAAGGGTGACACGCTCCGCCGTGAAATCCGGTTAGTTGTCGAGCATCTGTGTGACTCTGAAGACACTCTGCTCAATCGCGCCGAGCGTGAACGGCTGGTCGAAGAGGTCTTGGACGAGACCTTCGGCCTCGGTCCATTGGAATTTTTGCTGAAGGACACCACGATCAGTGACATACTGATCAACGGTCCCAAGAACATCTATGTGGAACGGAAGGGTCGGCTGGAGAAGACCGAAGTCGAATTCCGCGACAACCGGCACCTGCTGCAGATTATCGACCGAATTGTGAGCCGTGTCGGTCGAAGAGTCGACGAAACCTGCCCGATGGTCGACGCTCGGCTGGAGGATGGCAGCCGCGTCAACGCGATCATTCCTCCCTTGGCTTTGGATGGAGCGGCCGTTTCGATTCGTCGCTTCGGCAGCAGCCCGCTGAAGCTGGAAGACCTGCTGAATTACAAGGCGTTCACCCCCGAAATGGTGATGCTGCTTGAGGGCTGCGCGAAGGCTCGCCTGAACATGATCATCGCGGGTGGCACCGGTTCCGGTAAAACCACGCTGCTCAACACGCTCAGCAGTTTCATTCCCCACGATGAGCGGATCGTGACAATCGAAGACGCGGCTGAACTGCAGCTGCAGCAGGACCACGTTGTGCGATTGGAAACGCGTCCACCGAACGTCGAAGGCAAGGGCGAGGTCAAGGCGACCGACCTGGTTCGCAACGCACTTCGCATGCGTCCAGAACGGATCATCATCGGCGAATGCCGCGGTGGCGAGACGCTGGACATGTTGCAGGCGATGAACACGGGTCACGACGGATCATTGACCACGATCCACGCCAACTCACCGCGTGACGCGATCGCACGGTTGGAAACCCTTGTGATGATGGCGGGTTTCGAACTGCCGGTGAAAGCGATTCGCCAGCAGATTGCCGGCGCCGTGAACGTGCTGATTCAGGCCAACCGTTTGCAGGGCGGACCGCGGCGCGTCACGCACATCACGGAGGTTGTGGGTATGGAGCAAGACACGGTCGTCATGCAAGACATTTATCGGTTCGTTCAGCAAGGAATTGACGAAAACGGCAAGGCAACCGGCTACTTCGAATGCACGGGCGTCCGCCCGACGTTCATGAGCAAACTGGAATCGGCAGGTGTCCGCCTCCCGGCGAGTGCCTTCCGGCAACGCATCATGATGCAGGCTTAGTAGCCGCTACCCAGTTCCCCTTCACCGCTCACTGGCAACTGCCGGAGCAAGGGCCATTGGATGCTTACGACTCTGACCATCATCGCTACGGGAATCGCGGTTGCCGCAGTGGTTGCGGCCGTCGCCACGATGCTTGTCGGCGACAACGCCGCCCAACTGGAGGAGCGACTGGAGTCATTGACCAGTCTCAATCGCCGCGGTTCCTCCAACGCCGCTCAAGCCACGCTGCTGGATAAGTCCATCGCGGCGGAGACTCGGGGCCGGATTGAGTCCTTACTCGGCGACCTGCCGGGTTTGAGACAGTACAGCGAGCAGGCGGCCTCGCCCCTGACGGTCAGCCAGTTCCTGCTGATCACCCTCGGATTGGCAGGCGCGGGTGTCGGCTTGACGTTACTCAGCCCGCTGCCTTGGTTCTTGGCGCCACTGAGTGGGCTATTGTTGGGCAGCATCCCCCCGACTTGGCTGTACCTCCGCCGCAAGCGACGTCTGGCCGCATTTGGCCGTCAACTTCCCGAGGCGCTCGAGTTGCTCGGCCGCAGTTTGAAAGCCGGTCACAGTCTGGCAGCCGGTTTTGGTCTGATCGGCAACGAGATGCAAGAGCCGATCCGGTCCGAGTTCCTGAGGACCTTTGAAGAACAAAACCTGGGCGTATCGCTCGAGCAAGCCCTGGAAGGCATGTCCGAAAGGGTTCCCAACATGGACCTGCGGTTCTTTGCAACTGCGGTGATCATGCAACGGCAGACCGGTGGCGACCTGGCGGAAATCCTCAGCAAGATCGGCCGCCTGATCCGCGAGCGGATCCAGATCCACGGACAGATCCAGGCGTTGACCGGCGAAGGCCGTCTGTCCGGCATCGTGCTCCTGGCACTTCCGCCCGTTCTGTACCTGGTGATGCTCTACTTGAATCCCGACTACGCGATGCTGCTGTTCACCGACCCGCTGGGGCGAAAGATGTTGGCTGGCGCACTGGTGATGCAGCTGCTCGGCGCATTGGCGATTCGCAAAATTATCCAGATCAAGGTGTGAGAAACGCTCATCAGCTTCCCACCACCGCCTCCCTATTGATGGGATTGCAATCGTGAATCTCGCTGTCCTGCTTCCGCTGATCGCATTCCTTGTCACATCCGTGACCTTGATGTTCTTTTTCCGGTTGTTCAATCAAGAGCATCCGGATGTCGAGCGCCGGTTGGAGGCAATCAAGCAGCCGATCCGTCGGCTCCGCGGCCAGCGGACGACGGAGAACCGCGCCACGGCGCTGAAGGACATCGTTCAAAAGACCGCTCCCGCGCTGGCCAGGCCACTGACCCCGACTAACGAGAAGGAAGCCAACCGGCTGAAGCAGCGGCTGATGACCGCCGGCTTCCGCGGTGAAGCCGCCCCCGCGGTATTCCTGGCGACGAAGTTCACATTGCTCGTCACATTCCTCCTGCTGGCAGGGGGTGTCAGCGTTTTTGTGTACGGGTTCACAACCAAAGCCCTGACACGCGTTCTGGTTTCGGCCGCGATCGGCTTCTACGTGCCAGAACTGGTGGTTCGCGTCATCACGAAGCGGCGGCAGGAGAACATCTTCTTGGGCCTGCCCGACGCACTGGACTTGATGGTCGTTTGCGTCGAAGCCGGCCTGGGTCTGGACCAGGCGCTGCGCAAGGTGTCTGACGAGATGCGAAAGAGCTACCGTGTGATCGCCGAAGAGTTTGGGCTGAGTAACCTGCAGATGCAGATGGGGCGAAGCCGGGCCGAAGTTCTTCAAGACCTGGGCAACCGAACCGGCGTGGACGATCTGCGGAGCCTGGCTTCGATCCTGATCCAGGCGGACAAGTTCGGGTCAAGCATCGCCCAAGCACTCCGTGTCCAAAGCGATGCCATGCGGACGCGTCGCCGGCAAATTGCGGAAGAGAAGGCTCAAAAGACCGCGGTCAAGTTGATCTTCCCGATGGTGCTTTTCATCTTTCCTGGGGTGTTTGTCGTCCTGGTCGGGCCCGCCGCAATCACGATGATCACGAAAATGTTCCCGGCGATGTCGGGCGGCTGATCGCAAACGCCTGCCGTCTGTCAACCATCAAAGCTGCAGGGCTCGCGGGCGGACTGCCCGATGCGACTACTTACAGCACGGCGGCCCGATGTTCGTGAGCCCGTGCACCGAGATTTCCGTATCGGTGGTAGTCGAAGCTGATGCTCTGCTCTTGCAGATACCACAGCAACTCAACACGACCGTCGGCCACCACCGGGCGTTCGATGATCGCGACGTGAGAGATCCGCGCTGCCTCGCGAATCATATGCGACAATCGGCCGGGACTGAGCACGCGCAGCCGATCGATCGCGGCATCCACCAGATACTCTGCCAACCGCTGGTCCGACAGCTCCATCGTTTCAACCCAGCCGCCCCAGCTCTCGGTAAGTTGCTCGCAAACCGTGGCAAGTTGCGACTGCACGCCCGCCGCATGGCTAATCGCAATCCGACAATTCACGCAGCGTGCCGCGAACAGTGCCAGAATGACGTCATCGGCCCGATCGCCCGGCATTAACCTCAGGTGCAGTTGGCGAATGGGCAGATAGCGGCGAAAGTTGTCTTGCCCCACAAGTCGCTGCTCGTCGTGTTCAACAGTGAACTCAGTGCGAGCCCAGTAGCAGTAGCTTGCCAGACCGCGTTCGAGTCTGCTGCGAACGGCTTCCATGGATTCCGAGCCCACGATCGCGGCGAGCTTTTCGGCGTCCGGCCCTTGACTGAGCCGATGAAGGGTGTCGACCAGTTCGGGTTCCGCTTGCGCTGCGGCGGCGCGTTCCACCGAGAGCCATCGATCAATCGCTGTCGGGTCATCCTTCTCCTCGAACCGCATCAAGGGAACCACGTAGTTCGGTCCACCGGCCTTTAGCCCCGGTCCGAACGCACTCTTGCCCATTCCTCCAAACGGTTGCCGCAGGACAATCGCACCGGTGGTCGCTCGATTGATGTACAAATTTCCGGCCTTGATGGACTGACGCCAGACGGCCTGTTCGCGATCATCCAGACTCTGCAGGCCGCTGGTCAGTCCAAAACCTGTCGCATTGACAAGGCCGATCGCATCATCCAGGCGGCGAAACCGCATGACGGCCAACACCGGTCCGAACAACTCGGTCATGTGCGTAAAGCTGCCCGGTTGGACATCCCACTTGACGCCGGGCGTCCACAAGCCTGGATTGTCGGCTGCATCCTCGGGCATCAGCGCCCAGCTTTCGCCAGGTTCGAGTTCCTTGAGCCCTCGTTCCAGCACATCGCTGGGAGGCCTAATCAGCGGCCCCATCTTGGAGGCTTTATCCCAGACCGAACCCACCTTCAAACTGCGGGCCGCATCGATCAAGGCGCGGCGGAAAATCGGATCTTGATAGACCTCATCTTCCAAGAGCAATAACGAAGTTGCGCTGCACTTCTGGCCGCTGTGACTGAAGGCTGCGTGCAGGACGTGCTTGATTGCCAAATCGCGGTCGGACAAGGCCGTGACAATGGTCGCGTTCTTGCCTCCGGTTTCGGCCATCAAGTCCAGATCGGGTTTCTGCCGCAACATCGATTCGGCAGTCTCTGTGCCGCCAGTCAGGATGACCACATCGACCAGCGCGTGATTGACCAACGCAGGTCCTGCATCTCGACCTCGGCACGGGAGCAGTTGCAAGGCCTCGCGCGGCACCCCTCCGGCCCAGAAACATTCGCAGATCAGCGCGGCGGGTAACACGGTATCGGACGCAGGCTTGAGAATGACCGTGTTGCCGGCTGCCAGGGCAGCTGCCACTCCCCCGCAGGGAATCGCCAGGGGAAAATTCCACGGGCTGACAACCACCACAACTCCCCTACCCTCCGCCCGCAAGCCAGGCCTTTCGAAGAGCTCGCGCGCCGCAAGCGCGTAGAACTCGACGAAGTCCACTGCCTCGCTGACTTCCGGGTCGCCTTCCAGCAATGTCTTTCCGCCATCCGCGGCGGCAGCACCCAGCAGGTCCCCTCTTTGTTCACGGATCTGCTGAGCGACTCGCCGCAATATTTCATAACGGGCATTCGGCTCAAGCGATCGCCAACCGCTCGGATCATCAGCCGCACAACGGACGGCTCGGTCCAGATCTTCTGGTTGGGCCAGCGCGTAGCGGCATACCACGGTTCCCGGCCGGCTAGGATCGGTTGATTCGATGATCTCCCGCGATCCATCGACCGGTTTGCCAGCCACGGTCAGAGGCACGAAGGTGGCCGCGTTGCCCGAACGTTGCTTCCACTTGCTCAGGATTTCATCGGCCCACAGGCTGTGATGAGGCAACGCCCAGTCCGTGTCGGGTTCGTTTTCGTACGCCCTCCACGTCATTGCAGCCGGTGGCTGCTTGGGTGACTGGCGCTGGTCTTGGTTTCGCCGCGGGCGAGCGGGCACGCTCTCGATTTCCCGCATCGCTTCCAGAAAGTCACTGCTCAAGCGGGCCCATTCGGGGCTGTCTGGACAGAGTCGGAACGCATAGCGCAGGAAATTCTCCTCCCCCGTGTTCTCATCCAATCGACGAATCAGATAGCCGATCGCATTCAAGAAGTCGCTCCGCTGGCAAGCCGGCGCGTAAAGCAACAGGTTTCGACTGACCTCGAAGATCGCTCTTCGCTGGTGATTGGCCATCCCTTCGAGCATTTCGAATTGGACCTGATCCAGCGTCCCTGAGTCGCGGGCCCACAGAATGGCCAGCGCAATGTCGAACAGATTGTGGGAAGCTACGCCCAGTCGCAGAGCCTTCCGATTCTCGGGCAACAACACTTCGCGGATCATTCGTTTGAAATTTGCATCGGTCGACCGTTTGCTCGAGTAAGGCGCCTGGGGCCAACCGTGCAGGCTTGCATCGACGCGTTCCATTTCCATGTTCGCGCCTTTTACAACGCGAATCGTCAACGGCGCCAGACCGCGGGCGACACGTGCTCGCGCCCAGTCAGCCAGTTCACGGAGCACGAGATAGGAATCAGGGATGTATGCCTGGAGGGCAATTCCCGCGCGCACTTGTTCCATGCCAGGTCGTGACAGTGTCCGCCGCAACGCCTCGGCGGTCAGCGACATGTCCCGATACTCTTCCATGTCCAAGTAGACGAACTTGGAAACGATCGTTTGATCCGCGCGGACGAAGCGCGCCCGCGCCGCCGCTCGGTACAGGCGTTCCAAGCGATCACATATAATCTCCAAGGTGTGTTCCCGTGCCACAGGAGAAATCTGGCTGTAGATCGTCGAGATCTTCACCGAAACGCATTCGACCTCGGGAATTTGCAGCGCAGCCAAGTACTCCTGCAGACGGCGGTATGCTTCTTCCTCTCCCAAAACGGCTTCGCCGAGCAAATTCAGGTTCATGCGGACGCCTTCCTGGCGTCGCTGTTTGAGGTGCTCGCGCAACATTTCGGGCTCAGCCGGGAGAATCACATTCGCCGTTTCCCGCCGCATCTTGTCCTTGACCAGCGGAACCGCGACTCCGGGAAGATATTCGCCGAAGGATTGGAAGCCGCGGAGCAACGTGCGGTCCAACGGGCTGAAGAATCGGGGCACTCCCTGCACATCGAGAATGTGAGTCAACTGGTCGGCAACGCGCTGAGGTGTAGAGGTCCGAAATGCCTGATCGGTCAGCTGCACCAAGGTCGCCTTGTCATCCGGCAAAGAAATCATGCGGTCCAGTTCGGCTTGTTGCCGCCGCTCGTGTGGAGTCTGCAACTGCCGTGCTCTTTCCAACAGCACGCGCGCCAGGGCAATCGCCCGTCCCCCATCACTCAAGCTCGGTTCTCGATCGATCTCTGCCAGAATTCGATCCAAATCCAGACGCACACCCGCGTGTTCACTCGGAGACATACAGACCTCAATCACGGACCTCAGATGCATTCAGCCCTTCGACACGCCCCCACCCGGCGCCATGGATCGAGCCCACATTCTAGATTCGAGTCGAGCGGACGACGCGGTGGGATGGACGGACTTTCCTCAAGCCAAGGGAGTGATTGCGACTCCTTGTCTCGGGGCCGACGAAGACTCTGAAATTGCTTCGCGACGAAGCTCTTCGGTCGTCCGCTCCTGGCCGATCCGGGGCCGCCACCTTCGGCTCGATGGGGTCGTCCCACGTCCAGACGTCATCCGCAGCCCTGGCAGAGCGTCTCAGCGCGCTCTGGCCGTTCCCCGGGGCCGGCGAGATTCCAGTAGCTCGTCCCTCGCGCCGCTACCACGGATTGCGTTGTACCGCTTTGGCCCTTTGAGGTAAGATTGGCAGGGGTTTCCCTGCGAGCGAGCGGGCTACATCGCACCGCACCGTCGCACCCGCCTCGGACGCGATGCATATGCGGCGATTTGTTGCCCTGTTTGTCATTACCTCGGCTTTCTTCGCGACCGCGCTCTTGGCAGCCGAGCCATCAGCAGCGGTGCGGCAGTTCGAACAGCAGGTGTTGCCGATCCTCCAAGCCCATTGTTTCCAGTGCCATGCGGGCGCGGAAGCAAAGGGCGGCCTGCGGCTCGACACGCGGGCTCGCCTTCGACATGGGGGTGACAGCGGGCCTGTCATCGACGAGCAGGACTTCGAAAACAGCCTGCTGCTTTCCGCTGTCCGTTACGAAGGTCCCGAGATGCCCCCGCGCGGGCCTCTGACGGATGCTCAAGTGCAGGCGGTTGCTGAATGGCTCGCCGCGGGTGCCCCTTACACGGACGCCATGCAGGGCGACGAAGCAGATGTCGAACCGCCCGAAACGGCGACGGAGGGAAGTGCTTCCGTTGCGTCCCACGGCAAGCAGATCACCGACGTGGATCGCCAGTTCTGGGCGTTTCAATCGATCTCCCGCCCGCATCCCCCGGCAATCCGGCAGGGGTCTTCCGCCGCCAGTCCGATCGATGCGTGGGTCGATGCGGGGCTGGAAGATGCCGGCTTGCGACCCAATTCGCGAGCCGAACCAGCGCAGTTACTCCGCCGTCTGCACTACGACCTGATCGGCCTCCCACCGAGCCTGGAAGACGTGCGTTCATTTGTTGCCAACCCAAGTGAAACAAACTTTCGGCGCTGGGTGGATCGTCTGCTGGCGTCTCCCCATTACGGAGAGCGGTGGGGTCGACATTGGTTGGACCTTGTGCGGTACGCCGAGACCAACAGTTACGAGCGCGATGGAGACAAGCCGGAAGTCTGGCGTTACCGCGATTATGTGATTCGGTCGTTGAACGCAGATAAGCCCTACGACGAGTTTGTGCGCGAACAGCTGGCAGGCGACGAATTGACGACGAACGCCGATGGATTGATCGCCACGGGTTATTACCGTTTGGGCATCTGGGACGACGAGCCCGTGGATGCGGAGCAGGCGCTGTACGACGATCTTGATGACATTGTCAGCACCACGGGCCAGGTCTTCATGGGACTGACGCTGGGCTGCGCCCGCTGCCATGATCACAAGATCGATCCTCTGACCCAGGCAGACTACTATCGATTCCTCGCTTTCTTCAGCGGCCTGAATCGATATGGCGTACGCAGCGAAGAGACAGTCCGTCGGTTCAGCATTCGCCCGATTACCAGTGGTGAGCCGTCGGCTGCCAGCCTCCGCTACGATCGAAGACGAGCCGAACTACTGGAGTCAATGCAGCGGATCGAGGAACTTGTCCAGGACGATTTGCAGCCCGTAGAACGGGAAGAATTTCGCCATGAGGTTCACCGACTGCCGATTCTTACGAGCCGGCTTGGCAGACTGGTGACGCAAGCTCAGCTAGATGATTACAAACGCTCGCGTGATGAACTTGCGGAGCTGGATCAGCGGAAGCCCGAATCGAGGGCTGAGGCGCTGTGTGTCACGGAAATCGGTGCCGAGGCTCGACCAACCTATATTCTGGCCCGCGGGAATCCTGGGTCGCCGGGCCTGGAAGTCCATCCGGGCGGTCCGGATGTACTTGGCAACTGGTCGCCGCAGGTCGAGTCGCAGATCGATCGCAAGTCCTCGGGTCGGCGATCGGCACTGGCGCAGTGGATGGCTTCCACCGAGAATCCGCTGTTTGCCCGCGTGATGGCTAATCGGCTATGGCAGTACCACTTTGGCCACGGGCTGGTGCGAACGCCGAATGATTTTGGATACCAGGGCTCGCGTCCGACGCATCCCGAACTGCTGGATTATCTTGCCAGTGAATTGATCGATCACGGTTGGCAACTCAAGCCGTTGCATCGACAGATTGTTCTTTCTGATGCCTATCGACGCAGCGCAGCGCCTCAAGCCGAAGGCATGGAAGCAGATCCGAGCAACGAACGGCTATGGCGATTCCACCCGCGGCGGCTGTCGGCGGAAGAGGTTTACGACACGATCTGGGCAGTCACCGGAGACCTGAACCTTGAGCAGGGCGGGCCCAGCATGTGTCCAGAGCTGGAGGCAGAGGTCCTGGCGGGCCAGTCTCGCCCTGGCGATGGCTGGCGACAATCTCCGCCTGATCAACAAGCGCGGCGGGCCGTCTATGCGAAAGTCAAGCGATCGCTCCGCGTCCCTCTGCTTTCGAATTACGACGCGGCCGAGCCGGACTTTTCATGTCCGGTCCGGTTCATCACGACCACGCCCGCACAGGCCCTGGGCATGATCAACAGCCGCTTTATGCACCGGGCAGCCGAGCGTTTGGCGGAACGCGTTCGCGCCGATGTGGGGCCCGATCCATCGCGGCAGGTACAAACAATCCTCGAACGCTCGCTACGCCGCGAGGTATCGCTTGCCGAGATCGCGAGGGGCACGGAATTCCTCGAACGATTGACCGGCGAACAGGGCCTGCCTCCAGACCGCGCCTTGGAGCTCTTCAGTCTGGTAGCATTGAATCTGAACGAGTTGGTATACGTGGATTAGCCGAAACGGACGGGCGGCTGGTCCGGCGACCCCGTCGAGCGTGAGGACTTGTGTGGGACCGGCGGCGAGCTGCATCGCGAACGATCGGTCCAGCAAATCCTTGGCAATCATTTCTGTTCCCTAACGGCGGAATCAACAAACCATGTCGTCACACACGCCTCAAGGTGGAAACTTCTGTGGTCGAACCCGCCGACAAATGCTGTGGGAATTGGGTTCTGGATTCACCGGGACCGCTCTGGCTGGGCTGCTGGGAGACTCGTTTTTCCGTCAACAAAGGGTGGCCGCTGACGGAGTGACGCCGTTCCACCAGCCATTGGCCTCAAAAGAACCGATGTTCCCGCCGCGGGCGCGGTCGGTGATCTTCCTCTACATGTACGGCGGACCAAGCCAGGTCGACACATTTGATTACAAGCCAAAGATGGTGGGCATGGATGGAAAGACCATCGATGTTCAGTTGTTTGGCCGCGGCGGCAAGCGGAATCAGGGACAAGTTGTCGAACCAAGATGGAAGTTTCAGCAGTACGGGCAGTGCGGCAAATACGTCAGCGATCTGTTTCCGCATCTGGCCCACTGCGTTGATGATATTGCGTTTCTCCACTCGATGACTGCCGACAGCCCGATCCATGGATCAGGCATGCTGCAGATGAACACGGGCCGCATCCTCAGTGGTGCACCCAGTTTGGGAAGTTGGATGAACTACGGGCTGGGAACTGAAAATGAGAACCTGCCGGGATTCGTCGTGATGCTCGATCCGCGAGGTGGCCCGATCAGTGGCGCCAAGAACTGGTCCAGCGGATTCATGCCGGCCGATTATCAGGCGACCGTCATCAATACTCGGGGGGCACCGATTTTGAATCTCGAGCGGCCAGAGCAGGTATCCGCCGATGCGCAGCGGGCGATGCTCGACGTGCTCCGCGATTACAACCAGGAGCATGCTGCCGTCCGCGGCCACAGCAGCGATTTGATGGCGCGGGTTGCCAGTTACGAGCTGGCATACAAGATGCAGGCAACCGCGCCCGAGGCGGTCGAACTGAACCAGGAGGACGAAGCCACGCAGCGCCTCTACGGGATCGATGATCCAAAGTCTGCCGTTTTTGGGCGGCAGTGTCTGTTGGCTCGGAGGTTGGTCGAGCGAGGCGTACGATTTGTGCAGTTGTATTCGGGAGGCGCCCACAACGACGACAACTGGGACGCACACGGGGATCTGGTGGCGAACCACACGCTGCATGCGGGTGAAACCGACCGGCCCATCGCGGGGTTGCTCCAGGATCTCAAACAACGTGGTCTTCTGGATTCAACGTTGATTGTCTGGGGCGGCGAATTCGGTCGTCAGCCAGTCGCCGAGTATGCAGAAGGGACGGGCCGTGACCATAACTCCTATGGCTTCACCATGTGGATGGCGGGCGGTGGAATCCAAGGAGGCATCAGTTACGGCGGGACGGATGAATTGGGCGCGGTGGCGGTGGACCGGCCGCTCCACGTTCGCCGTGTGCACGCCACGATCCTGCAGCTGATGGGACTCGACCCGAACCGGCTCACCTACTTCTACAACGGGTTGGACCAGAAGCTCGTCGGCGTCGAAGGCGCTGAGCCGATCCGCGAGATTATGGCCTGAGCCGTTTCGCGAAGATGCTTGAACGGAAGAGCCGCTTGCGGCCGCCCCATCTCGCGCTTGCCTGTCGTGGCAAGCGGAAAGAGGCTTGGCCGCGATGGGTGCCTACGCAATCAGTGATTCGATTGCCTTTGCGGGCTCTACGCCCGTCAGTCGCAGGTCGAGCCCTTGATTGCGGAACGAAAACCGCTCGTGATCGATGCCCATCAGGCGCAAAACGGTCGCGTGGAAATCGCGAATGTGGACCGGATCGCGGACTATGTTGTAACTGAAGTCGTCCGTTTCACCATGCACCTGGCCCCCTTTGATTCCACCTCCCGCGGCCCAGATGGTGAAACAGCGGGGATGGTGGTCGCGCCCGTAGTTTTCGCGGCTCAATTGTCCCTGCGAATAGATCGTTCTGCCGAACTCTCCGCCCCAGATCACCAACGTGGAATCGAGCATTCCGCGCTGCGCAAGGTCCTCTACCAGGCCCCAGCAGGCTTGATCCACGTCGCGGCACTGGTCGGGCAATCGTCCCGCAACATTCGCATGCGTATCCCAGTTGTTGTGATAGATCTGCACGAATCGCACGCCCCGTTCACAGAGGCGACGGGCGAGCAGCACGTTGTTGGCGAACGTTCCGGGTTTCTTGGCGGCCTCCCCGTATAGTTCGAATGTGTGCTCGGATTCCTGAGACAAATCCGTGAGATCCGGGACACTCGTCTGCATGCGATAGGCCATCTCATACTGCTGAATCCGCGTCTGCGTTTCCGGATCCTGCAGGCGGTCGTAGGTTAGTTGGTTCAGTTCATTCAAACCGTCAAGTGCCTCGCGACGCATCGGCGGAGTGACACCTGGAGGGTTATTGATATAGAGAATCGGATCGCCCTTGCTGCGAAACGAAACGCCCGCATGCTGTCCGGGCAGGCAGCCCGCCGACCAGAGTCGAGCGGATATCGCCTGAACTTGCTCGGTATTGCTCGGTTCGGCCACCAGCACCACAAACGTGGGCAGGTTTTCATTCATGGAACCCAAGCCATAGGAAGCCCACGCTCCCAAGCAAGGACGTCCCGTCACCTGATTTCCCGTTTGGATGTACGTGATCGCCGGCTCGTGGTTGATGGCTTCCGTATAGAGCGTTTTGATGATCGCCATGCGGTCGGCCATCTTCGCCGTATATGGAAGAAGTTCACTGATCCAGGCGCCGCCTTGGCCGTGCTGGGCGAACTTGTACCGCGACGGAGCAATCGGAAAACGCGCTTGCCCGGAGGTCATCGTCGTCAGTCGCTGACCTTGCCGGATCGACTCCGGCAGATCCTTGTCGTACCACTCGTTCATCTGTGGCTTGTAGTCGTACAGGTCCATCTGAGGCGGTCCGCCCACCATGTGCAGATAGATGACTCGCTTGGCCTTGATCGGAAAATGGGGAAATCCAGGAATGACCGAGGCCGCGGACGCGGCTTCGTTAGCCACGGCGCTTCCCTGCCACAAGCTGGCTAATGCCGCATAGCCGAAGCCCTGCGCCGTGTGCGTCAGGAACCGTCGTCGGTGCAAGGCGGATTGAACTTCCGCAAGGGTTGCGTTCTTCAGATGATTCATCATCGAGTGGTCTCCGCGGCAATCGAACACGGGCTTAAGCCGTTGCCCCGCGAGCAGGTCTCGGCTCGCGAACCAAGACCTCCGCGGAAGTTTAGGCCGCCCAGTGGGCCTATTTGTTGAGGACTTCGTCCAGATTCATCAGCTGATTTGCCACCAACGTCATGGCTGCCAACTCGACAACCGGTAAGCCCTTGTCGAGTGGCTGATTGCCGACGTTGACCAGCGCTTCCGCATTTTCGACGTTGTCGCGGAAGTCCTCGCTGAACTTTTGCCATGACCTCATCACAACCGCCTGTTCAGGTTCGGTCAGCGGCCGACAAAGCAGGCGTCGCGCCATAAAATCGAAACTCGCAAGCGGTTCGCCGTTGGTCTCGCGCATCGCCCATGTCGCCAGCACGCGTGATGCTTCCACAAACTGTGGGTCATTGAGCACCACGAGCGCTTGCAGTGGAGTGTTCGTCCGCTCCCGCTTCACCGTACAGGTCTCACGACTCGGAGCGTTGAAGATGTCCATCGAGGCGGGCGGAGCCGACCGTTTCCAGAACGTATACATGCTGCGGCGATAGAGGCTTTCTCCTTCGTCTTCTCGATAGTCACGCGTATTGCTGCCGATCATGGCCACCGCTTCCCAAACCCCTGGGGGTTGGTAGGGCCGGACGCTCGCTCCACCGATTTTCGGTGCCAGCAGGCCGCTGGCGGCCAGTGCATAGTCGCGAACCATCTCCGCATCCATGCGGAATCGCGGCCCACGCGACAACCAACGGTTTTGAGGATCCAGTTCCAGCTTGGCCGGAGTGGTGGCCGCCGATTGTCGATAGGTGCTACTGGTCACAATCAACCGGAACAGATGTTTGACGTTCCATCCGCTCTCACGAAACTCGACCGCCAGCCAATCGAGCAATTCCGGGTGGGAGGGAAGTTCACCCGAGATTCCAAAGTCACCGCTGGTTCGAACCAGACCGTTTCCGAAGACCTCTTGCCAGAACCGATTCACCGTGACGCGGGCCGTCAAAGGATGCTCAGGTAGCAGGAGCCACCGCGCCAATCCCAGACGGTTTCGCGGAAAGTCTTCGGGCATCGGGGGCAAGCTTTTCGGCACGTCGGGCGTCACACGATCGCGACGCTCGGTGTACTCTCCGCGGTGAAGCACGTAGGCTTCCGCCGGACCGGCCGATTCGTTCATCACATGAGCGACTGTCCCGCGAGCTCGAATCGCCTCCTTTTCAGCCTGTAGTGTTTTCACATGCTGTTCCGCCGCGTGGAACTCCGGCGAACCGCCCGAGGCAATCCAACCGTTGAACAACTCGTCGAGCTGTTCAGGGGTTCGTTCGCCCGCCGGTCGAGAGAGGATCCAAGCTGTTCGCGTTCCGCTGACCAGTGATTCGGTTTCATCGGCCGACAAGGCTCGGTCGTACAACCTCACGTCCTGAATCGCTAAACCATCGATCGCCGCAGATGCATTCCGCTGTCCCAAGCGAAACGGGACACTGGTCTGGATCTCAGACTGCAGCGAATCGGCTTGGACCTCGCGGTCGGTCAGCGGCTTCCCATTCAGGTAGAGCGCCACGCCCGCGGCCTTTCCGCTGCCGTCATAGGTCACCGCAACGTGATACCAGGTGTTGGCAGCCAATGGCATCGACCGCGACACGACCTTCAGCGCGTCTTCCTGCCACTTGTGAATGATGTGGGTTCCCAGACGTCCGCCTTCCAGCCAGACATCCCATCCGATGTAGTCCGCTCCATCGTCCATTCGGGCCATGATCGATCCGCCCGCGTTGTCTTGCGGCAAGCGAATCCAAGCGGCTGCCGTAAATGGCTGATCGCGTCGAAAGTCGCCCGCTGACGGGAACGCAGTCGGATGAGCCGCCGCGAGCTTCACGGCGCGAGGACCCACATGACCATCGATCCAGGACCATGGTTGGGTGCTGGTCAGAAGTTGCAGCTGTCCCTGCTGCCAAAACGCCGTTGCGGATTCCCCCCCCTCGGCCAGCAGGGCGTGGAACGTCAACCCACTGGCGGGAATCTGGCTTTGAGCATCACCAACTCGCATTTCCGGCAACCGCTGTTCGAATGCGGTCCGAGCCGAGCTTCGTTGTTGATCCCGCTGCACTTCGGCGGCAGGAATTTCTGAATCCAGCGACTGCCAGCGCGGCCGATCCGCCTCCTGTGGCACGACCACGATAGGGGGCGTGTCCTTGATGTTGCCATCCATGGCTGCCTGCGTCGTGTTATTGAAAAACGCCGCAAGCGAATAAAAGTCACGCATGGTGACCGGATCGAACTTGTGGTCATGACAGACCGCGCATCCAGTCGTCAGTCCCATCCAGACGAGGCCCGTGGTTTCGGTTCGATCTCGGGCATAGAGCACGCGATATTCTTCGTCGATGGCTCCGCCTTCGTTGGTCGTGATGTTGCACCGATTGAAGCCCGTGGCAATCCGCTGCTCCAGATCAGCTTCAGGCAACAGGTCTCCCGCAAGTTGCTCGATCGTGAACTGATCAAAACTCAAATTGCGATTGAATGCGTTGATCACCCAATCACGGTACGACCACATTTCTCGGAAATTGTCGAAGTGAATCCCATGGGTATCGGCGTAGCGGGCGTAATCCAGCCAAAAACGGCCACGATGTTCACCCCAGTTCTCCGATGCCAGAAGCGATTCGACAAAGTTTGCATAGGCGTCGGGGGATTCGTCCTTGACGAAGGCTTCTACCTTGGCTGGTTCTGGGGGCAATCCGGTCAGGTCCAACGACAGCCTTCGGGCCAGCGTCCGCCTGTCGGCTTCCGGCGCTGGTTGAAGACCGACGGCTTCAAGCTGGGCCAGCACAAACTGATCGATCGGATTGCGGACCCAAGCCGGATCCTTTACCGGAGGCAACGCAGGCCGTCGCGGCGCGATCAATGACCAATGCGGTTCGTATTCACCGCCGGCCTGGACCCAGCGCCGCAGCAGATCTTTCTGTTCGTCGGTGACGACCTTGTGGGAGGCCGCTGGAGGCATCAATGCCTCGTCATCGGCCGGCAGCAAGATCCGTTCGATCATGGCGCTCGATTCGGCGTCTCCCGGGATGAGCGCGCCGGCATCCACTGCATCGGCGCGCCGATCCAGACGCAGACCGGCTTTCCGCGCCGCGCTGTCGGGACCGTGACATGGAAAGCATGTCTCGGCAAGGATCGGTCGAATGTCGCGGTTGTAGGTGGGAACAGATTGTTCGTCGGCCCAGGCGGGTGCTGCGATGATGCAAAGGCAGCAGGCCGACAGGCGTGCCATCAGACGCACGCGCTGGCGGGTGAAACAGGTCATCGAGTGGACGGCTCCTTCGGGGTTCGGGTCCGGGGCCTCCTAAGACCCCGTCCACGCCCTTCCATTATGGCTTGTGAACCGACCGGCGCGCGAGTCGCTCAAGCGGAGGGGAACAACTAAATGGGCGGGCCTGCGGTGGACATCCGCTACCCTACCATCCCGGCGGGAGACCCGTCATCCGGTTCGGTACCGAGTGTGTAGCGGTTCGGCGGCGTAAATGGAGCGGCCCCCATCGACCGGCAGGCAGACTCCCGTCACGAAGTCATTGCGCACGAAGAACTCGGCCGCCAACGCAATGTGTTCGGGCGATCCCGTCCGACGCAACAGGCAGGCGTCCGCCGTTGCCTGCCGTTGCTCCGCCGTGACATCGTCCGCGAATAAAACCGGACCGGGCAAAATCGCGTTCACGCGCACCTTTGGATTCCGCTCCGCGAACTCGACCGCCAGCGATCGCGTCATCGCCTCGACTGCCCCTTTGCTCGGAAAATATGCCGCATGATCCGGGTAGGGTCGGACTGTCGACCAATCTCCGATGTTGATGATCACGCCACCGTGGGGCTGGCTGACCATCTGCAGACCGGCTTTTTGGGCGACCAGGAAGCTGCCGAGCACATTGACCTCAAGGTATCGTTGCACATCCTGAGCCGACACGGCTTCCAGCCGCTGAGGCTGCCAGATGGCCGCGCTGTTGACGCAGATATCCAGCCGACCGAAGCGTGCCACGATCTGGTCGATCCATGCGCGGACCGCTGTTTCACTCTCTACGGGCCCACTGACAGCAAGGACTTGACGACCTTCAGCCTCAAGTTGCTGCACGATCTCAGGCACGCGGTCCGTCGTGCGATGTCCATGCGCAACGACATGGCATCCTAACTGAGCAAAGTGCCGCAACACGGATTGGCCGACACGTGGAGCGGTGCTGCCGGTGACCAGTACTACGGGATGCGAGGTACCAAACAGGCGCTGCCATGCGGAGGGCAGCCCTTCGTCAGGCCGTGTCATCGACATCGTCATCGCTAGTCCTTTGACTCGACCGAAGATCTGGCAGCCGAATCAGTCGGCAGACAGGCAGAATTCTCATCGCAGTTTCGATGTAAATTGCCTGGGCACTCGTCACCAAGCCCCTGCAATGATCAACGATTGCATGGTCACCGCCAAGCCGTCTACAGATAGCGGGACAGGGCACCTCCCCGTGCAGCGAGCGCATCGATCCGTCGCGTGACGGCCGGATCCTCCACCAGAGGCGGCGCATGCTGCGGCTTGCGCCGAGCATCCAGCACCAGGCTGCCGGTGCATCCCCAATGTTTGTCAATCGTTGATGCGCCGATCCCATCAAGGTCTCTGGCCGGGTTGCTTCGCGTGAACGCCACCCACACCCAGTTGTGGGTAGATCGAGCCGTGAACTCACTATCGTCCACCAGCAGAACCAACGGAAACGAATTGATGCTTGACCGAGTATCGAAGGAGGAAACAAAGTGGTGCAGGGAACCTGGTGACTGGGCATCCGACAATCCATTGCAAATCGGCGGTCCTTGTACGACCAGCACGCCGGGCATCGCGATCGAAGGATTTGAGTAGCCATCTGCCAGACGCAGATCCGCCGGAACAACGCTCGGTAGAACTCTTCGGGGCGATCCGACCCCGGCGATCACAACCTTTGATCCACGATCCAATCCGCTGCCGGAGTAATCGAGCGTATCGATCGTCGTGTGTGTCTGGAAATGCAGGTCGCGCCGCCAGTCGACACGCTCGAGCATGTGCCGAAAAAAGGCCTCGACATCATCAATATCCAACTTGGGGTCGTCGTAGCGATTAGCGATCCAAAGGTATTTTGCCAGTGCAAGCTGCCCTTGGCCGAGGATCGCGTGGGCCTGTGTCAGCAGTTCTTGTGGTTCCTCCAACGGGCGGTATGGGCTGAACCGTTCGCTGCCGATTGCCAGCAACAGCGGATGTACACCGGCTGCGTCCACCGCATGGACGGCGTCGACACCAGGAAGTACGCGGGGAATCACAGTTCCCGTCAGCTCGTGGATCAACTGCCCGAACGATGTGTCTTCCTGCGGCGGACGTCCCACGACAGTGAACGGCCAGATCGCGCCCTCACGGTGGTACACCTGTTCAACACGCATCACCGGAAAGGGATGCTGCAAACTGTAGTACCCCAGGTGATCTCCGAACGGTCCTTCGGGTTTGGTTTGTTTCGGGTCGATCGAACCCACGATGGCGAAGTCCGCATCCGCATAGAACGCCGCAGCGTGAGGACCCTGGACGACACGCACGGCCCGACCTCCAAGTGCGCCGGCAAATGTCAACTCGCCGAGCCCCTCGGGCAATGGCATGACGGCGGCGAGCGTCATGGCAGGCGCGCCGCCTACGGTGACCGCGACAGGCAGAGGTTCGCCGCGTTCAATTGCCATCCGGTGATGCACCCCGATCCCCCGCCGAATCTGATAGTGCAGTCCGACTTCCTGATTCACCTCGTAGTGATTTCCAGCCAGCTGCACTCGATACATCCCCAGGTTTGCCGTCAGCAGAGAAGGAGCTCCGGGCTGCAATGTGAGCACCTGTGGCAAGGTGATGAAGGGACCACCGTCTTCGGGCCAGGAACGAATCTGCGGAAGCTCGTTCAGCAAACATCGATGAGCCATCACCGGTCCGCTGCGTACCGAGCGAGGAATCATCCGGAGTGCTGTAGGTAATGCCCGGAAAGACTGCCAGGGTCGGCGGAAAGCATTCCCTGGATCGGTCTTCATCTCAATGAGTGTGCGCACACGATCCAGCGTCCTTCGGAACAGATAGCGCGCCTGATCCAAGGAGCCAAACAGATTGCTGACGGCGGGGAAGCGACAACCTTTCAGTCGCGTGAAGAGAACCGCAGGGCCCTGATTGAGATAAACGCGCCGCTGGATTTCAGCCAGTTCCAGATCGGGGCTGACCTCTTCTTCACAGATCAACAGCCGTCCCCCGGCCATCAGGTCATCGACAACTTCACGGGTCGATCGTGGGGGCATCGTGTTCGCGTGATCTCGAGGACTTGACTGCCGCCCGCCAAGGTTCGAAGCGGATCGGGGCAGTCGTTGCTGTTCAGCCAAGCCGGTGGAGATCAAGCCGAACCGCGATGGAAAAAACGCAGCCTCTTTGTGATCTCCTCTGCCACACGAGTTGACTCAGGCTGGCGGGCCGTAGGATAACCGCTCTGGAGTTTCCGAACTAACGGGCAACGTGGTTCCCGACTTTGCTTCCTGCGACCAAGAATCGAACGATGCAGTTATCCGCGATTTCAGGTTTATCGGGTCCCCCTTCATTGGACGGCTTGGTCCTCGGCGCTGCGGCCGATGGCCGATTGTCGCAGCTCGGGACGCAGATTGACCAGCAACTCGGCGGTTGGCTCAGTAACTTGCTGCGCACGAAGCGGATTCGGCTCACAAGTGGCGAGGCTCAAAGGATCTATCCGCCGGCTGCTCCGGGGGTGCCTGAGGTCCTTGCGATCGTTAACCGTGATTGTCCAGCGACGGCAACGCCTGGCGATGCCTTTCGCCTGGCGTCCGCCGGTATCCGCAGTCTGGTGGATGAACAGCGGAGCACCATCGGCGTCGATTGGTCTGGGGATTGGGATCGTCCCGACATCGATCGCTGGCAGGTTCCCGCGATCGCGGGCGGATGGTCTGCCTGCTTCGGCCAGGACCTCTATCGCCGCGAGCGGAAGACATGGGCCCCCGAAACACTTGCCTGGTACGGCGCCAACGAGGAGCAGCATCGGGTGGGCGTGGCCTGGGGGCGGGCTGTGGAGCGAGCCCGTCGGCTGGTCAATGAGCCGCCCAATCGGGCTGATCCGGAATCGATCGCGGGACTCGCAGTGGAATGGGGGCAAGCGGTCGGTCTGCAGGTTGAAGTCTGGGACCACGAGCGGCTGGAGGCGGAGCGCTGCCACGCGCTGCTGGCCGTGGCGCGCGGTTCAAAGCGTGCTCCGCGTCTGGTCCTGCTGCGTCATGCGGGAGACGGTTCGACATCTCCGCTGGGATTGATCGGCAAGGGCGTAACCTTCGATAGCGGTGGGTTGTCGCTGAAGCCGGCGGAGGGGATGGCGACCATGAAATGCGACATGGCCGGGGCGGCCACGGTCTTGTCCGTGATGACTGCAGCGGCCGAGTTGAAAGTGTCACAGCCGCTGGTCGGCGTGCTGGGGTTGGTCGAGAACATGGTCGACGGCGATTGCATGCGTGTGGGCGACGTTCTGGACTCGCGCGCCGGAACAACGATCGAAGTGCACAACACCGATGCCGAGGGGCGACTGGTGTTGGCTGACTGCCTGGATGTTGCGCTGTCGGCGGGCTGCAGCCGCCTGATCGATATTGCGACGCTCACGGGAGCTTGTGTCGTCGCACTTGGTCAAGAAGTCGTGGGCGCGTTGTCGAACCACGATGCATTCTGCGAGAGTGTTTTTGCTGCCGCCCGCATCCAAGCGGAACCTATCTGGCGGTTGCCGTTATTCGATCTTTACCAGGAGCATATCCAGGGCAAGGTTGCGGACATCAAGAACGTGGGCGACGGCCGCTGGGGAGGTGCGATCACGGCCGCCAAGTTCTTGGAATGCTTTGTGCAGGGCCAGCCTTGGGTCCATCTAGACATTGCCGGCCCTGCCTTCAGCGAACGCCCCAAGCCTTGGCGGGATGCCGGAGCGACGGGAGTGATGGTGCGTACGCTGTTGGACCTGATCAGTCAGCCGCCCACCGGCTGATCGCGACCGTCCCAGGGTGGGTGAACGGTCGACTACGACTTTTTCGTCTTGGCGGGTGGCCAAAATTTTCGCCATCCGCTCGATCCACTGCCCGAGAGCTCTCCCGCCTCTTCCGCGTTGACTGGCGTTTCCAACAGCTGCTGGGCCAGTTGGCGGAAGGCCTGAGTCAGAGGCGCTTTGGGTGCTTGTTCGATCAATGGTATGCCGTTATTGCGGACTTCGCTCATCACGCGAAAGTCATTCGGCAACTGCGCGTAGATGTTACGTCCGATGGTCTCACGAGCCTTTTTCAGTCCGATTTGACCCGAGTCATGCCCTACGCGGTTGACGACGACCTTGACTTTCTCTTTCATCCCTTCGAACTCGTCGAAGCTCATCAGCAACCGAACGACGTTGCGGAGGCAGGGCAAATCGAGTTGCGTGACAAGCAGCACGTCGTCCGCGATGCTTAATGCACTCAGATCAATCGGCGTGAAGGACTTTGACAGATCGAGGATCAGGTGACTGAAGCTGGCCTTCAGCAGCGCGATCACCCGTTGCAGGTTCTCAGGGGTGATCACCTGAGTATCCTGCAACTGAACGGGGCGAGGCAGCAAATACAGGCCCGAAGAGTGCTTGGTCAATGAGCGCTTGAGGAGCGTGATATCCAGGCGTGAAATGTTTTGAGTCACATCGGCCAATGTGTACTCGGGAATCGCATCCAGAAATACGTCGGCATCACCCAAGGCCAGATCCAGGTCCACCAGGCACACGGGGGCGTTGTTTTGGGCGGCCAGGACACAGCCCAGGTTGACTGCCACGCTGGTAGTTCCCACGCCTCCGCTAGCGCCCACGACGGCGGTGACCTTCGTGATTCGACTGCGACTGCTGGCGCCACCCGAGGCCTGTTCAGCAATGCGATTCAATGCCTCAAGCAGTTCCTCAATGCCCAGTGGCAGGTTCAGGAACTCCTTGGCACCCGCACGCATGGCCCGCAGGATCAACTGGCCGTCCGTGCTGCGGCTGACCACCAGCATTGAGCAGTTGGGCACTTCGCTGCGAAGCCGCGTGATCAAATCGAGTGCCTTGTCCGGATCCGCGTCCAAGCCAACAACGCCCACATCAGGCTCGGTTTGCTGTACCACGTCCGGAAAGAACTCGTAACGCGAGCAATCGGCTTCGAGCCACACGCGGTCCATGTTCAAGAACATGGACTTCAGCGTCTCGCGCGACGCGTCGATCGGATCGACGATTGCGATTCTTAGTACTTTGTTCATCGTATACCCGAGAACTGCTCGTGCACCGTCGAGTTGCGTACCACTCGCAGTCTGTCGCCGATGCCTGCCGAACCTCTGGCCGATGCCAGACGCAATCCGTGGTCGCGCTACGGCGTAGCCGTATCGCCAAGCGAGATCGCTTCGGGTTCTGAACCTGCCATCGGAGGCAGGCCATTGATCGCTTGCTCATCCGTCGAGCCCTGCGGACCCCCGCCTGGACCGCAGCCGTTGGCTCCGCAGGCACCGTTCACGCAGGGCACTTCCAGGTAACCCTTCAGGAACAGCTCACAGTCATCGGGGCTGCAAGATTCGTAACCGGGGCCGCCAGGCGGCACCTGATGCGGATCCAGCCCGTCGACAAACTGCGGTGTAACCATCACCAGCAGTTCCACTTCGTTTTGACGCTCTTCGATCCGGCGGAAGAATGTTCCGAAATACGGGAGTTCGCCGAGCACAGGAACTTCGCGCGTCTCAGCTTCCAGTCGCAACTGCAACAGTCCTCCGAGTGCCAAAGTCTGACCGGCATTCAACTCGACGGCCGTCTCCAGGAACCGCGTCACCAGACCAGGAATGCCCTGCACCGAACGTGACGGGTCGACATCACTGACTTCAGGTCGGACCTCAAGACGAATCCGCCCCGGACCCACAACGAAGGGGACGAAGTCAACGGTCGTCCCATACCGCTTGTATTGCACGCCGAAGTTCGTCTGCGTGATCATCGGAATCGGCAGTTCGCCGCCAACGGTGAACGTCGCAGGACGGCCGTGCTGGGCAACCAGCGTGGGTTCAGCCAGCACTTTCACCAGGTTGTTCTGGCGGAGTGCACGAAAGTTGGCGTCGAACTGCGAGGACCCGGAGATGATCGAGAGCCCGCCGGTTGTGGCCTGCTCCCGGACCAGGTTGCCGATGTTACTGGAGATGTTGAAGTCGGAGCTGGTGAACGACCAGTCGATGCCCAGAGCTCGCAACTTGGTCCGGCTGACCTCCATGATCTTCGTATGGAGCAGCACGGTCTGAACACCGACGACCACGATGTTGTTGATGACGTTCGGGTAGAACTGTTCGGCGATCTGTTGGATCTTGTTCAGTTCTTCCGCATTGGCGACCGTACCCGAGATGATCGCCCCTTGGGGGAGCGGCGTGACCTTCAGGTTCGCCATTGGGAACTGGCTTTCCAACAGCAGTTCGAGCTGTCGGCCATCCCCGGCCACGATCACATCGACCGTGTACAGCGTGTCGTCCGTGTCCCACAGGTTGAGCTGCGTGACCCCGGGCGAGATCGCAGAGAGCTGGATCTGGTTAGGCCCGATCGGATAGGCGCGAACGACGGACTCGTTCTGCACCTGATAGCGAGGGACTCGCTTCTCAACGGCCAGGATCCGGCTGCTGTTGGTAATCATCTCCAGCCGCTGACTCGGCCGGCTGATCGGATAGGTCACCCCCTCTGCCGGATCGACAGACTCATTGGCCCAGGCCAATGGTCCACCCAAAAGCGCTGCAGAGAGCGTCAGTCCTTTGACGAAGCGGCTGAACTTCAACTTCTGTGCCATGCGGAGTGCGTCCTTGCACTTTCAATCGGAGGTCTGCTGCGTTGCGGCGCACACCGCACTCGTCAGCCAATCTCCGTCTACTTACGAATCGGTCATCCACCCGGTGTTCCGCGTCTCCGACGCGGGTTTTTGCCGTCTCAAACCCGACGGCGGGGTTGGTTTGTAGTGATCGTGTCCGACGTTTGGATTGCGCCTTAGTTATTGAATCGTCCGCTCACAGCAGGCGTGTTTTGCGGCACGTACATCGGGTTCAAGCCGCTGCCCGAGCCATTCGACGACTTGAATCCAGCCGCGTTTTGACCTGAGAAACCACCGCCCCCGCGACGATCGGGCGTGATCGCCCGCGGTGGTGCGGAGGTGTCATCCCAGCGAAATACAGTCGTGCCCTCGGGACCGATCGCCACCATTTCCCACGTGTCTTTCGGAGGGACTGGTGCCAGTGCCTGGACCGCGCCGTCCGTCGACGACATGCTCTTCAGGGCATTCAGCGCACCGGCGAACATGCTGGTGAACGGGGAAGGTTCGGTGGTCACGGGCGTTGAATCGACACGCGCCAGGGCCGCGGCTGCCGGGGCCGAGATGGCGTATTTGTCTTTGCGGTTAGACTCCAACCAGGCTAGGAATTCCTGTCCTGCGGCGTTCGGCCCGTTGGCGTCTTCCGGTTCCGCCGATGCCTCGCTTGGATGCCGCAGGCTCAGGCGAAGCTTGCCGAGTTCCAGGGCCCAAGTCCAAGCCTCTTGATCCTCCCGACGAATCAGCAGTGAAACCGTCTTGGCGACGGACGAATCCTGCTCGTCGTTGCTCTGCACCGTCTGGGAATCAACGGCGAATACGCGCATGTTCTCCAGCACGGTTTTGGTCGTGGGACTGTTGACCGCCCCGCTCTTCTCGAAGAAGCCGACGACGTCGACGCGATCACCGGGGCGAATCAAACCAGCCACTCCCGTGTCTGCCTTGACCGGCAAGGTGACCAGCCGGAAACCTTCCGGGATCTTCAGGGCGCTGCTTTCCAGACTGTCCAGCAGTTTCTTCGCCAGAACAGGCTCACCCGCATACAGCCGCTGATTCGCGTACTTCCCGTCCACCATCTTCAGATCCCGCATGGCCCCTTCCGGGACGCGGTCTGCGGGCCATTTCTCCAACTTGATCTTCTCGGCAGTGATCTTCTGACTGGCGTCGATGTCCTGCACCGCCACGAAGATCTCGACCAGCCTCGGAGCATCGACCGGACTGCGATCCATCACAACTTGGCTGATGCCGACTGAGGCAAGCATGCCGCAGCCCAGAGCAATCACCAACAGGATCGTGGATTTACTACGCATGGCCAGTCACTTTTGCGACCTGTGGTCGCGGCTATCAGTCGTGCTTGCTTCCGCGATTCATTCCGTCCGTGGAGCGGTTGCTGGAAACTCAGGAGGCGATGGCCGCTCCCAGCCACCGCACGCGATGTCTTTCATTGGCAGGTCGCCGGGGCGCCCTGCAACGATTCGTTTCCCGGCGACGTAACCGGAGTTGCCGGTACATCGCGGAAAAGTGGTTTGTTGGAATCAACCCGACTCAACGGACGCGCGGACGGGCCGGTTCCGACCCTCGGAACAACCCCTCATCGTTGATTCGGATCGGGCCAAGTTCAGGTTGAAGGCAAAATCTTCGCAATCCACAAAATCGATCCAAACCGGCTGATCCGCACATCTTTACATGCCGATCTGGGAGCTTGGCGAACCTAGACAAGCATGCCAGCCCAGGCAAAGTAAAGAATGCTGCCGATCGCCATGGGAATCCCGTAGGGCAGCAGCTTCATTTGGGGCTTTCGCTCGCGAGCTATGGCTGCAAGGCGGTCTGGATTCCGAATGGTGATCCACTCGAGCATGATTTGTTTCATCATCCGCAAATGGTCCTGCCAGCGACCGCTGGTGGCCATCATCACGAGCGCCATGATAGCGCCGACGATTACCGTGGCGACGTAGGCGTACAGCACATTCGTGGTGCCGACCCAAGCGCCGATCCCGCCGAGCAATTTGACGTCCCCCATCCCCATCCCGCCCACGGCACGAAGGACCAGCAGCAGGGCGAAACCGACCAGCGTACCGAGCACGCTATAGCCGAGGCCGGACCAGCCGGCGACTTCGAACCCGTACCACCAGCCGCTGAGAATGAACGGAAAGGTCAGCCAATTGGGAACCTTCAGAATCATGCCGTCGATTACGGCGGCCACGATCAATACACCTGTGACAAACCAGATTGGCCAGTGTGCGGCGAGTTCCGAGCTGAACCAAGCAGTGTCCATGTTGCCCCCTTACGTGCTTCGTGGATCGAGATCGATGAGCGATGGTGATCCGGCTTGCCGGCCGAGCGAAGCTGCGGCGTGGAGCAGGACCGGACGTGGAGCGCCGGCCGCAAGTGCGACCGGGCGACTCCACGCACTATCGATCCGTACAGATTCAAGCGCCAGCCGTGCGGCTCGACGCTTGGATGCTTCTGTTGGATGCTTCTGATTGATTACGGAGTGGCGGTGCCGGCCAGGTTGTCCGAAATCGTCTGGAACGTCGCATTGGCGTTGGTGCCGATCGAGGTGATCGTGCCCAAGCAAACGACGATAATCAGGGCCAGCATGACCGCGTATTCAACAGCGGTTGGGCCATCTTCTTCCTTAATGAACGTCACGAGCTTCTGAGCGAAGCGCTTCATCGGGGAGCCTCCCAAAAAGAACCTAGGTGCAGCCACGAGGACTGCAAGACACAACGAATAGTCGCTCGACCGGTTCGGCCGAACGCGCGATCGACCCACCCAGGTCGATCCAGGTGCAACCAAGACACGCGTCTCGTGCTTGCACCCCGATGAAACTTAGGACACGCTACTGACCTGTCAAAAAACAACTTTCAAGTGAACTTCAATCCCCACAACGTTTGCTCCATCTGTATCGATTGCAGGGCCCCACGGCCCGCATCGCCGGCACAACCGCTCACCATGCCCGTTCAGCCCCAGGGATTGCTCGCCGATCGGTGACGCATCGGTATGGGTCTGCTGAGGCGGTCCGCGGACAGACGGACGCTTGCACCATTCGCAGGACGGGATGTGAAGCCGCGACGATGACGGTGGCCCTGCAACCGTCTGCAAACGGCCTGCCGCCGTGGGAGTTTGAGCCCGCACCCCCTGCGGTCACGCATGATCGCTCGATGCAGGCCGACTCGCTGCAGGAAGTTGGGCTACGATAGGCAACTTGCGGTCGCGGCGGTCTGGACGCTTGGCAGCGTGCAATCGCCAGTCCGTGGAGTTGATTCCATGGCGCGTCTCTCAAACCACCTCTCGGCATGGCTTTTCCTGGCGGGCTTGATTGCGCTCGCCGATGGGGAATGGCCCAGTTCCGCGTTCCATGGGCTGTACGTTGTCCTGCTGCTGATCTCCTGGCGCTGGTTGCCTCGGCGGATGGTCCCTCTGTTCACTGCCATCCTGATGGTCCTCGCCGTGATTCCCGGCGTGGTGGTCTTGATCCGCCCGGGTTTTCCCTCGTTCGGCGATCACTTCGGCCGAACCTGGACGACGCTCAGTCTGGCTGCGGCAGGCCTCTGGTTTGCAAGGCAGCAGATCGTACGACAGCGCCGCGTTCAGATGCGCCGTCAGCTCCATGCGCGAGTCGTCCGGCGAACGGCGCAATTGCGGCGCGCCAACCGCCGGCTGCTCGACGAAATGCATGTTCGCGAATCGACCGAAAGGCGGTTGGTCGAAAGCGAAATGCATCTGGAATCTTTGATCGATCACCTCGCCTTGCACGTGATCCGCAAAGATCGAAATGGAATCTTCACTTACGCCAGCCAATCATTCTGCGAGTTGCTGGGCCGGAGCTCCGAGGAGGTCATCGGTCATAAAGACACCGAATTCTATCCGCCGTTGAGCGCAGCCAAGTATCGGCAGGATGACCTGCGCGTGATGACGACGCGCCAGGTGATTGACACGATTGAGGTCAACCCGCATCCGGATGGATCGCGGTCCTACGTACAAGTGTTGAAAGCTCCGGAGATCAACGCCGCCGGTGACGTGGTCGGCGTGCAGGCGGTGTTTTGGGATGTCACAGCTCGCCAACAAAGTGAAGTTGAACTGCGCCGCAGCGAAGCCCGAAAACGCGCCCTGTTCGAGGCGGTGGGCGACGGCATTCTGCTTGTCGATCCCCAAGGTCGGATCGTCGAAGCCAACCCCTCGGTAGAAGAACTGTTTCGCCTGCCGATGCAGGATGTGATCGGGCGTCGGCTGAAGGATCTGGCGCGACCGGCAGAACCCGGCGCCGCGGGACTGTGGCCGCCGCAGGGACTCACCCAACGCTGTGAAATCGATTTGGTCCGCAGCGACGGGGAACCGCTGGCGGCCGAAGCCGTTGCCCACCCAATTCCTCTGGACGATGCGCCTGGCTGGGCGATCGTGGTGCGGGACATCACCCTTCGCCGCGCGGCCGCCCGTGCCCTGGAAGCGGCAAAGAATGCCGCCGAGGCTGCGAATCAGGCGAAAAGCCGTTTCGTCGCCGGCGTCAGCCACGAGTTACGAACTCCACTGGGCGCCATGATGGGCGTCAGCCAACTGCTTTCGGATACCGCGCTGAATCCAATCCAGCAGCAATACGTGATGCTGCTCGGTCAGGCAGCCGAGATGCTCAATGGCGTAATCGACGATCTTCTAGACTTCTCGAAGATCGAAGCGGATCGGCTGCATCTGGAGTCCCATCCGTTCGACCTTGTCGAGGCCATCGGCACGGCCGTGAAATGCCTTGGCCCGAAAGCCAGTGCCAAACAGTTGAAGTTATTGCTGGATATCGATCCACGACTGCCGTCTCGCGCCATCGGTGACAGCCTGCGTTTGCGACAAGTCGTGATGAACCTCGTGGGCAATGCAATCAAGTTCACGGAACAGGGCTATGTCCTGGTGCGGCTCCGTCAAACCGACGGACAGCACGAAGATGGACTTCGGCTGTCTCTTGATTTGGAAGTGGTCGACACGGGGATCGGAATTCCGGAAGAGCGGCAAGCCGCGATCTTCGATGCCTTCGAACAAGCCGATTCAAGCACCACGCGCCGTTTTGGAGGAACCGGTCTTGGCTTGGCCATCACCGACCGGATCGTGCGGTTGATGGGTGGGACCATCGAAGTCTTCAGCCGCAGCGGTGAAGGAAGCACGTTTCGTGTCAAACTCAGCCTGGTCCGTGACCCGGACGAACCACGCACAGCCGAAGGCCAGGCGACTGGCTCGGCGAACGCGGACCACAGTGCCTCGGTCTTGATCCTTGGATTCGACGAACCCGAACAGACGGCGCTTGCTCATGTCGCGGCCCGCGCGGGTCTGCTTGCCGAGTCAGCGCCGTCGGCCGGTGGTCCAACGAGGGCCGAGCCCTTGCCGAGTGCGGTTCTTGCGCCTTTCGGCCAAGCGCTTCCCGCAAAGCTTCGTTCCGTTCGCACCCTCTGGGTCGCGCCCTCTCCAACGCCCGCCAGTCAGGCGCATGAAACCGTCCTCGTGTATCCCGTGCTGCATACAGAAATCCTCCTCGCGTTGCAGGCAGCATCGGCTGACATTCGATCGCATGAAGCAGCGGCGACTTCAGCTCCGATGCCAGCGGTCCAGGCCAGTGAACAACCGAGTCAGGGACGGGCAATTCTGTTGGCCGACGACAGTCCCTTGAACCGGGCCGTGATTGGAGACCTGCTTCGGGCCGCCGGATTCCAGGTGTCACTAGCCGAAGACGGTCGCCAAGCCCTCCAACTGGCTCAACAGGGCGCGTTTGATGTGATCTTGATGGACCTGCAGATGCCTGAACTGGATGGACTCCAGGCAGCCATGCAGATCCGCGAACGCTTGACCGAACAGGCACGGCGTCTGCCACCCATCATCGCCCTGACGGCGCATGTGACGGATGAATACCGCGAGCAATGCCTGCAAGCGGGACTGTCCAAGTATGTCACGAAGCCCGTCCGTCGTTCGGAGCTGCTCTCCGCGATTGAAATAAGTCTGGCCGAAAACGGTTCCCGACAGACAGACTCGGAAATCGAATCCGATGCGGAGTCACCGCCGCCGAGCGACCATCTTCCCCCCTGGCTCGGTAGGCTCGTCGCTCGGCTGGGCATGCCGATCGACCAATCATCATCCGCTGCCGGACTTGTACGGACTGAGTTGCAGCAGCAGGCCGATCTGATCACGGCCGCAGAGGCGAACGGAGATTTCAAGGGACTGCGCCGCGGGGCGCACACCCTGAAGAGCGCCTTTGGCTATCTGGAGTCGGAAGAGGCTGCGCGATCGGCTTCTCGGCTGGAGAACGCGGCCGAGCGCGGGGATGCATCGTCCTGTCGGCATGACGTCCCGGAGGTTCTGCAGTGGGTCTCCCATTGGTTGGCGGAACTATCGCCCTACCTGGCGACTCCCCTGGCCTCGGGGGACCCCCGCTAGCGGATCCCCTGAGAACATCTGGCTTCTCTGGATCGTGCGTGGGCAAGTCGCTGCGGTGGAGTTATGGCCAGAAATCCCGATGGCGGACGGATCGTCCGAGCGCGGGCCGATCGGAAAGGCCCGTGGACGGCCTTCCCGCGAGCCTGCGGGCGCACAATTCGCCGGGAAGGGGACATGAACCGCCGCTGACGCACTCCCCACCCAAGAAGACGCCCGCTATTCTGCAAGTGGACGGCGGCTACCGGGGCCGCAGACCGGTGCCGATCACCTGCCCGCCCGGACTTTAGGAAGAAACGATGCGACTGATCCTGCGATGTAGGGCACTCCTCGGCGCGGCGGCGCTGACCGTGTGTCTTTGCCCCAATGCCACAGCCCAG
>Ga0114939_10000208_pt1 | contig 50674 bp, 48 predicted proteins | sample AshMeaCrysSpring_FD_87196 | JGI IMG/M metagenome (GOLD analysis project Ga0114939, IMG submission 87196) | Groundwater microbial communities from Big Spring, Nevada to study Microbial Dark Matter (Phase II) - Ash Meadows Crystal Spring | ecosystem: Environmental > Aquatic > Deep subsurface >...
CAGATGGCTCCCTCGCTCCCCGCGGCCACCGCCTCGCCGTGCTCGTCGAGCACCTGCACGTCGTACCCCGGGACCGGCACCGACGGGGAGCCGGGCTTGATCGGCATGGGGTCCAGGCCCCGCAGGTTCGATGCGATCGGCCAGCCCGTCTCGGTCTGCCACCAGTTGTCCACGACAGGGACACCGACCGTCTGCGTCGCCCAGCGGTAGGTCTCCGGGTCCAGCCGTTCTCCGGCCATGAACAGGGTCTGCAGGCTCGTCATGTCGTAGCGGCCCAGGTGCTGCCCGGACGGGTCCTCCTTCTTGATGGCCCGGAACGCGGTGGGGGCGGCGAACACGGCCTTGACGCCGTGCTGGGACACCACCCGCCAGAACGCACCCGCGTCGGGGGTGCCGACCGGCTTGCCCTCGTAGAGCACGGTGGTCGCCCCGACGAGCAACGGGGCGTACACGATGTAGGAATGCCCGACGACCCAGCCGACGTCGGAGGCCGCCCACCAGACGTCGCCGGGCGAGATGCCGTAGACGTTGGGCATCGACCAGGCCAGCGCGACAGCGTGGCCGCCGTTGTCCCGGACGATGCCCTTGGGCCGTCCGGTCGTCCCGGAGGTGTAGAGGATGTAGAGCGGGTCGGTGGCCGCGACCGGGACCGGGTCGGCGGGGGTGGCGGTCGCCATCGCCTCGGCCCAGTCGACGTCGCGGCCCGGCACCGTCGGCGTCGGCAGCTCCGGACGCTGCAGGACCACGCAGTGCTCGACCTGGTGGCCGGCCAGCCCCAGCGCCTTGTCGATCATCGGTAGGTACGGGATGGTGCGGGTCGGCTCGATGCCGCCCGAGGCGGTGACGACCACTTTCGGGGTGGCGTCGTCGATGCGTACGGCCAGCTCGTGCGGGGCGAAGCCGCCGAACACCACCGAGTGGACCGCACCGAGCCGGGCACAGGCCAGCATGGCGATCGCGGCCTCGGGCACCATCGGCATGTAGATGACGACGCGGTCCCCGCGCCCCACGCCGAGGCCGCGCAGGACACCGGCGAAGCGGGCGACCTCGTCGGTCAGCTGGGCGTAGGTGTAGGTGCGCGCGGATCCGGTGATCGGTGAGTCGTAGACCAGCGCGGGCCGCTCGCCGTTGCCGGCTGCGACGTGCCGGTCCAGGGCGTTGGCGCAGGTGTTGAGCTCGCCTCCGACGAACCAGCGGTAGAACGGCGGGTTGTCGGCGTCGAGCACCCGGGTCGCCGGCGCCGTCCAGTCGATCGCCGCCGCGGCCGCGCCCCAGAAGCCCTCGGGGTCGTCGAGGCTTCGCCGGTAGGTCTGCTCGTATGCACCCATGGCCGCCGATGATGGCGCGCAGCCGGAGGTGGCGGGAGGGGTGTGCGCCCAAGCGGGCGCACGCTGCGACGAACGGCGCGACGGCGGTGGACGGGGCGTCGTCGCCTCAGCGCTCGTGGGCTGCCAGCTGCCCGCAGGCGCCGTCGATGTCGCGGCCGCGGGTGTCCCGGACGGTCGTCGGCACACCGGCGGCACGCAGCACGTCGACGAACGCGCGTTCCACGGACGGCCGGGAGGCCGTCCAGCGTGAGCCCGGGGTCGGGTTGAGCGGGATCGGGTTGACGTGCACCCAGCCGCGGCCGCGGCTGGTGAGCAGCTTGGCCAGCAACTCGGCCCGCCAGGCCTGGTCGTTGACGTCGCGGATGAGCGCGTACTCGATCGACACCCGCCGGCCGGTCCGTCGGGCGTAGTCACGGGCGGCATCGAGCACCTCGGCGACCGGCCAGCGGCTGTTGATGGGCACCAGCTCGTCCCGGGCCTGGTCGTCGGGGGCGTGCAACGACAGCGCCAGGGTGACCGGCAGGCCCTCGGCCGCCAGGTCGGCGATGCGGGGGACGAGCCCGACCGTCGACACCGTCACCCGCCGGGCCGACAGGCCCAGCCCGGCCGGGGACGGCTCGACCATCCGGTGCAGCGCGGCCCGCACGGCGGCCCAGTTGGCCAGCGGCTCGCCCATCCCCATGAACACCACGTTGCTCACCCGGTCGGCCAGACCGTGGTCCCGGGCATGCCGGGAGCCGGCCACGACCTGCCCGACGATCTCCGCAGCCGACAGGTTGCGGGTGAGCCCGAGCTGTCCGGTGGCGCAGAACGGGCAGGCCATGCCGCAGCCGGCCTGGGACGACACGCACACGGTCAGCCGGGCGGTGGCCGTGGCACCGTCGTCGCTCTCCTCGCCGAGCTGGGCCCGGCTGCCGTGAACGGCGTAGCGCATGAGCACGCTCTCGACCCGGGCGCCATCGACCAGGCGCCACAAGGTCTTGATGGTGTCGCCGCCGTCGGCGACCAGGCAGTGCTGCTCGGTCAGCAGCCGGGGGAACAGCGCCTCCCCCACCGCCGTCCGGGCCCCGGCGGGCAGGTCGGTCATCTGCTGCGGGTCGTCGAGGAGCCGGGAGAAGTAGTGCCGGGAGAGCTGGTCGGCGCGGAACGCCGGCAGGCCGAGCGCGACCACCGCCTCCCGGCGCTGCTGCGGGTCGAGGTCGGCCAGGTGCCGGGGTGGCTTCCCGCGTCGCGAGCCGGGGTCGAGCACGACCACCACTCAGGCCACCGGCACGAGCAGACCGAGCACGAGCCAGGCGACCGGGGCCGACAGCGCGATGGAGTCCAACCGGTCCATGAGTCCCCCGTGGCCCGGCAGCAGCGTGCCCATGTCCTTGACCCCGATGTCACGCTTGAGCAGCGACTCGGTGAGGTCGCCCAGGGTCGCGGACAGGGCCATGCTCACCCCGAGCACGACGCCGACCCACCAGGCTGCGTCGAGAGCGAGCCAGACGACGAGCACGCCCAGCAGCACGCAGGCCAGCACCGAACCGCCGAAGCCCTCCCACGACTTCTTCGGGCTCACCGACGGTGCCATCGGGTGACGCCCGGTCAGCACGCCGACGGTGTACCCGCCGACGTCGGAGCCGACCACGAGCAGCAGCCAGGCCAGGATGCGGAACGGTCCGTCCTCCGGACGCACCAGCAGGGCGGCGAATCCGCCGGCGGTCAGCAGGTAGACGACGCTGAACAGTCCCGCGGTGACGTCACGTCGGTAGCCCTGCGGGCCGAGCGACCCGGGGGCAACGAGGCCGCGCCAGACCAGCACGGCCACCGCTGTGAGGGTCAGCGCCACCACCAGCCCCCCGGGGCCGGCCCAGAACGCGGCGGCGATCGCCAGCACCACCCCCGGGTACAGCGGCGGGGTCGGCAGCGCGATACCGGCCGTCCGCACCGCCCCGGCGAGCTCCCAGACCGCCCCGAGGACCGCCGCCGTGGCCAGCACGAGGAACAGCCGCTTGTCGAAGAACAGCGACGCCAGCGCGACAGCGCCCAGGGTGACACCCACGGCGACCGCAGCCGGCAGGTTGCGTCCGGCCCGATCCTTCGACCGGCGGGATCGCGACGCGGCGTCGGCACTGGCCGGCGAGGCCGCCGGCGGGGTCTGTCCCACCTCAGACGTCCAGCAGCTCGGCTTCCTTGTGCTTGAGGAGATCGTCGACCGCCTCGACGTGGGAACGGGTCATGCCCTCCAGCTGCTTCTCGGCCCGCACGACGTCGTCCTCGCCGGCCACCCCGTCGCGAACGAGCTTGTCCAAGGTGTCCTTGGCGTGCCGACGCACGTTGCGGATGGAGACCTTGGCCTCCTCCGCCTTGTGCTTGGCCACCTTGATGTACTCGCGCCGCCGTTCCTCGGTCAGCTCGGGCAGCGAGACCCTGATGACCTGGCCGTCGTCGGTCGGGTTGACCCCGAGGTCGGAGTCGCGGATGGCCCGCTCGATGGACGCCATCGAGGACCGGTCGTAGGGAGTGATGCTGATCATCCGGGCGTCCACGACGTGGAACGACACCAGCTGGTTGATCGGCGTGGGAGAGCCGTAGTAGTCCACCAGGATCTTGCTGAACAGGCCCGGGTGGGCCCGACCGGTGCGGATCCCCGCGAAGTCCTCCTTCGCGACCGCGACCGTCTTCTCCATCTTCTCCTCGGCCTCGAGGAGCGTGTCGTCGATCACCCGTGGTCCTCCCTGACCCCGCCGCACCGGCGGTGCCGGGCGGTCCCGGCGTCGGTGCGGACGTCTGCGCGCCGCTGCGAGTGCAGGCTACCCGGCGCGCGGCCTCAGCCGGCCTCGCCCACCAGCCTGGTGGCGACGTCGGCCGCCACCAGGGTGCCGACGGGCTCCCCGCGGACGACCCGGGCGATGTTGCCGTCCACGGTGAGGTTGAACACGACGATGGGCAGGCCGTTGTCCCGGCACAGGCTGAACGCGCTGGCGTCGGCGACGGTGAGCCGCCGCTGCAGCACCTCGTCGTAGCTGAGGCTGGCGAACATCCGCGCGGCCGGGTCGGTGCGCGGATCGGCCTCGTAGACCCCGTCCACCCCGTTCTTGGCCATGAGCAGCAGGTCGCACCCGATCTCGAGAGCCCGCTGGGCCGCGACGGTGTCGGTGGAGAAGTACGGCAGCCCGGCACCCGCCCCGAAGATCACCACCCGGCCCTTCTCGAGGTGGCGGATCGCCCGCCGCGGCACGTAGGGCTCGGCCACCTGGCCCATCGTGATCGCGGTCTGCACCCGGGTCGCCACGCCCTGCTGCTCGAGGAAGTCCTGCAGCGCCAGGCAGTTCATCACCGTCCCGAGCATCCCCATGTAGTCGGCGCGGGCCCGGTCCATGCCGTGCTGGGACAGCTCGGCGCCGCGGAAGAAGTTGCCGCCACCGACGACCACGGCCACCTGGGTGCCCGCGGCCGCCACGTCGCAGATCTGCCGGGCGATGTCGGCGACGACATCGGGGTCGACACCGACCCGCCCACCTCCGAACACCTCGCCACTGAGCTTGAGCAGCACCCGCCGCGGCACGTGCCGGGCGGAGGACCCGGGGGCGGTGGGGAGCTCGACCGTCACCTCAGGCGCCGACCTCGAACCGGGCGAACGCGGTGACGGTGGCACCGGCGTCGTCGAGCAGCGCCTGGACCGTGCGCTTGCTGTCTTGCACCGCGGGCTGCTCGAGCAGCACGGTCTCCTTGAAGAAGCCCTGCAGCCGACCCTCGACGATCCGGCCCAGGGCAGGCTCGGGCTTGCCCTGCTCGCGAGCGGTCTCCTCGGCGATGCGTCGCTCGCTGTCGACCAGGTCGGCGGGCACCTCGTCGCGGCTGACGTAGGACGGCCGCATCGCGGCGATCTGCATGGCCGCCCCGCGGGCCGCCTCGGCCGCGGCGTCCCCGTCGCCGCTGTAGGCGACGAGCACACCCACCTGGGGCGGCAGGTCGGAGCTGCGCTTGTGCAGGTAGGCCACCGTAGGCCCGTCGAGCCGGGCCACCCGGCCCAGCTCGATCTTCTCACCGATCACCGCCGCAGCCGCTCCGATGGCCTCGGCGACGGTCTGCCCGTCCCCGAGGTCCGACCCGAGCAGCGCGTCGGCGTCGACCGGACCGGTGCCCTGCGCGACCTGCCCGGCGATGCGCTGGGCGAGGTCCTGGAACGCGGTGTTCTTGGCGACGAAGTCGGTCTCGCACTTGAGCTCGACGAGAGCCCCCGCCTCCCGAGCGACCAGGCCGTTGCCGGCGGTCCGCTCGGCAGCCTTCTTGTCGACCTTGGCGGCGTACTTCACCCGAAGGATCTCCACGGCGGTGTCGAAGTCGCCGTCGGCCTCGGTGAGGGCGTTCTTGCAGTCGAGCATCCCGGCGCCGGTGATCTCCCGGAGCCGCTTGACGTCGGCAACGGTGAAGGCAGGCATGGCGTGTGTTCCCTCTTCTCCTGGTGGGTGACGGGCCGCAGGCGGGTGAGCAGGCTCAGCCGGCGGTCTCTGGTGTCCCCTCGACGGCCGCCGCGACCTCGACCGCCTCTGCGGCCTCGACCGTCTCTGCGGCCGCCGCGACCTCGACCGCTTCGTCCGCCGCCGCGACCTCGACCGCTTCGAGCTCGGCGGCCCCGCCGGCGAGCAGCTCCTGCTCCCACTCGGCCAGAGGCTCGTCACCCGCGGTGGCGGCGTCACCGCCGCCGGCGCGCTCGGAGCGCAACCGCAGACCGTCGGCAACCGCGTCGGCCAGCACCCGGGTGAGCAGCTGGACCGCGCGGATCGCGTCGTCGTTGCCCGGGATCGGGTAGTCGACCTCGTCGGGGTCGCAGTTGGTGTCGAGGATCGCGATGACCGGGATCTTGAGCTTGCGCGCCTCGGCGACAGCCAGGTGCTCCTTGTTCGTGTCCACGACCCATACCGCGCTTGGCAGCTTCGCCATGTCGCGGATCCCGCCGAGAGTCGTCTCGAGCTTGTCCTTCTCCCGGCGCAGTCGCAGCAGCTCCTTCTTGGTCATCCCGGAGCCGGCGACGTCGTCGAAGTCGGTCTCCTCGAGCTCCTTGAGCCGCTGCAGCCGCGCGTGCACGGTCTGGAAGTTGGTGAGCATCCCGCCGAGCCAGCGCTCGGTGACGTACGGCATGCCGACCCGTGCGGCCTGCTCGCCGACAGCCTCCTGGGCCTGCTTCTTGGTGCCGACGAACAGGACGCTGCCGCCGTGGGCGACCGTCTCGCGCACGAAGTCGTACGCGCGGTCGATGAACGACAGCGACTGCTGCAGGTCGATGATGTAGATGCCGTTGCGGTCGGTGAAGATGAACCGCTTCATCTTCGGGTTCCAGCGCCGCGTCTGGTGGCCGAAGTGGACACCGCTCTCGAGCAGCTGGCGCATCGTGACGACGGTCATGCGGACGTACTCCTGACGGCCCCGCCGGGGCCCTCTCGGTTCCTGTCGCGGCGGTTGCCGCGACACCTGGTGCCCGCTCCGCCGCCTTCCCTCCGGGGAGGGACCGAGGGCGCCGGGAGGCGTGGGGACGCTTCCGGGCACGCGATGTCGCCCGGCACAGGACCGGACGCACCCTCCAGTGTAGCCGCCGGAAACCCGACCACGTCCCCGCCGACCGGGTGGGGGTGCTCCTCGACCCGATGCCCTCGTCCCCAGCCCGGCGGAGCCCGGCGTGTCCTCCCCAGCCGGGGACGCGCCGGTGGCCCGGCACGTCCCGTCGCACGAGGGTGGCGGCATGCCCACACCCCGGCGACGCAGGCTCGCCGTGCCGCTGCTCACCCTGCTGTGCGTGATGGCGAGCGCACCCACGGCTCCTGCCGAGACCGAGGTGCCGGCACCTCGACCCGGGTGGTCCTGGCCAGTCGGCTCGAGCACCGATCCGCCACCGATCCGGCGGGGTTTCGACCCGCCGGCGCTGCGGTGGACCGCCGGTCACCGCGGCGTCGACCTGGCCACCGAGGTCGCAGCGCCGGTGCGCGCCGCAGGGCCGGGGGTGGTCACCTTTGCCGGCCGGGTGGCCGGACGAGGGGTCGTCACGGTGCTGCACACCACCGGGGTCCGCACCACCTACGAGCCACTCGAGCCGGCCGTCCCGGTGGGGACGGCCGTCGCCGGCGGCGACGTCCTCGGCACGGTGGCGTCCGGCGGGCACTGTGCCCCGGCGACCTGCCTGCACTGGGGAGCGCTGCGCGGCTCGGACTACCTCGACCCGCTGCGGCTGCTGCGACCGGTGCGGGTGCGGCTGCTGCCGCACCGACCACCCTCAGGCCCGCGGGTGCGCCTGCTGGTAGGCCCGGCGCAGCCGGTCGATGCTGACGTGGGTGTAGCGCTGGGTGGTGGCCACCGAGGCGTGACCGAGCAACTCTTGCACCGAGCGCAGGTCCGCCCCCCCTTCGAGCAGGTGGGTAGCCGCGGAGTGACGCAGCCCGTGCGGACCGATGTCGGGGGCGTCCGGCTCCCGGCCCACGGCGGCGTGCACGACCCGCCTGACCACCCGCGGGTCGACCCGGCCGCCGCGGGCCCCGAGGAACAGCGCCGAACCCGACCGGGCTGAGGCGACCAGTGGGCGGCCCCGGTCGACCCAGGCCGCCACGGCCTGCTCGGCGGGACGTCCGTAGGGCACGGACCGCTGCTTGTCGCCCTTGCCGACCACCCGCAGCGCCCGCCGGTCGCGGTCGACGTCACGCAGGTCCAGGCCGGCGAGCTCGGCGACCCGGATGCCGGTGGCGTAGAGCACCTCGAGCATCGCGTGGTCGCGCAGCGTCAGCGGGTCGTCGGGGTCGATCGCGGCCTGGCTGCCGCTGAGCACGTCCCCGGCCTGGGTCGCCGTGAGCAGCTGCGGGAGGTGCCGAGGCACCCGGGGAACGGCGAGCCGGGCCGCGGGATCGGCCGGCAGCCTGCCGGTGCGAGCCGCCCAGGCGCAGAACACCCGAGCGGCGCTGGACCGTCGGGCCAGCGTGGCCGCCGACCGGCCCCGGCTGCGGTCGCCGGCGAGCCAGCTGCGCAGCACGTCGAGGTCGAGCCGCGGGGGGTCGCACAGGCTGAGCCGGTGGGCGTGGGTGAGCAGGCTGGTGACGTCGGACCGGTAGGCCGCTGTGGTGCGCGGTGACCGGGCGCGCTCGTGGCTCAGGTAGGAGACGAACTCGTCCCGCCACGCCGCCGCGTGCGGCGGGAGAGGCTCGTCCGCGCTGGGTGCCACCGCAGCACCGTCGCGGGTGGACGCCGAGCGGTCAAGGACCCGCCCGGCGTGGCGGGCGCAGCCGCCACGACTCCCCCGCCCCCTCGACCAGCCCGCGGGCGACGAGCACGTCGAGCGCGGCGAGCACCTCCGGCAGGGCCAGCCCGGTCGCCGCGAGCAGCTCGGCCAGGCTGATCGGGCCGCGAGCCGGCATGGCCTCCCGGACCGTCGCCGGCACCTCGCCCAGCCCGTCCAGCACGCCCACCGGGGCGGGCACGGGCTCGGGCAGGTCGCCGTAGTCGGCCAGCAGCTCGCTGACCTCGTCCGGGCGGGACACGAGCACGGCCCGCTGCTCGCGGATCAGGTGGTGGGTGCCCAGCGACAGGGACGAGGTGACCGGGCCGGGGACGGCCGCCACCGGGCGCAGCAGCGCCTCGGCCCAGGCCGCCGTGGACAGCGCCCCCGACCTGCGGCCGGCCTCGACCACCAGCACGACGTGGCTCAGGGCTGCGATCAACCGGTTGCGCAGCAGGAACCGGCTGCGGTTCACCCCGGACCCGGGAGCGCACTCGGAGACGAGCAGGCCGTGCTCGGCGATGCGGTCGATGAGCCCGGCGTTGCCGCGCGGGTAGGGCAGGTCGAGCCCACCGGCCAGCACGGCGACGGTCGGCCGGCCGACCGCCAGCGCGCCGCGGTGGGCGGCCGCGTCGATGCCGTAGGCGGCGCCGGACAGCACGACCGCGCCGGCACCGGCCAGCTCGGCCGCCCAGTCGGTGGCCACCCCGAGCCCGTAGGCGGTGGCCGCGCGAGACCCGACGACGCCCACCGGGCGGGCCGGGTCGAGCAGGCTCGGCTCACCTCGCAGCCACAGCCCCACCGGCAGCCCGCCCCGACCGTCCCGCAGCGTGCGGGCCAGGCAGGCCAGACCCAGCGGCCAGGACGGCTCGCCTGGCACCACGAACTCCATCCCCCGGGCCCGGGCCGCAGCGAGAACCGCTGCACCGTCGACGTCGGCCAGTAGTCGGGCCAGCCGGCCGTCCGGGTCCAGGCGTGGCTCCCCGGCCCGTAGCCGGGCGACGACGTCGACGGCCGGGACAGCTGCCAGCACCGCTGCGAGGGCGGGGCGTCCCGGTTCGACCACCGCGGTGAGGGCCGCCCGGGCCGCTCGCTCCTGCTCGTCCACCCCGGTCGACGGATCCCGGTCGCCGCACACGCCGGTCATGCCGCTACCGCCGGTGCAGCGCCGTGGTAGGCCAGGGCCTCGGCCAGGTGGGTGGCCGCGGGCCGGTCGACCCCGGCCAGGTCGGCCACCGTCCAGGCCACCCGCAGCACCCGGTCAGCGCCGCGAGCACTCAGCCGGCCGGACGCGACGGCGGCGGCGATCGACTGCTCGCTGCCCGGCAGCGGGGCCCACTCCCGCGACAGCGCGTGCGCCGGCACCGACGCGTTGTCCTGCCAGGACCGGCCGACGAAGCGGCGACGCTGCCGGTCCCGGGCCTGGCGCACACGGGCCCGCACGGCGGCGCTGGTCTCGCCGCGCCCGAGCTCGGCCACCAGCGCGGCCCGCGACACCGGACCGACCAGGCCGTGCAGGTCCACCCGGTCCAGCAGCGGGCCCGACAGCCGCTGCTGGTAGCGGCGGACGGTGTCGGGCGGGCAGGTGCAGACCCGGGTCACGCTGCCGGCGAAGCCGCACGGGCACGGGTTCGCGGTCAGCAGCAGCTGGAAGCGGGCGGGGAACCGGGCCTGGCCCCGGGTGCGGGTGATGAGCACCTCGCCCCGCTCCAGCGGCTGACGCAGCGACTCCAGCGCCGTCCGGTTGAACTCCGGAGCCTCGTCCATCAGCAGCACGCCGCGGTGGGCCAGGGACACCGCCCCAGGCCTCGGCAGCCCGCTGCCGCCGCCGACGAGGGCCGCGGCCGAGCAGGTGTGGTGCGGGTCGACGAACGGGGCGCGGCGCAGCAGCGGGTGCTCGGCCGGCAGCAGCCCGGCGACGGAGTGGACCGCGCTGACCTCCAGCGCGGCCGACAGGCTCAGCTCGGGCAGCAGCGCCGGCAGCCGTCGGGCCAGCATCGTCTTGCCGCACCCCGGTGGGCCGGACAGCAGCAGGTGGTGCCCCCCGGCGGCAGCGACCTCGACCAGGCGCCGCGCCAGCGGCTGCCCGACCACGTCGGCGAGGTCGCCGTCGGTCCCGGCGCCGGCCGCCGCGGGGTGCAGTGCATTGACGTCGGCGGCCGCCACGCCGGTGGCATCGTCGGCCCGCCACGGCTCCCGCAGCCGGGCCAGCAGCCCGGAGAGGCTGGCTGCCCCCACCACCTCGGCGCCGGGGACCAGCCTGGCCTCGGCGGCGTTGCCGACCGGGACCACCACCCGGGTGAACCCCGCGGCGAGGGCCCCGACCACCGCCGGCAGCACCCCGGGGACGGCCCGGACCCGGCCGTCCAGCCCCAGCTCGCCGAGCAGGACCAGCCCGGCGACCTCCTCGGCGGGCACGGCACCGTGGGCGGCGAGGACGGCCACGGCCAGGGGGAGGTCCAGGTGCGGCCCGTGCTTGGGCAGCGACGCCGGGGACAGGTTGGCGGTGATGCGCTGCTGCGGCCACGGCTCTCCGCTGCTGAGCACCGCCGCCCGCACCCGGTCCCGCGACTCGTTGACCCCGGTGTCGGGCAGGCCCACCAGGACGAAGCCCGGCATCCCGCCCAGGTGCACCTCGATCTCGATGATGCGAGCCTCGACGCCGAGCAGCGCCACCGAACGGCAGCAGGCGAGGCTCACTCACCCCACCCCCTGCACGTGCTCCACCTGCGGGGCACCGCGGGGCGGCAGCAGCACGCCCACCAGGTCGATGCGCACCGGGGCGCCGCCGGCACCGGTGGCGGCCAGGTAGGCCACGGCCAGCCGCCGCAGCCGGGCCGCCTTGGCCGGCGTCACACCCTCCAGCGGTGCGCCGAAGCGCAGGCTGCGGCGGGTCTTGACCTCGCAGACGACCACGGTGGCGCCGTCGCGGGCCACCACGTCGATCTCCCCGGTCCGGCACCGCCAGTTGCGGGCCAGCACCTGCAGCCCCTGCGCGGTGAGGTGCCGCACCGCGACGTCCTCGCCGTACCGGCCCACGGCCGCTCGCACACCCATGCCTGCCACCTCCGCCGGGGAGGCTGCCGCAGGGCCGGCCCGGTGTCGCGGCCCCGACGTCGGGCTGGGGACGACACGCCGGTGGGGCTCAGGGCTTGGGGATCTCCAGGTCGGCCTTGGAGAGCTCCTCGATGTTGACGTCCTTGAAGGTGAGCACCTTGACGTTCTTGACGAAGCGGGCCGGCCGGTACATGTCCCAGACCCAGGCGTCGCTCATCGTCACCTCGAAGAAGACCTCGCCGGCATCGGAGTGCACCTTCATGTCGACGGTGTTCGTCAGGTAGAAGCGGCGGTCGGTCTCGACCACGTAGGAGAACAGGCCGACCACGTCGCGGTACTCGCGGTACAGCGACAGCTCCATCTCGGCCTCGTACTTCTCGAGGTCCTCGGTGCTCATCCGGCGTCCTCCCAGAACTGCTCGGGCCCCGCGTCGGCCTCGACGCGGGCCACGTTCGCGTACGAGCGACGGTGCTGCGGGCACGGCCCGAGCCGCTCGAGCGCCTGCATGTGCTCGTGCGTGCTGTAGCCCTTGTGGGCCGCGAAGCCGTACTCCGGCCAGTCGTCGTCGAGCTCGACCATGATGCGGTCGCGGGTCACCTTCGCCACCACCGACGCCGCGGCCACGCAGGCCGACACCCGGTCGCCCTTCCACACCCCGAGCCCGGGCGAACCGATCCCGGCCACCGGGAACCCGTCGGTCAGGACGTAGCCGGGTCTGAGCTCGAGCCGGGCCACGGCGCGGCGCATGGCCTCCAGGTTGGCCCGGTGCACACCGGTCCGGTCGACCTCGGCGGAGGAGACCACGACCACGCCCACCGCCGTGGCCCGGGCCAGCACCCGCTCGTACACCCGCTCCCGGGCGGCCGGGGTGAGCAGCTTGGAGTCGGTCAGCTCGGCAACCCGCCGGCCGCGGGCCAGCGGCAGCACCACCGCGGCGACGACCAGCGGGCCGGCGCAGGCGCCGCGGCCGGCTTCGTCCACTCCGGCTACCGGACCGAACCCCTGACGTTCCAGCGCCCGGTCGTAGCCGTAGGGCGAGCCGCCACGGCGGGGCGCGACCCGGGCGGGCAGGGGAGTCACTGCCCCGCTCCGGGTGCTGCCGGCACCTGCTCGTAGACATCGGGGCGCTCGATCAACCCCCACCGGCCGGGTGGCCAGACAACCACGAAGGCCCGCCCGGCCACGTCCGACTCCGGCACGGCGCCGTGCACCCGGGAGTCGCCGGAGTTGGGACGGTTGTCTCCCATCACCCACAGGGACCCGTCGGGCACGGTCACGTCGAAGGGCTCGGCCGAGGCGGCGACGCCCGGCTTGAGCAGCGCACCCTCATCGACGGCGACCCCGTTGACCGTCAGCCTGCCCTCGGGGTCGCAGCAGGCGACCCGGTCCCCGGGCAGCCCGATGACGCGCTTGATGAGGTGACCCTCCGAGTCGTCGGGGAGCACGCCGACGAACTGCAGGGCGTCGCTGACCGCGCCACGCACCCCACCGGGGCCGGGCGGGACCGGGCCGAGCCAGGAGCCAGGGTCGGCGAACACGACGACGTCGCCGCGCTGCACCTCGCCGAACCGGGTGGTCAGCTTGCTCACCAGCACCCGGTCACCGATGAGCAGCGTGTTCTCCATCGACCCGGACGGGATGACGAACGCCTGGACGAGGAAGACGCGCACGATGGTCGCCAGCGCGAGCGCCAGCACGACCACGATGACGATCTCCCGGACGGCGGCCCACAGCGCGCCGAGCCGCGACCGGGTCGACACCGGTCCCGGGCTGCTGCTCACCTCGACCACCGTCCTGGCACGTCCCCCCCAGCGACCCCCGGGGCGCGGCGGCCAGGCGGCAACTTACCTGCCGCCTGCGCCGAGCGAGGCCACGACCCGGCCCACGACGACCGACGAGGCGAGTGTCCCGCCGCCGGGGGACCCGAGGTGGTTACGGGAGTCCTCGGAGACGTCCCGGTTGTCGCCCATCACCCAGATGCGGTCCGCAGGCACCTGCACGTCGAAGGGACGTGGGGTCGCCGGGACACCGAGGTACGGCTCGGCCAGCGGCACCCCGTCCACGAGCACCTGGCCGTCGTCGTCGCAGCAGCTGACCCGCTGCCCGCCGACACCGATGACCCGCTTGACGACGAACGCCTCGGCCGGCGCCCGACCCAGCACCGAACCGGCGACGGGCCCGACCAGCGGTCGGCCCTCGACGAAGGTCCCGCGCACGTCGGCGACGACCACGTCCCCGGGCTGCAGGGGGCGGTCGACGGTGGGGCGCAGCACGACCACGCGTTGTCCGGGCTGCAGCGTCGGCAGCATCGAGGAGGCCGAGACGGTGAACACCTCGACGACGAACACCTGCAGCAGCAGCCAGGCGGCGACGGCGACCCCGGCGGCGCCGAGGGCGTGGGCGAGCGGGCGGTGCGCGGGCCGGCGGCGCTCGGACAGCTCAGGCGTCGCGCTTCTCGCGGATCTTGGCGGCCTTGCCGCGCCGCTCCCGCAGGTAGTACAGCTTGGCCCGGCGAACGTCACCGCGGGTGACGACCTCGACCTTCTCGACCACCGGCGAGTGCAGCGGGAAGGTGCGCTCGACCCCGACGCCGAACGACACCTTGCGCACGGTGTAGCTCTCGCGCACCCCCGAGCCGCGTCGCGCGATGACCACGCCCTGGAAGACCTGGATGCGGGACCGGTTGCCCTCGATGACCCGCACGTGCACCTTGACGGTGTCGCCGGGCCGGAAGTCGGGGACGTCGGAGCGCAGGCTGGCAGCTTCGACGGCGTCGAGCGTGTGCATGGGTACCTCGGGTCACGGTGGTGGGGTCGGTCGTGCGGGCCGCGTCGGCACGCACGACCCGGCGACCGCTCTAGTGTGCCACAGGAGCCTCCGGGGGCCGTAGCCGCGCCTGCTCGTCCACGGTCCAGCCCAGCGCGATCAGGGTGGCCCGATCGGCGGCGTCCCACCGGTCGGCGGCGGTCCCGGCGAGCAGGTCGGGGCGGCGCTGCGCGGTCCGGCGGATCGCCTGCTCCCGGCGCCAGGCGGCCACCCGGGCATGGTCGCCCGAGCGCAGGACCGCGGGCACGTCCCGACCGCGCCAGGTCGCCGGCCTGGTGTACACCGGGTACTCGAGCAGACCGTCGGTGTGCGACTCCTCGGCCAGCGACTCGGGGTTGCCCAGCACGCCGGGGAGCAGCCGCACGACCGCCTCCACCACGACGAGGGCGGCGGCCTCGCCGCCGGCCAGCACCACGTCGGCCACCGAGACCTCGTCCACCGCCAGGCGCGTCGCGGCATCCTCGACCAGCCGCGCATCGATGCCCTCGTAGCGCCCGCAGGCCAGCACCAGCCACGGCTCGGCGGCCAACCGCTGCACCCACGGGTGTCGCAGCGGACGGCCGGAGGGCGAGGTGACCAGCAGGTGCGGAGCGACGTCGGGGCCGGCCGGGGCCGCAGCCAGCAGGGCGTCCAACGCCTCCCCCCACGGCTGCGGCGACATCACCATCCCCGGCCCCCCGCCGAAGGGCGCGTCGTCGACGGTGCGGTGCCGGTCGTGCGTCCAGGTGCGCAGGTCGTGCACCACGATGTCGACCAGACCCGCCTCGCGGGCCTTGCCCACCAGCGACAGCGACAGCGGCGCCAGGTACTCCGGGAAGATGGTGACGACGTCGATGCGCACGCCTCAGCTCGCTCCGGCGAGGTCCAGCAGCCCAGGCGGCAGGTCCAGCCGCACCCGTCCGCCGGCGAGGTCGACGTGCGGCACCAGGGCGGCGACGAAGGGCACCCGGACCACCGTGCCGTCCCCCCGGCCGACGACGAGCAGATCCTGGGCGGGGCCGTGCTCGACGGCCAGCACGGTGCCCAGCGACCTGCCGTCGCCGTCGTGGGCCGTCAGGCCGACGAGCTGGGCGTCGTAGTACTCCTCCGGACCCGGCGCGACCGCGTCGTCGGGGAGGTCCACGCTCAGGCGCAGCCGACGCAGCCGTTCGGCCTGGCTGCGGTCGCCGACGCCATCGAAGCGCACCAGCAGCCGGCCACCGTGCGGCCGGACCGCTGTGACCGTCAGCGGCCCGGTGGGAGTGTCGAGCACGGCGCCCGGGGTGAACCGGACGTCGATCTGGTCGCTGCTGGGCTGCACCACGACCTCGCCCTTGATGCCGTGGGCCCGCACCACCTGGCCGACGACCAGGCGCACGGTCAGCGGCCGGTGGAGTCGAGGAAGTCGACCCGCACCGGGCCGGAGTCGGCCACCGCGCCCACGACGGTGCGCAAGGCGGTCGCGGTGCGGCCCCGACGGCCGATCACCTTGCCGAGGTCGTCCGGGTGCACCCGCACCTCGACCAGGGGGCCCCGCCGGGTGCCGCGCTCGCGCACCCGCACGTCGTCGGGGTGGTCGACGATGCCCCGCACCAGGTGGGCAAGGACCTCGCTGAGCACGGTCAGGCCTTTGGTGCGATGTCGCCCACGGACGTCGCGTCGGTCGTCTCGGCCGCCGGCTCGGCTGTCTCGGCCGCCGGCTCGCCGGTGCCCGCGGTGGCGCCGGCATCGGTCCTCGCGGTCTTCGCGGCCCTGGCGCGGGCAGGCTTGGCCGGCTCGTCGCCGCTGTGGGCGTCGGCGAGCACCTTGGCGAACACCTCGCTCTTGGCCGACGCGGGCTCCTTCACTTGCAGCGTCCCCTCGGCACCCGGCTGGCCGGTGAACTTCTGCCAGTCGCCGGTCACGGTGAGGATGGCGCGGACCGGGTCGGTGGGCTGGGCGCCGACCGACAGCCAGTACTGCACCCGCGCCGAGTCGACCCTGATCAGGCTCGGCTCCTCTTTCGGGTGGTAGAGCCCGACCTCCTCGATGGCGCGGCCGTCCCGCTTGGTGCGCGAGTCGGCCACGATGATCCGGTACTGGGGGTTGCGGATCTTGCCCATCCGCTTGAGCTTGATCTTGACGGCCACAGGTCGTCGTACTCCTCGAGCTTGTCGTCACGGGGGGGCGCCGGGTCGCAGGTGGGGGCTGCGCGCCGAGCCTCCGGGGGGCCGTCGGAACCGTGAGAGGGTGGCCCCGTCGGCGGATCTAGTGTGCCAGACGATCAGGCTCGCGCGACCACGCGACCGCGCAGGACGACCAGCAGCGGGTCGAGCAGGGTCGCTGGGTCGCGGCGGGGGTCGCCGGTCAGCACGACCAGGTCGGCGGACTGCCCGATCCGCAGGCGGCCGTCCCCGCCGAGCAGGAACGCCCGCGCGGCCCAGGAGGCCGCCGCGACCGCGACCTCGGCCGGCAGACCGGCCGCGGCGAGCTCGACGGCCTCCCGCGCGACCAGTCCGTGCGGCAGCACGCCCCCGGCATCGGTGCCGGCGTACACGGGTACCCCGGCCTGCCAGGCTTCGACGACGTTGCGCCGGGCGCCGGCGTGCAGGGCCCGCATGTGCCGGGCGTAGGCGGGGTACCTGGCCTCCCCCTGGTCGGCGTAGCGGGGGAAGTTGTCGATGTTGAGCAGCGTGGGCACGATCGCGACACCCCTGCGGGCCATCTCTGCCCGCAGCCCACCGCTGTCCAGCGTGGCCAGCCCGGTGGCGTGCTCGATGCAGTCGATGCCGGCGCCCACCAGGTCCGGCAGCGCTTCCTCACCGAAGACGTGGGCGGTGACCCTCGCCCCGGCCTGGTGCGCTGCTGCGATCGCCTCGTCCAGCGCCCAGCGTGGCCAGCAGGGGCCGAGGTCTCCGGTGTCCCGGTCGATCCAGTCCCCGACGAGCTTGACCCAGCCGTCGCCACGTGCGGCCTCCTGGCGCACGTAGCCGCTCAGCTGCTCCGGCTCGATCTCGTGGCCGTAGTTGCGGATGTAGCGGCCGGTGCGGGCGATGTGCCGGCCGGCCCGCACGATGCGCGGCAGGTCGGCCCGAGCATCCATCCAGCGGGTGTCCGCCGGCGAGCCCGCGTCACGGATGAGCAGCACCCCGGCGTCGCGGTCGGTCAGCGCCTGCCGCTGCGCCTCCTCGGCGGGCACGGCCCCGTCCGCGGCCAGGCCGACGTGGCAGTGCAGGTCGACCAGGCCGGGAAGGATCCAGCCGGTGGGCTCGGACGGGGTTCCCGCCGGCGTGACGGTCACGGCGTCCGGCACGGGCTCTGCGACCACGACGCCGTCGCGCACCCACAGGTCGCGCAGCTCACCCTCGGGCAGCACGACGCCCCGCAGGTGCAGCGGGAGCGACGACGGCGAGGGGCTCACACGCGACTCCGGGGGCAATCAGCGCGACGGGGGCAGCAGGTCGCGGAACTGCGCGGGCAGCTCGAGGTCCGCCGGGACGGCCCCGGGCCCCAGGGCCGGTGCCGCCTCGGAGTCCCGCCGCCGCTGCTCGGCCTCGGCCGCCTGCGCGGCCCGCTTGGCCGGGTTGCCGGACCGGGCCCCCCGGGCGCCTCGACGGGAGTCCGGCCCGGGCCTCTGCGCCCGGCCCTTGCTCTTCTTGCCCACGCCACCCGGCATCCCGGGCATCGACGGCATCGCCCCCCGGGCGGCCTGGCTCATCATGTCGCGGGCCACGAAGAACCGCTCGACCAGCTGGTTCACGTCGCTGACGCTCGTCCCGGACCCGGTCGCGATGCGGGTGCGCCGGGACCCGTTGAGGATCTTGGGGTCGGCCCGCTCCGTCGGGGTCATCGAGCGGATGATCGCCTCCACCCGGTCGACCTCCCGCTCGTCGAAGTTCTCCAGCGCGTCGCGGAACTGGTTGGCGCCCGGGAGCATGCCGAAGATCTTGGTGATCGGACCCATCTTCCGGACGGCCTGCAGCTGGCCGAGGAAGTCGTCGAGGCCGAACTCCGTGCCCTTGGCCAGCTTGGCGGCCATCTGCTCGGCTTGCTCGGCGTCGAACGCCTTCTCGGCCTGCTCGATGAGGGTGAGCACGTCACCCATGCCGAGGATGCGAGAAGCCATCCGCTCGGGGTGGAAGGCGTCGAAGTCCTCCAGGCGCTCGCCGTTGCTGGCGAACATCACCGGTCGTCCGGTGACCGAGCGCACCGACAGCGCCGCCCCGCCGCGCGCGTCGCCGTCCAGCTTGGTCAGCACCACTCCGTCGAACCCGACGCCGTCGAGGAAGGCCTGCGCCGTGGTCACCGCGTCCTGCCCGACCATCGCGTCGAGGACGAACAGGATCTCGTCGGGCTGGACGGCGTCGCGGATGTCGGCGGCCTGCGCCATCATGTCCGCGTCGACGCCGAGCCGGCCGGCGGTGTCGACGACGACCACGTCGTAGTGCTGGCGGCGGGCCTCGGCCACCCCGGTGCGGGCGACGGCCACCGGGTCGCCGACGCCGTTGCCGGGCTCGGGGGCCCAGACCGCTACACCGGCCCGCTGGCCCACGACCTGCAGCTGGGTGACCGCGTTCGGTCGCTGCAGGTCAGCGGCGACCAGCAGCGGGGCGTGGCCGTGGTGGGTGAGCCACAGGCCGAGCTTGCCGGCCAGCGTCGTCTTGCCGGTGCCCTGCAGGCCGGCCAGCATGATCACGGTCGGGGGCTGCTTGGCGAAGCGCAGCCGCCGGGTCTGCCCGCCCAGGATGCGGACGAGCTCCTCGTCGACGATCTTGATGACCTGCTGCGCGGGGTTGAGCGCTGCCGACACCTCGGCGGTGCGGGCCCGCTCCTTGACCGCGGCGACGAACTCCTTGACGACCGGCAGGGCGACGTCGGCCTCGAGCAGCGCGACCCGGATCTCGCGGGCGGTGGCGTCGATGTCGGCGTCGGAGAGGCGGCCCTTGCTGCGCAACCCCTTGAAGGTCGCGGCGAGCCGGTCGGAGAGAGTGGCGAACACGGTGGTCGTCCTGTCGGTGCAGTCGGGTGGGGCGCGAACGTCCTGCGCCAGTGGTCCCCTCGGGCGGCCGGCGCTGGGTTCAGGGTAGCCGCAGCCGGGCCCGGCCCCCGGTGCGCGGCTGGGTCGGGGGACGCCGTCAGGCGCGGCTGCCGAGCGCCTCGGCCACCTCGTCGCGGACCGTCGCGGCCTCGTCGGCCGTCAGTGGCCCGCCGTCGGGGCCGACGAGGTAGAACACGTCCACGACGTCGGCGCCGAGGGTGTCGACGGCGGCCGAGCGCACGGCCACCCCGTGCGCGGCGACCAGCGAGGCGACCCGGTACAGCAGACCCGGCTCGTCGTGCGCACGCACCTGCAGCACGGTCGCGGTCGCCGACGCCTCGGGCACCAGCCCCACCCTGGGGGCGGCGACCCGGATGGCCGGACGCACCCGGTCTTTGCCGCGCCGCTCGAGCCGGTCGCGAAGGTCCAGGGTGCCGTCGAGGGCCTTCGTGAGGTCGCGGCGCAGCACGTCGTCGGGTGGCGGCGGGCCGAACGCGCTGACCGTCCGCCAGATCTGCACCGCGGCCGTGCCGACGGTCTCGACCGACGCCCCGCGGACGTCGAGCCGATGGACGGCCAGGACGCCGGCAACGGCAGCCAGCAGCCCTACCCGGTCCGGCGCCACCACCGTCACCCGGCACACCTGGTCGAGGTCCGGCGCACACACCATGACCTCGAACGCCCCGCTCGCGGCCAGCGTGCGGGCCCAGGCGGTGTCGGCCTGCGGGGCCGGCCCGTGCTCCCGGCCGGCCAGCCGGGCCCGGGTCCGGCGGACCAGGTCGCGGATCAGGCCGGCGCGCCACGGTGTCCAGGCGGCCGGCCCGGCCGCCTTCGCGTCCGCCTCGGTGAGGGTCGCGAGCAGGTCGAGCTGCTCGAGCGAGCCGACCCGCTCGGCGACTGCCGCGACGGTCGCCGGGTCGTCGAGGTCCCGGGTGGTGGCCACCGTGGGCAGCAGCAGGTGGTCGCGGACCAGCGCCGCGACCGTGGCCACGTCCTGCTCGGCCAGGCCCATCCTGGCCGCCAGCCCCTCGGCGATGACCGCACCGGTCGCGCTGTGGTCGCCCGGCCAGCCCTTGCCGATGTCGTGCAGCAACGCCCCGAGCAGCAGCAGGTCCGGGCGGGAGACCCCGCGGGCCAGCGCAGCCGCCTCGGCCACCGTCTCGATGCAGTGCCGGTCCACCGTGTGCCGGTGGATGGGGGTGCGCTGCGGCCGGTGCCGGATGCGCTCCCAGTCCGGCAGCCAGCGCACCACCAGCCCCGAGGACTCCAGGTCCTCCCACACGGGGATGCCGTCGTGCCCGGCGCCGAGCAGCCGGACGAAGGCGTCTCGGGCCGGGTCGGGCCACGGGACGGGCAGGTCCAGCGACTCGTCGACCAGCCGTTCCAGGGTGGCCGACGACAGCGGCAGGCCCGCCTGCGCGGCCGCGGCTGCGGCCCGCAGCGCGAGCGTGGCATCACCCTCCACGTCGGCGTCGCGAGCGAGCACCGCCTCGCCGTCGTGCTCGACGACGCCGTCGGCCAGCGGCCGACGGGTCAGCTTGCGTCGCAGCAACGGCAGCCGGCTACGGGCCCGCAGGGTGCGGTCGACGGCACGCCAGCCCACCTCGCTGGCGTAGCCGATGGCCCGGCCCGCCTCGGAGACCCGGCGCAGCAGCACGTCGGCGTCCAGCAGCCCGACAGTGGCGGCCACCTCGTCCTGCTCCTGCAGCACCAGCACGTCGGAGCCGCGTCCGGTCACCCGGTGCAAGGCGTCGCGAACCGTGAGCAGCCAGCCGCGCGACTCCTCGACGGCTGCCGAGTGCGGCCAGTCGGCGACCCACGAGGCGGCGACCGCGCGCAGCACCACCGTGTCGCGCAGGCCCCCGAAGGCCTCGACGAGGTCGGGCTCGACGAGGTAGGCCAGCTCGCCGGCCCGCTCGGCCCGGGCCCGGACGAGCTCGCGCAGCTCGGGCAGCCGGCGCGGTGCGTCCCGGCGCCAGTCGGCGAGCGTGCGTTCGCTGAGCCGACGGGTGAGCTCGGCGTCCCCGGCGACGTGGCGGGCGTCGAGCAGGCCGAGAGCCACCTTGAGGTCGGTCCGCGCCACTTCGGCCGCCTGGGCGAGCGAGCGGACGGAGTGGTCGAGCGGGACCCGGGCGTCCCACACCGGGTAGAAGAGCGAGTCGGCTCGCGCGGCCAGCTCCGCTGGGTCCAGGCCGCCGTCGTGGACCAGGACAAGGTCGAGGTCCGAGCCCGGCAGCAGCTCGCGCCGGCCGTAGCCACCCACGGCCACCAGGGCGAGCCCGGGTGTGGGCGGCGGCCCGTACAGCCCGACCAACCACCGGTCGGCGAGGTCGCTGAGCGCCCTGCGGCGCTGCGCCGCGGTCAGGTCGGCAGCGGCCACCACCGCCGCCCGTGCCACCCGGAACCGGTCGGCGGGCAGTGTCGTCACCTGCGTGCCTGCCTGGAGGGCCGGGCGTGGCTGCGGGACCGAGGCGGGGTAGGCCCCGGGGGACGTCGCCCCCGGGGCCTGCCCGTCGGTGCCGTGCGACGCGGCTCGCTCCATCGGTGCTCGGCCCCTACAGGGCGTCGCCCCCGCGTTCTCCGGTGCGCACCCGGACGATGGTGTCGACCGGGACCACCCAGACCTTGCCGTCGCCGATCCGGCCGGTCTGAGCCGTCTTGACGATGACCTCGACCACGTCGTCGACGTCCTCGTCCTCGAGCAGCACCTCGAGCCTGATCTTGGGCACGAGGTCGACCGTGTACTCCGCGCCGCGGTAGACCTCGGTGTGCCCCTTCTGCCGGCCGTAGCCGCTGGCCTCGCTCACGGTCATGCCGTGCACCCCGAAGGACTCCAGGGCCGAGCGGACGTCGTCGAGCTTGAACGGCTTGATCACTGCGGTGACGAGCTTCATGCGTTCACCTTCCTCTCGGCCAGGGCTGCCCCGGTCGGGATCTTGGAGCCGCCGACGGGCCCGGCGGCGGCCGCCAGGTCGTAGGCGGTCTCGGCGTGCTCTGCGAGGTCGATGCCGCCGACCTCGACATCCCCGCTCACGCGGAAGCCGATGGTCTTGTGCAGCAGGTAGCCGATCCCGAGGGTCACCACGAGGGAGTAGGCCAGCACGGCCACGACGCCGACGGCCTGGGTGAGCAGCGGCTGGATGCCGCCGCCGTAGAACAGGCCGTCCTTGCCCAGCTCGTTCACCGAGGTGGTGGCGAACAGGCCGATGGCCAGCGAGCCGACGATGCCACCGACGAGGTGGATGCCCACCACGTCGAGGGAGTCGTCGAACTTGAACCGGAACTTGATCCCGACCGCCAGCGCGCACAGCACGCCGGAGAGGAACCCGATCGCCATCGCGCCGATGGGCGAGACGAAGGCGCAGGCCGGCGTGATCGCGACCAGGCCCGCCACCGCCCCGGAGGCCGCCCCCAGGCTGGTCGGGTGACCGTCCCGGAACCGCTCGACGACCACCCAGCCGAGCACCGCGGTCGCCGTCGCGATCATGGTGGTGGCGAAGGCCAGGGCGGCGGTGGGGGTGGCGCCGAGCGCCGAGCCGGCGTTGAAGCCGAACCAGCCGAACCACAGCAGCGCGGCGCCGAGCAGCACGAACGGCAGGCTGTGCGGCTTCATCAGGGTCTTGGGCCAGCCGATCCGCCGTCCCAGCACGATCGCGAGGGCCAGGCCCGCCGCGCCGGCGTTGATGTGCACGGCGGTGCCGCCGGCGAAGTCGAGCACGCCCAGGTTGGCCAGCCAGCCGGCGTCCGGTGTCCCGGCCTCCTGTCCACCGAAGTCGAACACCCAGTGCGCGACCGGGAAGTAGACCAGCGTCGCCCACAGGCCCACGAAGACGGCCCAGGTGGTGAACTTCGCCCGGTCGGCGATGGCACCGCTGATGAGAGCGGGCGTGATGATCGCGAACATCATCTGGAACAGCACGAACGCCAGCAGCGGGATGGGGTATGCGCCGCCGTTGGTGGTCATGGACGTCGCCATGTCGGTGAGGCCGGCCTCGCTCAGGCCCCCCCACAGGCCGTTGCCGCTGTCGCCGAAGGCGACCGAGTAGCCGTACAGCACCCACAGCACCGAGACGATGCCGATGGTGATGAACGACATCATCATCATGTTCAGCACGCTCTTCGAGCGCACCATGCCTCCGTAGAAGAAGGCAAGACCCGGGGTCATGAGCATCACCAGGGCGGCGCTCATGAGGACCCACGCAGTGTCTCCCGCGTTGATCTCCATCTGCTCTCCTCACTGTCGGCCCGGACGGCACGCACGGCGGCCTCGTCGCCGGCACACGGGTGTCGTCGGGGACTCCTCTCCCGACGAACGGTGGTTCGCCCGTGTTGCGCGGGGGGCTGTGGCGTGTTTCGTTTCGGTGACAAGGCCCCGGTGGTGTTACGCCGCGGTGAACACCTCCCGACCGCCTCGCCGCCGCACCGGGCTCAGGCGTCGCGCCGCGGGTCAGCCGGCAGCGTCGTCGCCCAGGATGCCGTCGACGAAGGCCTCGGGCTCGAAGGGGGCCAGGTCGTCCGGCCCTTCCCCCAGGCCCACGAGCTTCACCGGCACGCCGAGCTCGCGCTGGACCGCGACCACGATGCCGCCCTTGGCCGTGCCGTCCAGCTTGGTCAGCACGATTCCGCTGACGTCGACGACCTCGCCGAAGACCCGCGCCTGGGCCAGCCCGTTCTGCCCCGTGGTCGCATCGAGCACGAGCAGCACCTCGTCCACCGGACCGTGCTTCTCCACCACGCGCTTGACCTTGCCGAGCTCGTCCATCAGGCCCACCTTGGTCTGCAGTCGACCCGCCGTGTCGACGATGACGACGTCGGCCTGCGCATCGATGCCGGTTCTGACCGCGTCGAAGGCGACGCTGGCCGGGTCCGACCCCTCCGGCCCACGCACGGTGAGCACGCCGACCCGGTCCCCCCAGGTGGTGAGCTGGTCGGCCGCGGCCGCGCGGAACGTGTCCGCCGCGCCGAGCACGACGTCTCGGTCCTGAGCCACCAGCACCCGGGCGAGCTTGCCCACGGTGGTCGTCTTGCCGGTGCCGTTGACCCCGACGACCAGCAGGACCGCGGGCCTGGTGCCCTGCCGGGTGGTGGCCAACGACCGGTCCATGGACGGGTCGACGAGGGTCACCAGCTCCTCGCGCAGGATCTCCCGGGCCCTGGCCGGGGTGACGTTGCCTTCGACCTTCACCCGCGTCCGCAGCCGCCCCACCAGATCGGTCGTGGCCGCGACGCCGAGGTCGGCGGTGAGCAGGGTGTCCTCGATCTCCTCCCAGGTGTCCTCGTCCAGGCTGTCGCGGGACAGCAGCGCCAGCAGTCCCTGTCCCAGGGCGCTGCGGGAGCGTGCCAGCCGGGCCCGCAGCCGTACCAGCCTGCCGGCGGCCGGTTCGGGTCGCTCGAGCACCGCCGGGGTGGGTCCGGCCACCGGCTCGGTGACCGCCACGTCGGGCAGGACCAGCGTCTCGACGGTGCGGGTCGGCGTGTCGACGGGGACCTCGGCGTCGTCGCCGACACCGGGCAGATAGTCCACGCCGGGTGCGAGGGGCGGGGGCAGCGCGCGGCGACGGGAGCGGACGGTCGTGCCGACGAAGCCGACGAGGACGACGAGGGCGAGGACCGCGAGGACGACGACGAGGACGACCGAATCCACGGGTCCATCGTGTCAGAGCAGCCGACCGTCCCGGACCGCGAGCACCCGGGTGAGCGATGCCGGAGGGTCCCGGTGGGTGATGAGCAGCACGGTACGGCCCTGCTGGGTGGCCAGCAGGTCGTCGAGCAGGGCCTGCGCGGTCGGCTCGTCGAGGTGCTCGGTCGGCTCGTCCAGCACCACCACCTCGAAGCCGGCCAGGAGCATCCGGGCGAGGGCGAGCCGCTGGCGCTCGCCCCCGGACAGCCGGTTCCCGTGCTCGCCCACAGCGGTGTCCAGGCCCTGCGGCAGCCGGCGGACGGTGGCCCCGACCCGAGCGCGGTCCAGCGCCGCCCAGAGCTCGTCCTCGTCGGCCTCCCGGCGGGCCAGCGCCACGTTCTCCCGCACCGAGGTGTCGAACACGTGCGCGTCCTGTGCCAGCAGCCCGACGACGCGGCGCAGGTCGTCCGAGGTCAGGGCGGGGTAGGCCACCTCCCCGAGCCTGAGCTCGCCGCCCACCGGGTCGAGGAAGCGCAGCAACAGGGTCGCCACGGTGCTCTTGCCGGCCCCGGACGGACCGACCAGGCCGACGTGCTCGCCGGGGTCCAGGCGCAGGTCCACCTCGGTCAGCACCACCGGCAGGCCCGGCGCCCAGGCGGCGCTGACCCCGACCGCCTCGACCGCGGCCGGCAGCCCGGGCAGCCCGGCGGGCTGCGCCGGCTCGGCCACCGGGTCGGGTGCGTCGACGACCTCGAACACCCGGTGCGCCGCTGCCCGCACCCGCGGCACCTGCGCGGCGGCGGGGGCGAGCCCGGACATGAGCTCGAACAGGGCCAGTGGGGTCAGCACGACCACCGCGAGCCAGACGCCGGGCAGCGAGCCGGTCCGCACGGCGGGGACGCCGAGAGCCAGGCCCGCCCACACCGCCAGCCCACCCGCGGCCGCGGCAACGCCGGCCCCCACCCCCGCTCCCCCGGCGGCCCGTCGTTCCGCGCGCGTCAGCAGGGCGTCCTCGGCAGCCACCCGGGCCACCGCGGCCTCGGTCAGACCGAACGCGGTGAGCTCGGCCGCCCCGCGCAACACGTCCTGGGCCGAGGCGGCCAGGGCTCCCCGCGCCGGGGCGACGGTGCGCTCGGCCCGGCGCGCGACTGCCAGCGCCAGCACCGGGGCCAGCACCGCCGCGGCGAGCAGGCACACCGCCAGCACCAGCCCGGCGCCGGGCACCAGCGTGCCGACCAGCAGCACGGTGCCCGATCCGACGACGGCGGCCACCCCGTAGGGCAGCAGCACCCGCAGCCACAGGTCCTGCAGCGTGTCCACGTCGGAGACCAGCCGGCTCAGCAGGTCACCGGAACGGAAGGCGGCGGCCCCGGCCGGGGCGAGGCGCTCCAGCCGGCCGTACACCGCCACCCGAAGGTCGCCCAGCCAGCGGAAGGCCGCGTCGTGCGAGGCGAGTCGTTCCAGGTAGCGGAACACCCCGCGGGCGATGCCGAAGAAGCGCACCGCGACGATCGCCACCATGAGGAACAGCACCGGCGGGCGCTCCGCGGCCCGGGAGATGAGCCAGGCGGACGTCGCGGCCAGCGCGACGGCTGCCCCGGCGGCGGCCGCCCCGGCCAGCAGGGCCAGCAGCAGCCGGCCGGCCACCGGCCGGGCGGTGGCGGCCGCGCGTAGCAGCGGGTCGCGGCTCACAGCCCGGCTCCGAAGCCGGTCGGGGTCACCGGACTCAGGGCGTGCGGGGGCAGGACGTCGGGCGTCGGGACGCCGACGTGCACCACCCGGTCGGCCAGGTCGAGCAGCGCCGGCCGGTGTGCCACGAGCAGCACCGCCGCTCCCCGGTCCGCTCGGGCTCGCACGGCCGCCAGCACCCTGGCCTCGGTGGCGGAGTCGAGGTCGGCCGTGGGCTCGTCCAGCACGAGCACGGCTGCCTCGGCGCGCAGGAACGCCCGGGCCAGCGCCACCCGGCGGCGCTGCCCCGCCGACACCCCGACCCCGCCTTCTCCCAGCGGGGTGCGCAGGGAGACCGCAGCCAGCAGGTCGTCAGCCGCCGCCTCGTTCAGCGCGGCGACGACCTCCTCGTCGGTGGCTTCCGGACGGGCCAGCCGCACGTTGGCGGCCAGGCTCGCCGCGAACAGGTGCGGCCGCTGCGGCGCCCAGGCAAGCCGGGCCCGCCACCCGTCCAGGTCGAGGTCGGCGAGCCGCAGGACCTGACCGTCCGCGCCGAGGACCTCCATGGTCCCCTCGCTCACCGGGACGAAGCCGAGCAGCGCCGCGACCAGGCTGGACTTGCCGCCACCGCTGGGACCGGCGACCGCGACCACCTCACCTCGGCGCAGCTCGAGGTCGATGCCGCGAACAGCGGGTTCGTCCCGGCCGGGGTAGCTGATCGCCACGCCGGACGCCCGGATCAGCACCGGGTCCGGCGCCGGGGCCCCGCGCGAGGGTCCCGGCGCCGGCTCGTCCAGCACCGCGAAGGCGCTCTGCGCGGCCTGCATGCCCTCGGCGCTGGCGTGGTAGTGCACGCCCACCATGCGCAGCGGCAGGTACGCCTCCGGGGCCAGGATGAGGATGAGCAGCCCGGTCTCCAGGTCGAGCCTGCCCTCCACCAGCCGCAGGCCGATGCCCACGGCGACCAGGGCCACGGACAAGGTGGCGAGGAGCTCGAGCACCAGCGCGGACAGGAACGCCACCCGCAAGGTGGCCATGCTGGCACGACGGTAGGCGTCGGTGACGGCACGGATGCTCGCCACCTGCGCCTTGGCCCGGCCGAACACCTTCAGCGTCGGCAGGCCCGCGACCACGTCCAGGAAGTGGTGCCCCAGCAGCGTCAGGCTCTGCCACTGCCGCTGGGTCCGGGCCTGGGTGGTGCGCCCCACGAGCACCATGAACAGCGGGATCAGCGGCAGGGTCGCCACGATGGTGACGGTGGCGACCCAGTCGAGGGTGACGATGCGGGCCAGCACGGCGACCGGCACGACCACTGCGAGCACCAGCTGGGGCAGGTACTTGGCGAAGTAGCCGTCCAGCGCGTCCACCCCGCGGGTGACCAGCGTGGTCAGCTCACCGCTGCGCTGGCCGGTGAGCCAGACCGGACCGAGGCGGACCGCGTGCCCGACCAGCTGCGCCCGCAACGACGACTTCACTTGGGCCGAGGCACGATGGGCGGCCGACTCCTGCAGCCAGGCGAGCAGAGCCCGCCCGAGCAGCACCGCCGCCAACGCCAGCAGCGTCGGAGCCAGCGCGTCCAGGTCGGCCCCGCCGAGGAAGGCCGCCGTGATCGCCGAGGCCAGCAGCCCCGCCTGGGCGATCACCAGCAGGGCGCCGACGATGCCGATGCCGGCCGTGGCGGCCACGTAGCGGCGCGTCGCCCGGGCGTAGTGCAGCAGCCGCGGGTCGAGCGGTCTCACGCAGGCGCCAGGGGGACGGGCGGCCGCGGTGGGGCGGCGAGCAGGCCGGCCTCAGCCGACCCGCTCGCGTGCCGCCGCGTCGAACTGGGCCGACTTCTCCTGCGCTCTGAGCGCGTCCAACGGCTCGGGGATGTCGGCGACCGACAGCCGGCGCCGGAACACCCAGTAGGTCCAGCCCTGGTAGAGCAGCACGATCGGGGTCATGATCACGGCCACCCAGGTCATGATCGTCAGGGTGTACGGCGTCGACGAGGCGTTGTCGATGGTGAGGTTGTACGCCGAGTCGATGCTTGAGGGCATGACGTTCGGGTAGAGGTTGCTGAACAGGGCGGCCACGGCCAGCGCCAGCGTCAGGGCGGTGCCGAGGAAGGCCCAGCCCTCGCGACCGAGCCGGTTGGCGACCAGCGCCCCCACCAGGCAGACGGCGGCCAGCACCGACAGCACCGCGAAGGCCAGCTCGGGGCTGATGAGGTAGGTCCAGACGAGGAACGCGACGGCGAGGACGGCGCTGCCCAGGCCCACCTTCTCGGCCACCGCACGGGCCCGCCGGCGGATGTCGCCGTCGGTCTTCAAGGCGATGAAGATCGCGCCGTGGGTGGTGAACAGGCTGAAGGTCACCAGCCCGCCGAGCAGCGTGTAGGGGCTGAGCAGGTCGAAGAACGTCCCCACGTACTCGAGGTTGCCGTCGATCTCCTCGATCGGCACCCCCCGCACGATGTTGGCGAAGGCGACTCCCCACAGCAGCGCCGGCAACGCCGAGCCCCAGAAGATGGCCCGGTCCCACCAGGCCTTCCACGGCGAGGAGGGGCGCTTGCCGCGGTACTCGAAGGCCACGCCGCGCACGATGAGGGCGACGAGGATGACGAACAGCGCCAGGTAGAAGCCGCTGAACAGGGTGGCGTACCACTCCGGGAAGGCGGCGAAGGTGGCGCCGCCGGCCACGAGCAGCCACACCTCGTTGCCGTCCCACACCGGGCCGATCGTGTTGATCATGACCCGGCGCTCCTTCTCGTCCCGGCCGAGCACCGGGAGCAGGATGCCGACGCCGAAGTCGAAGCCCTCGAGCACGAAGTACCCGATCCACAGGACCGCGATGAGGACGAACCAGACGGTCGTGAGTTCCACTGCGATGACCTCTTCCGGCGACTAGTAGGCGAAGGTCAGGGGCCGGTCGGACTCGTTGTCCGGGGTGTCGGCCAGCTCCCGGCCCACGTCGGGCAGGCCCGCCTTCACGTAGTGCGCGAGCAGGCCGACCTCGACGACGGCGAGGGCCCCGTACAGCAGCGTGAAGCCGATCATGGTGGCCAGCACCTCCCCGGCGGACACCGTCGGCGAGACCGCCAGCGAGGTCGGCATCAGGCTGAACACGATCCAGGGCTGGCGGGCCATCTCGGTGAAGATCCAGCCGAACGAGCTGCCCAGCAGCGGCATGAGGGGCAGGCTCAGCGCGATCGCCGCGGTCCAGCGGCTCGTCCCCACCCTGGTGGCCGCCGGGCCGCGGATCGCCCACAGGATCCAGGCGCCGACCAGCATGGCCAGGAAGCCGAACCCCATCATGATGCGGAAGGTCCAGTACGCGATCGGGATGTTCGGCTTGTAGTCCCCGCTGGGCACCAGGTCGCCGAACTCCTGCGCGTACTGCTCCTGCAGGTCGTTGATGCCCTGCACCTGCGCGTTCCAGTCACCGGTGGCCAGGAAGGAGAGCAGCCCGGGGATGGCGATGACGTCGGTGGCCTCGCTGCCGTCGAGCGCACCGATCGACAGCACCGAGAAGCTCGCCGGCTGGGAGGTCTCGTAGAGGGCCTCGGCGGCCGCCATCTTCATCGGCTGCACCTCGGTCATGACCTTGCCCTGCATGTCGCCGGTGACGACGACGGCCAGGCCCGCGACCATCAGGGTGATCGCCCCGACCTTGGCGGCCTTCTTGTAGGCGGTCCGGTCGATGGCGGGACGGCGGGCCATCCGCCAGATGGCGATGCCGGCCAGGAACCCGCCCGCGGCCATGAAGGAGGCCGCGATGGTGTGCGGGAAGGTGACCAGCGCGACCTCGTTGGTGAGGACGGCGGCGAAGTTGACCAGTTCGGCCCGGCCGGTGTCGGCGTTGAGCTCGTAGCCGACCGGGTTCTGCATCCACGAGTTCGCGGCCAGGATGAAGTAGGCCGACAGCAGGGTTCCGGTGGCCGCGAGCCAGATGGTGGCCAGGTGCAGCCCTCGCGACAGCCGTCCCCAGCCGAAGATCCACAGGCCCAGGAAGGTCGACTCGAGGAAGAAGGCGAGCAGGCCCTCGACGGCCAGCGGCGCGCCGAAGATGTCGCCGACGAACCGGCTGTAGGTCGACCAGTTCATGCCGAACTGGAACTCCTGCACGATGCCGGTGACCACGCCCATGGCGAAGTTGATGAGGAAGAGCTTGCCGAAGAACTTCGTCAGCCGCAGCCACTCCTCGTTGCCCGTGCGGTGCCACGCGGTCTGCATGCCGGCCACGAGGAACGAGAGCCCGATGGTCAGCGGGACGAACAAGAAGTGATAGACGGTGGTGATCCCGAACTGCCACCGGGCCAGGTCAAGGGCCTGCATGCCTGCGCGCCTCTCTCGTGCTCGTGCCCAGGCGCGGCCCACACGGCCGTGCCGCCACTCACCCTAGGCCGGGTCCGACCCGGCAGGCGGGGCCGGCGGACCCGCCCCCTGGGCCGAAAGTCCCAGCAACACAAGGGGAATGGGCACCACGGAGGCGACAGCGGTGCAACCCCTCCCGTCGGGGCGGGAAGCGCGCTGCGGTGCGCCGGGATCAGTCCCGACCGGCGATGCCGGCGGTCACCACCCGCTCGACCCGGCGCAGCCTGGTCGACATGTTGGTGTCGATGCCGGAGACGGCGAGCAGGGCCTGGTCGTGGACGTCGTCGTGGACCCGCACCGGTTCGCTGATCCGGGCGACGAGGTCGGACACCCAGCGGACCCGCCGGGGTTGCCGACCGCGGTGCGGGAAGGCGACGTACACCAGGACCGCCGCCGCGACGGCCACGACGAGCACCATCGCGAGGAAGAGGGCGACGAGTTCCATGGCCCCCACTATGCGGCCTGCGCCCGGCGGAGGCCGACCCGGCCCGGCGCGACACGCGGAGCCGTTGCCGGATCGTGACAGGGCGCGGCGCGACCCCGCGAGGCGGTTGGGACGATCAGACCGCCTCGGCCTCGCGCAGCCGCTGGCTGATCACTGCCGAGACGCCGTCCGAACGCATGGTCACCCCGTAGAGCGCGTCGGCGATCTCCATCGTGCGCTTCTGGTGCGTGACCACGAGCAGCTGGCTCGACGTGCGCAGCTCCTCGTACAGGTCGAGCAGGCGTCCGAGGTTGGTGTCGTCGAGCGCGGCCTCGACCTCGTCGAGCACGTAGAACGGGCTCGGCCGGGCCAGGAACAACGACACCAGGAAGGCGACCGCCACCAGCGAGCGCTCTCCCCCGGACAGCAGCGACAGCCGCTTGACCCGCTTGCCCGGCGGTCGGGCCTCCACCTCGATGCCGGTGGTGAGCATGTCGGCCGGGTCGGTGAGCACGAGCCTGCCCTCGCCGCCGGGGAACAGCCGGGAGAAGACGGCCTCGAACTCCCGGGCGGTGTCGGCGAACGCCTCGGCGAACACGGCCTGCACCCGCTCGTCCACCTCGTGCACGATGGCGAGCAGGTCGCGGCGGGTGCGCTGGAGGTCGTCCAGCTGACCGGTCAGGTAGCGCAGCCGCTCCTGCGCCGCGGCGTGCTCCTCCAACGCCAGCGGGTTGACCCGGCCGAGGCGGGCCAGCGCACGCTCGGCCTTCTCGGCGCGGGCCTGCTGCCCGTCCCGCTCGTACGGCGTGGCCGTCCCGTCGGTGCCCGGGACGTCGCGGTGCGGGCCGTACTCGTCGACCAGCGCCTGCGGGTCCACCCCCCACTCGTCCCGGGCCCGGTCCCGGGTGGCCGACTCGCGCAGCCGCACCTCGGCGAGGGCCACCTCGTCGGCGTGCAGGGCCTCGACGACCCGCTCGAGCTCGACTCGGACGGCGTCGCTACGGGCGGCGAGGGAGGTTCGCGCGGCCCGCCGCTGGGCCCCGGCGGCATCGTGGGCGTCGCGCTGCGCCTGGGCCGCCTGGAGCGCACCGGCCACCCGGCCGGCCAGGTCCTGCGCCTGCATGCCCACCCAGGCCGCCACCTGGGCGTCTCGCTCGGCCCGGCGCCGCCGCTCGTGCGCCTGCGCCTGGGCCCGCCGGATCCGGCCGGCCTGCTCCGCCAGCGCCTGCGCCCGGGACGACGCGATGCGCTGCCGCTCCTCCACGGTCCGCAGCTCGAGCCGGGCGGTCAGCTCGTCCTGACGGGCGTGACGGGAGCGCTCGGCGTGGCCGGCGAGGACGGTCGCGGGGTCCTCCACGTCGTCCGGCCCGGCGGGCTCGCCGGCCGGCGCCGGGTCGTCGGCCGGCGTCCGGGCCTGCTCGGCCCGACCACGCAGGTCGGCGAGCCGTCGCTCGTCCTCGGCCACCCGGGCCGCCACCGCAGCCTCCGCGCTGGCCAGCCGGTCGGCCTCGGCCTCGGCGGCGTGCCGGTCGTGGTTGAGCTGACCGAGCCGCTCGGCCAGGGCGGCCAGCGTGGCGTCGGACTCGTGCAGCGCTTCCAGGGCAGCGTCGAGGTGCTGGTGGGCCTCGGTCCGCTCGGCGTCGATCCGGGCCCGCTCGAACCGCACCCGCTCGGTCTGACGCTCGGCAGCGGCCAGGCGCTCCTTGGCCCGGTCGAGCTCGGCCTGCAGCTCCACCCGGGAGCCACCGACCGGCCCGCCGACGGCCAGGTGCCCGGCCAGCAGGGTGCCGTCCGGGGTCACGGCGAGGACTCCTGGCATCTCGGCCACCACGGCGTGGGCCTGGGCCAGGTCGGCGACCTGCACCGCCGGGCCCACCACCGCGCGGATCGCCTCGCGTAGGCCGGCCGGGGCTGACACCGACTCGACCAGGTAGCGCAGACCCGCCGGCAGGACGGGCCAGGACTGCTCGGCCCGGACCGAGCAGGTCGGGCCGTCGGTGGTCCCGGACGCCGTCCCCACCAGCAGTACCGCCCGGCCGAGCCGGGCCGAGGCCGCGCCGTCGAGCAGGGCCGCGGCCGCGTCCAGACCGCGAGCCACCGCAGCATCGGCGACGTCACCGAGCACCGCGGCCACCGCGGTCTCGGCACCCGGCTCGACCTGGACCGCAGCGGCCACGGTGCCGGCCAGCGCATCCCGTCCGGCCGGGTCGGCCAGCAGCGCGCCGGTGGCGTCGGGACGACCCAGGGCCAGGGTGAGCGCCTCGATCCGGCCCTGCGCCCCGGTGCGCTCGCGTTCGGCTGCCCGCTCGGCGTCGGCTGCAGCGGCCAGCCGCTCCTGCACGGCCTCCAGCGCGGCCTGGGCCGCCTGGTGGTCGGCGTCGAGCCGCTCCTCCCCCGCCGACAGGCCGCCGACGCCGGACTCCAGGCTCACGAACTCGGCCCGCGCCCGGTCGGCCCGGGCCACCGCGCCCGCCCGGGCCGACCGCAGCCGTTCGAGCTCCTCCCCGGCGGTGGACAGGGCCGCCCGGAGGCCGTCGACCTGGGCGTCCAGGCGCGCAGCCTCCTGGGCCCGGCGGGCCTGCTCCCGCTCCCGGTCGGCGGCGAGGCGTTCAGCCGATGCCTGCGCCTGCTCTGCCTGCTGGCGCCGCGCCACCGCCTGGGCCAACCGGTCGGCCGCTGCGGCGACGTCGGCGACCAGGTCCTCGGCCTCGGTCTGGGCCTGCGCCGCCTGGGCGTCGACGGCGAGCGGGTCGGCCCCGGTCGGGTCGGGCTCGGGCGCCAGCAGCCGGGAGCGCTGCCGCGCGAGCGCGAGCGTGCCGTCGACCCGCTCCCGCAGCGCGGTCAGGTCGGTGACCAGGCGGGTGAGCGCCGTGCTCTCCCCCGACTCGACCTGCTCGGCCGCCTCGACTGCCGCCAGCGCCGTGGCGAGCTCAGCCAGCTCGGTGTCCAGGTGGGCCCGCCGCTCGCCCAGCTCGGCCCGACGGGCCTCGTCCCGGCGCAGCTGGGCGTCGAGCCGGACGAGGTCGTCGGCGAGCAGCCGCAGCCGGGCGTCGCGCACCTCGGCCTGCACGGTGGCTGCCTTGCGGGCAGCCTCGGCCTGCCGGGCCAGCGGGGTGAGTTGTCGCCGCAGCTCGGCGGTCAGGTCCCCCAACCGGGCCATGTTGGCCGCGGTCGCCTCGAGCTTGCGTAGCGCCTTCTCCTTGCGCTTGCGGTGCTTGAGCACGCCGGCGGCCTCCTCGACCAGCCCGCGCCGCACCTCGGGGGTGGCGTGCAGCACGGTGTCGAGCTGGCCCTGGCCGACGACCACGTGCATCTCCCGGCCGATGCCGGAGTCGCTCAACAGCTCGGTGATGTCGAGCAGGCGGCAAGGCCGGCCGTTGATCGCGTACTCCGAGCCGCCGCCGGAGAACATGGTGCGGCTGATCGTCACCTCGGCGGCATCCATCGGCAGCGCCCGGTCGCCGTTGTCGATGGTCAGCACGACCTCGGCCCGGCCCAGCGCCGGCCGTCCCGGCGTCCCGGCGAAGATCACGTCGGCCATGGAGCCACCGCGCAGGCTCTTGGCGCCCTGCTCCCCCATCACCCAGGCCAGCGCGTCGACGACGTTGGACTTGCCCGACCCGTTCGGCCCCACGACACAGGTGATGCCGGGCTCGAACTGCAGGGTGGTGGTGGAGGCGAACGACTTGAAGCCCCGCAACGTGAGGGTCTTCAGGAACACGGGCACGCTCCGCGAGTCTGCGACGTCGCGGCCGTCGGCCGCGGGTCGTCGCAGCGTAACGAGCGACTGCCGGTGGGCCGGGGACCCACGCCGCAGCGGCGCCGGTCAGACGAGCGCGACCTGCGGGTCGACCACCGCTGCGGTCATCGCGTCCCGGGCCGCGAGCTCGGCCTCGAGCAGCAGCACGCGCTCCTCCAGGTCGGCGACGCGGCGGCGCAACGACTGGACCTGCGCGTTGGCGACGGGGTCCGGTGCGACGAAGTGGCCGACCAGGGCCTTGGCCACGGCCAACCTCCAAGGGGGGAGAGGGCGAATGAACCCCCCGGACGGCACGACGAGACTTCGGAGCCGAGAGGGGACACCTAAGGGTCCCACCACGGGCGCGGCCGGGTCAACTCACGGTGAACCGGGTCATGCCCTGGGGCTGCTCCCAGCGCACCCGCACGTCGGTGACCCGGCCGGGCGGCCTCCCGTCCAGGATGGCCCGCACCAGCGTCTCGCACACCGGCCGCGGTCCCTCGGCGACCACCTCGACCCGCCCGTCGAGGAGGTTGGTGGCCGAGCCCACCAGGCCGAGGGGCTCGGCGTAGGCGCGGGTCCACCAGCGGAAGCCCACACCCTGCACCCGCCCGCTGACCACAGCCACCACCCGCGCCGGCCGGTCGTCCGTCGGCTCACCCACTGGCGCAGCCTGCCACCTGCCGCCCGACTCGGTCACCATCTCGGTCGCACCGGGCGCCGCTGGCACCGGGGGCACCGATAGGCCGACCGGTTCATGAAGGGCTCCCGGACGATGAGGGTTCCGCAGCGGTGGCACGGCTCGTCCTGCCGCCCGTACACGTCCAGGTCGCGGGAGTACCAGCCCGACTGGCCGTTCACGTCGACGTAGAGGCTGTCGAAGCTGGTCCCGCCCGCGGCCACCGACGCCACCAGCACCTCACGCACCGCCACGAGCAGGCCGGCCGCAGCTGCCGGTGACAGTGCGTCGCTCGCGCGGGCATGGTGGAGCCGGGCCCGCCACAACGCCTCGTCGGCGTAGATGTTGCCGACGCCGGAGACCAGCGTCTGGTCGAGCAGGGCCCGCTTCACCCCGGTCCGACGCCGGCGCAGCCGGCGGGAGAACTCGGCGTCGACGAACGCGGGCTCGAGCGGGTCGGGGGCAAGGTGGGCCAGCACCGCCGGCACCCGGCGGCCACGCCCGTCGTCGACGAGGTCGGCCAGCAGCAGGCCGCCGAAGGTTCGCTGGTCGGCGAAGTGCAGCTGGCGGCCGCCGTCGGCGAAGCGCACCCGCACGCGCAGGTGCGCGGAGTCGGGCGTCCCCGGTTCGGGAAGCACGAGCTGGCCGCTCATCCCCAGGTGGGCGACCACGGCGTCGTCGGCACCGGGCCCGTCCAGCTCCAGCCACAGGTACTTGCCCCGCCGCTCGGCGGCGCGCACCGATCGACCCCCGAGCCGGTGGGCGAGGTCGGCGGGACCGGCGGCGTGCCGACGCACCGCCCGCGGATGCAGGACTTCCACGTCGGCAACGGTCCGACCGACCACCCAGCGGGCCAGACCCCGCCGGACCGTCTCCACCTCGGGCAGCTCGGGCACGCCGGTGCCCTCAGTCCTCGACGGCCGCGGCCTGGTCCCAGCCCCCGCAGGCCTGCTCGGCTGCCTGCTGCTCGGCCTGCTTCTTGCTCGCGCCGCTGCCGTGGCCCGCGACGGTGCCGTCGACCCGCACCCGCGCGTCGTACCGGCGGGCGTGGTCCGGACCGCTGCCGATGACCTCGTAGACCGGGGCCCCCAGCCCAGCCGCCGAGCAGAGCTCCTGCAGGTCGGTCTTCCAGTCGGTGCCGGCCCGGCGGGCCTGCGCGGAGTCCAGGCGCGGGCCGACCAGCCGCAGCACCACCGCCGCGGCCACCGCGGTGCCATGCTCGAGGTGGACCGCGCCCAGCACCGCCTCGAGCGCGTCGGCCAGGATCGACGCCTTGTGCCGACCGCCGGTCAGCTCCTCGCCCCGCCCGAGCAACAGCACCTCACCCAGGTCCAGGGACGTGGCGACCTCGGCGAGCGCCGCCGCGCTGACCACCCCGGACCTCGTCTTGGCCAGCTGGCCCTCGGCCAGGTCCGGGTGCCGCCGGTACAGCGCATCGGTCACGACGAAGCCGAGGACGGCGTCTCCGAGGAACTCCAGCCGCTCGTTGGTGGGCAGTCCCCCCCGTTCGAAGGCGTAGGAGCGGTGGGTCACAGCCTGCCGCAGCAGCGACATCGGGGCCGGGACCCCGAGCCGGTCAGCCAGCCGGGCGAGCAGCCGGTCATGGTCGGGGTCCGGCCCCGGCAGTCGAAGGTCGGGCACCCTCAGGCGTCGGCGACCCGCCGGTTGTTGTACTGCCGGAACAACGGCGTGCCCTGGGAGTCCTCGACGACCGTGGCGCGGTGCGGGACGACCCAGGTGACCCGGCCGTTCACGACCTTCTTCTGCACCTTCGGGAGCGAGGCCTTCCAGGCCGAGCGGCGGTGACGGGTGTTGCTGCGCGACATCCTGCGCTTGGGGACGGCCATGGCTCAGTGCTCCTCGGGTACGTCGGGGGTGGGGGTCGAAGCGGCGGTCGGCGGCAGGGCGCCCAGCGCGGCCCACCGTGGGTCGAGGGGGGCGGCGTGGGAGTGGTCGGGGTGCTCGGCGAGCCGCGCCCCGCAGTCCGGGCACAGCCCGGGGCAGTCAGGGCGGCACAGCACCGTCGGCGGGAGGGCGAGCACCACGGCGTCGCGCAGCACGGGCTCGAGGTCGAGCAGCTCGTGGTCGAGCACGGGGGTGTCCTCGTCGACGTCCTGCCCAGGGTGCACGAACAGCTCCTGGGCGTCCACGTCGAGCACCCCGTCGACCTCGTCCAGGCAGCGCGCGCACTCGGCGAGGTAGGGAACGCTCGCCCGCAGGGTCACCAGCACGCCTTCCATCACGGCCTCGAGCAGCAGGTCGGTCTCGACCGGCAGCCCGGCCTCCACGTGGCTGAGGCCCACCTGCATGCCCTCGGGTGCGGGCAGGCTGCGGTGCACCCGCTGGGACGTCCCGGGCCGGCGCCCCAGCTCGCGGGTGTCGAGCACGTAGGGGGCATGGGGGTCGAGGCTGCTCATCGTGGTGGGTGGTGGTGGGTGGTACCGGCCTGCCGCGGCGGGTGGAGGCCGGTGGAGCCGGTGGTGACAGGGTCCAGGATACCGTCAGGACGGGAGGACCTTCTCCTTCAGCCGAGCAGCCACCACGGCGGGGACGAGCCCGCTCACGTCACCGCCGAACATGGCCACGTCGCGCACCAGGCTCGAGGACAGGTAGGAGTGCTCGGGGTTGGTCGCCACGAACAGCGTGTCCAGGCCGGCGAGGCGGTGGTTCATCTGGGCCATCTGCAGTTCGTAGTCGAAGTCGGTGACCGCGCGCAGGCCCTTGACCACCACCGGGATCCCCTCGGCGGCGCAGAAGTCGACGAGCAGGCCGTGGAACGAGGTGACCCTCAGGTTGGGCAGGTGCTCGGTGACGGCCGAGAGCAGGTCGATCCGCTCCTGCACCCCGAACAGACCCTTCTTGGACCGGTTGACCAGGACCGCGACCACGACCTCGTCGAAGAGCTGGCAGGCCCGCTCGAGCACGTCCAGGTGCCCGTTGGTGACCGGGTCGAACGAGCCTGGGCAGGCGCAGCGACGCAGCTGGTGGGACTCGGTCGGCACGCCTCCTCCTACCTGGTCGGGGTCCGGGTGGACGTCGCGAACGTACCAAAGCCGGGTGTCGCCGTAGCGGCGGTCGTCGACCACCTCCCACCCCTGCGGCCACCGAGGGGCCGGGTCACGGGCGGCTCGCTCGAGCACGACGAGGCCGGCCGGGGCCAGCCAGCCCGACCTGGCGAGCAGGTCCAGCACCGAGGCCAGGGCGTCGGCGTCGAGCGCGTACGGCGGGTCGAGCAGCGCTACGTCGGCCGGCAGCGGTGGTGGCTGGGCCAGCACCGCCGCGACGTCGCCCGCGCGGACCAGGGCCCCCGGCAGCCCGAGGGTGGCCAGGTTGCGGCGCAGCACCCTCAGCACCCGGGGGTCCCGCTCCACGAAGACCGCACCGGCCGCCCCGCGGGACAGGGCCTCCAGTCCCAGCGCCCCGCTGCCGGCGTAGAGGTCGAGCACCCGCACCCGGTCCCAGCCACCCAGGGCAGCGGTCAGCGCCGAGAACAGCGCCTCGCGCACCCGCTCGGACGTCGGGCGGGTAGCACCGCCGGGGGGCACCTCCAGCCGACGTCCGCCGGCCACGCCGGCCACCACCCGCGTCACGTGCGCTCCAGGTAGTCCGCGCGGCTACCGGTCATCCGGGCCACCTCGGCGGCCAGATCGGGGTGCTCGGACAGGTCGGGGTCGGCGCCGACGAAGGCCGTCGCGTCCTGGCGGGCCTGCTCGATCAGCTCCGCGTCCCGGCGCAGCGAGAGCAGCCGCAGGCTCGACCGGCGACCTGTCTGCGCGGCACCCAGCAGGTCGCCCTCGCGGCGCTGCTCCAGGTCGAGCTCGGCCAGGGCGAAGCCGTCGTTCTGCGCGGCCACCTGCCCGAGCCGGGCGGCGGCGGGCGAGTCGGCCGCCGCGGTGGTGACGAGCAGGCAGACCCCAGGATGGCGGCCACGGCCCACCCTGCCGCGCAGCTGGTGCAGCTGTGCGACGCCGAACCGCTCGGCGTCCATCACCACCATCACGCTGGCCTCGGGCACGTCCACGCCGACCTCGACGACCGTCGTCGAGACCAGCACCGGGGTCTGCCCGGCGGCGAAGGCGGCCATCGCGGCGTCCTTGTCCTCAGCGCTCATCCGGCCGTGCAGCACGCCGATCGGCACGCCCTGCAGCGGCCCGGCCCGCAGCTGGTCGGCCAGGGCCAGCGCGCCGGTGGGCGGAGCCACCGCCGCGTCCGGGTCGGTCTGGGCGTCGGCGGTCCACCAGCCCTCCTCGGCATCAGGATCGGTCTGCGCCCCGGTGTCGCCGATGCGGGGGCAGACGACGAACGCGCGCCGTCCCGCTGCCACCTCCTCCCGGACCCGCTGCCAGGTCCGGTGCAGGTAGTGCGGCTTGGCCGCCACCGGGACGAGGTGGGTCACGACCGGCTGCCGGCCGGGCGGGGACTCGTCGAGGACGCACACGTCGAGGTCGCCGAACACCGTCATGGCGACCGTGCGGGGGATGGGGGTGGCCGTCATCACCAGCACGTGCGGGCGGTGCTCCTGGCCGGGTCGCTCGGCCAGGGCCGCGCGCTGCTCCACCCCGAACCGGTGCTGCTCGTCGACCACCACCAGGCCGAGGTCGGCGAAGGCGACCTGCTCGCCGAGCAGGGCGTGGGTGCCCACGACGATGCCGGCCGTGCCGGCGGCGATCTCGGCGAGCACCTGCCGGCGACGGGTGCCCGTCACCGACCCGGTGAGCAGGACGACCCGGGTGCCCTGCTGCCAGCCGCCGAGCAGCCCGGCCTCGGCCAGCGGGCCGAGCAGCGCCCGGATGGACCGCTCGTGCTGGCCGGCGAGCACCTCGGTGGGCGCGAGCAGGGCAGCCTGGCCTCCGGCGTCGACCACGGCGAGCATGGCCCGTAGCGCGACGAGGGTCTTGCCCGAGCCGACGTCGCCGTGCAGCAGCCGGTGCATCGGATGGGGCCGGGCGAGGTCAGCGGCGATCGCCGCGCCCACCCGCTGCTGGGCTGCGGTGAGCGGGAAGGCCCGCCGGGCGTCGAACGCGGCGAGCAACGCTCCGCCCGCTCCGGCCCGCGGCGTGGCCGGCAGCGCCTCGGCCGCGCGCCGCCGCCGCGCCAGCTCGACCTGCAGGACGAACGCCTCCTCGTAGCGCAGCCGAGCCAGCCCGGCTGCAAGCGTCGCGCGGTCCGGCGGGTCGTGCACCACGCGCAGCGCCGCCAGCCGGTCGAGGTGGCCCCGGGCGGCCCGCAGCTGCGGCGGCACCGGGTCGGGCAGATCGCGCAGCGGCCCCAGCACGGTGGCCACGGCCTTGGCGACCCGCCACGAGGCGATGGCCGAGGTCGACGGGTAGACGGGGATGAGGTCGCCGGCGAAGCGCAGCGCGTCGTCGACCGCGTCGGCGTCGCTCCCGTCGGCCAGCAGCCAGAACTCCGGGTGCACGAGCTGGCGTCGGCCGCGGTAGTCCTCGACCGTGCCGGCGAACAGCCCGACCCGGCCGGGGGCGAGCTGGCGCTGCGGGCCACGCAGCGAGAAGAACGTCAACCTCAGCCGGCCGCGGCCGTCGGTGACGACGACCTCCATGAGCTGGCCTCGCCGCTGGCGCATGGGCCGCACCGCCACGGTGTCCACCCGGGCGAGCACGGTCGCCTGCTCGCCGGGGTGGAGGCTGGCCAGGTCGGTGAGCTCGCCCCGCTGGGCGTATCGGCGGGGCACGTGCCAGAGCAGGTCGCCGACCGTCTCGACCTCCAGTGACCGCAGCGCCCTGGCGGTGGCTGCGCCGACCAGCCCGGCCAGCGGCTCGGCGAGCAGGTCGATGCTCACTCGACCCCGAGGAGCAGCGGGTAGCGCCGCTGACCCCCGTCCAGGCACACGACGTCGACCTGCGGGTAGGCCTGCTGCACCAGGCCGGTGATCGACTCGCCCAGCCCGTCGGGGACCTCTGCGCCGGTCACCACGGTGACGAGCTCACCGCCGACCGCCAGCATCCGGCGCAGCACCTCCAGCGCCACCTCGGTCAGCTCGGTGCCGATCAGCACGAAGTCACCACCGATGGCGCCGAGCACGTCACCGGGCCGGCACACCCCGGCTGTGGTCATCGCCTCCTTGGCGGCGACCGTCACCGCACCCTCGCGTACGTGCCCGGCAGCCGTGGTCATGGCAACCACGTCGGCGTCGAAGCCGTGGTCGGGCTGGTGGACGGCCAGGGCGGCGAGTCCCTGCACCTGGGCCCGGCTCGGTATCACCGCGACCCGCACCCCGTGCTCGGCCGCCTCGTGCGCCGCCGCCTGCGCCGCCGGGACGAGCTCGCGGTGGTTCGGCAGCACCACCACCTCGGCCGCCCGGGTGGCCAGAATGGCGTCGAGCACGTCCACCGTCGCAGCCAGCCGCCCCGAGGCGACCGAGACGACCCCGGCCCCGGCCTCGGTGAAGAGCTCCTCCAGCCCGGGACCGGCGGCCCCGGCCACCACCGCCCGGCCGCCGCGGGGCCTGGGCCCGACCCGGACCTGGTCGGCGAAGTGGGTGACCTTGATCCGGAAGGGCCGGCCCGCCTCGATCCCTCGCTCCACGGCCGCCCCGACGTCGTCGGTGTGCACGTGGACGTTCCACAGCCCGTCGCCGCCGACGACCAGCAGCGAGTCCCCGAGCAACGCGAGGGCGTCCCGCAGCCCCGGGATGGTGCTGTCGCCGGCCTCGAGCAGGTACATCACCTCGTACGCCGGCCCGCCTTCGACGAAGTCCTCGCCCGGACTCAGCCCCGGCGGCGGGCCGGGCAGCCGAAGCCCCGTCGGGGGGCTCGCTCGCCGTCCGGTCATGGCGGTGTCCATCGCCGCGAGCACGACGGCCAAGCCCCGGCCGCCGGCGTCCACCACCCCGGCCCGGGCCAGCTTGGGGTGCTGGGTCCGGGTCGCCAGCACGGCCTCGTCGGCGGCGGCGACCGTGCTGCGCACCACCCTGGCCAGCGACCCGCCGTCGTCCGCGGCGGACCGGCCCGCGTCAGCCGCGACCCGCATCACGGTGAGGATCGTCCCCTCCACCGGGTCCCGCACGGCCTCGTAGCCGGCCCGGGCCGCGGCCTGCAAAGCGTCGGCGAACTCCGTGGGCCCGGGTCCGTGCGGGCTCGGCCGGGCCAGGACGTCGGCCACCCCCCGGAACATCTGGCTGAAGATCACCCCGGAGTTGCCCCGCGCCCCGAGGAAGGCGCCCCGGGCGGCCGCAGCCAGCACGACCGGCAGGTCGTCGGCGAGGGCCTCGGCCAGCCCTGCGACCGCGGCCTCCACGGTGAGGTACATGTTCGTGCCGGTGTCCCCGTCGGGCACCGGGAACACGTTGAGCGCGTCGATCTGCTCGCGGGACTCTCCCAGCGCGGCGCGGGCCGCGAGCAGCCAGGCACGGGCGATGCCGGCGTCGACCCGGTCAGGGTGCACGCGGTCACCCTAGTGAGACGGGCGTACCGGTCCGGGCACTCCGGCCCGGCGGTGCAGTTTGTCCGCGCCGGGGACGGCGACGTATCCTGAACGCCGCGGCGCCTGGCTGCGTCCGCCACCGAACCGTGATCCGACGAAGGAGACCGCCGTGCCTGCCACCTGCGACGTCTGCGGCAAGGGGCCGGGCTTCGGCAACTCGATCTCGCACTCGCACCGGCGTACCCGCCGGCGCTGGAACCCCAACATCCAGCGCGTGCGCACCGTCGTGGACGGCACCCCGCGTCGGGTCAACGTGTGCACCTCGTGCCTGAAGGCGGGCAAGGTCAGCCGCTGACCTGCGTCCCGGTCCGGGCTGCCAGCTCAGCTCGGCCGGGCGAAGTGGTCCCATCCGGCCGGCCACCCCTGCGTGTCCAGACCCGGCACCAGCACGCCCTCGCCGTCTTCCACCGAGCCGATCCGGCGCCAGCCGTCCGGCAGGTGCGTCCCGGCCGGGAAGGCGGCGGCCAGAGCGTGGTCCTCGCCCCCGGTGAGCACCCAGCGCCACGGGTCGACGCCGAGCCCGCGTCCCATCGCCGCCAGCTCGTCGGGGACGCCGACGGCCTGCGCGTCCACCACCACCCGTACCCCCGAGGCCCGCGCCACGTGCCCGAGGTCGGCGAGCAGCCCGTCGCTCACGTCGACCATCGCGGTGGCCCCGGCGGCAGCGGCCTGCGGGCCGGCCGCGTAGGGCGGGCGAGGACGCCGCTGCGCCTCGACCAGGGCCCGCGGCGAGCGGAACCCCCGCTGCAGCACCGCCAGGCCGGCCGCGGCCCAGCCCAGCCGGCCGGCGACGGCGACCAGATCGCCCGGCCGGGCACCGGCTCGCGTCACCACCGGCCCCTCGGCCAGCCCCAGCGCCGTGGCCGCCACCGTCAGCACCGGCGCGGCGACGGTGTCCCCTCCGACGACGCTGCAGCCGTGCGGCTCGACCTCGGCCGCCAGGCCGTCCGCCAGACCGGTGAGCCACTCGACGCTCACGTCCTCGGGCACGGCCAGGCCCACGAGCAGGGCCACCGGCCGGGCGCCCATCGCGGCCACGTCCGCCAGGTTCACCGCCGCCACCTTGGCCCCGACGTCCTGGGCACCGAACCAGTCCCGGCGGAAGTGGACGCCGTCCACCAGCACGTCCATGCTGGCCACGACCGGCCCCCGCAAGGACAGCACGGCCGCGTCGTCGCCCGGCCCGACGCTGACCAGCGGCCCTTGGGCGAAGCGCGGCAGCAGCCGCTCGAGCAGGCCGAACTCGCCTGTGCCCGCCAGGTCGCCGTCCACGGCAACCGACCCTAGAGGGGACGCTAGGGTGGCTCCCGCCGGCCCACCGCGCCGGTGCCACGTGGGAAAGGGGCACAGAGGTGACCGTGCAGGCCTACATCCTCATCCAGACCGAGGTCGGCAAGGCCGCGGAGGTGGCGCGCACCATCGCCGGGCTCGAGGGGGTCGCGCTGGCCGAGGACGTCACCGGCCCCTACGACGTCATCGTGCGCGCCGAGGCGCGCGACGTGGACGAGCTGGGCAAGCTCGTGGTGGCCAACATCCAGTCCGTCGGCGGCATCACCCGCACCCTGACCTGCCCGGTCGTCCACCTCTGACGCCGCGGCGAGCGCCGGGCGGGTCGTCCTTCGCCCCTGGGGCGTCCCTCCGGCACCGCCGTCCGGTCGTCGTTCTGCCCCTGCTCTGCTCGGCCCTCCTGCTCGCCGCTGCCGGCTGCTCCTACGGCCCGGTGCGGGTCGAGGCCTACCGGCCCGAACCTGAGGCCGCAGCGGTCTGCGCCGACCTCCTCGCCGCGCTGCCGGCGACCGTCTCCGACGCGGTGCGCCGTGAGGTCGATCCCCCCTCCACCACCGTGGCGGCCTGGGGCCAGCCCCCCGTGATCCTGCGCTGCGGGGTGCCTGCTGCGACCGGGGTCGACCCCACGACGGCGGTACTGGAGGTGAACGGGGTGGGCTGGTTGCCCGTCCCCGGCGAGGGGGGCACGTTCTTCACCACCGCCGACCGCGTCGTCACCGTGGAGGTGGGGGTCCCGGACGACTACGCGCCCGAAGGGGACGTGCTGGCCGACCTGTCCGCGGCGGTGACGGCCACCGTCCCGCCGGCGGGCGCGGCCGGTGGGCGGGAACAGGGACGTCGACGGGTGGTCAGCGCAGGCCGACGGGGCGGTGCAGGGCCGTCTGCAGCAGGCGGTCGACCAGGGCCGGGTAGTCCAGACCCGAGGCGGCCCAGGCCAACGGGAACATCGACGAGGGCGTGAAGCCCGGCATCGTGTTCACCTCGTTGAGCAGCAGCCGGTCGTCGGCGGTGAGGAAGAAGTCCACCCGGGCGAGCCCCTCGCAGCCCAGCACGAGGAAGGCCCGGGTCGCCAGGTCGCGGGCCTGCTCGGCCACCGAGGCGGGAACCTGCGCGGGGATGTCGAGCCGCAACGACTCCGGATCGGTGTACTTGGCCTCGAAGTCGTAGAAGTCGTGATCGCCGCCGACGACGACCTCGCCCAGGACGCTGACGTCGGGCGGACCGCCGGCCTGGTCCTCGAGCACCCCGCACTCCACCTCACGGCCGACGACGGCCTCCTCCACGAGCACCCTGGGATCGAACTCGCCTGCGTGGGAGATCGCCGTTGCCAGGGCGGCGGGGTCGGCCGCCCTGCTGATGCCGAAGCTCGACCCGGCACGGGCCGGCTTGACGAACACGGGCCAACCGAGGTGCTGCACCGCAGCGAGCGCGGCGGCGGGGTCGGACCGGCACTGCGCGGACCGAAGCTGCACCCATCGGCACACCGGCAGGCCGGCCGACGCCAGGAGCACCTTCATCACGTGCTTGTCCATCGCCGCGGCGCTGGCCAGCACGCCGGAGCCGACGTAGCGGACGTCGGCGAGCTCGAGCAGGCCCTGGATCGTGCCGTCCTCGCCGTTGGGTCCGTGCAGGACCGGGAACACGACGTCCACGCCAGGAAGCTGCCGCGGCGACTCCCCCGGTGGGCTCACCAGCAGCGACCGGGAGGTGGGGTCGGCCCGCAGCACCACCTCGGCCCCGCTGCCGTCGACCTCGGGCAGTGCTCCGCCGGTGAGGGCGGGTCGGGTCTGTCCGTCCAGGTCGACCACCCAGCGGCCGTCGCGGGTGATGCCGATGGGCAGCACGTCGTATCGCTGCGGGTCGATGGCCTCGATGACACCAGCGGCGGTGATGCAGGAGATCGAGTGCTCCGGGGTGCGACCTCCGAACACGACGGCGACGCGCGGCCGCCGCTGATCGCCGTGCGTCACGCGGGCGAGGGTAGCGCCGTGACATCCTGCCCCCCGTGACCCACCCGACGTGGCGGCGCGCCACCACGGCCGTGGTCGCCGGGCGCCCGGAGCCCGGCCCGGACGCGCCGGTCGCCGTCCCGGTGGTCGCGACCGCGACGTACGGGGCGGGCGGCAGCCGCGGCTACGGCCGGTACGCCAACCCGACCTGGGAGGCGCTCGAGGACGCCGTCGGCCGCCTCGACGGCGGACGGGCCGTCGCCTTCGCCTCCGGCATGGCGGCCACCACCGCGGCGCTGGCGGCCCTGCTCGCGCCGCTCCCGGCGGACCTGCCGGTGGTGGCGCCCCGGCACGCCTACCACACCACCCTGCGGCTGCTGGAGCGGCTCGACCGCCCGCTGCGACTGGTGGACGTGGCCGACACCGGTGCCGTCGGCGCCGCCCTCGGCGGCGCCGGGCTGCTGTGGTTGGAGTCACCGACGAACCCGATGCTCGAGGTCGCCGACGTCCCCCGCGTGCTGGCAACCGCCCGGACCCTCGGGGTGCGCAGCGTCGTGGACGCGACCTTGGCCACACCGCTGCTGCTGCGTCCGCTCGAGCACGGTGCCGACCTGGTGGTGCACGCGGCGACGAAGTACCTGGCCGGCCACTCCGACGTCCTGCTCGGGGTGGCCGTCGGCGCGGACGACGAGGTGGCCGACGCGCTGCGGGCGGAGCGGGCCGACCACGGTGCCGTCCCGGGTCCGTTCGAGGCCTGGCTGGCGCTGCGCGGGCTGCGGACACTGCCGGTCCGGCTGGAGCGGGCCCAGCGCAGCGCGTCAGAGCTGGCACGGCGGTTGGAGCAGCACCCGGTGGTCACCCGGGTGCGTTACCCGGGGCTGGCGACCGACCCGGGACACGCCGTGGCGGCACGCACGATGGACGGGTTCGGGGCGCTGGTGTCGATCGAGGTCGCCGGTGGCGCCGCGGTCGCGGACGCGACGAGCGGGCTGACCCGGCTCTGGCTGCACGCCACCAGCCTCGGCGGGGTCGAGTCGCTGCTCGAGCGGCGTCGGCGATGGGCGGCCGAGCGCCCCACCGTGCCGGAGTCCCTGCTGCGGCTGTCGGTGGGCCTGGAGGACGTCGAGGACCTCTGGGAGGACCTGGACGGCGCGCTGCGCACGGCAGCGCGCCTGGAGTCCTCGCCCGGGGCGGCTACTCCGCCCTGACGTCGCGGCCGAGCAGGCTGGTGAGCATGTCGATCGGGGTCAGATCCCCCCGCACGACCTGCACGACATGCTCGACGATGGGCATCTCGACGTCGCCTCGGCGGGCCAGCTCGAGCACCGACTCGCACGACTTCACCCCTTCGGCGACCTGTCGGGTGCTGGCTGCGATCTCGGCCACGGTCTCCCCGCGGCCCATCCGCTCCCCGAAGGTCCGGTTGCGCGACAGCGGTGACATGCAGGTGGCGACGAGGTCGCCGAGACCGGCCAGGCCCATGAACGTCGTCGGCACCGCGCCCATGGCCGCCCCCAGCCGCGCTGTCTCGGCCAGCCCCCGGGTGATCACCGCCGCCTTGGCGTTCTCCCCGAACCCGAGCCCGTCGGCGATCCCGGTCGCCAACGCGATGACGTTCTTGACAGCACCGCCAAGCTCGGCCCCGATCACGTCGGTGTTGGTGTAAGGGCGGAACCGCGGGGTGTGGCAGGCCTTCTGCACCCGCACGGCGACGTCCTCGTCGACACAGGCGACCACGGTCGCCGCCGGCTGGCGCTCGGCGATCTCCCGGGCCAGGTTGGGTCCGGACACCGCAACGAGTTGCTCGGCCGGGGTCCCCAGGACCTCCCTGATCACCTCGGTCATCCGCTTGGCGGTGTTGAGCTCGATCCCCTTCATCAGGCTCACGAGGACGGCGTCGGAGGGCACCAGTCCCTGCCACTGCATGAGGTTGGAGCGCAGCGTCTGGGCCGGCACGGCGAACACGACCAGCTCTGCCCCGTCGAGCGCCCGGGCGGCGTCGTGGGTGGCGTGCACGGTCTCGGCGAGCTTGATGCCCGGGTGGTAGATCGGGTTCTCGTGGGTGCGGTTGATCAGGTCGCACACCTCGGACTCGTAGCCCCACATCACCACGTCCGTGCCCGCATCGGTCAGCACCATGGTGAAGGCGGTGCCCCACGAACCGGTCCCGAAGACAGCAGCGCGCATCGCTACCCGCCCTTCGCAGTCAGCCGCGACGTGGCCGCCGCGGGTTGCCGATGCTCGGGACACCTGCCGCCTCGGGGTCGAACCGGTCCGTCGGGGCGTGCTCGCCCCGGATGTCCTCGAGCAGGCCGACGATAGCGGCCATGATCCGGTCGGTGGCGCTCCGCTGCGCCCGCGCCGAGGTCGCCCGGCCCACGTCGGCCAGATCGACCGGCGGGCCGGCCCGCACGACCATCGTCGGCGGCGGGAACAGGTGCGGCACCCGCGAGTACGGCGCCAGCATCCGCTGAGCGCCCCAGTGGGCCAGCGGGATGACCGGGCACCCGGTCTGCAACGCGATCCGGGCCACCCCGGGCTTGCCGCGCATCGGCCACAGGTCGGGATCGCGCGTCAGCGTCGCCTCGGGGTAGATCACCACGCACTCCCCCGCCCGGATCGCCTCGCTCGCCCCCCGCACCGACGCCGAGGCCTCCCGGCTCTCCCGGTACACCGGGATCTGCCCGACCTGGCGCAGCAGCGGCCCTGCCACCGGAAGGTCGAACATGGACGCCTTGGCCATGAACCTCGGAGCCCGGCCGTTGTCGTGCAGGAAGTGAGCGACCACCAGCGGGTCCACCTCGGACAGGTGGTTGGCCGCGACCAGGCAGCCCACGCCGGGCGGCGGCAGGAACTCGGCGCCGGCCCAGTCCCGCCGCGTGAGCAGGCTGAACGAAGGACGCAGCGCCAGCGCGACCGACCGATAGGTCAGCCCCGCCTCCTTGGGTGCCACCGACCTCACTCCTCTCTGCCTCGCGCGCCCACGACGCGGGCACCGGCTCCGCATCCTGCCTGATCGGCCCGGACTGGCAGGATCGCTGGACATGGCCGACTCGCTGACCTGGACGGTGGTCGTCCCGGTCAAGCGCACCGACGTGGCCAAGACCCGCCTGACCGGGCGGCTGGAACCCCACCGGCGCGACCTCGCGCTGGCCTTCGCCGCCGACACCGTCGCGGCGGCGCTGGCGTGCCCGTCCGTGTCAGCAGTCGTGGCGGTGACCGACGACCAGCGGGCTGCCTCAGTCCTGCTGGCCCTCGGTGCCCACGTCGTGGGCGACGAACCTGACGCCGGGCTGAACCCGGCCGTGCGGCACGGCGCCGACCGGGCGCGGGACCGGTGGCCGCATGCAGGGGTGGCGATGCTCTCGGCCGACCTGCCGGCGCTCCGCTCGGACGAGCTGGACCGGGCGCTGCAGTCCGCACGCGGGCACCCCCGCGCGTTCGTGCCCGACGCCAGCAGGCTCGGCACCACGGTGGTGACGGCCCTGCCCGGCACGGACGTGCTGGTGGCATTCGGACGGCGGTCGCGGGCCCGGCACGCCGCCGCCGGCCTGATGGAGGTGGCCAGGCCGGACGTGCCGACGGTCCGCCGGGACGTCGACACCGAGGCCGACCTGGCCGACGCGGTCAGGTTGGGCGTCGGCCCGGCCACCCGCGCCGTGCTGGCCCGGGTGGCCGGGTCCGAGCGGACCTAGCTCGACGCGCTGCCCGACTCGGGTGCCGGCGCCGCCTTCTTCGCGGGGGCCTTCCTGGCCGGGGCAGCGGTCTTCTTCGCCGGAGCCTTCTTGGCCGGGGCAGCCGCCTTCTTGGCCGGGGCAGCCGCCTTCTTGGCCGGGGCAGTGGTCTTCTTCGCCGGAGCCTTCTTGGCCGGGGCAGCGGTCTTCTTCGCCGGGGCAGCGGTCTTCTTCGCCGGGGCAGCCGCCTTCTTCACCGGGGCAGCCGCCTTCTTCACCGGAGCAGCCGCCTTCTTCACCGGAGCAGCCGCCTTCTTCACCGGAGCAGCCGCCTTCTTCGCCGGGGCCTTCTTCGCCGGCCTGCCGGTGATCCTGCGGACGGC
>Ga0114939_10000209_pt1 | contig 50671 bp, 51 predicted proteins | sample AshMeaCrysSpring_FD_87196 | JGI IMG/M metagenome (GOLD analysis project Ga0114939, IMG submission 87196) | Groundwater microbial communities from Big Spring, Nevada to study Microbial Dark Matter (Phase II) - Ash Meadows Crystal Spring | ecosystem: Environmental > Aquatic > Deep subsurface >...
CCCGACACACGCCTGCAGCAGGTCGCGCAGGTAGGCGTCCGTCACTTCTCCCGTAGCCTCGGCATGAGTTCGACCAGATTGCACGGCTGCGTGCGAGCGTCGAGCTGGGCTGCGATGAGGGCATCCCACGCCGTGGCACAGGCGCCCGACGAGCCGGGCACGCAGAACACGTAAGTGCCGTTCGCAACACCCGCCAGGGCCCGCGACTGAAGTGTGGACGTCTTGATTTCGGCGTAGGAGATCCAGCGGAACATTTCGCCGAACCCTTCGAGCAGCTTGTCGAGCAACGGTAGCACCGCTTCGGGCGTGCCGTCGCGACCGGTGACACCAGTGCCACCGGTGGTGATGATCGCGTTCACGTCGGGATCGGCGATCCACCGCGAGACTGCCGCGCGGATCAGGTACACGTCGTCCGGGACGATGAGCTTCTCCGCCAGGCGATGCCCGGCGCCGGTGAGCCGCTCCACCAGCAAGCGACCCGACTTGTCAGTGTGCTCGTCCCGCGAATCCGAAACCGTGAGGATCGCGATGCTGACCGGCCGGAACGCCCGCTCCCCGCCGCCGTGCGCGTGACTCATGCTGTCGCCTCCCGAGCGCTGTTGTCGGATCACACGAGACCGGCGAACGGCTGCACCTGCACTTCCGATCCCGGCTCGACGTCGCCCTGCTCGAGCGGCAGGACGATGAAGCAGTTTGCCTCGCTCATCGAATGCAGCGCGGCCGATCCCTGGTGGCCGCTGCTGCGCACGTTGTATGTGCCGTCCGGTCGCCGCTCGAGGACGCCGCGCTGAAACTCCAGGCGGCCGGGAGCCTTGCGCAACCTGGTCGTACAGGTGGCGCGCAACAGGATCGGCGGATCGAGACCGGTCACGCCGGCCAGCGTGCACAGGGCCGGCCGCACCAGCTGGCAGTAAGTGACGATCGCAGAAACAGGGTTGCCCGGCAGCCCGAAGAAGTGCGCCGCACCGAAGCGACCAAATGCCACCGGCTTGCCTGGCTTCATCGCGACCTTCCAGAACACGACCCGCCCGTGCCGCTCGAGTGTCTCTGCGACGTGGTCCGCGTCGCCCACGGACACACCTCCCGACGTGATGAGTGCATCGCCCGCCGAGGCGGCTGTCTCGAACGCGCGCAGCGTGTCCTCCCGCGTGTCGCGGACCAGTCCGAGGTCGAGCACTTCGACGGGAAGTCGCGCCAGCATGGCGCGCAGCATGTACCGGTTGCTGTCGTAGATCTGGCCCGGCGCCAGCCGCTCGCCCAGGGGACGAAGTTCGTCACCCGTGGAGAAGATCGCGACCCTCGGCCGACGGCGCACCGCGACACGCGCAACCCCCAATGCGGCGAGAACGCCGATCTGGGCAGGACCGAGCTGCGCGCCGGATTCGAGCACGAGGTCGCCCGTTCGCATGTCCTCCCCTACGGCACGGACGTGCTGGCCCGTGCGATGCCCCGTCCCGATCATGACGCGACCGTCCTCCAACCGAACCTGCTCCTGCATGACGACCGTATCCGTGCCGTCCGGCAGTATCGCGCCGGTCATGATGCGAACGCACTGGTCCCGCCCGACCTTGTCGTCGTAGGGATGACCCGCACTGGACACGCCAGCGACAGCAAACGAGGCGAAGCCATCGGAGGCAAGTCCGTGGCCCGCCATCGCGTAGCCATCCATTGCGGAACAACGATGGGCCGGGATGTCGACAGCCGAGTGCACGGGGCCCGCGAGAATCCTTCCGAGCGCATCCCGCAGGTCGACGGACTCGTCGCCAGCCACCGGCTCCACGTCCGAAAGGATCCGGGAGCGCGCCTCCTCCAGGGTCAGCAGCCGGCCGTCGTGACCCGGGAGGTCGCAGGGATCGGAGCTCGTCGGCGGGAGTCCAGGAGTGTGGGTCATCGATTCTCGTACCGCTGCATCGCGCCGGGGTCGGCGCCGAATGCTAACCAGCGCGCATGCGCCCGGAAAGCAAGCTTGATTCCAGCTGCTGGCGCTCGCTCAGATCGTTGACGTTGGCGAACGCGCCGGGCTCGTCACTGAAATCGACGGCGACGTATCGCGCCTGGCCGAGCCACTTTTGAACGCTGCGGCCGCCTTTCGCGACGTACGAGGCGAGGTTTGGACCGACCCCTGAACGCAGCAGGAGGAAGACCGGCTGCGGACGCCGGCCGTCATGGACCACGGCCACGTCGGCTGCGTCCGCGAGACACGATGCGTGAAGCCGCCGCACCAGGTCCGGCGGCAGGCACGGGGCGTCGCACGGCACCACCACCGTGAACTCGGTCGCGACTCTCCGCATTGCGCTCAGCACACCGGCAAGCGGACCCTGGTAGCCGTCGAGTTCATCGGCCACGACCGCATGGCCGTAGGCGGCATATCGCTCAAAGTTCCGGTTCGCGCTCAGCAGCAGCGAACCCACCTGTGGGCGCAGAGCTTCGATCACGTGTTCCACCATCGGGCGCCCGGCGAACTCGACGAGCCCCTTGTCTTCGCCGGACATGCGCCGTGCCTGGCCGCCCGCGAGTATCAGGCCGGTGACGGCTTCGAGATGGCCCCCGACCATCAGTGACCCGGCGACCGCTCGCTCGACCCGATCGTACCGAGCCCCGCGACCCGCGCGAATTCCGTCTCGGCGGCAGCGAGGTCGGACACGCAGAAGCCGAGGTCGCGTAGCAAGCCGTCGTTCAGGCCGTACACCCAGGCGTGTACGGTGAGCGGACGACCGCGTTCCCAGGCCTGCTGCACGATGGTCGTGCGGCACACACGGCGCGCCTGTACCAGCACGTTGAGCTCGCAGAGCCGGTCGCGTCTGGCGACGTCGGTCGCCAGCTCCAGCAGCTGACCTCGGTACAGGTGCGCGACGTCTCGCACGGACTGGAGCCAGTTGTCCACCAAGCCGAGCTGGCGCTCCTGCCACGCCGCCTGCACGCCGCCGCAGCCATAGTGGCCGCAGACAATCACGTGCTCGACGCCCAGCACGTCGATCGCATACTGCAGCACGGACAGGCAGCTGAAGTCGTTGTGCATGACGAGATTCGCGACGTTGCGGTGCACGAACAGCTCGCCTGGCGCCAGACCCACGATCTCGTTGGCGGGCACGCGGCTGTCGGAGCAGCCGATCCAGAGGTACCGGGGTGCCTGCTGCGCGGACAGGGCGGCGAAGAAGCCGGGCAACCGGGCTTCCATGCCCGCCGCCCACCGGCGATTGCTCGTGAACAGTTCCGACAGACGCTTCATTGGCGGGATTCTACAGAAGCGGTGGCTCCGTCCTGTCGTCCGCTCGCGCCACGTACGCAGATCGACCGGTCTGCTTCGCGTACGAACCTTGGACCAGCCGCTCGGGCAGATCTGCGTCGGCTGCGGTCGCGGCCGAGGGTCTTGCTGCGCGGCGGGTCCTTCGACGTCGTGCGAATGGCCCGGCTGCAGCCGACGGGCCTCAAGGTCGATTCGCGACAATCGCCTGCTCCTGCAAGGGACGCACTGCCGACGCCCCGACGGTCGCGCGTGAGCTCGGTTACCATCATGTCGCCCTGCCGCTGCGGCCGACGATGCGCGCTATGCTGGACATCTCCGATCGGCATCTTGGCGGATCGGTATCTTGACGGCCCCGGGGAGCAGGCCATGTGCTCCCGCATCGAAGCATCAACAAGAAGGAGAACAACCATGCCGCATGACCAACGTGGGCGCAGAGCCTCGGCGCTGTACGTGGTGCTCGCGACGCTGGCCGTCGCGGCACCTGCATTCGCCAGCGACGGCACCCCCGACACTGCCGGCCGCTATCCCGCCGTGGCGGGCTACTACGAGTTCTTCGTCTACCTGCCGGACGGCGGCACACCGGAGGTCGCATACGCGGAACAGTCCTGCTCCGGCGCGCTCGTGGCCGAGCGCGTCGTGCTCACCGCCGCGCACTGCACGGCCTACAACTACACCGAGGACGCAGGCATCAGCGGCTACTACTCGCGAGTCTGGGTCAGCTTCGACACGGTCGCGACCGCAAACGACTTTCGTTGCTTCCTGGTCGAGACTGGCGGGCCGTACACGGATCTCCTGGCGGGAGACTACGCCTGCGACCCGTCGGCCCGCACCAGCCCTGTCCCGCGCTTCGTCGCGACTGAGATCATCGGGCGCGATGCCGGTGGCATTGCGGTCGCTCACGGACTGACGCATCCGGCGTACCTGCGTCCCGGGTTGCGGCCGGATGGCGTCCGCGCGAAACGCGAAACGCACAACCTGCAGCTTGCACCGGACGTCGCTGCGCTGCTGCTCGCCGAACCCGTGGATGACATCGAGCCGCTGCCTTTACGCAGCGTCGGCGAGCTCGACGTGATCCCCAATCTCGTCGGCACACCAGTCGTCAGCGTCGGCTCGGGACTCAACTGGGCGAAGCGTGTGGGCGGACCTCCCACGCCCGGGCTTGGCCCGATGACTGACCTGGGCGGCGGCAACGGCACCAAGCGCATTGCCGAGGTCGGCCCCATCGTCAACGTCTACGAAAACTCGATGGTGCCGCGCCAGAACGTGCGCAGGGGCGACAACACGGTCTGTTTCGGCGACTCCGGCTCGCCGCTGTTCCTGGTGCGCGACGGCGCGGTCGAGCCGGTGATCTCTGCGGTGCTCTCCGGAGCCACCAACTGGTGCCAGGGCTCACGCGACCCCTGGTACCGAATCGACCAGACTGAGGCGCAGGATTTCCTCGCATGCGTCGCGAGGAACCAGCTTGATGCGACGCGCGCCTGCCAGGAGTGTTCCGCGGAGGCCGCGCTGGGGCTCTGCGCCGACTGACGCGGGCCGAATCGGTCCGCGCGGGGAATCCTCGCCGGGCCTTTCAGCTCCGGCGCGGTGAATGACGGCGCGGACGGACCGCCCCGAGCGCGACGAGCCCCATCGCCAGCAGCGCCAGCGAACCGGGCTGCGGTACCGACGCGACGGTCGACCAGAGATAGACAGTCGTCTCGCTCTCGCCGTCCAGTTGCCACAGGTAGAAGGGCGCCTCTGGCACTTCGAGGCTCGTGAAGAATGTCACGCGGCTCCCGCCGCCAGAGACCATGAAGCTGCGGCCGAGCGCCAGCGCCACGTCGGCCAGCGTGCCGGCGGCAATGCCATTGCTGTCGTCGAGCGCTCCGTCCACGAAGTTCGCATAGATGTCCCCACCGAACGGGTCGTCGATCTCCCAGCTCTCGCCGGCTCCGGGGGCACCAGACGTGCCGCCTGACTCGTCGTCGGGTCGCGATCCGGCATCGAAATCGAAGTACCCGAGCACTGAATGCGGCCCGGCGCCGCTGACCAGCACGCTGACGGATCCCAGCCCCGAGGCGTCGATCGAGTAGGTCACCCCGGCAGGCGTCGGCTGGTCTCCGTCCAGGTTTATACCGACCTCGAACAAGCTGAGCGCCGAGGCGTCGACCGAAAGTCCGAGCAGCAACGAAGACGCTGCGATGAGCGAATTTTTCACGTTTGCCTCCCCTTTCAATTCTCGTTGGGTCGTCAGTCCCTGCGACGCGTCTGGGCGTCCGGTTTTGGGAAAGAATATCCGTCAGGCCCGGCCGCGTCACGCGCTCAGCGCGATCGCCTTCCGCCGAAGGCCGAATGCACGTCGACGCGCTGCGGGTCGCGACGCGCTGCGGCGACCTTCCGCCAATGTTCCAGCCGCAGCTGCGGTGGTTCCAGTCGCTGAATGGCTATGCGTGGCAAGAGGAATTGAAGCGCGAGCGCGAGCCGCTCATCGAGACCACTCGGGAAGAGCTGATCAGGATCGAGACGGAGTCCGGACTGGCCAGCGCTTCCCGGGGCTTGCGCCCGTGGGTAGACCAGTCGCGGGCAGTGCCTACGCCTTCAGTCGCCGCCGAAGCACGACGATTCCGGCGAGGCCGACAGCAAGCAGCGCGAGCGTGCCGGGCTCCGCCACGCTGCTTCGAAAACCGGTTATCAGTCCCTGGTTGTCGTAGCCGATCCCGAAATTGTGCCACCGACTGAACGGCATCGGGTCAGTACCGCCGCCCGACATCGCGGCAAAGAACGGCCCGGTGTGGCCTGCCGACGCACCGTTGATTCGAAGGTCGAGCAGCAGGTTCCCCTGCGCCGGGTCGTAGTGGAAAGGCACGCCGCCGATCACCAGTTCGGCACCACTCAGCGTCGAGCCGCCGCTCAGGGTCGCGAACAGGCGCGTGTCCGCACCCAGGTTGTCATCGAAGGGACGATTACTGATCGCGTTGACACCGCGATCCGTGACCGACAGGAAAACCTCGATCGTGCCATCCAGGATCGGAGCCAGGGTGTTGCTGCTCGCGTAGAACACGAGTTGGCGGATGTCGATCGGCCCGGCAAAGGATGACGACGCGTAGACCTGCTGGTAGCGCGTGCTCGCATAGCCGTAGTACGAGGGCAAGGTGCCGAACGGGAACGCGTTCTGCCAGGCGGGGTAGACGCTCGGATTGCCGATGACGAGTTCTGCTGCCGGCGCGATCGTGGGAGCGCCGACGAATGCCGCGCAGGCGAGCAGCGGAAGGAATCCGGGTCGGGATCTCACGTCGGTCCTCGCAGTCGCCTTGATCCTGGCGATGTTCAATCGTCACGGTACGTTACTTGCGCGCGCCATCCTAGGTGCGGCCGCTGCGGCAGAGTGTGACGTGCGTTCCATTCGGCCGGGCCGCCGACCGGGAGCGGCGGCGTTCCTGCCTGCTACGTACCATAGTGCCGGGCGCGACGACCTGCCTGTCGCGGACCTCGCTACCGATCCTGATGCTGAGCGACCGCAGACGCGACCGGCTACTGCTCCTTGGCTGCCTTCTCGCACACAGGCTTCATCTTCGGCCAGCGCATGCCGCACTGACCGGCCAGCCGGTCCGCGTCCGCCTGGCGCCCGACTGAGCGATAGGTTCGGATCAGCGGCACGACGAGGCTCGGCGGTTCCTGGAACCGCGTGTAACCCGCCTCGATGAGCGCCACGGCCTGTTCACGCTGGCCCACCCCCAGCAACAAGGTGCTGGCACCCGAGTAGATCGTGCCGGCGGGCTCAGGCCCCGCGAGTGCCGTCTCATAGTCCTTGAGTGCCTGCGCCGTGTCGCCTCCTGCAGCCTGGACCGCTGCGTCGACATAGTTGGCATACGAATGGGTCCTGGCCGGCCCGCTCAGGCCCGCTTTGGCGAGCGTGCGTGCAGCAGCGACGTCTCCCGCGGAGAGCTTCCCTTGCGCTTCGATGGCCGCAATGTAGTTCTCGAGCAGGTCGACCGTGCCGTCCGCTTCCTTGGCCGCCTCCCAGCGCTCGACTTGCCACGCCGGCGCAGCCGCATCACCGTACTCCTGTGCAATGTAGGCGTTGACGTCCGCGATGCGCTCATCGGTCTTCGGATGCGAGCGCGAGGCTGCGTCCAGCTGCCTGGACACTGCTTCCTTCGCCCCTTTGAGCACCGCACCCGCGAGGCTGCCGAGAAGTTCGCTGGTAGCCTCGCCCTTCTTCGCTGTGGCGGCAGTCACTCTCTGCTGGCCCTCCGCGACGACGTCGTAGCCCAGCAGCTCCTTGTCGAGCTCCGCAGCCTCTGGGTTGGCAGCGCGCTCGGTCTCGAACCCCTGCTGCTTCTGCAGCAGCGACACCATGCCCTGTGGCGGGTAGCCAGCGCGCACCATCAGGTCGGTGCCGAGCCGATCAGCACTGCGTTCCTGACGGCGGGTCCAGGACGGCGACAGCAGCGTCGTGTTCAGCAGCAGCGCCTTCGACTGGTCGTCGATACGCGCACCCTGGGCCTGGGTCGGGTCGGCAGCCTTGCCTCGTGATTCGGCGTAGGACGCCTGCGCATCCACGGCCAGCGTGCTCAACTGTACTGCACGCTGCTGAAAGCTCTGCACCACGTCCGAATCGGCGTGGCCGAGGATGACGTGCGAGAGCTCGTGCGCCAGCAGCGCCGCCACCTCGTCCTCGTTGTCGAGGCGCAGCAGGATGCCAAGCGACACATAGACATTGGCATCCGCCGTGCTCTTTGCGGACCACTCGTTACTCGCACGCACATAGACACGTGCCGGAACGTTGGTGACCGGCGAGGCGGCCACCAGCCTGGAGAGCACGCCGCCGAGGTAGTCGTCGAGCGGCGAAGCCGGCACGATCCCCAGCCCCTCGGCCCGCGCGAAGTCCAGGTCCTTCGCAGGGCCGATCGCCATCGGGCCGAATGCGAATGCCTTACGATCGACCTCGTCGATCTGCTTGCCGTCGACCTCCTTGGCCGCGAGCGGACCCGCGCCACAGGCGCAGGCGACCAGAGGCAGGAGCAGCCGGACGGCGGCCGGGTTCATTTGACGCACCCATCTTCGCCCACACCGCGCGACGCGGCATATCCCGTGGCACCCTCGAGCTGCTCGCACTTCGGCTTGTCGGTCAGCTTGAGATCGGTGCGCGCCTGGCTGGCCTCGACGAAATAGTCTTTGCCGTCGATCTTGACCTTGAGCCAGCCCTGCCCGGCACGGATCGCTTCCATGGGCAGGTCGGCTGCGGACTTGCTCGCCACGACCTTGCCGTCCGGCTGGTCGAGCAGTTCGACGGGATCCAGTTTCCACTTCTTGATCTTCACGGTGGTCGGAGCGTCCTCGGCCCAACTCGTGCCGGTCGACAGCGTCAGTGTCGAGATCGGCAGCACGCCGGCTAGCAACGTCAATGCGAGCCGGACCATCGGCGCTGTGCGCATCATGGCTCTAACCCTCCCCCTGCCTGTGGCAATCATCGCGCCGATGGTCAGCTGGATTCAAACTCATCTGCTGCGTCCAGCAGTTTCGCAGTCACGTCGAGCACCTCGGTCCAGGTGATCGCGAACAGGAAGTTGATCCCGAGCAGCCACTCGGACACGCCGACGCGGCAGGCCAGCCAGCTGGTCACGCCGACCAGCAGGATCAGCAGGCCGATCTGGCTGCCGAGCGCGATCAGCAGCACGCGGACGCCGCGCGACTGGATGCGGCGCAAGATGGACTGCCAGCCAGCCTCGACCCGGCGGCTGAAGCGGCGCAGCACCAGCAGCGCACCGATGACCGCCAGCATCAGGAAGTCCGGCAGCGAGACCCCGAGCAGCGGGATGATGCGCTCTTTGTGACGGACGGCCGCGGGCCCAAGCGTAATCAGGTTGTCGAGCGCCGCCGCATGCAGGTACACGCCGGGCAAATCGTTGTGCAGCGGCGTGTTCATCGCGTCCGCAGCGCCGTAATAGAACGCGCCGTATAAGACGACGCTGCCGGCCAGGATTCCCTCGATCGCGGCATCGCTTTCCTCGGTCGGCTCCAGCAGCAGCCCCGCCGGAATCGTCGCAGTGGACGGACAGTTCTCGCGAAAGTCGCTGCCGCGATCCTGAAAGATCCAGGCTGGAAACGGCGGCTTGCGGCGGCAGTCGAGCCAGCGGTCGTTCCAGCTCTCGTCGGGCAGATCGGACCAGAACACGCGGATGGCGCCGGTGCCGCAACCGTCCGCGTCCTGGCAACCGCCACACACCTCGCGGAACACGGTCGCAGCCGCGGTGGGCTGCAGTGCCGGAGGCGCGGTGGCCAGGTCGTAGAAGCGCGTCACGCGGTCCAGCGGATCGATCTTTTTCGGCACCTCGACCGGCGTCACACGCGTGCCGACCTCCGGCCGCAACGGACGATCCCGACCAAACGTCGCACCGTACACTGGAATTCCCGCCGCTCGATAGCGGTCGAGCTCGGCGGCCAGCAACTCGATCGTCGGATCATCGCGTACGTCCTCGAACACGACGTCCATGACGACAGCTTTCGGCTGGTTGGCACGGATCGCCTTGAGCACGCGCGCGTGGTACGCATAACGCGGAGGCCACGGTTCCTCGTAGGCGGCGAGATCAGGATCGCGCAGCAGGACGACGGCGATGGCTGCCTTGCCGTCTTTGACGCAGGTGCCACCGCTCGCGTCGGGATAGCAGCCGGCCATGGCCACCGCCAGCAGGTCCTGCGAGTACATCTTGGTGAGGCGCGTGAGGCCGAACGGGTCCATGCGCAGCAGCACGATGCCGCCCACCAGGAACAGCAGGTAGAACGCCAGCGGCCGCGGCAAGGCACGCAGTCGCTCGCGCCAAGCTTGCCAGGCAGCTTTCATCAGCCGTTACTGATCCCCTCGATCGCGCAGGCCAGAAGTAGGAGTCTGCCGGTCCTGTCGCGATCAGGACAGCCCCTGCAGTAGCCCTCCTGCTTCCGGGGTGCGGCGGGAGTTTCCAGTCTAATGGGAAGTGGTCCCTGCTATGGCCGGATTTCGGTCCGCAGATCGCCGCCAAGCCGAGGCATCGCGGAGCTGTGCCCTGGCCGCGGCGTTGTGTCTGGCGAGCGCCTGCGCGACGCGCAGCTACGCGCCCACGACCGACGTCGCAACCCACGAACTGAAGATCCGCTCCGGTGACGAAGTCCGCGTCGTCACCACACAGCGTGAGCGGCTGTCGTTCAAGGTGCAGGAAGTCCGTGCCGACCGGTTCGTCGGAGTTACCGACAAGCCGCACCGCAAGGAACACCGTCCCGCCGGCCAGACCGTGGAGGTACCGTTCGACCAGCTTGCGGTGATCGAGGTGACGCGTTTCGACAGCAAGGCGGCGACGGCCGCCGCCGTCGCCGCGCTGACCGTTACGGGGTTCGCACTGGTCTTGGGCCCTGCGGTGGTGGTTCCGTTGATGCCGGTGGCACCGTGAGGACACAGTCGTGATGCGCGCGTCACGAGCTTCGTCCGCTGCGGCGCTCGGGCTGGCGCTCACGGCGTGCAGTTACCAGCCGTCGATGCAGCACCCGAAGCTGTCGGCCCTTGCCCCGATCGACACGACCATGGACTGCCGGCAGACCGACGTGGCGATCGACCGGGCCGATACGGTGCGCTGGCTGATTCGGGACGACGGCGCGAAACTCGAGACGGACGCCCACCGATCCATGCGCTACACCGCGAACGCTCTGCTGATCACGGCTTCGCTCTTGTCGCTGAATCCGAATCCCCCATACCTTCAGGACGGCGGGCACGCGGTCCTGAATGCGGCCGACGAGCGAATCCGCGGACTGCTGCAGCTCAAGCGCGAGCACGCATGCCCGGCGCGTCCGACAGCCTTGCCGGAGCTGGATGATCTGGCGCTGCTCGGCGAGCTCGAGGCCTTGCAGTCCGATTTCGGGGCCGGCCGCATCGAAAAAGAACAGATGCTCACGCGGCGCACGAAACTGCTCGACAACCTTCGATTGGTTCAGTCGCCCGACGGCAGGTCCCCGAGCGATGCTTCGTCCGACGACCATGACCAGTAGCGATTCGGTGATTCACCGGTCGGGCGGGCCGTGCTCGGCGATTACCCGATCACACCAACGCAGGCGCCGGCGGCTGGTCAATCCTCGCCGCCGGCTTGCACCGTCGGCTACTTCGGGTACTGGCTCGCGTCGAGCCCGCTCAGCTTTCTCCGGTCGAGCAAATCCTTGATCTGCGCCTCGGTCAGGATTCCCTTTTCGCGAACGATCCCGAGGATACCCTTGTCACTCCGGTTGGCCTCGGCGGCGAGCTGGGTCGCCTATTCAAAGCCGATGACCGGATTGAGCGCGGTGACGATACCCACCGTAGTGTCCATGTCGCGCTGCAGCTGCTGCTGGTTGACCGTGATCCCGTCGACGCATTTGGTCCGCAGCAGCATCGACCCCTCGTAGAGCAGCTGCTGCGCCTCGATGACCGCCAGTCCCGTGAGCGGCTCGCAGGCATTGAGCTGCAGCAGTCCATGGTGCGCTGCGAGCGTCACGGCCAACAAGGCCGCGTGGAACACGCTCGCGTGGTTCGCGACGCTGGTGGCGCTCGCCGACGGCTTCAACCGCGTGGGCTTCATCGCGTGGTTCGCCGACAGCGCGGCCGCTCAAATGACGGGCCTCGCCCCGCTCGCGGCGCTGGTGCTGATGCTGCTGATGCTGCTGATCAATTTCCTGGCGCACTACCTCTTCGCCAGCGTGACGGCGCACGTCACCGCGATCATTCCGGTGCTGCTGGCAGTAGGACCAACGGTGCCGGGCCTGGCCATAGGGACTCTGTCGCTGCTGCTTGGCCTGCAGCTCTGCATCATGCGCAGCATCGCGCCGTTCGCGGCGGGCTACGGCCCGGTGTATTACGGCAGCGGGTACCTGCCGTCCGGCGACTACTGGGGATTGGGCGCAATCTTCGGCGCGATCTCCTCGCTGCGTTCGTCCTGATCGGCGTGCCGTGGGTACTGCTGGTTCGCTGAGGGGCATCGGAATGGCCCCTTACGGCAATCGGCTGGGTCGCGTCCGGCGGAGTGGTGTGCGCGCCGTGAGTCCTGGTCTGGCTGGACTCGTGCTCAGTTGACCACGGCAGACAACCGAGCGGGTTGATTGTCACTCGGGTTCTACCCCCACATGGACGTCCGCCTTCTCGCAATCGGGGGATGGCGGCACTCAGGTCTCTCGAGGCGATCTGCGAGGAGAATGTGGTGGGCCCGCTGGGATTCGAACCCAGGACCAAGGGATTATGAGTCCCCTGCACTAACCGCTGTGCTACAGGCCCGGCCGGCGGCCGAGATTCTACTCAGTCGGCGGGCTCGACGCGCAGCAGCCGGCCATTGATTTCGTCCGTGAGCAGGTAAATCGAGCCGTCCGGTCCCTGCTCCACGTCGCGCACCCGCTCGTTCACGACTCCCTCGAGCAGCCGCTCCTCGCGCACGACACGATTGCCGTCCATCTCGAGGCGGACGAGCTGCATGTTCGCGAGCCCGCCCAAGAATGCGCTGCCGCGCCACTGCGGGAAGCGCGTGCCGGTGTAGAACAGCAGCCCGCTGGTCGCGATTGACGGCACCCAGTAGTGCACCGGTGGCTCGATCCCGGGCGCCGTGGGCGAATCGCTGATCTTCTCGCCGGAGTACTCGACGCCGTAGGTGACCGTCGGCCAGCCGTAGTTGCGGCCCGCGAGGTCACGGTTCAGCTCGTCGCCGCCCTTCGGTCCGTGCTCGTTGGTCCACAGCTCGCCCGTCGCCGGGTGCAGCGCCGCGCCCTGGACGTTGCGGTGGCCGTACGACCAGATCTCGGGCAGCGCGCCGGGACGGCCGAGGAACGGGTTGTCGGCAGGAATCTTCCCGTCGCGCTCGATGCGCACGACCTTGCCGAGGTGGCTGTCGAGCGTCTGCGCCCTGGCGCGCTCGGAGAAGCGATCGCCCAGGGTTACGAAAAGCCGACCGTCGCGCGAAAATACGAGGCGCGACCCGAAGTGGTGCCCGCCGCTCACCGCCGGGCGCTGGCGGAAGATCACCTGCACGTCCTCGAGCCCGCGCTCGCCGAGGCGACCGCGCGCGACGGTCGTGCCGTTACCGTCTTCGCGTTTCTCGGCGTAGGAAAGATAGACGAGCCGGGTGGCGGCGAACTCGGGATCAAGCGCCACGTCGAGCAGGCCGCCCTGCTTGATCGCGTGCACGGCGGGGACGCCGCCGAGCGGCTCGCTCAGCTTGCCGTCCGTCCCGACGATGCGCAGCCGGCCCGGACGCTCGGTCACGAGTGCGCGGCCGTCCGGCAGGAACGCGATGCCCCAGGGCCGCTCGAGGCCCTCCGCAACCGTTACCAGTCGGACCGTGCCCTGCTGGGTCGACGCCTTGACCGCGGCGTCGCGGGCGTGAGCAAGGGGTGCGAGCGCCAGCGAACAGGCCAGCAGGAGCGCGGCGCGGATCATGAACGGTCTCTCCGGAGAGCGGGGGCCATATCAAGTTCGCGCCCCGCCGGCCCCCGGAGTCAACCTCGTCGGTCTACGACTCAGGCGCCAGGCGGGGACGACGCGCCCGCCAGCGGAAGCTTCCGCCCCTCCACGAAGTAGTAGATCAGCAGCGCCGCGCCTACGCCGGCCGGAATCAATCCGAACCGCGCGACGTCGCTGCCTGCGACCGCGTCCAGGGCAAGGGACAGCCCGATGCCGATGAACAGCCACACCAGCCCCGGCAGCAGGTAGCTCGAGCGGCGCGCGGGCTTGAGGGACAGGTAGAACGACTCGGGCAGCGGCGCCAGCTCGATGCCGCGGTCGATCGCGGCCATGCGCTCCTTGTGGTGAGCGTCGATGATGTCGCGGCGGCGACGGTAGTCGATGATCGCGTAGACGATCGGGATCGACAGCGACATGATGATCGCGACGATGGGAATGAACACGGCGACGACGTCTTCGTCCATGGCAGCCTCCAGGGTGGTTGCGGGTTATATGCAGCGGCGGCCGCCAGGGTTGCACCGCCCGCCATGCAACCCTGGCACCGCCCCGAGCGTATAAAGCCTCATGGACGCCGGTATCGAAGATCACCTGGCCGCGGGACGCCATGCCCGCGCCTTCGATCTCGTCGTGCCGGCCTACAAGGACCGCGTGTTCCGCCTCGCCTACAGCATGCTCAAGGACCGCGCCGCGGCGGAGGACGCCACGCAGGAGACCCTCGTGCGCGTCTGGAAGGCCCTGCCCGGCTTCGACGGCCGCGCGCAGCTCGGCACCTGGATCTACGCGATCACCCGCAATACCTGCCTGATGGAACTGCGCCGCCGCCGGCCGATGGTGTCCTTCGACGACCCGGACTCGACCGAGGCGCAGCACGCCGCGGCGAGCATCGCCTCGGGTCCGGCTGCCGACCCCGAGCGCGACAACCTGCTGCGGCTGGTGGATGCGCTGCCGCGCAACCAGCAGGAGGCCGTGCGTCTCTTCTACCTAGAGGACCGCTCGTACGAGGCGGTCGCCGAACAGCTCGGCATGCCGCTCGGCACCGTGAAGAATCTGTTGCACCGCGCGCGCAAGCGGCTGATGGAGCTGGCGCGCCCCGACGAGGTCATCGCCGCATGAACGATCCCACGCTGATCGGCCCCTGCGCCGACTACGAACACGAGCTCGTCGAGCTGCACGACGGCGAACTGCCCCCCGAGCACGCCCGCATTGTCCGCCTGCACGTGGCGCAGTGCGCGCGCTGCCGGGCATGGGCCGAGGAGTTCGCCGCGCTCGACGCGACGCTCGCGGCAGAGCTGCCGCGGCCCGCGCTCTCGCCGGCTTTCGATGCGCGACTGCGCGAGCGGCTGTCCGTGCTGGGGGTGCCCGCAGTGCGCGGCGAGCTGCGCTCGCGGATCGAGCTCGAGCACGACTCACTGATCGAATCCCTGCGCAAGGTCACGTGGCGCCGCGGCCTGCTCGGCGCGATCGGCTCTGCAGCCGCGACGCTAGGCGTTCTTGCGGCCGCGAAGGGCCTGCTCGCACGCAGCACTGACTGGACGTCGCTGCTGGGCGATGGTCCCGAGCGATGGGTTACGATGGGAACCCTGGGTGCCACGATCGCAGTCGCGGCGCTGTCGTGGTCTGCCATGCGCCGCGGCGTCCTGGGACTCGGCTGGCCGCGCTGATCGCGGGCCACTGCTACTTCTTTGCCGGGCATCCCTGGTCGATAGCGAAATCGGCACCGTTAATGCCGGATGCCGCCGGCTGAGGGCACGGCCTGCGCCGCTCGCGTTACGACGGGCGCATTCGAGCGTTCAGGTCCTCGACCACGGAGTTGCCGCCGTCCACGACGATGAGCTGGCCGGTCACGTACGACGCCGAAGGCGAGGCCAGCCAGGCGACGAGGCTCGCGACTTCCTCCGGCGTGCCCGACCGACCGACCGGCGTTAGGGCACCGGCCGCGGCTTCACGCGCCGCCTGCGAGCCAGTCGCGATCCATCCGGGCGCGACGGCATTGACGGTAATGCCAAAGCAAGCCGCCTCGAGCGCAACCGCGCGCGTGAATCCGAGCAGGCCCGCCTTCGCCGCTGCATAGGCCGTGTCGCCCGCCACGGCCGAAACCGCGCCGGTCGTGGAGGACACGTTCACGATGCGCCCGAATCCACGAGCCTTCATGCGCGGCAGTACGGCGCGCGTCACGAGGAACGCGGTCGTGAGATTGCGCTCGATGGAGCGCTGCCACTGGGCAAGGGTCACGTCCTCGAGCGCCGCCAGTTCGTCCATCTCGCCGAGCACTGCCATGCCCGCGTTGTTGACGAGCACTTCGATCACTCCGTCGCCGGCCGTTGCCGTCAACTCAGCGACGCCGTCTTCCGTGGAGAGGTCGCAGGCAACGCCACGTGCTTGCATGCCGGCTTCGCGCAGCTCCGCGACGCGATCGTGGATGCGCGAGGTGGTGGATGCGACGAGCAGTGCATGACCCGCGGCACCCAGCGCGCGCGCCACCGCGAAGCCGATGCCGGTCGGGCCGCCCGCGCCGGTGATGAGCGCGAGCCCGGCGGTTGCCGCCGTCACACCTTGCGGGTCCAGCCGTAGCGGTCCGGCGCCTCGCCGTTCTGGATGGCCACCAGCGCCGCGCGCAGGCGCTGCGTCACCGCGCCGACCTCGCCATTGCCGACGCGGTGCTCACGCCCGCCGTGCACCAGCGTGCCGACCCCGGCCAGCACGGCCGCGGTACCGGAGAGTGCCGCTTCGCCCGTCTTCACCCAGTCGAGCATCTCCGGGACGTTGAACACGCGCTCCTCGACCTTTAAGCCCATGTCCCGGGCCATGGTGAGCAGCGAGTCGCGCGTCACGCCGTGGAGGAACGTGGAGTCGAGGCTGCGCGTGAGTATGTGACCCTCGCGGATCAGCAGGAAGTTCGCGGCGCCCGTCTCCTGCACCGAGCCGCCCGGGCAGAACAGCACCTGGTCCACCTTGTACTGGTCGCGCGCGGCGAGCGTCGGGCCCATCGCGGCCGCGTAATTACCGCCGGTCTTCACCATGCCGAGATGATCGGCGGTGCGGTGCTTCTGGTCCTCGACGTAGATACGCAGCGGCTTCACGCCGCCGGCGAAGTAGTCCCACACCGGGCTCGCCAGCACGATCAGCATCGCCTCGTTCGAGGGTGCCGAGGCCGCGCCGATGTTGGGCATGGTGCCGTAGAGCATCGGCCGCATGTACAGCGCGCCCGGCGGCTCCGGCACCTGGTCGCGCACGCGGTCGATCACGGCGAGGACCATCTCCCCGAGCTGCGCCGCATCCGGCTCGGGCAGCACCAGCAGCCGCGCGCTCTGACGCATGCGCTCGATGTGCCGATCCATGCGGAACACGCGCACGCTGCCGTCGGCCCAGCGATAGGCCTTGAAGCCCTCGAAGCAGGTGCTCGCGTAGTGCAGAACGTGCGCGGCGGGATGGATCTCGATGGGCCCGGTGGGCTTCAGTTCGTGCGCGCTCCAGCCGCCGTTGCGGAACGCGGCGACCGCCATGTGGTCGGCCAGCACCGTACCGAAGGCGGGACGTGGTGTGGTCACTGTACTCATTCGTGTGGTCTCCGCGAGCTGGCGGTCGGATTCGAGAGTGTGCATGCGTCTATCCGGGGATGAAGATGGTTGCGGGGTGCTCGAGCATGTCCTTGAGCGCCTGGATCATCGCGGCCGCATCGTAGCCGTCCACGAAGCGGTGATCGAACGACGATGACAGGTTCATGATGCGCCGCACGGCGATCGCTCCCTTCTCGACCACGGGGCGCTCGACCGCCTTGTTCACCCCGATGATCGCCATTTCCGGCGCATTGATGATGGGCGTCGAGACGATGCCGCCGAGCTTGCCCAGGCTGGTCACCGTGATCGTCGAGCCGCTGAGCTCTTCCTTGGTTGCCTTGCCGCTGCGCGCGGCGTCCGAAACGCGCTTGATCTCGTCGGCCAGTTCCCACAGCGATCGCGCCTCCGCGTGGCGTACCACCGGCACCTTGAGGCCGTCCGGCGTCTGCGTGGCGACGCCGGCGTGCAGCGGTCGATGGCGGACCACGACGTTGCGTTCGGCGTCGAACCAGGCGTTGCACTGCGGGAACTGCTCGAGCACCCGTGCGAGCGCGGCGATCAGGAACGGCAGATAGGTCAGCGGTGCCGAGCCGGCCGGCAACTTCGTGTTGAGGTGCTGGCGCAGCGACTCGAGCTCGGTGACGTCCACCTCCTCGACGTAGGCGAAGTGCGGGATGTTGCGCTTGGCATCGCTGAGGCGATTGGCGATCAGGCGCCGCACGCCGATCACCTTGATCTCGTCGAACCCGCTGCGCGCGATGAGACCCGATTGCCGATGCGTGGCCGGCGTTCCGGCTGCGGCGGCAGGCGACGAGCCGGCGAGCGCGGCCTCGAGATCCTGGCGCGTAATGCGGCCGTGCGGGCCGCTGCCGTGCACCTGGGCAAGGTCGAGCCCTGCCTCGCGGGCGCGGCGGCGCGAGGCCGGCGAGGCCATCACGCGACCCGTTCGCGCGGGTGCTTCGCGCGGGGCCGGTACGGCGGCGACGGCAGGAGCAGTTGCCACTGCGGTCGTCGCCGACATCGTTGTTCCCGATGCGACGGGTGAGGCAGCTTTAGCCGGCGCAGCGGAAGCCGCGCCCGCCGGAGCCGCGGCGGCCGGCTCGGCCGGCAGGGGCTCCGCCTCGCCGCCCTCGGTCTCGAACACGATCAGCGCTGCGCCGACGCGCACCATGTCACCGGGCGCCCCGGTAATCGACACCACGCGGCCCGTCACCGGCGCCGGCACCTCGACCGCGGCCTTCTCGGTCATGACTTCCGCCATGACCTGGTCCTCGGTGACCTCATCACCGACCTTCACGTGCCAGGCGACGATCTCCGCCTCGACCGTGCCCTCTCCGAGGTCGGGCATCTTGAACACGTAGCGCGTCATGGCGTCTCCATCACAGCCTGCAGGCCGGCGGCCACGCGCTGCGGGCCCGGGAAATACTCCCACTCGAAGGCGTGCGGGTACGGCGTGTCCCATCCCGCAACCCGGCCAATCGGAGCCTCGAGATCCCAGAAGCACTCCTCCTGGATGGTTGCCGACAGTTCCGCGCCGAACCCCGAGAAACGCGTCGCCTCATGCGCGATCAGGCAGCGACCGGTCTTCTTCACCGACGCGCAGATCGTGTCCACGTCGAGCGGCACCATGGTCCGCACGTCGATGATCTCCGCGTCGAGACCAAGCGCCTTCGCCGCAGCCTCGCAGACGAAGACCATCGTGCCGTAGGTGACGATCGTGATTTGCGCACCCTTGCGAACGATCTCCGCCTTGCCGATCGGCACGGTGTAGTAACCGTCGGGCACCTCGCCCTTCGGGTGAGTGCTCCACGGCACGGCCGGCTTGTTGGGGTCGCCGTCGAACGGGCCGTTATAGAGGCGCTTCGGTTCGAAGAACACCACGGGATCGTCGTCCTCGATCGAGGCGATCAGCAGGCCCTTGGCATCATAGGGGTTCGAGGGCATCACGACCTTGATGCCACAGACGTGCGTGAAGATGCCCTCCGGGCTCTGCGAGTGCGTCTGTCCGCCGCGGATGCCGCCGCCGCAGGGCGTACGGATCGTCACCGGAGCGAAGAATTCGCCGGCGCTGCGATAGCGCAGGCGCGCGAGCTCGCTGAAGATCTGGTCGCAGGCCGGGTAGATGTAGTCGGCGAACTGCACCTCGGTCACGGGCCGCAGACCGTTCACGCCCATGCCAATCGCCGCACCCACGATCGCCCCTTCCGCGATCGGCGTGTCGAGCACGCGGTGCTCGCCGTACTTGCGCTGCAGCCCGTCGGTGACGCGGAACACGCCACCGAAGAAACCCACGTCCTCGCCGAGCACGACCACGTTCGGATCGCGAGCGAGCATGATGTCCATCGCGGAGTTCAGCGCCTGGATCATGTTCATTTGGGGCATGGCTCAGCCTCCCAGCTCGGCGCGCAGGCGGTCGCGCTGCTTCCTGAGGTGCTCAGGCATCTCCTTGAAGACGTCCTCGAACATCAGGTCGCGGTTGAGGCGCGGGCCCTCGTTCAAGGCACCGTACTGCGCGGCCTCCTTCCAGCTCTCGTTGACGTGCTTCTCGAGCTCCGCGACCAGGGCGGCGTGGCGCTGTTCCGACCACTCGCCCGCGGAGATCAGGTGGCCCTTGAGTCGGTTGACCGGATCACCCAGTGGCCAGCGCTCGTAGTCGTCCTTCGGGCGGTAGCGAGAGGGATCGTCGCTGGTGGAATGCGCGGCGCCGCGGTAGGTGACGTGCTCGATCAGCGTGGGGCCCGCGCCCGTGCGCGCACGGTCGGCAGCCCACTGCGTCACGGCGTACACGGCCAGGAAGTCGTTGCCGTCGACACGCACGCCGGCCATGCCGTAGCCCGGCCCGCGCGCGGCAAAGCTGCGCTGCTCGCCTCCCGCGAAGCCCTGGAAAGTGGAGATCGCCCACTGGTTGTTGACGACGTTCAGGATCACGGGCGCCTGGTAGACGGACGCGAACAGCATCGCGTGGTGGAAATCGGCCTCGGCGCTCGATCCCTCGCCGATCCAGCTGACCGCGATGTCGTCTTCGCCCTTGATTGCGGCGGCCATCGCCCAGCCCACCGCCTGGGGGAACTGCGTCGTGAGATTGCCTGAGATGGAGAAGACGCAGCCTTCCTTCCAGTGGTACATCACCGGCAGCTGGCGGCCCTTGCACATGTCGCGCGTGTTCGAGAGCAGCTGGCACATCAGCTCCACCAGCGGCTTGCCGCGCACCATGTAGAGGCCCTGGTTGCGATACGAAGGAAACAGCATGTCCTTCGGTCGCAGCGCCATGCCCATCGCTACCGATACCGCTTCCTCGCCCAGCGACCGCATGTAGAAAGAGATCTTCCCGCCCCGCTGAGCGCGCTGCATGCGCTCGTCGAAGATGCGCGTCAGCACCATGTGGCGCAGCCCGACCTGCAGCTCAGGCGCCTCGAGATGCGGATTCCAGGGCCCGACGGCCTGGTGGTCGTCGTCGAGCACGCGCACGAGCTCGACCGAAAGGTTGCCAATGTCTCGCACCCGTGCGTTGACGTCCGGACGGGCGACCTCGCCAGCGGGCGAGGTCTCGAGATAACTGAAATCCGGCTCCTCGCCGGGTCGCGAATGATGCTGCGGGATATGCAGCCGGGAGCGACGAGGCATGATTTCCTCTCGACAGTGGTACGGCCTGGGGACGGCGAGCTAGATTACCCACACATCGTCAGAATGGCAGGGTTCCTTGCGTTGCGCTGCAACAAGGCGGAACGTATGTTTCGAGGAGGGCCCGATTGTGGAAGAAAAGGCACACCACACGCTCGACCGTGTGGACCGTCGCATCCTCGACCTGCTGCAGCGCGAAGGCGCGCTGCCAGTGGCCGAGGTCGCCTCCCGCACCGGACTGTCGACGACGACCTGCTGGCGTCGCATCCAGCAGCTCGAGCACGAGGGGGTTATTCGGGGTCGCGTCGCGTTGCTCGATCGTTCCGCCCTGGGCCTCGACGTGACGATCTTCGCGCACGTGAAGCTCTCTACGCAGGGACGCGATGCGATCGCCGCCTTCGCCGAGGCGATCCGGGAGCGACCGGAGGTGCTCGACTGCTACACGACCATGGGCGAATGGGATTTCATGCTTCGCATCGTCACCCGCGACATCAAGGCCTACGAGGCCTTCTACCTGGACCACCTCTCGAAGCTGCCCTATGTCCAGTCGATCAACTCATCGGTCACGGTCACCGCGATCAAGGAGACCACCGTGCTGCCGATCGAGTGAGGCACCCACTGTGACCACCCTGCTATCGCTGCTGTGGCTTGCGGTCCCGATCATCGCGGCAGGGCTCGTGCATCTGGCGGTGATGAAGCTCGACCTGCTGCCCGCTCTACGCCGCAGCCCGATCGACTTCGGGCTGACGTTTCGCGGCCGGCGACTGTTCGGCGCCAACAAGACCTGGCGCGGCGCGGTCGTAACCATCGCCACCACCAGTCTTGCCGCGTGGCTCCTCGCGCAGTTCTCGGACTGCTGCTGGCACCTGCCGACGCTGACGCCTTTTGCCAGCACCCATCCGCTCGCCTGGGGGCTGCTGCTCGGCGCAGGCTACATCGCGGGCGAACTGCCGAACAGTTTCGCGAAGCGCCAGATTGGCATTGCACCAGGCGCCTCCGGGCAGGGTCTCGCGGGACGCGCGTTCTGGGTCGTCGACCAGCTCGACAGTCTCGTGGGCATGCTGGTCGCGATCTCGCCCGTGTGGCGGCCATCGCTCGCTCTGCTCGGCATGATCATCGCGATCATGCTGGTTGCGCATCCCGTGAGCGCGTGGATCATGATGCGCTTCGGGCTCAAGGACCGTGTCGGCTGAACGACAAAGGCGGTCCGCGACCAGACGGGAGGAGACACGCATGAGCTTTCATCAGGGGCAGGATCTCAGGGGAGATGGGTTGGAACGGCGCACGGTGCTCAAGCTGCTGGCGGCAACCGCGGCCATGGGCCTGTCGCCGTCCGCGGCAATCGGGTCGGAGTCCCGGCGCTCGGCGTCGACCATGGCTGCGCGTCAACTGCGCCCTTCCGGCGAGAAGATCCCCGTGATCGGCCTCGGGTCCGCCGACACGTTCAACGTGGACACCAGCGCATCCTCGCGTGCGCCGCTGGCCGACGTGCTGCGCGGCCTCGTCGCAGGCGGCGGCTCGGTCGTCGACACCTCGCCCATGTACGGGAACGCCGAGACCGTGATCGGCGACCTGGTCCACGAGCTCGGCCTGCGCGAGAAGCTGTGGCTCGCCACCAAGGTCTGGACGCGCGGTCGCGACGCTGGCCGGGACCAGATCGAGCAGTCGTTCGCGAGGCTGCGCACACAGCACCTCGAGCTGTTGCAGGTCCACAACCTGCTCGACTGGCGCGAGCACCTGCCGACGATCCGCGAATTGCAGGAGGACGGCCGCGTGCGTTACGCGGGCATCACCCATTACCGTGCCGACATGCACGGCGAGCTCGAGCGCGTGCTCGCGGCGGAGCGCTTCGACTGGCTGCAGGTGAATTACTCGCTTGCCGAACCGGAGGCCGACGCGCGTCTCCTGCCCTTCTGCCAGGAGCGCGGCATCGCCGTCATGGTGAACAGACCGTTCGCGGACGGAGCATTGTTCTCACGGGTGAAAGACAGATCGCTGCCCCCGTGGGCCGCGGAGGTCGGCTGCGCCAGCTGGGGACAGTTCTTCCTGCGGTGGATCCTCGCGAACCCGGCCGTGACCTGCGTGATCCCGGCGACCTCGAAACCGAAGCACCTTGCCGACAACAGCGCCGCCGGCCTCGCGCCGCTGCCGGATGCGGCCCAGCGTCGGCGCATGACCGAATACTGGCGCTCGCTCTAGCCAGTTGCGCGCGACGGCCCAACGCGGCGCGACCCGAGCAGGATCGCGAAGTAGACTCCGGCGAACGGCGATCGAGGACCCTGGATGGACGACGTGCGCATCGCCGTGATCGGCGCGGGCCTGGCGGGACTCGCCTGCGCGCGCGAACTCGCCCGCGCCGATGTGTCGGTCACGGTGTTCGAGAAATCCCGCGGCCTTGGCGGGCGGCTCGCCACGCGACGCGAGGGCAACCTGGCGTTCGATCACGGTGCGCAGTTCTTCACGGCGCGCAGCGACTCGTTCCGCCGGTTCGCGGACGTGGGCACGCGCGCTGGCGTGATCGCACGCTGGCAGCCTCGCATTCGCGAGGACCAGCGCGAATGGGATGCACCCATCGACGAGTGGCTCGTCGGCACGCCGGGCATGAGCGCGGTGGTCCGGCCGCTGTCGCGCAGCCTCGACGTGCGCACTGGCGTCGGGATTCACGAGCTTGTCATGTCACAGCGCGGCTGGCAGCTGCTCACCGACGCCGGCACGCCGGCTGCGGTCTTCGATGCGCTCGCGGTCGCCGTGCCGGCACCGCAGGCCCTCGCCCTGCTCGGCCCGCACGGTGGCGGTTTTCAGCGCATGTCCGACGTCCGCATGACGCCTTGCTGGACGGCGATGATGAGCTTCGTCGCGCCGCTCGACGCCCTCCCCGGCGTGCAACGCTGGACCTCGGGCCCGCTTGGCTGGGCCGCCTGCAATACCGGCAAGCCCGGGCGTCCCGAGCATGCGCAGTGCTGGGTCGTGCACGCCTCGCCCGCGTGGTCGCGCGACCACCTCGAAGAGGACGCGCGCGACGTCGCGCAGTGGCTCTGGGAGGAGTTTGCCCGCGCCTGCGGGATTCGAGACACAGCCCCTTCGCACCTGCGCGCGCACCGCTGGCGCCATGCCTTCGCTGAGCAGCCGCTCGGGCAACCCTGTCTCGTGGACGAGGAGACCGCCGCGGGCGCCTGCGGCGACTGGTGCATCGCCCCGCGCGTCGAGGCGGCGTGGGAAAGCGGCCGCGCGCTGGCGCACGCGCTGCTGTCAATCGTCGGACGAGCCACGCCCGCGATGCTGCGCTGAACGATCAGGGCGTTTCCGGGGGCCGGCGATTGCTTCCCGCCCGCAGCAGGCGCACCCGCGCGCCATCGTGTGCGGTCAGCTCGTACGCGCCCCACAGCAGCAGCGCGACCAGCAGCGGGATGACCTCGTAGATCACTCGGTAGAGCAGCACCGCAGCCAGCAGCTCTTCGGGCGGAACGTGCGGGAGCAGCAGGAGCAGCATGGACTCGAGCACGCCGAGGCCGGCCGGCACGTGGCTCATCACGCCGACGACCACGCTTGCGAGGTAGACGGCGATGAACGGCAGGAAGGCGATGCCCGCCGAGTCCGGCAGCAGCAGGTACAGGATCGATGCAATCAGGCAGATGTCGATCAGGCCGACCGCGATCTGCAGCGCAGTCATGCTCAGGGTCGGCAGGTTGACGGCCCAGCCTCCGAGCCGGATGGGCGCCCTGCGTCGCCAGACGAACGTCAGATACGCGGCATCCTTCGCAAGTCCGATGCAGCCCAGCGCGAACAGCCACTGGCTCGGGATGCGAAACAACGGCGCGAGCGACTCTGCCTTGAACAGCAGCGCGAGGTCGAACAACAGTCCGAACGCGAGCACGTACGGCAGGCTGCAAAGCAGCACCGTCGCGCCGACCTCCGTGGCGGTGAATCCTACCGGTGAATACATCCGGTAGCGCAGCGCGCTGCCGCTCAGCAATGTCTGGCCGAGCGCATGCCCCAGCGGGTACGCGACCAATGCGGTGACCACGGGCTTGGCGCGACCGATGCAGTGCTTCACGTAGCGCACCACCGCGACCTCGTAGGCCGCCAGCATCGCGAAGACGCCCGCCGCGCAGGCCGCCGCGAGCAGCAGGCGCTCGTCGGGCACTGCGCGCACTTTGGTGATCACGTCCGCGACACTGATGCGCTGAAAGGTACGGTAGAGGACGTACAGCGCGAGTCCGGCGATTGCCACGCTGGCGACGACGCCGAGGGCGGTCTTCAGTCGATGGCGCCGCGGGTCGGGCATGGCGCGATTCTAGGCGTCGCCTGCGCAGGAGGTCGGTCCGGAGTTTTTGATAATGATTCTCATTAGTTGGTGCGGCCCGGGGACCGCCTTCGCTCTCTGAATCCTATTTGATGGAGGCTGTCGAACCGCACATTGCCAAGTAGAATTGGAAGTTGAAGTCAACCCCGGCACCAGGAGAATTGTCCATGTCCGACAGAAAGATTCCTCGTCGCGATGTCCTCAAGGGCGCACTCATCGGCGTCGCGGCAGTACCGGTGACGGCGCTGCTGGGACGTGCCGAGGCGGCGACAGGCAAGGTCGATCCCACCGAGCCGCAGGCGAAGAGCCTCGGTTACGTGACCAATGCCTCCACGGTGGATGCCAAGGCCAACCCGAACTTCAAGCCGGGCCAGCACTGCGCGAACTGTCTGCAGGTCCCGGCCGGCAAGGAGAAGGGCGCCGAGATTCCCTGCAACATCTTTGCGGGACGTCTCGTCAACGCCCAGGGCTGGTGTAAGGTGTGGGTGAAGCGAGCCTGATCCCAGACCGTTGCCAGCTCTGATGACGGCGCGACGGCTACACCGATCGCGCCGTTTTCGTTTCCGGGCTCCCACAAGCCGACAGAGGCAATCGCCATGTCCCCAGACGCAATACGGGATCCCTCCGGCCAACTGCCACCCGCGATCGCATCGGTGGCGAGACTCGCGTACAACCTGCGCTGGGTTTGGAACCACGCGGCCGACCGCGTCTGGGAGGCGTTGAACGCGGAGGTCTGGCACCGGACCGGAAACCCGATCCTCGTGCTGCAGAACACGCCGCGGAGCCGCCTCGACGAACTTGCGCGCGACGCCGAGTTCATCGAACGTTTGCGCCGCCTCGATCGCGGGGAGGCCGAATACATGTCGCGGTCCGGCTGGTTCCAGGGCGCCTTCGCGCTCGAGACGCCGCCGGTGATCGCGTATCTCAGCATGGAGTACGGCCTCACGGACGCGTTGCCGTTGTACTCCGGCGGTCTCGGCGTGCTCGCTGGCGATCACCTGAAGACCGCAAGCGATCTTGGCATTCCGCTGGTCGCGGTCGGCCTGTTCTACCGCGAAGGCTACTTCCGCCAGATGCTCGACGCTGCGGGCAAGCAGATCGAGATCTACGCCGTGAATTCCCGCGAGTCCCTGCCCGTACGACAGGTGCCCGATGCCGAGGGCATGCCGCTGCGCGTGACCATCGCGCTGCCCGGCCGCGACCTCTACATCCGAATCTGGCAGGTGGACGTCGGTCGCATCCCGCTGTTGCTCCTCGACAGCGACGATCCGTTCAACTCGCCGTTCGACCGCGGCATCACAGCCAAGCTCTATGCGGGCGACGGTGAGGCGCGCCTCATGCAGGAGATCGTGCTGGGTATCGGCGGCTGGCGCGCGCTCGAGGCGCTGGGTCACCCGGTCGAGGTTCTGCACCTGAACGAAGGCCATGCAGCGCTCGCCACGGTCGAGCGCGCACGAAGCTTCGCCCAGGCGAAAGCCTGCGACTTCTTCACGGCACTGTGGGCAACGCGTGGCGGCAACGTGTTCACTACTCACACGCCGATGGCCGCGGCCTTCGACACCTTTCCCCTGGCGCTGGTGCAGAAGTACGGGGCCGGATATGCGCGCATGGCTGGCATCCGGCCTGAGCAGCTGATGGGGCTCGGGCGCGTGAATCCCGACGATCTCGACGAGCCGTTCAACATGGCCTATCTCGCCGCGCGAACCTGCGCGCGCGTGAACGGCGTGAGCGAGCTGCACGGCCGGGTGAGCCGCAGTATCTTCGCGCCGCTGTTCCCTCGCTGGCCGGAGCCCGAGGTGCCCGTCACGCACGTCACGAACGCCGTCCACGTCCCGTCGTGGGACTCACCCTGGGCAGACACGCTCTGGACCGAGGCCTGCGGCAAGGAACGCTGGCTGGGCGCACCCGAGCAGCTGCAGGAAGCGGTCGGTCGCCTCACCGACGCACAGCTGTGGAACTTCCGCGGCATGGAGCGCCGCGACCTGGTCGACTACGCGCGGCGGCGACTCCAGCGGCAGCTCAGCCAGCGCGGTGGACGCGACGAGTCCGCCGCCATCGCACACAGCGCACTGGACCCGAATGTGCTCACGCTCGGCTTCGCGCGGCGCTTCACCGAGTACAAGCGCCCGGCCATGCTGCTGTCGCAACCCGATCGCCTCGCGAGACTGCTGTTGGATCCCGCGAATCCCGTACAGATCATCATCGCGGGCAAGGCGCATCCGCGCGACGAGATCGGCCGCAACTTCGTTCGCCAGTGGGCGGAATTCGTACGTCGGCCCGCGGTGCGCGCGCGCGTTGTGTTCCTCGAGGACTACGACATGGCGCTGGCCGAGCAGCTGGTGCAGGGCGTGGACGTCTGGATCAATACGCCGCGCCGGCCATGGGAAGCGAGCGGCACCAGTGGCATGAAGGTGCTGGTGAACGGCGGCCTCAACCTCTCCGAGCTCGACGGCTGGTGGGCCGAGGCCTACGCGCCCGACGTCGGCTGGGCACTCGGCGACGGACGCGAGCACTCCGAGCCGGGCTGGGACGAATCCGAGACCGAGCAGCTCTACGGAATACTCGAGCGAGAGGTCGTGCCTGCCTTCTACGACCGCGACACCGAAGGCATCCCGCGGGCTTGGGTGGCACGCATTCGCGCAAGCCTGTCGCGCCTGACTCCGCGCTTCAGCAGCAATCGCATGCTCGCGGAGTACCTCGATCGCCTGTACTTGCCTGCGGCCACCGACTGCCGTCGGCGCTCCGCGGACAACCTGCACGTCGCGCGCGAGCTGCGCGCCTGGTTCCGCGAACTGCGCCGACACTGGAGCGCGATCCACTGGGGCAACCTCGACGTCACCACGGAAGGCGGCCACCACGCCTTCCGGGTGCAGGTCTATCTCGGCGAACTGGCCACCGACGCGGTCGCCGTCGAGCTCTACGCCGAACCACGCACCGGTGGCGCGCCGGAGCGGATTGCGATGCGGCGCGATCACCCCCTTGCCGGCGCCTCGGGCGGCTGGCGCTACGTCGCCGAGGCGCCGGCGACCCGGCCTCCGGGCGAGTACACGCCACGGGTAGTGCCGGCACATGCCTTGGCCGTGTTGCCGACCGAGGCCCAGTTCATCCACTGGTACTCGGCCTGAGTTCCGGGCGGCCCACGCTGCCCCCCCCCTTGAAACCCGCCGGGGCGTTCGCATGTAGAGCGACATGAGGGCACCGCTGGGGCGGTCCCGAACCGGAGGTAACAGCAATGCGTGTGATCAAGTGGGAACCGTTCCGCGATGTGGACGACGTCTTCAACCGATTCCTTGCCGAGACGCTGCGCCGCTGGCCGGCGGCGGCCCCGGGTGAGCCGCGTCCGGCGTTCGACTGGGCGCCAGCCGCCGACGTGACCGAGACCGAGGCGGAGTACCTGATCAAGGCCGACCTGCCCGAAGTCCGCAAGGAGGACGTCAGCATCACCGTGCAGGACGGGGTGCTTACGCTGTCCGGCGAGCGCAAGCAGGAGAAGCGCGAGGAGACCGAGAAGCTGCACCGGGTCGAGCGCAGCTACGGCAGCTTCATGCGGCGATTCTCGCTGCCCGAGAACGCCGACGAGCAGTCCATCCGCGCCGAGAGCAGGGACGGCGTGATCCTGATCCACGTCCCGAAGCACAAGGTCGTCGAGCCGCAGCCGCGGCAGATCGAGATCCACTGACCTTGATGCCCGACGAACGGCGGCACGCCCCGTGCCGCCGTTCGTCGGGGCGCAGTCTCGCAATCGCCTTGATGCGTGACGCTACTGACGGCTCGCGCGTCTCGGCCATCTATAATCGCCCGGTCACTCCGCCGGGGATCATGTCATGACGACCAAGGCCACTGCCGACCTCTGCGACGCGCACGGCGACGCGGTACAAGTCTGCGAACCCGTGTTCCATTCCTACGGCGGGCGCATCGCGTTTGCGGGTCCGGTGAGCACGGTACGCTGCTTCGAGGACAACTCGCGGGTCAAGGAAGCGGTCGAAGCCTCCGGCGAGGGACGCGTGCTGGTGGTGGACGGCGGCGGTTCACGTCGGCACGCGCTGCTCGGCGGCAACCTCGGCATCGCCGCAGTGAAGAACGGCTGGGCGGGCATCGTCATCCACGGCTGCATACGTGACTCGGCCGAGCTCGCTGCGCTGCCGCTCGGCATCCGTGCGCTCGGCACCATGCCCTTGCGCAGCGAGAAGCGCGGCGAGGGCGAGCGGGACGTGCCAGTGCGCTTCGCCGGCGTGACTTTCCGCCCGGGCGACTGGGTCTACGCGGACGAGGATGGAGTCGTGGTGTCCCACGGCCGGCTGGCCTGAGGGACCCCCGCCGTGCCGCGAACGGTCCATTGCAGCTACCTGCAGCGCGAGGCCGAGGGCCTCGATCGTCCGCCCTACCCGGGCGAACTCGGTCAACGCATCTTCGCGAACATCTCGAAGGAAGCCTGGGCTGCGTGGGTACGCCACCAGACCATGCTCATGAACGAGTACCGCCTCTCGCCGATCGATCCGAAGGCGCGCAAGTTCCTCGTCGAGGAGATGGAGAAGTTCCTGTTCGGCAGTGGTTCGCAGGCACCCGAGGGCTACGTCGCGCCCGACGGTTGAAGATACGGAACGAATTCCGTCGGGCGCCGCGGGCGAGATCGAAGTCGATGATTTCGGCCCTCGGGTGCGGACGGAGGACTTCGAATCCCTCGCCGCCAATGCGGAGCGCCTCGCCGGTGAGCTGGCCCTGCACGGCAATACCTTCAGGTCGAACTACCACCAGCTGCGCGTGTATCGACCCTCTTCGCATCCTGTCGACCAGGTCTGCCTCGGCGATCCACCGGAGGGTTATGCGCCTAGAACCGGGACGTGCATCGGGACCGGACTCGTCGACCTGGAAACCCTCGAGATCATTGTCGGCACTCCCGCAATCCGGGCCGGCCGGCAAAGCGCATCGCGAAGATCTGGGCTCAGGACATCGCCGACAACGGCCGCGTCCTCCCCATCGACAATCTGATGTGGGAACCGCCTCCCGAACCATGACCGGGGAGGCCGAGTCGGAACAGTTGGCCCTCAGTGCTTCGCGATCTCGCCGGATCGCGCGTGCCAGGCGAGCAGTGCCCAGGCCGCCATGAACGACAGCCCGCCGAGCGGCGCCACCATGCCGAGCCAGCGCGGCGCGCCCACGGTCATCAGGTAGATCGAGCCGCTGAAGAACGCGATGCCCGCGAGCATCAAGCGCGACGACCAGCGCAGGCGCGCGCTCTCGCCGGTCGCACGCGCGACGAGCCCTACGACGAGCAGGCCGAGAGCGTGCATGACGTGGTACTGCACGCCGGTCTGGAAACTCGCGAAGCGCCGCGGCTCGAGCTGCGACTGCAGCACGTGCGCACCGAAGGCGCCGAGCAGCACGCCGAGCGCCATCAGCAGCGCGCCGGCGAAGAGGCAGCGGCGCCACAGTGGTCGCGTATCCGCGGGAGCGTCGATCATCGAGTCGCCTCCGATTCCGCCGTAACCCGCGCAACCAGCGTCGCGATCGGCTTCGGCAAGCCTACGCGTGCCGGCTGGCGCGCGTCGTACCAGCGGTAGCGATCGTCGTCGCGCAGCGGCTCGGCCTTGCCGAGACAATGCACGACCAGCGGACGCATCCGATAGTCGAAGTGGCTGAAGGCGTGCTCGATCGGGTCGGCACGCTTCGGTACAGCGCCCCCCGCGAGGTGCTCGCGGCACCACTGCTCCGCATGCGCACGCGTCGGGAACTCGGGCAGACCCCACAGGCCGCCCCAGATTCCTGCCGGCGGCCGGCGCTCGAGCAGCACCTTGTGACCGCCACGCATCGCGACGATCAGCCAGGCCTCGCGCCTCGGTCGTGCGGCCCGAGGCTTTGGCGCCGGCAGCCGATCCTGCAGGTTGCGCGCCCGTGCGACGCAGTCCGCGTTCACCGGGCACAGCAGACACGCCGGCCGCGTGCGCGTGCACATGGTGGCGCCGAGATCCATCACGGCCTGCGTGTACTCCGCGACGCGCGCCGTCGGCGTGCAGGCCTCCGACAGGTCCCAGAGTCGGCGCTCCACCGCTGGCTCCCCCGGATAGCCCTCGATGCCGAAGTGGCGTGCCAGCACGCGCCTCACGTTGCCGTCGAGGATCGCGTGCCGTTCGCCACGAGACAGCGCGAGTATCGCACCGGCGGTCGAGCGACCGATGCCGGGCAGCGCGAGCACCTCGTCGAAGTGGCACGGGAACTCACCGTCGAACTTCTCGACGATCACGCTTGCGGCGCGCCGCAGGTTGCGCGCCCGCGCGTAGTAGCCGAGACCCGACCAGAGGTGCATCACCTCGTCGAGCCGCGCCGCGGCGAGCGCACCCACGTCCGGGAAGCGCTGCAGGAAAGCCTCGTAATACGGGATCACCGTGCCGACCTGCGTCTGCTGCAGCATGATCTCCGACACCCAGACGCGGTAGGGCGTCGCGTCTCGCTGCCAGGGCAGGTCCTTGCGGCCCGATGCAGCGAACCACTCGAGCAGCGCTGGCGCGAAGCGTGCCTGCGGCGATGACTCCCCGCTCACCGCGCTCAGGAGCAGACCAGCGGCGAGTCGGTGCCGGCCCGACAGCCGTCCGGGTAACCGTACTGCTTCCAGTAGTCCGTGATGCCCATGCGCGAGGCGAGTTCGCCGAAGCGGCGGTCCTTGCGGAACGCCTCGCCTTCGGGGCTCCACGCCATCGTCAGGTCCCAGCTCTTCTTCCACGAACCCGGGTCACGATCCAGCTCGGCGAACAGGATCTGGTAGACGAGGTCCAGCTGGCCGAGCTGGATATAGGGGTGCACGAGTTTCAGCTGCGGGACCACCTTCGGGTCCATCGAGCGCATCTCGGCGACGACCTTCGGACGGATGGACGGGTCGACCAGCGCATCCACGAACCGCGCGGCCTGCGGCCTTATCTGGGGCGGGAGATCCTCCTGCTGGACGATCAGGCGCCGCGCTTCGTCCCATTGGCCGCGCCGCATCGCGACCTCGACTTCGACGCCGTACATGAGCTTGCCCAGCCCGAGCTCGCGCGCCAGCTTCGAATAGCGCAGCGCCGCATCGTCGTTGCCCTTCATCACGTGCATGTTGGCGAGGTTGAGCGCGATCACCGCCGAGGTCGGGTCCAGTTCGTGCGCGCGCTGCGCCTGCTCGAGTGCCAGATCGAGCCGCCCGACCTCGCTCAGCAGCAGCGAGTACCAGTGGTGCGGCGTGGGCTCGTTGGGCTCCAGCGAAATCGCGAAGAAGAACCCGGACTCCGCGTCGAGCAGGTCGCCGCGCTGCGAATTCATCTGCGCGAGCACGGCGTGCGCCTCGCCGATCTTGGGGTCGATCGATAGCGCCTGACGTGCGGCGGCTTCGGCCATCGGCATCAGGCGCTCCTCGTCGGCCTCCTCCTTCGTGTAGCCCGGCAGCACCACGTAGGCCGAGGCGAGCGCCGCATGCGCGCGCGCAAAGCCCGGGTCGAGCGCGACCGCGCGCTGGTAGAGATCGATCGCCCGCTTCAGATTGTCCTCGCCACGGCGCTTCCAGGCCTGGCGACCCTGCAGGTAGTACTCATACGCCTGCACGTTCTGCGTCGGCGCCTTGTCGCGCACGGCGAGTGCCTGCTCCTGCGGCGCCAGCTCGATGCGCAGCTTGGTCACGATCGCCGCGGCGATCTCGTCCTGCACGAGAAAGATGTCCTCGAGCCGGCGCTCGTAGGTCTCCGACCACAGATGGAAGCCGGTCTCGGCGTCGATGAGCTGGGCAGTGATGCGGACATTCGTGCCGGCCTGCCGCACGCTGCCCTCGAGCACCGTCTCGACGCCCAGCTCGCGGCCGACGTCGCGGATGTCCACGTTGCGGCCCTTGTAGGCGAACGACGAGGTGCGCGAAGCCACTTGCAGGCCCGGCACGCGCGCCAGCAGGTTCAGCAATTCCTCGGACATGCCATCGCTGAAGTACTCGCGCGCCGGATCACCGCTCAGGTTGGTGAAGGGCAGCACGGCGATCGAACTGTGCGGCTGACTGGCCTGGGCGCGACCGAAGCCGCGCTCGTAGAGCAGGTAGCCGAGCCCCGCCATCAGCAGCAGCACCACCGCGCCGTAGGCGAAGCGCAACTTCATTCGCGTGGAGACCGGCTCGTTGGCGAGCGGCTCGGTGCGCTCGATGCCCTGCGGGCCCACGTCGAAGATCCAGGCGAGGATCATCGCCACGGGGAAACCGACCAGCAGGAAGACGACCACGAAGGTCACCGTCCACTCCGGCAGGCGCAACGCCGGCAGCACGACGGAGGAGGCCTCGGTCACCAGCCAGGCGATGGTGCCGTAGGCAATTGCGACCTTGCCGACGCGACGTCGCTTCAGTTCAGCGAAGAAAGCCATCGGATTCCCGCTCTGCCCGGAGGTCTATTCTCCACGAATCCCCTCCGTTGGACAGCGCGGCCGGGTCATTTGTTGCAGAGGGCGATGTCTCCGTTGAACGTCTTGATGCGCACCCGCGCGCCGCCCGCGCCCTGCCGGAACCGCAGCTCGGTGCCCGGCGCGTACTCATCCGTGCGCGCCGCCTTCGGGCCGAAGCAGTTGTTGATGTCGCCATTGAAGCTCGACAGGTCGAACTCGGCGCCCACGGGACCCTCGAGATCGAGGCGCACGTTGCCGCTCATGCTCTCGAAATCCAGCCTGGCATCGCCCGCGAGCCGCCCGGTGACGCCGAGGTCACCGCTGGTGGAGCGCAGCCGCGAGCGACTCGCCTCGCCCATCGACACAGTGATGTTGCCGCTAACGGTGTTGCCGTTCACCTCCCCTGCCAGGCGCTCGAGCCTGGCGTCGCCGCTTACGGTCATCACGGTGGTCAGGCTGCGCTGGCTGCTGCCGGTGACACGGACGTCGCCGCTGACGGTCTTGCACTCCAGGTCCTCGCTCACGACGGTGGTCTGGATATCTCCGCTCACCGACTGCAGCCGCTGCGATCCGCGCACGCCCTGCACACCCAGGTCGGCACTGACGGTGTTCACGGCGATGCTGCTGCCGGCGGGCACCCTCACGATCAGGTCCGTGCTCTCCACGTTCGAGGAGCGCTTCGGCAGGATCACCTTGACTCGCGTGAGCTGATCTGCGCGCGAGAACTCGAGCCGTTCGCTGCCCTCGCCGAGCTCGCCCGTCACCTCTATCTCGCTGCGGTCCCAGCCGGTCACGACCACGGAGCCGGAGATGTTCGAGATCTCGACCTGGCCGGCCGGATCGGCGGCGGCACGCTGGTTGATGGACGTGCCCGCGAGCGTGGCCGGCGCCATGGCGGCAAGTGCCAGCGCCACCAGGCGGCGGGCGCTGGGTGTGTCGAGGTCGATCAGGAGTCGGGGCTTCATAGGGGGATCCTCGTCGTGTCGGCGGCGATCAGTCGGTCCACGTTCGTGAGGACCAAAATCTCGTCCTGGTAGATGTTGAAGAGCAGTTCCTCGAGCAGCGGGTCGCCGGGGTGCAGCTCGAGCGCGGCGTTGATCTCGGCGCTCGCGCGGCGCAGCTCCGCGATGTTCTTCGCCAGCTGCTCGCGTCCCTCGGGCGGCAGGCGCGCGAGGCGCCCCTCCAGCTCGCGCGCGAGCACGCGGCGATTGGCGAGGTAGGCGGGTCCCACGCGATGACCGGGACCGAACGCCGCAGTGGCGGCACTGGCGGCGGCCGGCACGACCGCGGGCGCAGTTGATGGCACGGCCACCTGCGCCGGCACCGTCTGCACGGTCGTCGCGGTCCCTCTTCGCAGCAGCGTGGCGGTCATGAGCGAGGACGCGACGACGAGCACGACCGCCGCCGCCGCCGCCCACGCCCATCGAGGTACCGCGCGTACCCGCGCCGGATCGCTGCGCGGCTCGAGGCGCGCCGCGATGCCAGCCCACAGGTCACGCCCGGGCTCGATCCCGCGCGGCAACTGCGACAATGCCTCCTCGAGGCGGTCCGGGCGACCCGAAGGACCCTGGTTCATGGAAATCCCTCAGGCAGCGCCAGTCGCTCAGCGAGCATCTGGCGCGCGCGATGAAGTTGTGACTTGCAGGTGCCGACCGCGACGCCGAGCATCTCGGCGGCCTCCTCGTGCGTGTGGCCGTACAGACCGACCAGTACCAGCACCTGGCGAGCCCCGGCGGGCAGCATCCCGATCGCCTGCTCCAGGTCCAGTACACCACCGTCGTCACCCGAGTCCGGGTGCGGCAGGCGCTCCGCGTCTTCGTCCACAGAGGCGTCGGCTCCAAGCAGTTCGCGACGCTTGCGGCCCAGTGCCAGCACAGCGTTCACGGCGATGCGATGCAGCCATGTACCGAATGCACTTCGGTTCTGGAAGGACGGCAGGCTGCGCCAGGCCTGTATGAAGGCCTCCTGGGTGCAGTCCTCGGCAGTGGCTCGATTCGCGGTCATGCGAAGACAGAGTCCGTACACCTTGCCGACGTGGTCGCGGTACAGGGCCTCGAATGCGGCGGTCGAACCGCGCTTCGCCGAGTCGACCAGTGCGCGCTCGTCGGCTGCGCGCCGTGCCCGCTCGAACTCCGACTGGGTTCCGTGCTCGTTCAACCCCCTACCTCGGCGCTGCTCCGACCCACGCGGGTCATCCTACACAGCCCCGGGCATTCGGGTCCCGAGCGCCGGCCTCTCCGGGGCTAAGATGCGCGAGATTGCCAGCCGGTTCGAATGGAGGGGACGACATGAGGGATTCGGTGCATATCGAGCGATCCGGGGCGGTCGCAACGGTGATCCTCGACCGACCGGAAGCACGCAATGCCGTGGATGCGGCGACGGCCTCGCGGCTGGTGGCGGCCTTCCTCGAGATCGAGCGCGACCCGGCATTGCGCGCCTCGGTGCTGTGGGGCGCCGACGGCACGTTCTGCGCCGGCGCCGACCTCAAGTCCGTGGCGGCAGGCTGGGACGAGTCCCGAATTCGCGAACCCAGCGGCGACGCGCATGACATCTTCGGACCGATGGGACCGACGCGGCTCCGGCTCGAGAAGCCCGTGATCGCCGCGATTTCCGGACACGCAGTGGCCGGCGGGCTAGAGCTCGCACTGTGGTGCGACCTGCGCGTCATGGAGGACGACGCGGTGCTGGGCGTGTTCTGCCGCCGCTGGGGCGTGCCGCTGATCGACGGCGGCACGTGGCGACTGCCGCGTATCGTGGGGCACGGCCGAGCGATGGACATGATTCTCACCGGCCGGCCGGTCGGCGCGGCCGAGGCGCTCTCGATCGGGCTCGTGAACCGAGTCGTGCCCAAGGGCGCGGCGCGAGTGGTCGCCGAGGCGCTCGCCGAGGAGATCGCGGCCTTTCCGCAGGGCTGCCTGCGCGCCGATCGGCGCTCGGCATGCGAGCAGTGGAGCCTCACCGAGACCGAATCGTTTCGCGGCGAGTTCGCACGCGGCCGGACCGTGCTCGAGAGCGGTGAGTCGGCCGCGGGCGCGGCGCGCTTCGTGGGTGGCGCGGGCCGCGGCGGGCGGCCTGCCTGAGCAGTCCCTGACCCTTGGCGGCCCCGCTGCATTCGCCCGCGGGCCTCGTGTAGGCTGCCGCGGGTCGCCTCCCCCGGAATACCCATGACGAACCCTGGCCGCACGGTCCTTGCCGCCTGCACGCTTGCAACGACAATCCTCATGACCCAGCCCGACACCGCTTTCGGCCAGACTCCGGGCCAGGCTTCCGGCCAGACAACCGAGAACCCCGCCGTCGCCCGCACCTTCGCAAGGACGCAGAAACCTCCACTGCACGGCCAGCACTGGATGGCCATCACCGGCAAGCCGCTCGGCGCCACCGCGGGCGCGATGATGTTCCAGCGCGGCGGCAACGCCGTGGACGCGGCCTGCGCGATGATTGCGGCGACCTCGACGATGTGGGACGTGCTGCACTGGGGCGGCGAGACGCAGGCACTGATCTACGATCCGCGCACAAAAAGGGTCGTGGCGATCAACGGGCTCGGCGTCGCGCCCACCGGCGCGACGCCCGAGTTCTACCGGAAGAAGGGCCATGAGTTCCCGCCGGCCTACGGGCCGCTGTCGGCGGTCACGCCCGGCACGCCGGGCGCGATCCTGCTGATGCTTGCCGAGTTCGGCACCCTGTCGCTCGGCGAGGTACTCGCGCCCTCGATCGAGCTGGCGGACGGTTACCCGATCGAGGCGGAGGTCGCCGACCGCATCGAGACTTGGCGCGACAAGCTCAAGGAGTGGCCTTACTCCAAGCAGGTGATGCTGCCGCACCTAGGCGAGGCCCGCGAGGCGCCGCACCCGGGCGAGATCTTCCGCCAGCCCGACCTCGCCGCCACGCTGCGCAAGCTGGTCGAAGCCGAGGCCACGGCGCTCAAGGCGGGCAAGTCGCGCAAGGAAGCCATCCAGGCCGCCTACGACCGCTTCTACCGCGGCGACATCGCCCAGGAGTTCGTGCGCAGCGTCAAGGAACAAGGTGGGCTTATCACGCTCGCCGACCTCGACCAGTGGCGCCCGCTCATCGAGGAGCCGCTCACGACGAACTACCGCGGCGTCGACGTGTACAAGCTCGACACCTGGACGCAGGGGCCGGCGCTGCTGCAGTCACTGAACCTGCTCGAGAACTTCGACCTCAGGTCGATGGGCTACAACAGCGCCAACTACGTCCATACGGTCTACCAGGCGATGAACCTCGCCTTTGCCGACCGCGACTTCTACTACGGCGACCCGTACTTCCCGCCAGCCGAGCCGCGCGCGGGCCTGCTGTCGAAGCAGTACGCCAAGGCGCGCGCGGCCACGATCCGCATGGATCGCAACGACGCGACGGCGGGCCCGGGCGATCCATACCCATTTCAGGGCGGGACAAACCCGTTCGCCGACCTGCTCGCGGCGCAGCGGCGCGCGGCGCGCGGGTCGGCGCCCGTGGAGCTGTCGGCGCAGGCGCTCGAGCAGTTCCGCGAGGGCTTCCACAGCGGCACGACGTCAGTGGTATCGGCCGACGCCGAGGGCTGGCTGGTGGCGGTCACGCCGAGCGGCGGCTGGGTGCCGGCCACGATCGCCGGACGCACCGGCATCGGCTTGAGCCAGCGTCTGCAGTCCTTCGTGCTCGACCCGGCGCTGAACCCGTACAACGTGCTCGAGCCCGGCAAGCGGCCGCGCGTCACGCTCACGCCGAGCCTCGCGTTCAAGGACGGCAAGCCCTGGCTCGCGTTCGCCGTGCAGGGCGGCGACTCTCAGGACCAGAACCTGCTGCAGTTCCTGCTCAACGTCGTCGAGTTCGGCATGACGCCGCAGGAGGCCGCCGAGGCCGCCAACTTCGAGAGCTTCCAGATGCGCAGCTCGTTCGACAAGCACGAGTCGCAGCCCGGCAGGCTGGTGCTCAACGAGTCCATGCCGCAGTGGGTGCGCCGCGAGCTCGCGCTGCGCGGCTACAAGCTCGAGTTCAAGGCGCGGACCTCGGGCCCGATCAACGCCATCCTGCTCGACCACGCGCACGGCACGGTGTGGGGCGGCTCGAGCAACCACGGCGAGGACTACGGCATCGCGTGGTGAGCGGCGCGGGCGCCTCAGCCGGAGTTCTGCGACTGCTCGCGCACGACCATTGCCACCAGCGTCACGACGGTGATGGGCAGCACGAAGCTCAGCATCACGGCCGAGAACTCGTCGAGCGCGTCGTGCTGCTGGGCGCCCAGGATCAGGTAGACGACGTAGGCAGCGTAGTAGGCAAGGAACAGCACGCCGCGCTTGCGGCCGATCTGCCGACGCAGCAGCAGCACCGGCAGGCAGGCGACCGCCACCGCGATCATCACCCAGACGTCGAAGTTGAGCACCGACGGTGCGATGGTGAGGCCGTTCGCGCTCATCACGCCCGACAGGCCGAGGCAGCCGAGGATGTTGAAGGTGTTGCTGCCGATCACGTTGCCGACCGCGATGTCGCGCTCGCCGCGGATCGCCGCCATGATAGAGGTGGCCACTTCGGGCATGGACGTGCCGGCGGCGATGATGGTGAGGCCGATCACGAGATCGCTGACTCCGAGGGCGCGCGCAAAGGCCACCGCCGAATCGACCAGCCACCCGGATCCCAGCACCAGCAGGCCGAGGCCGACCGCGATCAGCAGCACCTGAACGGCCCAGTGGCTGTCCCAGCGGGCGTCGCGTCGCGGCGCGGCGCCTTCGAACTCGTCGCGGATCTCGGCGGTCTCCGCGCGCGACTGGCGCACCAGGAACACGACATACGCAACCAGCAACAGCAGCAGCAGTGCCGACTCCCAGCGTGCGAGCGACCCGTCGAGGATCATGATCCCGAGCACGACCGAGGCGCCGATCATGATCGGCACCTCCTGGCGGATGATCTGCGAGTGCACGACCAGTGGCGTGATCACGGCGCTGATGCCGAGGGTGAACAGCACGTTGAAGATATTGCTGCCGACCACGTTGCCGACCGCGATGTCGGTGCTGCCGCTCAGGACGGCGCCGACCGACACCGCGACCTCGGGCGAGCTGGTACCCATCGCTACGATGGTCAGACCCACGACCAGCGGCGAGATGCCCAGCGACAGGGCGATCCTGGACGCACCGCGTACGAGCGCCTCGGCGCCGCCGACGAGGGCCGCGAGGCCAAGGAGGAAGAACACGACGTGGGTCAACATGATGGCGGTCGCGGCGCTGGTGTCGGATGACCTGATCAGGAGTCTACCGCACCGGTGCAGGACGAGGGCTCAAGCCGTCCCCGGCCGGCCGGCGCCGCGCCACCTCTCCGGCTCAGCCGCTCGCCGCCAGCCGCTCGCGGTGGTAGAGGCGCGCCGCGAGCCACCACGCGAGTGCCACGAGTGCGAGCCCGCTGCCGAGGCTGAGCGCCCACTCCTGGGACGCGACCGGCTCGCTGCGCAGGACTCTCAGGATCAGCTGGTTCTGCCCGAGGAAGGGCACGGCCAGCATCCACGCCTGGGTCTTCACCGGCGCGACCATCAGATACAGGGTCGGCAGCATTGGCACGAAGATCAGCAGCGGCAGGTAACTCTGTGCCTCGCGGTGGCTGCGCGCGAACGCCGCGAGCGCCGTGAGCACCGAGGCCCCGAGCAGCACGATGGGCAGCACCACGAGCAGCAGCCTGGCGAGCGCGTCCGGCGCTACCGAGAGCGACGCGTCCAGGTGCTTCGCGGGCATGAGCATGAAGGCCACGCGGTACATCACCAGCGTCACCAGCAGCGAAAGCAGAGTGAAGGCGGCGGTAGCAAGGATCTTGCCGCTGATGATCGCCTCGCGCGAGGCGGGCGTTGCCAGCAGCGGCTCGAGCGACTGGCGCTCCCGCTCCCCCGCGGTGGCGTCCACCGCGAGCTGCATGCCGCCGATGAACGCGAGCAGCAGGAGCAGGTAGGGCAGCATCTGCTGTGCAAGGTCGAATCCCGACTCGGGCGTGGCGACGTCGCGCTCGCCCACCCGCAGCGGCTGCGCCACGGTCGGCGACACGCCGCGGGCGATCAGCCGCAGCGTACCCACCTGCTGGTCGTAGCCGCCGAGAAGCGCGCGCAGCCGCGCCACGGTGGTGCCGGACTGCAGCGGCCGCGAGCTGTCGAAGATGATCTCGAGTCCCGCGGGCCGCCCGGCCTGCCAGTCCTCGGCGAAGTCGGGCGCGATGCGCAGGATCACATCGTGCTCCTGCCGGCGAACGGCAGCGGCCGGATCGGTGGGCGCCGGCAGGACCTTCACATCCTGCGTAACGAGCCAGGCGATGAGATTGGGCGCGTGCCCGGCCCCGATCACGGGCAGCTCCAGCGTGCCTTCGAGCTGTTCGACCTGGCGCTTCATGCCAAGGGAGCTCATGGCGGCGAGGATCAGCGGCACGGCGAGCGGCATCACCACAAGTGCCACGAATACCATTCGCCGGTCTCGGAACGCGTCCGTGAGCTCCTTGCGCAGCACCACCCACCATGCGCTCACAGGAAGAGCCCCTCCTCCGAACCGATCACCTGCACGAATGCGTCCTCGAGGGAGGCCCGTCCGGTCTGTGCACGCAACTCCTCGGGAGCACCCTGCGCCACGACCCGCCCGTGCGCGATCACCACCACGCGGTCGCAGAGCGCTGCCACCTCCTGCATGACGTGACTCGAGAACAGCACGCAGCGACCCTCGGCCCTGAGCTCGCGCAGGAAGCTGCGCATCGCGCGCGTGGTCATCACGTCGAGGCCGTTGGTCGGCTCGTCGAGCAGGACGTTGCGCGGGTCGTGGACCAGCGCGCGCGCAATCGCGGTCTTGGTGCGCTGCCCCTGCGAGAAACCCTCGGTCCGGCGATCGATGAACTCCTCCATGCCGAGCGCAGCCACTAGCGCGGCCGTGCGGGTGGAGATGGTCGATTCATCGAGGCCCTGCAGTCGCCCGAAGTAGGCGACGTTCTCGCGCGCGGTGAGCCGCTTGTAGAGCCCGCGCGCGTCGGGCAGGACTCCCAGCCGGCGACGCACGTCGTCGGGCCGCGCGGCGGCGTCGATGCCGTCGACCAGCACGCGGCCCGAGTCGGGCTGCATGAGCGTGTAGAGCATCCGCAGCGTCGTGGTCTTGCCTGCGCCGTTTGGCCCGAGCAACCCGGTGATCTCGCCGTCGCGCGCCACGAAGCTCACTCCGTCCACAGCGCGTACCAGCGCGCCGCGGGCGGAGAAGTGCTTCTGGACGGACTGCACCTCGATCATGGGCTCGACACTCAGGGGCCCCAGCCATAGGCGCCGAGGAACGGCGGCGGCGCGGCGAGACGATCGAGGCAGGTGGCGTCGAGCGCGCGAGCCGAGCCGTCGCCGATGAAGCGCGCCATGAGTCGCGGCGCGCAGCCGAACGCCATCGCGTTGTGGCCCTGGCCGCGGGCGACGAGGTGACGGCCGTTTGCCAGATGCCTCACCACGGCCTCGCCGTAACGGGGCGGCGTCACCGGATCGAGCTCCCCTGACAGCAGCAGCACCGGTCGGTCACTGGTTACCGCTTCGTTGAAATCCGCAGGCCGCCGACCGCGCGGCCAGACCTCGCACTGCGCGAGCAGCACCTCGACGAACCCGGTGCCGAGCAGGGTTCCTTCGTCGGCGGGATTCACTCGCAGGCGGTGCGCGTCCTCGGCGCAAGTCACCGACAGCTGCGGGCCGAGCGAGATCTGCTCGCCGATCAGCAGCTCGATCATGCGCGCCTGCGCCATCAGCACTTCGGGCCGCCCGTCATTCGCCTCGGCGAGCGTGCGCGGGAGCATCGCCGCGAGCTGGGGCGTGTACGCATAGAGGCGCACCACGCCTGCGACGGCTGCAACCGTCAGTTCCTCTTCCCGAACGGCGTCGGTGACCGGATCGCGGTATGACACGCGGCGCGGCTCGGTCTCGAGCGACTGGAGCAACCGCTCGAGCTGCGCACGTGGCGAGCCGAACCGGGCAACGCACTGAGTGTCGGCCTCGCAGGCTGCAAAGTGCCGGTCGAGCGCAGCATCGAGATTTCGCGCGTGCTCGGAGCCCAGTGCGAGCTCCGGCGGCACCACGCCGTCGAGCACCACGCTGCGTGTGCGCTGCGGATAACGGCGCAGGTACTCGAGCGCGACACGCGTGCCGTAGGAGATGCCCACGAGATTGAGTTCCGCGGCGCCGATCGCCTCGCGCACCGCCTCGAGATCGAGCACGGCGTCGCTGGTCGTGTAGAAACGCGGATCCGCAGCGAGGCCCGCGAGGCATCGTTGGGCAAGCTGGCGTGCCGCCGCGGGGTCGGTGACCTCGGCGAGGCTGCCACCTTCGCTCTCGTCCGGGGCAGGACACTCGAGCGGATGCGACCCGCCGGTCCCGCGCTGATCCACCAGCACGACGTGTCGCTCGCGCAGGATGTCGCGGAAGGCGCCCGCGGCCGAGGGAAATGCCTCGCGCGCCGCCTGCCCCGGTCCGCCGGCCAGCATGAACACCGGGTCGGGTCTTGGCTGCCTGGAGCGGCTGGGCACCAGGGCGATGGCAAGCTCGATGCGCCGGCCATCGACGCGGGCGCGGTCCTCGGGGACGATGAGCCGACCGCAGTGCGCCGCGACCGTGACCGGCGACCCCTGGGCCGTGAGCGTGCAGGAATCGAAGCTCACGGTTCCGAGGCGGCGGGTCGCGGGACCCGGGTCGGCCGCGAGCGCGGGGACGGTCAACAGCAGGAGCAGCGTCGGTGTCGGGAGGTTCAGATGCATCGAGTCTCGTGTCCGGTGGATCGTGCATTCCCTGACCGGATCGGCGCAACCCTACCATGGCCTCGACGCGAATCTGCGGGGCGTTTGAAGTAGGATGCCGCGGCCATGAATCGCCTTCCCCCCGTCACTCGCACCCTGCTGCTTATCAACGTCGGCGTGTTCATCCTGCAACTGGCGACGGGCAATGCGCTCGTGGGCCCGTTCGCCCTGTGGCCCACCGGCTCTGCCCAGTTCAAGGGCGCCCCCGAGTTCGAGATCTGGCAGCTCCTCACCTACGGCTTCCTGCACGGCAGTCTCACGCACCTGCTGTTCAACATGCTCGCGCTGTACATGTTCGGTGGCGACATCGAGCGCCTGCTCGGCGCGCGGCACTTCCTCATCTACTACCTGGTGTGCGTGGTCGGTGCGGCGGTGGCGCAGCTCGCGGTCACCAGCGGCTCCGACATGCCGCCCGTGCCGACGGTGGGTGCCTCCGGTGGCGTGTTCGGACTGCTGCTCGCCTTCGGCATGGCCTTCCCGCATCGAAAACTCATGCTGCTGTTTCCGCCGATTCCGATGCCGGCGTGGCTGTTCGTCACGCTCTACGGCCTGCTCGAGCTCTACCTCGGCGTGACGGGCTCAGGCGCGGGCGTTGCGCACTTCGCGCACCTCGGCGGCATGGCCGCAGGATACGTGCTGCTCCATTTGTGGACGCGCGGCCGCCGGGCCTGAGGCGGCGTGCGCCCGGGATCACTGCCGGAGGTTGCATGGCAAAGAGACCCAAGTCGCTTCCACCCGTGAGCCAGGCAGAGGCCGAGGCCGCCGTCCGCACGCTGCTGCGCTGGACGGGTGACGACCCGCGTCGCGAAGGCCTCGCGAATACTCCCAGGCGCGTGCTGGAATCGTACCGGGACTGGTTCGCGGGCTACGGCGAGGACCCGCGCGAGTACCTCGCGCGCAGCTTCGCAAAGCTGACCGACTGCGATGACATGGTGGTGCTCCGCGACATCGAGTTCGAGTCGCACTGCGAGCACCACATGGCGCCGATAGTGGGCAGGGCGCACCTCGGGTACCTGCCGCGCGGCAAGGTTGCCGGCATCAGCAAGCTCGCGCGCGTGGTGGAGATGTATGCGCGGCGCCTGCAGGTGCAGGAGCGGCTCACCGCCGAGATCGCCGACTGCCTGCAGCAGGTGCTTCAGCCGCGCGGCGTCGGCGTTGTGGTCGAGGCGCAGCACCACTGCATGACCAGCCGTGGCGTGCACCAGCGCGGCGTGACCATGACCACGAGCCGGATGCTCGGCTCGTTCCGCAGTGATGCGCGCACGCGCAGCGAGTTTCTGCGTCACGTCGAGCCGCGCGATCCGCGGTGAGCATCCGGCCGCACGCCGTTGACCGACGCCCCCGGGGTGCGCAAAGGTAGCCGCAAAGCAAGGTCAAAACGAAGATCAAGGAGTTCCACCGCATGGCTCGCAAGCGTCCCCTGCGCAACGCCGGCACGATCGTCGTGCTCGAGCACCGCTCGACCGTGCTCGCCGATAACCCGCTGGGTGATCCCCACGTGCGAAAGCTTGCGGTCTGGCTGCCGTCGCAGTACGAGCGACGTGGCAGCGGTCCCGGCGCCCGCTTCCCGGTGTTCTACGACATGGTGGGCTTCACGGGTTCCGGCATGGCGCACCTCAACTGGCGGCCCTTCAACGAGAACGCCGTCGAGCGCGCCGCGCGCCTCATCCACGACGCGCGCATGGGTCCGGCGATCCTCGTGTTTCCGGACTGCTTCACCAGCCTCGGAGGCAACCAGTACGTGAACTCCACCGCGATCGGGCGCTACGCCGACTACCTCGTGGACGAGATCGTGCCGTTCGTGGACCGCGAGTTCCGCACCCTCGCCTCCCGCGACCACCGCGGCTGCTTCGGCAAGTCCTCGGGCGGGTACGGCGCGATCGTCCACGGCATGAAATACGCGAAGACCTGGGGCGCGATCGCGAACCACAGTGGAGACGCCTACTTCGAGTTCATCTACGCGGCCGACTGGCCAAACACGCTCGACGAACTCGCGAAGTACCGCAGCCCGAAAGTCAAGGCCGGTCCGGTCGGCGCGCCGCGCGACACCGCCGCCGAGCGCGGACTCGCCGAGGGCAAGGATGACGGCCGCGTGCGCCGCTTCCTCGCGGCCATGTGGAAGAAGCACAAGCCCACGGGCGCCGAGGTGCACGCGATCATGAACCTGTGCATGGCCGCCACCTACGACCCCGACCCGGCGGCGCCGCTCGGCTTCCGCCTTCCCTACCACCTCGACAGCGGCGAGCTGATCGAGGCGCGCTGGAAGCGCTGGCTCGCGCACGACCCGGTGCGGCTCGTCGGCCGCTACGCAGGGAGTCTCAAGACCCTTCGCGGTATCTACATCGATTGCGGGTGGCGCGACCAGTACCGCATCCACTACGGCACACGGCAGCTGTCGCGCCAGCTCGCCGCCGCGGGCATCCCGCATCGCTACGAGGAGTTCGACGACGATCACTCCGACGTGGACTACCGCATGGACGTGAGCCTTCCGTTCCTGTACCGCGCGCTCAAGCCTTGAGCGGGCCGCGCCTCGGCTTCGCATTGAGCAGCGGCTCGGCGCGCGGCTGGGCGCACATCGGCGTATTGAAGGCGCTCGCCGCGCGCGGGCTCAGGCCAGACGTGGTTACCGGCGCCTCGGTCGGTGCGCTGGTTGCCGCTGCCTGCGCGGCGGGACGCCTCGACGACCTCGAGAAGTGGGTATGCACGCTCACCCAGCGCGACGTGTGGCGACTGGTGGATACGACTTTCCGCGGCGGCGGCGTGATGACCGGCAACCGGCTCATGGAGGCGATCACCGCACAGGTCGGCGACACGCCGATCGAGTCGCTGCAGGTGCGTTTCGGGGCAGTCGCCACCGACCTCTACACCGGCGAGGAGATCTGGCTGCGCGAAGGTCCGTTCATGACCGCCGTGCGTGCCTCGAGCGGCGTGCCGGGCCTGTTTGCACCGCACTGGCACGACGGGCGCTGGCTGATCGACGGTGGCGTGGTGAACCCCGTGCCGGTGTCACTTTGCCGCGCGCTCGGCGCGGACTTCGTGATCGCCGTGGACCTGAGCCGCCCGGTGACGCTTTCGGCGATGCGCGCGGGTCAACGAACCAGCCCGATCACGAACTCCGCGGCTACGGCGACCGCGGCACATCACGCGGACGCCGAAGCGACGGGAGCGACCCCGGCTTCCGGCGAAGCAAGTGTCGAGGGTACTGCGATCCTGAAGAAGTGGTCGGGCCTCGTCGACGGCCTCGTCGAGTCGTTCCGCAGCAAGCGCGCCGAGCCGGGCCTCGTCGAGGTGATGACCAGCGCTGTGAACATCATGCAGGACCGCATCACGCGCAGCCGCCTCGCGCTCGACCCTGCCGACCTGCTGCTGCGGCCTGAAATCGATGACTTCCAGCTGATGGACTTCCATCGTGCCGCCGAGGCGATCTCGATCGGTCACGCGTATGTCGAGCGGATGGCACCGCAGATCGACGCGTTCGCGGCGCAGCTGGTCAGTCGCGAACCGGCCGCCTGAACTGACACGCCGCATCCGGCATGAGCACGCCGCCACCCGCCGACGTGGTCGAGGTATTCCGCTCGTTCTGGCGCAACGCCTGCGAGGAGCGCGGCTTCGTGCTGCACGCGGTCGGCATCGACTCGCAGGTGCTGTGGCTGGGACGCGCCTGGGCTCTACTGGTGCCCACACACTCGTACGCCGAAGCGCTGGCGCAGCTCGAGGTCTACGAGCGCGAGAACCCGCCTCGCCGCCGTCCCGCGCCCGCAGAGCCCCTGCATCGTGCCGCATGGACGGGCTCGCTCGCCTACGCCGTGATCATCCTGCTGGTGGGCTACCTCGCAGGCACCTTCGCCTCTGGTCGTGACTGGCTCGGTGCGGGTGCATTGGTCGCCGGGCCGACGCGCGCGGGCGAGTCGTGGCGCGCGGTCACTGCGCTCACGCTGCATCTCGACGTGGGGCACCTGCTCGCCAACCTCGGCTTCGGCACGGTGTTCGGCCTGCTCGCCGGGCAGCTGCTCGGTGCGGGCGTCGCGTGGGCCACCGTGCTCGCGGCAGCGGGGACCGCGAACCTGGTGAACGCGTTCATCCAGCCCGCGACGCACTTTTCGGTCGGCGCATCAACCGCCGTGTTCGCCACGCTCGGACTGCTGGCCGCATACGCCTGGCGCCGACGGCACGACGCCGGCGAGCGGTGGGCCTATCGCTGGGCGCCGCTCATCGCGGGCGTGTTCCTGCTCGCCTTCACCGGTGCGGGCGGCGAGCGAACCGACGTGCTCGCGCACCTCACGGGCTTCGCGACGGGAGTCATCGCGGGCATCGCTCACGCGACCTGGCGGATCCCGCGCGGCGCAGTGGCGCAGGTCGTTTCGGCGGTCGTGTCACTGCTCGTAGTCAGCGGCGCGTGGGTGCTGGCGCTGGGCTCTCCGTAGCGCTGTGTATCAGCGCCGGGCGCTGAGCCATCACACCGTAACTCGCACCTCACCGTCCTGCACCGACACCTTGTAGGTCTTCAGCGCCTTCTCGCTGCGCACGATGTTGAACACCTGGATGCCGGGCGGGAAATTCGCCCAGGCGATCACCTCGCCGGTGCGGATGTCGAAACGCGCACGGTGGAACGGGCACTGCACCCGGCAGCCGTCGACGATCTTTCCCTTCGCGAGCGGCGCGAACACGTGCGTGCAGCTCGCCTGGGTCGCGTAGTAGCCGTCCTGCAGGTGGTACAGCACGATGCGCTCGCCGGCCACGGTAAAGGCCTTCATGTGGCCTTTCTTGATCTCGTCCACCTGACAGACCACGTGCTGTTTCATACCGCCCCCCCTGTTGAGCTTCCCCAGCCGAGTGTAGCCGGCCCGGACCGCGGCAGGCGAGCGCACGTCTCCAGGCGGCGTCGACACGGCATCGCGGCTATGCTCTTCCGACCGACCACAGCCTGCGTGACCATGGCCCTTCAGCACCTGACCGATGAGCAGATCCGCGACTGGACCCGCGAGCAGAAGGACCGCTGGTGGTTCGAGAACGTGTGGCGCGGCGACATGCCGCAGCTCACGCTGCGCTCGGCGCTCACCGGCTTCTGCCTCGGCGGGGTGCTGAGCGTCACCAACCTGTACGTCGCGGCCAAGACCGGCTGGACGCTCGGCGTCGGCCTCACCTCGGTGATCCTCGCCTTCGCGCTGTACCGGATCTTCTCGCGGCTCGGCGCGCGGGACATGACCATCCTCGAGAACAACTGCGTGCAGTCGATCGCGACCGCCGCGGGTTACATGACCATGCCGCTCACCTCAGGGCTAGCGGCCTACATGTGGGCGACCAACAACGTGCTGCCTGCGTGGCAGATCGTCTGCTTCACGATCGTGCTGTCGATCCTCGGCGTGCTGGTGGCGTTCCCGATGAAGCGCCGCTTCATCAACGACGAGCAGCACCCCTTTCCCGAGGGTCGCGCCTGTGGCGTCGTGCTCGATGCCCTCTACGAGCGGGCCGAGGCAGCAAGCGGCATGTTCAAGGCCAAGGTGCTGACGCTCGCCGCGGCGCTCGCCAGCGGGGTGAGCTTCATTTCGGGCGAGAGCTACATGAGGCTGATCCAGGAGAAGTGGCTCGGACTGCAGTCGTCCTGGCACCTGCCGCACAACCTCGACCTCTGGTACTACTCGCTGGTCGATAAGGGCCTCGCGCCGCTGCCAAAGCTCGCCGGCGTCGACATCCGCCAGCTCGCGCTCACCCCGACGCTCGATTTCGCGATGATCGGCGCCGGGGGACTCATGGGCATCCGCACGGCGGTGAGCCTGCTGGTCGGGGCGGTTCTCAACTTCGTCATCGTCGTGCCGATCATGATCTCGCTCGGCGAGATCCAGCCGCGGGCCGGGACCATCGCCGAGGGCACTGCGCTTTTTGGCCGGGCTCACATCCTCAACACCTGGGCGCTGTGGTGGGGCATCACCATGATGGTGGTGGCCGCGATGGTGGCGCTGTTCGCGCGACCCGAGGTGTTCGTCGAGGCGTTCCGCAGCCTCACGGGCCGCGGGCGCGCGGCGGCGCCCGGCAGCGACGTGCTTAAGCACATCGAGCTGCCGCTGCTCGTTTCCTGGATCGGCGTTCCCATCGTAGGCGCCGCCGGCGTGTGGATGGCGCACGAGTGGTTCGGCGTGCACTGGCTGCTCGGGGCGCTGTCGATCCCGCTCATCATGGTGCTGGCGCTGATCGCCGCGAGCAGCACCGCACTCACCGGCATCACGCCCTCGAGCTCGCTGTCGAAGATCCCGCAGTTCGTCTTCGGCGCAATTGAACCGCGCACACCGGCACCGAACCTGATGACGGCGGTGATGAGCGCCGAGGTGGCGAGCAACGCTTCGAACCTGCTGATGGACATTAAGCCCGGCTACATGCTGGGCGCCAAGCCGCGCCAGCAGGCGATCGGCCACGTGATCGGCATCGTCGCGGGGGCACTCGCGGCGACGCCGCTGTTCTTCATCCTGTTCGGGCTGACGGGCTTCGACCCGGCGGCCGGCCGCTCGGTGATGGACACTATGGTCACCGACAAGTTCTCGTTCCCGGGCGCGCTGCAGTGGAAGGGGGTATCCGACCTCGTCACCGCCGTGTTCGGCGGCGGCAGCGGCGACCTGCTCACGGCCTCGATCCTGTGGTCGATGGGGATCGCGGGGTTCGCGGCGCTCGTGATGGAGGTGCTGCGCATCCGCACCCACAATCGATTCCCGCTCTCTCCGTTGGCAATCGGCCTGGGCGTCGTGGTGCCGCCCGATTCGTCGCTCATGATGTTCGTGGGCGCTGCATTCTTCTGGCTCATGGGCCAAAAGTACGGGTCGCAGCCGCAGTCGCGCGGCTACAGCATCTGGGTGGATTCGCAGGAACCGATCTGCGCGGGACTCATTGCGGGCGCGGCGCTGGTCGGCATTGGCGACATCCTGGTCAAGGTTTTCGTGTTCGGCTGAGGTGATCGGGGGGAGTAAAGCTCGTACGGCGCCGTCCGTCGCATCCGACGATCAGCGCGCCGACCTCATGCAGTGCACGGGAAGTGGCTGGCATCTCGATCACGCTACTCGGAGCACTCCTGGAACGTCGGCTTTGTGCCATCGGCAAGGACTCGAATCGACCCACAGCAGGAGTTCGTCGTGCGGCAAAGCAGACGATCAACTCTGCAGCTCGACGGCGACGCGCGACGCGCGACGCCATCCGATGCAACCGGTCAATGGGCTCCTTCTCCGTCACAGTTCGCTGACATCGGTATCTTGTCGAGCCGATCCCGCGTCCATTGCACCAGGTCACGCGTGAGCGGCGAGTCTGGCGCAACAACGGAAAGATGATCGCGCCCGGCATAGGTGCGGTATTCCAGTCCCACGCCGGCATCGCAGCGCCCGCGCACGAATCGG
>Ga0114939_10000210_pt1 | contig 50631 bp, 38 predicted proteins | sample AshMeaCrysSpring_FD_87196 | JGI IMG/M metagenome (GOLD analysis project Ga0114939, IMG submission 87196) | Groundwater microbial communities from Big Spring, Nevada to study Microbial Dark Matter (Phase II) - Ash Meadows Crystal Spring | ecosystem: Environmental > Aquatic > Deep subsurface >...
AAACCACCGCAAGGTTCCCGAGCGATTGCGCCACGTCGGGGTGCATCCCGCCGAAACATTTCTCCCGGATCGCGAGCGCCTGCATGTGCATGTTCTCCGCCCGCACGAGATCGCCGGCGTCCGTGTAGGCCACGCCGAGGTTGTTGGCGGCGATGGCGACCTCCGGGTGGGTCTCCCCGTGGATGCGCGCGGCGACATCCATCGCCTTCTGGTAGGCCCGCTCGGCCTCGCGGGAATCCCCGAGACGCCGGGCCACCGACGCGTAGCCGTTGAGCAGATACGAGTGCATGGAATGGTCCCCGATCCGCTCGTAATACTCGATCGCCCGTTCGTAATAATCGCGCGCCCGTTTCGCGTCGCCCGTCTCGTCGAGCAACATCGCCAGCTTGCCCGCCAACCGCGCCACCGATACCCAGGCCCCGCAGCGCAGCCCGAGGTGCAGCGCCTGCTCGAAATGGGCCACCGCCTCCGCGTTCATCCCGGCCTGCTGGAAGACGTCGCCCACGATCTCGGTCGCGTCCCCGAGGCGCGGGCTCTCCGGCCGCAAAATCTGCCGGGCCGTGTCGAGGAAGGTTTTGGCAATTTCCGGATAGCGGGCGGGCGGCACGCCCTGCCGCCGGGATTCAAAGTCCTTGCAGAGTGTGTCCCAGAGATTGGCGGTCGGTTGCATCGCGCCCTACCATTAACCGCGGCGCGCCACCCGGCGCAATCCCGATTCCACAAACACGGCGGGGTCAGGCCCGACCGGACGCGGCGCGGATGGCGCGGAAGAGGTAGCAGCCCACGAGGATGGCGACATTGGCAAGGACGACCGTGGGACCGGTGGGGACGTTGATCTGACACGAAACGAGGACGCCGGCAAGCGGGGCCGCGAGGCCGGCCAGCAGGGCGAAAACTAACATGCCGCGGAAGCTCCGGCTCACAAGTTTGGCACCGGCGGCCGGGATGACGATCAGGGCGCTCAGAAGGAGGGCTCCGAGCATCTTGAGCGCGACGACCACCGTGGCGGCGATGAGGAGGGCGAACCCGTAGTTGAGCCATGCCGTGCGGATGCCGCGCGAATGCGCGAGTTCCGGGCTGAGGGTGGCGAGCGTGTAGCGGCGCATCTGGCCGATGAGAAAGACGCCCACGACCACCGCGAGGACGCCCTGTTTGACAAGGTCGGAGGGGCCGTTGGAATAAATGCTGCCGAAGAGAATCCCGTCGAGCAGCCGGTATTTTTCCAGCCATGCGATGACGACGACGCCGAAGGCGACGCTGCCCGTGAACGAGAACGCGATGACCGTGTCGGGCGACAGGTTCGTGCGCTGGAACAACCACGCCATCAAAGTCGCCAGCGCCACGCTGAACACCAGCACCACCAGCATCGGGTCGAGGGCCAGGCCGCGTTTCTCATTCACCAGAAAACCGAGCGCCACGCCCGTGACGGCCGAGTGTGCCAGCGCGTCGCTGAAAAAGGCCATGCCGCGCAGAGTCACGAACACGCCGAGCAGCGCGCAGGTCGGGCCGAGGATGCACGACGAAAGAATCGCGTAGCGCAGGAAGTCGTAGGACCAGATTTCGGCGAGGCTCATCGGGGCGGGGCGGCGTGGTGCCACGAGGGGGCGGGTCCGCCGTAGGTCGCGGTGAGGTGGTGTTCGGTGAGCACCTCCTGTGGCGAGCCGATGGCGCAGCAGGTCTGGTTGAGACAGAGCACGTTCTCGGCGAGGTTGCCGACAAAGTGAAGATCGTGCGAAACGAAGAGGACGGTGAGGCCGCGCTCGCGGTGGAGCGAGGCGAGCAATTCCCGCAATTCGTCGGTGCCCCGCCGGTCGATGCTGGCCGATGGTTCGTCCAGCAGCAGAATGCGCGGTTGTTGGAGCAACGCGGCCGCAATCAGCACCCGCTGCAACTGCCCGCCGCTCAGCGTCCCGAGCGGCTGGCCGATCAACCCGCCCACGTGCAGCGAATCGAGCGCCGCGGCGATGTCGGCCCGGAACCGCCGCGAGACACCCCCCCACCACAAAAAACGCGCGGGGTGGTTGACGGTTAGAAATTCCCCCACCGAGATCGGGAAATTCAAATCGAAGGACAATTTCTGCGGCACGTATCCGAGACGCAATCCGGGCTCGGCCGCCGCCACGCGCCCTTCGGTCGGGGCGATGAGGCCCACCAGCGCCTTGAGCAACGTCGATTTGCCGGCTCCGTTCGGGCCGATGAAGGCGATCATGTCGCCGTCGCGGACCTCGAGATCGACCCCGCGAAGGGCCCAGTAATTCCCGAAACGCACGCCGAGGCCGGTGGCCGTGAGGAGCGCTTTGCGACCGTCGGGATCCCGGCGGTGATGGCAGGTCCCGCTCAAGGCGACGCGGAGAACGCCGCCCGGAGAGATTCGAGGTTCTTCCGCATGCGGTCGATATAGGCGGTCGGGGAGCCGTTGCCAACCTCCAGCGTGTCGAGGGCCGAGACGCGCGCGCCGGTCTGCGAAGCGATCCGCTCGAGCAGGGTCGGAGCGTAGCCTTCCTCGGCGAAAAGCACGCCCACTTTTTCCTCGCGGATTTTTTTGACGAGTTCGGCGAGTTGCTTCGGCGAGGGGTCCTTCTCAGGAAATTCCTCCACGAACCCGACGTAATTGAGCCCGTATCGCGCGGCGAGGTAGGGAAACGCATCGTGGAAGGTCACGAGGTTCCTGTTGGGGAGGGCCGAGATTTCCTTCCGGAAGGCCGCGTCGAGCGCGTCCAGCTTCGCAAAATACGCTTTCGCATTCGCCTCGTAGGCGGCCTTGTTGGCGGGATCGGCCTTCACGAGGGCGTCGAGGATGGCGGCAGCCTGTTTCTTCGCGAGCACGGGGTCGAGCCAGATATGCGGGTTGGCTCCGGCGTGGTGGTGGTGACCGTGGCCGCCGTGGTGGTCGTGATTGTCGAGGATGGCTTCCGGACCCTCGATGAGGCGGACGGATTTCGAAGTATCGACGATGACGAGGTTCTTGTTCCCCGCCTTGGCGACAAGCGTGTCGAGCCAGTCCTCGATGCCGGCTCCGTTGATGACAAAGAGGTCGGCGTCGGCCACCTTGCGCACATCCGCCGGGGAAAGCTGGAAATCGTGCGGACCGGTCTCTTTGTCGAGCAACTGCGCGACGACCGCGCGGTCGCCGGCGATCGCCGACGCGTGCGACTGCATCGGCAGGAAACTCGTCACCACACGAAGCGGCTTCGGCGGGGCACCGGCCGGCTCGGCCCGCAGAACGGGAACCGCACCAAACACGGCAAGGATCGGGATCAAGAGTAGGGTTTTCAATCGTGCGGGACCGTTCATGACGGAGATCCGGTACCACCCCGGCTTAATTTTTGCAACAAGTTTGCATTAAAACTCCACGCGACACACGGCCAATTCACGAGACGAAGGAAAATCTGAACCATGAAGAGCATGAAGGACATGAAGAAGGAGAGAGGCAGCGTGATCAGTGGCTTTCCTTCATGCTCTTCATGACCTTCATGGTTTTTTACGAAGCTTCCACCAAATGTGGCGACGCGTTTTCGATAACAGCTTTATGTTGCTGCGGTAGTGATGATGGTATCGCTTCTTGTGTTGGCCCTGCACGCGCCCGCCCCGTGCGGCGGCCGGTGGATTCATGCCGGCCGGGCGCGGGTTTCCGGCGGGCGGAAGCGGAAGAAGATCACGTAGAGGACCGGGACGACGATGAGGGTGAGCACGGATGCGAAGAGGAGGCCGACGACGATGGTCACCGCCATCGCGCCGAAAAAGACATCCATGGTGAGCGGCACGAGACCGAAGATAGTGGTGAGCACGGCCATGAGGACGGGTCTCACGCGGCTCACGGAGGCGTCCACGACGGAATCCCACTGTGCCTTTCCGGATTTGAGCTGGGCGTTGATTTCGTCGATGAGGACGATCCCATTTTTGATGAGCATGCCGGAGAGGCTCAGGGCTCCGAGGAGGGCCATGAATCCGAAGGGTTTGTCGAAGATCAGAAGCCCGGCCACCACGCCGATGAGCGCGAGGGGGACCGTGAGCCAGATGATCGCGGTGACGCGCAGGCAATTGAACAGCACGACCACGATGAGCATCATGAGTAGAATGAAAACCGGGATCGTCCCCGCGAGCGCGGCCTGCGCCTTGGACGAGTCCTCGTATTCACCGCCCCATTCCATGGTGTAGCCCCTCGGGAGGGGGATGGCCTCGACCCTGTCGCGGATGCGCTCGAAGAGCGCGCTGGCGAGGCCGGAGGTTTGGTCCGCGTGGACGGTGATTGTGAAGACGCGGTCGCGGCGCATGATGATGGGGTCCTCGAGTTCGGCCCGGAATTCGGAAACGACCTGCCGCACCGGGATGGAAGCCCCCACCACCGGGCTGAAAACCTGCACGTCGTTGAGGGCGGACGGACTCGTGCGCTCGGATTCCGGCGCGCGGGAGACGATGGAAATCAGCTCGTCGCCTTCGCGGTAAACGCCGACCGTGCGCCCGCTTGTCGCGGCTTGCAGGGCCGCGCCGAGGTCGGTCCGCGTGATGCCGGCAAGGCGGGCCGGGACTTCCGAGAATTGGGGGCGGATCACAGGGACCGGCTCGCGCGCGTCGATGCGGATTCCCTGCGCGCCGCCGTCGGCGCGGAGGATGCCCATTGCTTTGTCGGCGAGTCCGCGCAACTCGGCATAGTCGGGGCCCGAGAAGCGGATCTGGATGCGGCCGCCCTCGCCGGGGCCGAGCAGGAACCGCCGGGTGACGATGAGGGCGTCGGGGAATTTTTCCGAGAGTTCCTTTTGCACGAGCGGCTGGATTCGGTCGATCGCGGAGTGGTTTTCCACATCCAGGATGAACTGGCAGAAGGAGGAATCGAAGCGTTCGGGCGAATACGTGAGCAGGAACCGCAGCGCGCCCTGGCCGACGCAGGTTGTCACGTTGGTGATGCCCGGCACGGCGAGGAGGTATTTTTCCATTTCCTCGGCGGATTTCTCGGTGGCGTCGAGGCGTGTGCCCGGGGGCGACCATGCGTCGATGAGGAACTGGGGCCGGGTGGAGGCCGGGAAGAAGCTGTTTTCGACGAACCGGAACCCCCACACCGCGAGCAGGAAAGCGCCCGCCACGACGGCCATCGTGACCCATTTGAACCGCATGCACAAAAGCAGGAACCGTTTGTAGGACTGGTAAACCACCCCCGCGTAGGGGTCCTTCGCCGCACCGCCCTCCGCCGTCTTGCCGGGCTTGAGAAAGAGATAACAAAAGAGCGGCGTGACCGTGATGGCCGTCGCCCAGCTGAGCATCAACGCGATGAGCAGGACCTCGAAGAGCGACCGGCAGTATTCCCCGGTGCTGTCTTCGGAGAGTCCGATCGCGCCGAAGGCGAGCACGGCGATCGCGGTGGAGCCGAGCAGCGGCATGGCGGTCTGTGCGACGATATCCTTCGCGGCCTTGAGGCGGCCGGTCCCTTTCTGGATCGCGATGAGCATGCCCTCGGTGATCACGATGGCGTTGTCCACGAGCATGACCAGCGCGATGATGAGGGCCCCGAGCGAGATACGCTCGAGGATGAGCCCCTGCGAATACATCACCAAAAATGTCCCGCAGATCGTGACGATCAAAATCCCACCGATGATGAGCCCGCTGCGCAGTCCCATCGCCAGCAGGAGGACCGCCACCACGATCACGACCGATTGGAGCAGATTCCCCACAAACGCATTGATCGACTCGGTCACCGTTTCGCCCTGGAAGGAAACCGCGTGCAGCTCGACCCCGAGCGGAATCTCGGAGGCCAGCGCCGCGAGCCTCGCCTCGACCGCCCGGCCCATCGTCACGACATTCCCGCCGGAAACCGTCGAAATCCCGAGCCCGATCGCGGGTTGGCCGTCGTAGCGGAGGATCGTCTCGGGCGGCTCGGCGTATCCGCGCCGCACGGCCGCGAGATCGCGCAGGCGCACGAGTTCGCCATCTTCTCCGCCGCGGCGGATGACGAGGTCTTCGAAGTCGGCCTCGCTTTGGAATTCGCCGGTCGGGCTCACCGCGAAACGCGAGGGTCCGGAGTCAGCGGCTCCGGATTGCACGACGAGGTTCTGCTCGCGGAGCGCGTTGTTGATTTCCTCCGGGCTTATGCCCAGCAGGGCCGCGCGGTCGCGCGAGACCTCGACGTAGATCACCTCGGGCTGGACGCCGAAGAGCTGGACCTTCTCCACATCGCCCACCGTGAGAAATTCCCGCCGCAGCATTTTTGCGACCTCGTTGAGCCGGGCATACGAATAATCCCCGCCGGTGATCGCGTAAAAAATTCCGAACACGTCGCCGAAATCATCCACCACCAGCGACGGCCCCGCGCCCGGCGGGAGGAGGCGCTGCGCGTCGGCCACCTTGCGGCGCAATTCATCCCACACCTGCGGCAGTTCGTCCGCGCCGTAGGCGTCCTTGATGGTCACGGTCACCGTGCTGCGCCCGCGCTCGGAGCGCGAGACCACCCGCTCGACCGGGCCGAGTTGCTGGGCGGCGCTTTCGATGACATCGGTGACCTCGTCGGAGACCTCCATGGCCGTGGCCCCCGGATACGGCGTGATCACCAGCGCGTCCTTGATTGTGAACTCGGGGTCCTCCAGCCGGGACAATTGCAGGTATCCCCACCCGCCAAGGACCACCATGAGAAAGGTCGCCACAAGGGTGACCGTCCGATACCGGATCGAAGCTTCCGCGACGTTCATGGGCGGTCAGGGCTTGCGGGTTTCCAAACGCCGAACCATGTCTCCGTCGGATAAAAACCGGACCCCCGAAGCGACGATCTCGTCGCCGGCTTGGAGCCCGGCCGAGCGGATGTCCACATTGTCGCCCGCGAGGGAAACCATCTCGACCGGCACGCGCGCGACCCGGCCGGTGGACTCGTCCCATTTCCAGACCCAAGCGCCATCGGCTCCGGTGGCCAGGGCCCGCACGGGAATCTGGAAGAGGCCGTCCTGCGCGGCGGGCGATCCGTCGGGGTTGCGCAGGCGGAGGTTCACCGTGCAGGTCATTCCGGGCAGGATGTTGCGGTCGGCCGGCGGGGTGAGGACGAATGTGGCCGGAAACGTGCGCGACGACGGGTTCGCCTGGGTCGAGAACGAGCGCAGGGTGAGATCGAAGCGCTCGCCGGGGATGGCCGCGAACCCGGCATTCGCCTCGACAATCCGGCCCGCCTCGGCGGCGGTGGACTGCGGTCCGATGAGGGTCATGAAGGTCTCGGGAATCTGGACCTCGATATCGAGGGTCTGCAGGTTTTGGAGGAGGACCACGGGTTCGCGGGCGTTCACGTTCTGATAGTTGCGCACGAAGCGGCGGGCCACGCGACCCTTGAAAGGAGCGACCAGCCTCGTGTCGGCGAGCGCGCGCTCGGCCGTGCGCAACTCGGCCGCCGCGACATCCCGCGTCTCGCGGCGCTGGTCGAGCTCGCTTTGGGAAATCACGTTCCGGGCGCGCAGGGTCCCGGCGCGGTCGAATTCCTGCTGCGCGGCCGTGAACCGCGCGCGGGCGGCGTCCACGGCGGCGCGGAAGTCGGACTGGTCGAGGCCGCCGATGAGATCCCCCGCTTCGAGCACCTTGCCATCGTAAACCGGGAAATCGACAAGCCGCCCGCCCACTTCGAACGATAGGCGGAGACTCACCTCGGCCGCCACCTCGCCGGGAAAGCTCCGGAAGGCCGCCTCGCCGGGTTCCGGCAAACGGAAAATCACCGCCGGCGGCACGGCGGGTTCCAGCGCCTCGGGCGCGCGCGAGCATCCCGCCGCGATGCCCATCAAAACGCAACCGGCCGACAACCGAGGAATCAACATACACCTCATGGCCGGGAGTTGTGAGCGCCCGGCCGGGGATTGGCAATCCCATTCGACATCCCAATCGGCGGCTCCTGCGGCGGCTCTTGCGGCGGATCGCCGCTCACACGGCCGGGAATGGCGGAGGGGTGGCGCGCGGTTTGAAGCGGTCCGACCAATTGATGCGGGCTGTGGCGGCCATGAGGATGGCGAGCGTGACGATGGCCCCGATAGTGATGGTGAGGCCGGTGAGGCCGTCGAAGAAGAAGCTATACGAAAAGAGGACCATGTAGGTGAACTGGGCCAGAGCCGCGGTGCGGGCGAATTTCCAACCCCGGGCCAGCACGAGATACCCGGAGACAAGCGCGAGCGATACTGCGGCGGAGATCCCGAAGGAAATCCCCAGGGGAAGCAGGTCCACCAGATACGCGAAAAGGAGCTGGAATGCGAAGCACCCGGCGGCGAGGAAGAAAAAATTCATCGGGTGCAGATCGACGCCCTTCATGAGACACAGGACCACTAGCACGCCGAAGAAAAAGATCAGCGAGACCGGCGCGAAGAAGGTGATCCGCGAGGCGACCGGGCCGGGGTTGAGAACATTCGGCATGTTGATGGTGACCGGCCGGGCGCCGATTTCATCCGGGTAATTCCAGAGCAGGCTCCACCCGTCGGTCGTGCGCTGGCGCTTGGTGGGCGAGGCTGTGGGGAAATCGACCTCGGCGAAGTCGGTGGTCATTTCGAGCTGGAAATTTTGCACGCGGAACTCGTTGCCGAACGAGTAGGCCCACTGGTCGAGTCCGCGGGTTTTGTAGGAAACCACCAGCGTGGCCGAAGCGCCCGGTTCGAGATTGACCGCCTCGGTGACGGGCTCGCCGCCGCTCACATGGGCGGTGGTGGGTCGGCCGTTGAGGCGGAGGTCGAATTCGCTATAGCTGGCCTGGGCGGACGGCAGCGCGAATTGGACATAGATGGTTTGCGGGATGGGGGCCGGATTCGTGAAGGTGTATTCGCCGTGGAACCGCACGCCGTAGGCGCGATACCAGAGCAGACCTTTGCGCCGGGGCTCCCAGGCGAGTTCCACGCGCACGTTGCCGCCCGAGGCGCGGATCGCCTTGCGAGCGGTCTTGGTGCCGGGCGCCTCGTGCCATGCGACGGGCTGGGTCTGGGTGAGCGGCGGCCCCCAGCCTTCGCGGACCGAAAGTCCGGCGGTCGAGCCCGACTGGGCGGTGCGGGCGGTGAGCGCTCCGCCGAGGATGAACCAGGCGATGCAGGTGGAGGCGGTGATGAATACGATGGCGAACAGGCGTAGCGGTGTCATTGTGGTTTGTTGGTTTCAGGTTTTTCGTAAAAGACGCGGACCGACGGAGCCCCGCCGTGGGTGATTTCCTTTGCGAGCGGAATCACATTGCGCGAGCCGCCGGGTTGGAGTTCGACATTTCCTTCGATGGCAACGGGCTCGTAGGCGGCGGGCAGGATCAACCGCCAGTCCCAGCGCTCGACAAGCGGCGGCGTCGAGGGGAGCGCGATCTGGAAATCACCCCGCACCGGTTGGAAGGCGGAGGTCGTCCCCGTGAAGGCCAGCTCGACCACGGCTGCTTTATCGGATTCAGGCAGGCGCATGACGATGGTATCATCGGCCCTTCGGGCGGGGAGGATCGCACGGCCATTGAGCTGGCAGGAAATCAACTGGCTGCCTGCGGGCAGGGTCATTTCCAAATCGAAGGCTTCTTGATGGCGGATCGAAAGCCGGGCCGAGGTGAGAGTGGAGCCGTCGGCGACGACCTTGGATTCCGCGGACGCCGCCGTGACGACCGGCGGAAGCGACGGGGCCGGGGTGTCCCGTGTGTTCACAACGAGGCTCCAGGAAGACCCCGCAGCCGGATGAAAGAGGCCCTCCGCGCCGACGGATGCGCCGGGGATCTCCGCCACGCGACCTTCGGGAATCCCGTTGACTTCGACGGCTGTCAGGGCCGGGCCCGGCGGGACCGGGACGGAAACCCAGCGGCCGTTTTCCGCCGCGCCGCCGAGCGCAAGATCGATCGCGATGGCGAGGGGGCCGGGCGCTTTCGCAATCACACCAAGGCGGCCGTCTTTCAAGACCAGCGGGGCCTCCGCCGGCGAGATCCCCCGCACCGACACGCCGGCGGGAAGCAGCGGGATGAGACACGGCGCGTCACCGAATACCTCGATCTGAAAATCCACCCGGCCGACCGCCGAACCGGACTGCACGGACAATTTCCACGCCGACCGGGTGATCGCATGATCGAGCGGCAATGGACGCGCCTTTGACGCCAGGCCGATGAGTTTCTGGAATTCTGCCAAGGGCAGCGAAACCATGCCGGCCGTCTCGAGATCGCCGGCGGGAGCGGCGGCGACCGCTGCGGCCATCAGCAGGAGCAGGAACAAAATGCGTTTCATGGCCGACACTCTGACCCGGCCGTGTGAAACGATTATGAAACGATCATGAATTTTCCGTGAAATCGACGCGGATCGAAGCGCCCGCCTCCGTGCCGATGGAAATGCGGGCTCCGTGACGGTCGGCCAGTGATTTGACAATCGCCAGCCCGAGGCCGGTGCCGCGGCGGCCGGTGAGCGGGTTGACCGTGGTGAAGAACCTGTCGAAGATTTTCTCGCGGCTCGCGGCGGGGATTCCCGGGCCGGTATCGCTCACTTCGAATCCCACCGGAAACACGCGCAAAGTCACGCGGCCGCCGGGCGGGGTGAATTGGAAAGCATTCTCGAGGACGGGCTCGATCATCTGTCGCAACGCGTCGCTGGCGACGGAGACGGGGACCGGCGCGCCGTCGGGCGCCCAATCCAGCGTGCGGTCGGGGAAGCGCGCGGCGGATGTCTTCGCGATGTCGGCGGCGACAGCGACGAGGTCGGACCGGCCGCCGGTTTCCGCGGGGCGGCTTTCGATTTTCGCGAGTGTGAGGAACCGCGCGACGAGGGCCGTGAGACGGGAGGTTTCCGCGAGGATATTGGCGGCAAATTTTTTGCGGGTTGGCGGGTCGTCGGTTTGCTCGAGGATTTCCGCCGCGCCCTGGATGGCCGTGAGCGGGGTCTTGATTTCATGCGAGAGGGTGAGGGCCATTTCCTGGACGTAATTTTTTCCCTCCAGCTTCGCGCGCATGGATTCCAGCGCGCGGGCGAGGTCGCCGATCTCGCTTTTCGACCACGTTTCCAATTTCACGCCGGGTTCGCCATCGGCGATGCGGCCGGCGCGGCGGGCAAGGTTTTTGAGCAGTCCGGTGAGATAGGTCGAGAGCGCGAATGAGACACCCGCCGCCAGCGCCAGCGCGAGCAGGGCGGGCAAAGCGAGATCGCGCAATTGACGAAGCACCGATTCCTTCACGACCTCGGTCGAGCGGATGATCGTCACGGCCGCTTCGATCCGGCCCGCGCGGATGACCGGGACCGTGGAAAAAAGAATGACCGTGCGCCAGGCGGCGTCGCGTTCCCAGCGGGCTCCATACGCGCCGGTGAGGGCCTTTCGCACATCGGTCTCGCGTGATCGGTCGGTTCCCGGAGCGTAAAGCCCATGGGAATCGGAAATCACGCGTCCGTCGGGGCCGACCAGAACCATCCGCAGGTCGGGCGCGTTTTTCGCGCCGAAAACGTGTTGATACTGCGCCCCGGCGAGCCGCATGGTTTCGGGCGGGAGGTCGGGCCACCGTGCGGCCATGGCGGCGGCCAGTTCGATCATGCCCTGTTCGGTCGAGCGGAGGTGTCCGCGCTGGATGCCCTCGCCCACCTTCCATGCCATGTAGAGACCGGGGAGAAAAACCGCGAGCAGGCAGAGCACAAAAATTTTCCAATGCAGGCTGTGGAGCGGCGGGGCCAGCCAACTGATTGTATTTTGGATCACGCGGACCCATCGCGGACCGTGGGGATGGCCGGAGGCCGCGCTCACGGGGCTCGGAACCGGTAGCCCACGCCGCGGATTGTCTCGATGCATTCGCTGGGCGCCAATTTTTTGCGGAGGCTCTTGATGTGGGCATCGACCGTGCGGTCGGTCACGCACCCGCCGTCCGGCCACGCATGGTCGAGGATCTGCGACCTTGTGAACACCCGCCCCGGGCTGCCGGCGAGAAGGTCGAGCAAATCAAATTCGGTGCGCGACAACTCGATGCCGCGCCCGTCGAGCGTCGCCACAAACGCCGCCCGGTCAATGTGAAGGCCTCTTGCAGGCGGCTCGGCGGGCGATCCGGCGGGCGTCCGCAGGCGGCGGCGGACGGCCTTGATGCGGGCGACGAGTTCTCGCGGGCTGAAAGGTTTTGCGAGGTAGTCGTCGGCTCCGAGTTCGAGTCCGACGACGCGGTCGATTTCCTCGCTGCGCGCGGTGAGGAAGATGACCGGCACATCCGAGCGGCGGCGGATTTCCCGGCAGAGATCGAACCCGTCGCGGTCGGGCAGGCCCACATCGAGGATCACAAAATCCGCGTCCGCCAGCAGGGGCAGCGCCGCAGTCGCCGACCCCGCGCGCAGCGGCGTGTGGCCCTCCGCGCGCAGCGAGTATTCCAGCACATCCGCGATCCCGGGGTCGTCTTCAACAATGAGGATCCTCATGGACGCGCTCGTTGCGGCCGGAGAACCGCCGGCCCGCTCCAATCCACAGATGCCCGCCACATGTGCATAACGGACTCCATCACACCCGATCGGCCGGATCGGGGGAAGGAGAAACATCCCCCCGCGATGATCGCTGGCCGGAAAAACGCGTCCTTGCCTGTGCGCGCCGGCGCGCATAGCGTGCCTGGACGCGCATTTCCGACCCGGGAGCGCGGTTTCCACGAATTCCATGCGTCTTGCCGCAATCATCGGCCGTCCCAATGTCGGCAAATCCGCTTTGTTCAACTGCCTTGCGGGGCGGAAAATTTCGATCGTCCACGACCAGCCCGGCGTGACGCGGGATCGCATTTCGGCGGTCTGCCGGCGCGGGGCGGCGCCGTTCGAGATCGTGGACACGGGCGGCATCGGCAGCGACCCCGACCCGGCCTTCGCGGTGGCCACGCGCGAGGCGGCCGACGTGGCGATCGGCGGGGCGGACCTTTTGGTTTTTGTGGTGGATGCGAAGGACGGCCTCACGCCGCTCGACCGCCAGTTGGCGGACGACCTGCGGGCTTCTAGGCGCCCGATTTTGCTTGTGGCGAACAAGGTGGACCACGCCGGGATGGAGCCGGCGGCGGCCGAGTTCGCGGCGCTCGGCATTTCGCCGGTGGTCGAGGTGAGCGCCGCGCACGGGCTCGGGATCAACCGCCTTGTCGCCGAGATCGAGCGCCTGCTCCCCGCGGGCCGGGAGGAGGACCCCTCGGCGTTCGAGCCGCCGCGATTGGCGTTTGTCGGGCGGCCGAATGTGGGCAAGTCGTCGCTCCTCAACGCGATTCTCGGCGCTCCGCGCACGATCGTGAGCGAAATCGCCGGCACCACCCGCGACGCGGTGGATGTGCTTTGCGAGCGGGAGGGAGAACGCTGGATTTTCTGCGACACCGCCGGCATCCGCCACCGCTCGAAACATGATTCCTCGGTGGAGGTCTTCAGTGTGATGCGGTCCGAGGAATCCATCCGGCGGGCCGACCTCTGCGTGCTCGTGATCGACGCCGCGCAGGGCGTCACCGCGCAGGACAAAAAAATCGCCGGCCTCATCCAGAAGGCGGGCCGGGCCTGTGTGCTGGCCTTGAACAAATGGGACCTCGTCGCCGGCGACAACCCGCGCGACCGCGACCTCCTCCGCGAGCACCTCGACCGTCTCCGCGAGGAACTTTTTTTCCTCTCACACGCGCCGGCGGTGATCCTCTCGGCGCGCACCGGCGACAACGTGCGGAGGCTGTTTTCGACAATCGAAAAAGTCCGCCAGCACGCGTCCCGACGGGCCGGCACGGGCGAGTTGAACAGGCTGCTTCGCGCGGCCATGGAGCGTCAGGCCCCGCCGATGCGCTCGAACCGGCGTCTGAAGCTCCTCTATTGCACCCAGCTCGTCCCGTCTCACCTGCGGCCGTTCGACCCGCCGTGCTTCCTTCTTTTCGTGAACGACCCGCGCCTCGTGCCGGCCAGCTACCTGAACTACCTGACCGCGCGGATCCGCGAGCGGTGGGAATACCCGGGCCTCCCAGTGTCCCTGCGCCTGCGCGGTCGGGAAAAAAAGGACGCCTGATGCCCGCGCTCCGGCTTGCCACGACTGTCGTGATTGTCGTGCTTGCGGCCGGGCTGGCCGCGGCGGGCCGCGCGGAGGACGCCGCAGTGGGATTCACCTTCGCGGTCCCCGAGGCGCCGTCGCGGATCAGTCTGGGAGTTTTCGACGGCGGCGGGCGTTTGGTGCGCGTTCTCGCGCGCGCCGCGGCGGAGGAGGAATTCGGAAAGGACCTCAACGGATTCCGCGCGGAATGGGATGGGAGGGACGATTCCGGCAATCCCTGCGCGCCGGGCACCTATCGCGTGAAAGGGTGGGCGGTTCCCGAGACGGTAGCCGTGGAGGGGGACTCGTTCCCTTTCAATGACTGGACCGGACCGGATGGAATCCCGCCGGTGTCCCGGCCGTTGCGTGTTTTCGCGGGCGGCGACGGGTTCTTTCTCGCAGGGCTCGAAGGGGCGGGACGCCTTGCGGTCTGGGAATCCCCGCTGGCCACCGCCGAATTAACCCCCGCGTTTCTCCCACCCGAAGGTGCGGCCCTTCTGTGCGGCAATGCATCGCGGGTGGTGGTGCGGACGGACGCCGAGGTGGTGGTTTATCAGAAAAATCCGGATGGCAAATGGGAGGCCGGGATGCGGGTTCCCGCCGCAGGGCCCGTCATCGCGGCCGTCTCCGATTCCCACCTTGCCGTCGTGCCGGAGGGCAGCCGCGAGGCTGTGCTTCATCCCCTGGACGGAAGCGGGGGAGAGGCGATCAAATTGCCGGCTTTGCCTGCGGCGCCGGTTTCCCTGGCGCTTCGCGGGGATTCCCTTTTTGCCACCGACGGTGCCGCTCTCTGGTTGGCAAGCCGCGATGGAGTCCAACCATTGCCTGCCGGTGACGCGACCGCTCTGGCCGGTCTGGGAATCGGGCCCGACGCAACCCTCTGGTTCTCGGCGGACACCCCGGGGGGACACGTTGTGAGGCAGATCGACGCGTCCGGCGCGATCCTCCGCGAATTAAAGACCGCCTCGCGCCCCCTCGATCTAGCCCCATCCCCCTCATCGCTCCGGATTTTTCTCATCGAGCAGTCGGGGGCCGCCCTGCGAACCACCGGCCTCCAGCCCGTGCCCGGCGACAAGCCCGCCGCACCGCCGGAGGCGGAGACCGCCGCCGCCGACTGGGAGGTTTTTCTCGATGCCAATTGCGACCCCGCCGCCGCGCGCCGGCTCGCCGGCGCGCTCCCCGGTGGCGGGACCATGAAACCCCGCATCGAAATCGCTCTCGACCCGAACCCGCTCGAACCCGGCCCCTCGAAGCTTGCCATCCGGGTTTCCGCCACCTCGGGTGCCTTGTGGATCGAGGATGTCGGCGGGCTGCCGCTCGTCGCCGTCGCCGGGGCCGCGGCCGGCGAACCCGCCGCCCTCGCGGCCGTGCCCGGAGCCATCCTCGCCATCATCGGCCGCCAATACTTCGCCGAAGCCTACCTCGTCCGGGGACTCAACCAATCGGCGGCCATCGACGCCGGCGAGATCGAGTGGAGGCCTTAAAATTCCACCTTCACGCCGGCATACCAATTCCGCGGCGCGGCGGGGTCGATGCCGTCCGAGCGGATGCGGGCGTAGTAGTCCCGGTTGAAGAGGTTGTTGACCCCGCCGATGATGCTCACGTTGTCTTTGTAAACCTTGGCCTCCACCATGAGATCCCAGACATCGTAAGCGGGAATGAAGCGCTGCGGGGTGTTGGTGTCATCGGCAAACGAGGATCCCACGAAGTTGCCCATGAGCGAACACTTCAGGCGGTCGCGCCAGTTGTAGATGAGGCCCGCTCGGAGGATTGTCTCCGGCAGATACTGCGGGGTTTTCCCCTCGTTCGGGCCGCTGATGAATTCACCGGATTGCAGGGTGAAGGCTGAGTAAACGCTCAGCGATCCGAAGCGGTCCACCCAGCTTGCGTGGGCGGGTGCGGTTTCCTTCGATCCTTTGGCGGCGACCGGAGCGCCCTCGGGCCGGTTGAAAATGTGGTCCGCCAGACCGACCAGATCGAGCTGGGTGAAGAGGTCCCATCCATAGACAAACGAGCGGCCGGAATTCTGAATCACCGTGATGTTGCCATTGTCGGCGGTGCTCGTGCCGATCTGGTCCGAGTTGTCGATCATGAAAAAGCTGGTGTCCCATGTGATCCACTCGGTGGGTTCCCCGCGGAATCCGAACTCGTAATTCCAAACGAAGCTTTCCTCGAGGTTCCCGTCCACCACCGTGTTGGGGCCGGTCGGCACCGCCTGGGTGAAGATGGGCGGACGGTAGGCCTGCGAGACATTGGCGTAGGCCTGCACCTCCGGCGTGAACGAATACTCGAGCCCTAGCCCGAACAGTGGCACAAAGTTGAAGATGCTCTCGTTGTCGGGGCCCTCTCCGGCGGCCGACTTTTTGGCGTTCCGGGTTTCGTTGACCGACTGCCAGACGCTCTCCAGGCGCACCCCGGGAGTGATCGAGAGTTTGCCGAGGGTGAATTTGTTTTCCGCAAAGACCGAGTAATACCACGTCGAGCGCAGGCTCTGATTCAGGATCTCACCCTGCATGGCGGTCGGGTTGTCGCCCCGGGCGTCCACGCGCGGCGAATACGTGTTGTAGAGCATCATCCCACCGGTGAGCGTGTGGGTCCGACCCCCAAGATCCCAGTCGTGCCGGATGCGGGGCTCGATGCCGAAGGTATAGAATTGCTGGGTTTCCAGTTGGTTGGTCTGCGCCGCCGGGCCGGTCGGCAGCGTCCCGAACCCGCCGCCATTCTGACGCCGGCTGAATCGCAGGTAATAGTCCCACCACCCGCGGAATGTGAACAACGTGCGGTCGGAGATATCCCACTCGGTGATGAGCCCGACCGCATAACGGCTGATCCGCATGCGGTCGTAAAAGCGCGACGTGGCATCGCGGTTTTCGTTGTAATTCACCGCGTTCGGTCCGTCGGCGAGCGTGAGCCCGCCGGGCTCGCCGTGTGTCTCATCGTAAGCCGTGAGGTTCAGATAGATCCGGAACGGACCCGTCGCGTCGAGCGCGAACATCGCTCCATACGCATTCAGGAAATAGTCGCTGTTCGCCTCGCGGAAGCCGTCCGTCTGCTGGTGGTCGTAATACCCATAATAGCCGAGCCGCCCGATGGTGCCTCCCAGCGAACTGAAGTTCGAATAGTAGCCGAAGCTTCCCACCAGGTTCGTGGACTCGACAGCGAACTTCGTGTCGAGCGGCGGCTTCTTCATCACGAAGTTGATCGCACCCGCCGGCTGCGGACCATACATCAACGCCGCCCCGCCCCGGATGATCTCGATGCGGTCCACGGAATCCAGCGGAGGCGTGTAGTAGGCCTCCGGATACCCGATCATGTCCGCCATGATCGGGATGCCATCCTCGAGGACCTGGAAAAATTGGGTCCGGTGCGGGTCGTATCCGCGGATCCCGATGCTCAACAACGGCGTCGTCTCCTCCGACAAAATCACGCCCGGCGTCGTGGCCAGCACCTGACGGTAGTTGTCGTTGCTGATCTGCGGGATCTCGTCCAGGCGGATGTTCGTCGTCTTTTTTCCCGCGTTGATCTTCGTGCCCTCCACATCCGGAAGAAACGCCCCCTCCACATCGCGGTCATAATCCGCCTCCACCTCCACTTGCTCCATCACCCGCACCGGCTCCTCCTGCGCCGAAGCCGCTCCACACACCAAACCCGCAAGTCCCACACACCCCAAAAATAATTTGCTTTTCATTTGTTTGTGATTTTTAGAAGGCCGCGACTTAATGCGACAGTTTCTCATCAGGCAATAAGAAAATGCGACATTGTCTCAAATAGGTCGTGACGAGGGGTTGGGAGGTGGGGTAGAGAGCGGGCATGGAAAGCTTGATGGAGATGTTCCAGCGAGGCGGCTGGTTGATGTGGGTGCTGCTCGGTTTTTCTGTCGTGGCGGTGGCGGTCATCATCGAGCGGGCGCTGGTTTACCTGCGCTACGGGCTGGGTTGCTCGGCGTGGCTCGAGCGGGTTTTGGTCGAGTTGCGCGCGGGGCGGGTGGAGGCGGGGCTTGCGATGACGGCGAAGTCGCGGCATCCGGTGGCCCGTGTGGTCGAGGAATATTTGAGGAACCTGGACCGTCCGACGAAGATCCGGCGCGACAACGTGGGGATGCGGGGGACGCTGGTCCTCGAGGACGTCGAGCGGAGGCTGCGGGTGCTGGCGGCGATTTCGCATCTGGCTCCGCTGGTGGGGCTGCTGGGCACGGTGACCGGTATGGTGGCGGCGTTCGCGCAGATTCAGGCACTGCAGGGGGCGGCCAAGCCGGCGGATCTCGCGGGGGGGATCTGGGAGGCGCTGCTCACGACCGTCTTCGGGTTGCTGGTGGCGATTCCGAGCATGGCGGCGTATCACGGGTTCGAAAGCCATGCCGACAAAATCTCGCGTCGCATGGAAATGGCGGTGACCGCACTCGACGACATTTTTGAGGAATCCGGCGGGGACGGCCGGGCGGTGGAACCGGCTGTGGCGGCCGACGATTGGACATCCGTGGGATGATGTTTCGACGACCGCGCCGGGCCACGCACACGATCGACATGGCGCCGTTGATCGACGTCGTGTTTTTGCTGCTGGTCTTTTTCATGCTCACGTCGAGCTTCACTCCGCCCTCGCTGCCGCTGGATTTGCCGAGGTTGAAACCGGCCGGGGTGTCCGAACCGGCGGTTGTGGTCGTTTCGCTCGACGGAGCCGGAGTGATCGCCATCGGCGGCGACTCGGTGGATGCCGCAGATTTCCCGGACCGCCTCCAATCGGCCCTCGCGGAAGCCTCGACCGATACCGTGCATTTTCGTGGCGACCAATCGGCGGACTACGGCCGCTTCCTGGCTCTGATGGCCGAGGCGCGGAAGGCGGGGGCCCGGCAGTTTCATCTGGTTCATTCGCCGGAGGGCGCGGAGGGAGGCCGGTGAGAGCCGGAGCATGGTTCGGAGCCAGCCTTGCGGTTTCGGCGGCCGCGCATGTCTGGGTCCTGCGAAATGCGGACGCCGGGATCCGCGTGGCCGGCCCGTCGGAGACGGTCGCCACAGTCGTCGAGCTGGTCGAAGAGGCCCCGCCCGCCCCCTCCGACCTGCCACCCCCTCCGCCCGAGCCTCCGGCCCCCGAAGAAGTCCCGCCGACCGAAACCGCCCCGCCCGAGCCACCCCCGCCGACCGAAGATGTGCTCGCCACGGAGAGCCCGCAGGCACCCCCCGCCGCACCTCCGGCGGCCACGCCGGCCCCGTCGCCCCGCTCCACGCCAAAGCCCGCCGTCCGGCAGCCCGCTGCCGCACCATCTCCGCCACCGGCGCGTCCGGCCGTGGCCGACCGCGCGACCCCGGTTGTCCACCGCAATTCCCCGCCGAGGTATCCCGAGTTCGCGCGCCGCAAAGGCTGGGAGGGCCGCGTGGTGGTCCGCGTGACGGTCGATGCAACCGGCCGCGCCATGCGCGTGAAAGTCCAGACGGGGTCCGGTTTCGCCATCCTCGATCAGGCCGCGGTGGAAACAGTCAAAGGCTGGCGGTTCCATCCGAAAGTCACGGGCGGCAACGCCGTGGAAGGCGCCGTCGATGTGCCGGTCAATTTTTCCCTCCGCGGAAAATAACGGCCCCAGGATCGGACCCAAGATCGGGCGTGACGCGCCGGGCACTTTGCGAAAGGGTGATCCCGAAGTCGCTCCAGCAATGCAACATCTCCCTCAACTCTTTCCACGGGTGACCCTCCCTCCTCCCACGCCCGCCCGCACCTCCAACCCATGAAAACCGGCCTCCTTTCGCTCCTTTCCGGCATCCTGATTTTCTTGTTGGGAATTGTGGGGATTCCCGCATGGGTGATCCTGCATTTCCTCCTCGCGCCAAGCCTCGATTCCCAATTCCTTGTCCCCGGCCGGATCGAGGTCCGCATCGAGGAACCCGGACGCTATTATCTTTGGAATGACTTCCAAACTGTCTTCAACGGAACCACCTTCTCCGCTTCGGAGGTTCTTCCCACCGGCTACGTCATCCGGATCGTGGGGCCGGACGGCGGCGAACTCCCTTTCATCGCCGACACGTCGATCTCCTCCAGCATCGGATCATCCTCCAAGAACAGCATCGGTTACGTGAACGTCAACGCCCCCGCGAAACTGGCCGTCGAAGTGGGCGGCGCCGTGCCTCCCCGTGTGTTCTCATTCGCGCGGTTCACCCTCTTCGGCACACTCGCCACCGTGGCCGCCGCACTCGGCGGAATCGCCATCCTCTGCCTCGCCGGCCTCGCCCTGGCGGTCTTCGGAATCGTCCGCATCGTCCGCGCGAGAAAGACCGCCGCCTGATAACTGCCGGACGGTTAAAGCAAGCAGCGGTCAGCGAAAGCGAACCGACTTATTCCCTGCCGTCCGGCGAGACCCGGGGCCGAAGCTTTCCCCTGTAGTCTGGGATTGTGACAACGCTCCAACTGGGGCTTGTTCGCGTGTTGATGTCGGTGGATGAAATCGCAGGCGGCCCGCCATCCGGATCGGGCAGAACAACACTAAGCGGCACCACCCCGCTTTGGGTGATGGGCCTGATCAAGAAATCATTGTTCGGAACAAAAACATTGCCTTCTTTGGCAATTGTTATCTCTGCGATGCGATTGGTGCCGAAATTGAAAAGACGGAGCGCTGGGGGGAAATCCTTCTGGCCCGGCAAGGGGTCCTGCAGGATCTCAAGAACCAGACGAGGCCCTTTGCGCCGAACCACAATTGTCCGGTAATCGCCGGGAGCTAGATCGATCAAACCGATGTCAAGCACCTGTCCGTTACAAACAATCGTTACCTCGGTCCTCCCCATGGGGATTTCGGTGTAGAATCCCTGGGTAGGCGTGTCCCCATTAGTTTCGAGAAGTGAGACCGGCTCCCCTCCTTTAGACCTCAGCTTGACGGCAAACGGCGTCTTTTCAGCAAAGACCATCGCCCAAACGCGGACGTGCCCAGGAGATTTCTTGGAGGAAACCTCAGGCGGCAGGGTTGTTTCCTGCGAATAAATCGGAACAACAAGAATGCAAAAAAAGAGAACAAATCGGTTAAAGGAATTCATTCCACAGAAGACCGGATGGGTTTGACGTTGAAATTTGTGAGCGGGGAAAAGCGGGCAGAAACGGCACTGCCATCGGCAGGATCAAAGTCGTCGGTCTGCGCGTCGATTCCGACGGGCAACAATTCGAAGGTCCGCTTGGCCCGGCTTGAGGAAAGAACCTTCACTTTTCCCACGGAATCCACCATGATGGACTGACCCAAGACATATGCCGAGAAAACATTACCGCGGGTAGTGATAATGTTCATCGTCCGGCGCACGATTTCTTCCCTGCCACGGTCAATTACCCGAGACATTTCCATACTGGTGAGGCTGCTGCCGGAATGAAGCAGACCGAGCTCGGAAAACTCGCCCCTCTCCCAGAAGAAAGGCGAGTTGGTGGCATCAAGTGGCTGGGCAAGGCGGTTGGAAACAGCCATGACTAGTGAATCGATCTGTGTTTTACTGGGAGTGAGGGAACCAAGCCCGGGGGTATCGGGTGCAAATGTGAAACCATGCAGTGCCGCGCGCATGGCTTTACCTCCGTCCCGGATGACGCCGTTGATGTTGATGGTTCCCGGCAACGTGTGGCTGCCGACCGTATCGAAAATATCTACAAGGCGCCATGCTGTCCAGGTGCGGCTCGCCGAGTCACGGCGACCATCCCATAGGCCGCTGGCATTGGTCGTGTCCGAAAAGACCTCTGGTTGGCCGATTTTGAGGGTGCGTCCACCGCCCCGAAAAAGCCCCTGGCTGGTGCCGCTGCTGAGTAGCCTCGCCGGGTCAAAAAGATGGCCCAGTTCTCCCACCGAGGCGAGCCGCGTATTGGCAATAATGCTGGGAGCATCCGCAGGACCAGTGGAATTTACCGAATAGTCCGGCCAGAATTGGGGACGAACATAGTTCGTGTTAAGATTTCCAAGACTGCTGTTGGCTGGGACCGCATTGTCATCCAGGTTGGACCAGAAAAATCGGCTTATTTCGTCACTTGGAGCACCGGTTTTGAACGAATTGATATACAGTTGCTCGTTCAAAGTCCGAGGATCTCCCGATGAAGCCGTAACAACCGTGCTTATCGCGCTGCTGTTGCCGAGCAAGCTTCCTCCCCTGGTGAAATGACGGTTGCTGTTGATTTTTTCCTCGCGATCGGCAACAAAGTCCATCGCGTAGCTGCTGGATCGGACAATCGGTAACGCAAAAAAACTTTCCAAGAGCCCCTTGTCATTACCAAGAAACATGCAGGTTTGGTAGTCATTGAAAGTGTTGGAACGCGGCGCGAACCGCACGCGAAAGGAATTGTTAAAGATCCTAACATTGGAGGCATTGTAAACAGGATTGGTGTAGGAGTCTATTGTTGTGCCAGTAAACCGGCGGTCGGAGCTAGCCACCGGAGCCACAAAGACAGTGGATGCGGGTGAAATCAGGTCGGGGTTCGGGTTTGGGTCGGTGGTGATGACGGTTGTTTTGCCTGCGGGAAACACCAGGTCGGGGATGTCCGCAAGCATGACTTTGATCGGACGCCCCTCTGGAATAGGGGGGCTTACACTTAGTGCTTGCATCTGATTGTAAATCATTAGGAACGCATTGGGACCGAGATCATTGGCAGTAATATCTCTGGTTCCCATATTCCAGAATTCAAAGTAGTGATCGATCGTGATATCAAAAGCCGCGCTACCGGGGTTTGATCCACTCCATCCTCTGGGACTCATGCTTAGGATTCGACCTTGGATGGCATACTCTTGCAGCATGGGGATATTTTCCTTGCCGAATGCCGGAATCGGATTGGGACCCTCGGTTCCGCCACCGAGCGGTTCGATGGCTTCGGTAGGAACCGCCTCGGCAACCACTTTGAGGGACGAGTTGATCAAGGTTGGTTGGTTGTCCGCATCCACATAGTCCTTTGCATTGGCTGCCAGTTTCCAAAGGTAAATTGCGGCATTTGTTTCATTCACCGTGTTGGTGAAGTTGAGAGCAGGCTGTGAGTATGAAGAACGAAAGAAACGCTGTCCGAACAGCGGGGACCCATTGGCAACGGCGAGAACGAAACGCTCCATCTGGGACTGCACGGCATTGGTTCCGCTGGAGAAAACTGTATTTAAGTTAATCCGTTTCCACCCGTCGCGGGAAACATTTAACGTGCCGGAGTGGGCAGTGGCGACAAACTTCAACTGCTCGGCCACGGTGTTTGTACCGCCTGGGCTGAAAGCCTGACTAAGCGTGCGGTAGCTGAGCAGGCCGCCCCCGCCGAGCGTATTGCGCAGATTGACTAGAGCGTTGGCGGAGGCGTCATTGGTATCAATTCCCCTTGCGTGCGAAAGGATGCCCTGGACGGGAACCTCTCTGGCGCTGGCGCCCAGGCTGTCGGCACCGCGCACGATGTTGGTTGCGATGGAGAGATTTACTTTGAACGAATCGTCTTCAATCCAATATGCGTATCGGGCATTGGTCCGACCGGAAGAGTCTGTCAGATAAATCCACCGGGCGCGCAGGTTATGGCGGGTCTGGCCGGGGGCGGTTCCGATCCAGTTCTGAGAGTTCAGATCGATGGAGTTCGACATTGTCAAAGGAGGGTCGAATGCACCGGAAAGATTTGTCGCCACTACAGGGGTGGCACCCGACACTAAGGGCCACGCGTATGTTTGCACGGCAGTAGGCGTGCCGGGCAAGGGATTGAAGGCGGCGGCCCTGGTTGACGAGGGTAACGTGTTGGCGGTAATTGCGCCCGGAACCGCTCGGAAAAAATAGACTGTGCCAGAGTTTGTGAGGGTTCCCGATGCGAATGTCTGCCAGACTGTTGCGGCATCGGGATAACGGGAGAATAGGTCGACCATCTGCAACTCCGCCGCATTCGCCCCCGATTCGAGCGCCAATTCTGCTTGGAGAGCGTTCCTCGCGCTTTTGGCTATACCGCGTTCGACGCTCATGGATTGCATAAAAGCGACGACGATGGTGGAGAGGACGACGAGGACGAGGAGGGTGGTGACGAGGGAGGAGGCTTTTTTTGAAGGATGAAGGGGGGCGGGGCGGGGCGGGGTCGGTGCCGGGAGGGTGGCGGGGTTTGCGGTCCCGGCCCTTCCGGCTGCATATTTCTCTGTCTCGATCCTGTTCATCCGATGATCCTGTCAAAAAATTCTGTAAATTTTGTAAATTCTGTCCAACTCGCCCCTAGTCCGGCCGGTTGAGACGGATGCGGGTGGTGAAGGTTTGTTGCTGGTTGGTGAGGCCGGGGGCCCCATTGATCCAATCATTTTTGGCGGTGAAGCGCCGGGCGGCTTCCTGGTTGACGGCGGTGAGCGTGATTTCAACGGCGTCGGGGAGTGGCCTGTTGGTGGATGGGAGGAAATTGGTGTATCGCGCGGGTGTGGAAGTGGTGACCATGAGCGGGGTGACGCGGAACTCGCGGATATTGCGGGCGAGGAGTTCGACGGAGGCGGCCGGGGGGATGAGGTTGTTTGTGAAGATATTGCCGACGGGGTTGGCGGCGAGGCGCCGGAAGGTTTCGTCGCTACTCACAAAATACCTGTAGAGGTTGAGCGAGGGGAGTCCGCCGGGGAGGTTGGAGGACATGGCGGTGCGGTCGAAGGCGACAAAGTAACCGGCCTGGCAGACATCGCTTTTATTTTCCGCGGGGTCCTGGGCGGTTGCGGGCAGGCTGGTGAGGAAGAAAACGGCCTGACGGTTGGAATCATGGACGGGCGAGCCGGATGCGAGCAGCGCGCCGGCGGCGTCCCCGAAGACAAAGTGGTTCGTATTGGTGGCTCCGGAGAGCGCCGACCCGAGGTCGCCGGCCATGATCATGAGGGCGGCGCGGGCCTCGCGGTAGGCGTCGGCGCGGTTCTCGCTCTGCCGCCACAGCGAGCTGGCCGACGAGACAAGGCCCATCATCATGACCACGAGGATGGCGAGCACCGCTATCGCCACAAGCAGTTCGAGCAGGGTGAAGGCCTTTTGGACAGAATGAGGAGCGGAGGTTTTGACAGAATTAACAGGATTTACAGAATTAGGTAATGCGGGGAAACAAGGAGTGTCGGAATGAGGGGGATGGCATGTGGAAATTGATGCTTCGAAACTTTCTGGTTCTTCTGAAATTCTGTTATTTTTGTTAATTCTGTCTGGTTCCGTGGTTCTGTAGGTTCGGAATTTCTTCTTAAACTCCAGACTTTGGCCTCCGAAGTTGAGAAGCAGTCCGTGTTCGATACCGGTCGCGGAGAGATAGTTGACGAGTTGAACTTCGTGTGCGGCCACAAGTGCGGTGACGGCCTTGATCTCCAGGACCAACCCGTCCAAGAAAAAATCGCAAGCAAAGTCCCCGACAATTTCTCCACGATAAAACACTTGTAGCTTTTTCTCCCTCTCAAATGAAATCCCCGCCACGCGCAACTCGATTTCGAGAGCGTTCGCATACACACTTTCCAAGAATCCCGGCCCCAAAGCACGGTGGACCTTCATGGCAAGGCCGATCACTTTGCCCGCAAAATCGAAGTCCCTATGTATCGGATTGTTCAAACCAAATTCTGTTAATCTTGTTAATTCTTTCTAAAATGCCTTTATTGCCGTAGGAGGGTTACGAATGTGTAGGCGCTGCGGTTGGTTTCGGGGGCGGCGGCGGGGGCGGAAATGACGGCCTCTATGTGGGCCAGGCCGGTGGCGGGCGTGTCCGGACGGATGGAAATTTTTGCCGCGAAGGCGGCGGCGGCGGGATCCCGGGTGGGCAAACCCGCGTTGTCGTAGAGATTGGTGAGCGAGCCGCTGAAGTTGGAAAGCACGAGGTTCGTGAACGAGTCCGGGCCGGTGGCGACCATCGCATTGGTCGGCGGCGATGCGGCGAGGTCGGAGAAAATCATGCGCGCGATGTGGTTCGCGCGGGTTTCGCGCTGGCTCTCCAACCCAGCGCGCATCGCAACGGGAAAGAGTCCCATAATGCCGACAATGGCGAAGGAAATCACGCCGAGGGCGAGGACGACTTCGACGAGGGAAAAGGCAAATGCGGACGACCGGACAGAATGAACAGGATTAACAGAATTGGCGGAAGCGTGAGGGAGAGGGGGCTCTGTCACATCCTCCGGGGAAATTCTGCAATTTCTGTAAATTCTGTCCACCGGTTTTCAGTTGCTGAGCGTGGAGACATCGAGTTGGGCGCGTCCGGTGTGGCGGGCGAGGGAGATAATTTCAAAGCCCGCCCCGCTTTGGTTGCGCTCGCTGATGAGTCTCTCGGTGCCGCCCGCACCGCGGACGCCTTCGGAGATGATGAGTTTGCGGAAGTCTTTTTTCGCGGGGTGGAGGACCGCGCCGGACGGGCCGAAGACAATGTAGCTGAAGTTGTTGCTTTCCGATAGAGGCGCGCGGGTTTCGTTCACCAAACCGCTGTCGGGGTCATCGGCATTGAGGATGGAGTCGCCGACGTCCGGTTGGTGGAGGAGGACCTTTTCGGGAAGATTTTTCCACTTGGTGAGTTGCTCGTAATCGCCGGTGCCGTCTTCGGTTTCCCGAAGGACTTTCACGGCGTCGCGTTCGGGATGTTCCCGGCGCACGAGGACGACAATCACATTGCGGCCGCTCTCGATGGCGGCGACGCGGGCCTGCTCGAAGGTGTTCATGAGGAGGGTCACCGCGCCGCGCCGGCCGATCGTGCTTCCCCATCCGTAGATCGACGGCACGAGCATGGCCACAAGGATGGCCATGATGGCGATGACGGCGAGCAACTCGATGAGGGAAAAGCCCCCAGCCCCGCCCCGCTTGTATTGACATTGTCTCCCCATGGCCGCCATGCGCTGGGAATATGCCCCGCGCGGCGGGGTGTCAAAACGACAATTTGTTACGAAATCGTCACAAATCGCCGAGGGGGGCCCCGAAAGATCCGGGAATCGCGAAATAACCAAAAAATTTGCGTGGTCCGCGAGCGTTTTCAGCGGGTTGACCGGGGCGGGAATGCGGTCCAAAATAAGCTGGTTATGCCAACTTACGTTTACGAAACAGTCGCGGCCGGCAAGAAAGCCAAGCGCTACGAGATCCGCCACGGGATCAACGAGCCGGCCCTTTCGCGTCACCCGGAAACCGGGGAGCCGATCCGCAGGGTGGTGAGCACGGGCGGCGGGATTATTTCCAAGGGCGGCTCGCGCGCGCCGGCTCCGCGTGCTCCGCAATCCGGCGGCCATTGTTGCGGCGCCTCATGCGGTTGCCACTGATGCGCGCTTCGCGACACGCGGTGGTTCTTGCGCTTTGCGCGGCGGGGGTTCTGACCGGCTGTGCCGGGAAGAAGCCCGCCGCTTCCGAAGGCAGGACACCGCCGGCGGCGGCCCAAGGGGCCGAAGCGACCGGATGCGCCGGGGCGGCCGGGGCCGATGCGCCAAAGCCGCGCAAGCCCTTCGGGCTGATGGTGGCCGAGGTTCTGTCGGCTCCCGCGAAGCTTTTTCCGAAGAAGAAAAAGCCGCCGCAGGCCGTGCCCGCGTTGCAGGTGGGGGAGGTCAAGCAGGTGAATATGGAGAACAAGTTTGTGCTCATCGACATCACGGGGGGGCGCGCGATCGAGCCGGGGGCCTCGCTGGTCTGCCTGTCGGAAAAGAAGCAGACGGCCGAGTTGCGGCTCACCTCGCTGCGGGGGTCTTCGTTTTTCATCGCCGACATCGTCTCCGGCAAACCCTCCGCGAAGGACGGCGTGTATTTGAAATGAGTCTGCTCAGGCTCATTCTGGGACTGGTCTTGCTCGCGCTGCCCTGCGCCGCGCAGGAATACGAGGGACAGACACTCGTCCGCATGACGCTTGTGCCGTCCGGCACAGCGGTGCCGCCAGGAGGGGAAATCCGCGTGGGGGTGGAATTTGAGATGGCTCCCGGCTGGCATATTTATTGGGAAAACCCGGGAGACGCCGGCCTGCCGACGACGGTCGAATGGGACCTGCCGCCGGGGTTCGAGGCGATGCCATTGGAGTGGCCGGCACCCGAGCGGATCATCGAGCCGGGCGACATTCAGGTCCTCGCCTACAAGAAGCGCGTGGTCGCCGTCGCCGCCATCCGCGCCCCGCCGGGAGCCTCCGGCGCCGCACGCATCGCGGCAAAAGGACGCTGGCTCACCTGCAAGGAAATCTGCATCCCGGGGTCCGGCGCGGCCGAAATCACACTCCCGGTCGGAACGGACGGCGCGCCCGCCAACGAGGACATTTTTGCGGAATGGTCGGCGCGCATGCCGGCCGCCGGCCCCTCGCCTTATCCCGTGGCGTGGTCGGAATCCGGCGGGGAAATTTCCCTCGAAGTCTCCGGCGTCCCCGAGGGGGTCGCGGCCGACTTTTTCCCGCTCACAACCGGGGGGGATGCGACAGGTCACCCGTCGGTCGCGCGGACCGGCGACAAGTTGCTCATCCGGCTTCAAGGGGCGCTGCCCGCGAAGGGCCTGCTCGTGCTGGACGAACCCGGCGGACGCAAAGCCTGGTGGGTCGGATCGCCCGCCCAGAGCCCGGCGGCGAAGTCTCCGGGCGAACCACCGGAGCGGGCGGTTCCGGCCGTCGCGGGGGGCGGCACGTCGCTTTGGATGGCGCTTCTTTACGGGTTTCTCGGCGGGTTGATTTTGAATTTGATGCCCTGCGTGCTGCCGGTGATTTCGCTGAAAATTTTCGGCTTTGTGCGGCAGGCGGGGGAGGCTCCCCGGAAGATCCTTGCTCACGGGCTGGCCTTTGCGGGCGGGATTTTCGCGTGGTTCCTCGGCCTGGCGGTGATCGTGGTGGCGATCAAGGCGGGCGGCGGGGCGGCGACCTGGGCGTTCCAGTTTCAGAATCCGTGGTTCAATCTCGCCATCTCGACGGTCGTCTTCGTCTTCGCGTTGAACCTCTTCGGAGTCTTCGAGATCGTGCTGCCCGGGAAAGCTGCGGCGGCGATGGACCGCGCGGGTGACGAGGGCGGGTATGCGGGTTCGTTCTGGCAGGGCGTCTTCGCGACATTGCTTGCGACGCCCTGCACGGCACCGTTTCTCGGGACGGCGCTCGGCTTTGCCTTCGGGCAGTCATGGGTGGTGATTTTCGCGATGTTCGCGGCGGTGGCGTCGGGCATGGCCGCGCCGTATGTGGCGCTCTCGGCGAAGCCGGGTTGGATGAAGGCGCTTCCGAAGCCCGGGGCGTGGATGGAGCGGGTGAAGCAATTCATGGGATTCCCGCTGCTGGCGACGCTGGTGTGGTTGCTCTCGATCCTTGCCGGTCAGAAGGGCGCGGGCGGGGTCATCTGGGCGTCTGCGTTTTTCGTCTGCCTCGGCTTCTCCGCATGGCTCTACGGAAGCTTTTGCGGGCCGCTCTCGCGGCCGGGCACGCGCGCGGTCGCCATCGTGCTCGGACTCGTCTCGGCCGTCGGCGGCGGATGGTTTTTCATTGGAAACCAATTCGCGGCCTCCACCCGCTCCGAGGAGAAACCCGCCGCGGAGGGCGGGATCGCATGGGTGCCGTTCACCCAGTCCGCCCTCGATGGACTCCTCGCCGAAGGGCGCGGCGTCTTCCTCGATTTCACGGCCGACTGGTGCATTTCCTGTAAATTCAACGAGCGCGCGGCCATCGACCGGCCGGCCGTGCGCGAGCTTCTGGCGAAGCGACAGATCGTGCCCATGAAGGCCGACTGGACGAATGCGAATCCCGAGATCACCCGCGCGCTGGCGGCATTCGGCCGGGTGGGGGTCCCGTTTTATGTTTTCTATCCGCCCGGGCGGGCGCACGAACCCGTGATTATGCCCGAGATCCTCACCGAAGCGATCGTGCTGGATGCGCTCGGGAAATAAATCCGCAGATGCCCGCGCCGCGCGCGTGCCGGTGAGAAACCCCTTGCCAAGCCGGGCGGGAGCGCGCAGTTTTCCGGCCGTGCCGGGGGCAAGATTTCTCATTATTGTATTTATTCTGGCATGGGCGGGTTCCGCCCGTGCAGCGTGGGAGGTCGTGAAACACGACGGCCGCCGGTATGTGCCGGTCGGGAATGTCGCGGATTTCTACAAACTCACCCTCGCAGCCGGGTCGGGTTCGTTCCGGCTCTCGAATGCCAAGAGCAGCATCGAAGGCAAGCCCGGCGGTCGCGACATCCGCATCAATGGGGTCAAATACGTGCTCTGTTTCCCGATCGTCAAAAGCGGTTCGCGCACGCTCATCTCGGCGATGGATGTCACAAAAATCATCGAGCCGGTGCTGCGCCCGCAGAAGATCAAATCCGCGTCGCCCGTGCGCACGGTCGTGCTCGACGCCGGCCACGGCGGGCACGACAGCGGAGCCACCGGGCCGTTCGGGCGGGAAAAAGACGCGGCCCTCGATGTCGCGCTCCGCGCGAAGAAGTTGCTCGAAGCCAAGGGCTACAAGGTGAGCATGACGCGCCAGAAGGATGTCTTCATCCCGCTCGAAGGGCGCTCCGCCCACGCAAACCGCTACCGCGACGCCGTCTTTGTGAGCATCCACTTCAACAAAAGCAAAGGCACCGGCGCGTCGGGTATCGAAACGTATTGCCTCGCGCCCCGCGGCGTCCCGTCGATGGACGAGGAAAACCTCAGCTACAGCGATTTCAAGCTCCACCCCGGCCATGCGCGCGACCCGGAAAATATCGCCCTCGCCACGGCGGTCCACGCCGCGATGGTGCGCAAACTGGCCGTGCCCGACCGCGGGATCAAACGCGCCCGCTTCCATGTCATCCGCGCGACCACCGTCCCGAGCATCCTCGTCGAAGGGGGATTCATGAACAGCCCGCTCGACGGCCGCTACATCGCCTCCGCTTCCTACCGCCAACAAATGGCCACCGCCATCGCGGCCGGCGTCGATCATTTCCGGTCGGCCCTCACCGGCCAGCCGCTTTCCCGCCCACCCTCGGCGGTCGCCTCCGCATCGGACGTGACCACGATACCCGACCTTGCACAAAGCACGCTCGGGGCCGATGCCGACGCCTCGGCCGCGATCGCCGCCGCCGCCAAAGCCCTTGCAGAATCCAACACCAATTGAAGCCGAGCCGGTCGGCGTCTTTGATTCCGGCATCGGCGGGTTGACCGTCGCGGCGGCGCTGCGCCGCCATCTGCCCTCGGAAAATATTGTTTATATCGGCGACACGGCCCGCGTGCCGTATGGGGGAAAGAGCGCGCGGACGGTCGAGCGGTATTCGGTGGAGATCGGCGGGTTGTTGCTCGCCGAGCGCGCGAAGATGATCGTGGTGGCGTGCAACACCGCCTCCGCCCTGGCCCTCCCGCGCATGCAGGCGGTCTTCGGCGTGCCCGTGCAGGGGGTCGTCGAGCCGGGAGCCGCCGCCGCCTGCCAGGCCAGCAAGTCCGGAAAAATCGGCGTCATCGGGACCCGCGCGACGGTCAAAAGCGGAGCCTATCGCGCCGCCATCCGTGCGATCCGGCCCGAGGCCGAGGTTTTCAGCGCCGCGTGTCCGCTTTTGGTCCCGCTCATCGAAGAGGGGCTCTTTGACGACGCGGTGACCGATGAGATGCTCCGGCGGTATCTCGCCCCGCTTCTGGAAGCCGGCATAGACACACTCGTGCTCGGCTGCACCCACTATCCGCTCCTCCACGCCGCGATCGCGCGCGCGGCGGGCTCCGGGGTCGCGCTGGTGGATTCCGCCGAGAATTGCGCGCTCGCCGTCGCCGGCCTGCTCGCCGACCGCGGCCTCCGCGCCCCCGCATCGAACCTCGGCCGGCTCTCGGTCGCCCTCACCGACTCGACAGAAGGATTCCTGCGCACCGCCGAACGCGAACTCGGACTCGAAATCGGCGACGTGCGCCTCCGCACCGTCCAGGCCGCCGAAGACCCGGCCTGAATAACCCGCGCTGGATTTCCGGCGCGATCCGTTCCAGATTGGCGGCTCCTTATGGTCCTCATGGAAACCCTATCCACATTTCTTCCCGCCTCTTCCCGCATCCGCGCGGCCCGCGCGTTTTTTTTCGCCGCCGCCCTGGTGCTCGCCGCCCCCCTTTCCGGCCTGGCCGGCGAGGCGGACACGCTCGTCGGGCGGGGCGACGCGCTCGACCTGCGCAATAAAAACCGCGAGGCCCTCGATCTTTATCTGCAAGCCGACGGATTGCGTCCGGACGACGCGGAAATCCTGCGCCGTATCGCGAAACAATACGCCCAGCTCATGGTCGAGGCCCCCTCGCGCGCGGAGCAGGTCTCCCTTGCAAAAAAGGCGCTCGAAGCCGCCGAGCGCGCCGCGGCCCTCGACCCCGAAAATGCCAAAGCGCGGCTCTCGCTGGCGATCGTGCTCGGCCGGGCCGCCCAACTCGAGCCGCCGAAAGAAAAGGTGGCCATGTCGATGCGGATCCGGGACGAGGCCGCGGCCGCCGTGCGGCTCGATCCGAGGGACGACCTTGCCTGGCACGTGCTCGGGCGTTGGAATTACGAGTTGGCAAATTTCAACCCGCTGCTTAAGTCCATTGCACAGGTCATTTATGGCAGGTTCCCGGATGCATCCAACGAGCGCGCGGCGGAATATTTCCGCAAGGCGATCGCGGTCGGCCCGCCCCGCGCCGTCAACCACATCGAACTCGGCCGCACCCTCGCCGCCATGGGCGACAAAGACGGCGCGCGCCGCGAAATCGAGAAAGGACTCTCCATCCCCGACTCCGACAAGGACGACCCGGAAACCAAACGCCGGGGCCGCAAAACGCTCGAAACTCTCTGAATCCCGTCCGCCATGCCGAAATATCTGATCCTCACCGCCAGCATGGGCGAGGGCCACAACACGGCCGCCCGCAACATCCGCGACGCCCTCGTGGAATCCGGGACCCCGCCCGGCGACGTGCTCGTCGCGGACCCCTACACCCGCACAAATCCCATCGTCAACAGCCTCATGCGCAGCGGCTACACGATGGCCATCAACCGCTACCCCCGCGCGTGGAAGGTGCTCTTCGAGTTGCTCAGCCGGCCGGGCGTGGTCGAAGGCATGGGTCCCATGCTGGCCGAACTCACCGAAGGGGTCCGCTCGTTGATCCGCGAATTCCAGCCCGATATCCTCGTCTCGACCTACCCGATTTTTTCCTTCCTCGTGGCGAAGATCCGCCGCAAGCAACCCGAAACGCCGCCGCTTTTCACGGTGATCACCGACTCGACCATGATCAACTCGGCGTGGTTCCGCTGCCATTGCCACGGGTTCATCGTGGCCGACGACGCGACCGCGCGCGTCCTCCTCGCGGGCCGGGTGCCGCCGCATCTCGTCCACGTCCTCGGATTCCCGGTCGGGTTGGCGTTTGAGAAATTGACGCCCGCGCCGCATCCCGGCGACGGACGCTGGAAGGCGGTGTTTTTCCCGGGAGGCGGCGCGACCCGCGCGTGCCAGACCCTCCACCGGCTCGACCGCATTCCCTGGCTCGATGTGACGGTCGTCACCGGCCAGCGCAAGAGCGTCGCGGCCGCCATCGCCGCGGAGGGACTGCCCCGCCGGGGAGAGTTGCTCGGCTGGACCGACCGCATGCCCGAGATCATGGCCACCCACCATTTCTTCATCGGCAAAGCCGGCGGAGCCACCGTCCAGGAGGCCATCGCCGCCCGGATCCCCTTCCTCGTCAGCCACATCGTGCCCGGCCAGGAAGAAGGAAATATCGCCCTCATCGAGCGCGCCGGCATCGGCACGCTCGCCACCGGCCAGCCGGACCGCGTCGGCGATGTGATCGAAGGCGCCGCCGCCAATGGGGGCCTCCTCTGGCAGGCCTGGCGGGACAACCTCGCCAAATTCGCCAAGCCGTCGGCCTCCCGCGCCATCGCGGAATTCCTTGCGGAGAGGGTCACGGGGAAAGCCTGAAACCTCAACGTTGAACCTCCAACGTCAAATAATCCCATTCTGCGGCGCACCACCGAGTTGAAGGTCGAGCTTTGCATGTTCTCCACGCCGCTCGGACCGGGAGGAGCGAGCCCCGCGCCACGTCTGACCGCATGATTGCGCCGCTCCGCAAACAACTCGCCCCGGCCATCGCCCGGATCTCCGACGCCGGAATGTGCGCCGCGATGAATCTCCTCCAGAGCCGCCGGGCGCGCGAAGCCAGCCGCCCGGCCGACCTCGCCGCGTATCTTGCCAAACACCGCGGAGTCGCACGCGGGGAACACTTCGCCGCGCCGCCCATGGAGGGCGGCCGCTTCGCGGACGGCCGCCTCGAATGGGAAAGCCCGCTCCCCTGTCCGCACCCCGAGAACCGCCGCGCATCGGCGCTTGTTTTTCCGGCGGCGGGCGACCCCGGGGCTCCGGCGGTGATCATTCTCCACGCGCTGATGAGCGCGAGCGACATCGGCTACCGCAGGGTCGCGAAATGGTTCAACGAGCGCGGGTGGACGGCCCTCTTTCCGCATCTGCCCTTCCACTACTCGCGTGTCCCGCGCGGAACCTTCAATGGCGAACTGGCCATCACCGCCGATCTTGTCCGCAACGCGGAGACTCTCCGCCGGGCGGTCATCGAGACCCGCCAGCTCCTCGCATGGCTTCGCGGACGGGGAGCCGCCGCGACCGCCGTGCTCGGCACCAGCTACGGCGGATGGACCGCCGCGCTCGCGTCCAGCCTCGAACCCGGCCTGCATTTTCTGGCGCTCGTCCAGCCGATCGCCGACGTCGAGGCCGCGATCTGGGAAAACCCTGGCGCGGCCGCCATGCGGGCCCAGCTCCGCCGCAACGGGATCGGCCGGGGGGTGAGCGAACCGCACGCGCGCCTCGTTTCGCCCCTGCACTGCCGCAGCCTCTGCCCGCCGGACCGCATCGTCCTTGTCAGCGGACTTTACGATTCGGTTTCCACCCCGCGGCACCTCGGGCGCCTCGCGCGGGCATGGGGCGCGCCCCGCCCGGTCCTTGTGCGTCAGGGCCACTTCGGATACGCGGCCCTGCCGGCGACCCTGCGCGAGATCGAGTCGCGCGGGCTCCTTTCCCTGCTTGCCGAACCCGGTGCCGGCAGCCACCATTCCCCCGGATGAGCGCACATATCGAAGCCCGCGGGTTGGTCCGCGCATTCCAGGTCGGCGGCCGGCGCCTTGAGATCCTGCACGGGATCGACCTTGCCGTGCCGAGGGGGGAGACGGTCTTCCTGTGCGGAGCCTCGGGAGCCGGCAAAACGACTCTCCTCTACACGCTCGCCGGCCTCGAGCGCCCGCAGGCCGGCAAGGTGCTTTTCGAGGGTTCCGACCTCTCGGCGATGGGCGACGACCGCCTTGCGCGTATGCGTAACACGCGCATGGGGTTTGTGTTTCAAAGCTATTTCCTGCTGCCCGAGCTCACGGCCGCCGAGAACGTGATGCTGCCCTCGCTCATCGGCGGACGGGCCCGCATGAACCGCGCGCGGGAATTGCTCGACCGCGTGGGACTCGGCGACCGCGCCGGCCATCTGCCCTCGGAATTGAGCGGCGGCGAACAACAACGCGTCGCCATCGCCCGCGCCCTCATCAACGAACCCGGCATCCTCTTCGCCGACGAGCCCACCGGAAACCTCGATTCCCACACCGGCGGGGCCGTGCTCGGTCTCCTCCTCGACGTCTCGCGTCAGGACAACCTCACCATGCTCATCGTCACCCACGACCGCCACCTCGCCCGGCGCGGCGACCGCCTGCTCCATATCGAGGACGGCATGATCCGCAACGAGCAAGACGCCTGACCCCGCCCCGCCCTCCCGTGCGCTGAATAATAAGGAAGCGTCCCGTAAGGAATCGCGGGCGCAGCCCGCCCTGGGACTGCTGCAATTCTTTGCAGCTCTGGGAGAGGACCCCACTCGCCGAGGAAGCCGGAATTTCCCCAAAAACCGCCCGCCCCCAGAGCTGTGAATGATCACAAGTCCAAGGGCGCTTCGCGCCATTCCGGATCGGCACCTTCTTCCGGTGGATGTTCTGAAACAGGAACCTCCGGGAGGAACCATCAGGCGCAGGCCGGGATGTCCGGGTTTGCGCGATTCCCATTGGAATCCCGGGCGGCTTTCACCGAGTGGACTTCCAGCGTGCCGCCGTTGCCATTGTCGAAGAGCCGGAAGACGCCCGTGATTTCCAGCACCGGATGGCGGACGGTCTCCGCGCCGAAGCGGGCGTAGGCGCGCGCGAACATCTCGCATTCGGCAAGGCCGGAGGGGTCGCAGAGCGTGAGGAATTTCATCGGCCGCCCGTCGGTCTGATGGTGCGAACGCGAGGCGACCACCATGCCGGCGACCGTGACACGCCGCCCGGGGTGGAGCATGAGATCGTTTAAGGGACAATATGTGTCCCATGCCACCGGGGGGAATATCGCAAGCGGGTGGGCGGAGACCGGGAAACCGAGCAATTCCCATTCGTCGCGCAGCCGCTCGGGCAGTCCGAGCGCGGGCGGAGGGCAGGGCGCGGGCGGGTCGCCGACGCCGGCGTGATCGAAGAGGGGCATCGCTCCGCATCCCGCATGGATCCTCCGGCATTCCCACGCGAGTTCCTCGCGCGTGTGTCCGAACCCGTCGAACGCGCCGGCGCGGGCCAGGGCGTCGAGTTCGTCGGCCGCGGGTCGCGCGCGTCGGTGGAAATCGTGGACCGACCGATACGGGATCCCGGCCCGCCACCGCCGCAGCAAGGTCTCGGAGAGCCCTTTGATTTGACACACCGGAACCTGGATCAACGCGCCGCCGGAGTCCGTGCGGGCTTCGTAGGTTTCCGACGGGCGGTTGATATCGGGGAGGAGAAAGCCGATGCCGAGGCGGCGGCATTCAACCGAATACGCGAGGCGGTCGTAGAACCCCTTGCCATGCGTGAGCACGGCCGCAAAAAATTCGGCGGGATGGTGGAACTTGAGCCACGCCGCATGGCAGGCCTCGACCGCGTAGGCCGTCGAATGCGCGCGGCAGAACGCGTAGCCGCGGAAGCCGGCGAGCAGGTCGCGCACCGCCCGGATCGCCCCGGGCGGGCGGCCGAGACCGGCCGCGCATTGCTCGAATTCCGCGAGCAGGGGCGCGGCGAGGTCCATGCGGTCCTTCACAAGCGCGCGGCGCAGCATATCCGCGCGGCCGGCGGGGAGTCCGGCGAAGGCCTCGCAAATTTGGAGAACGTGTTCCTCGTAGGCGACGACCCCGTGGGTCGAGCGGAGGACCGGCTCGAGGCTCGGATGCGGGTAGGTCACCGGATCGAGCCCCTGCGCCCGGCGTGCGAATTCGGCCTTCCGCATCGAATTGGCGGCTCCGGGACGGATCACCGACACGATGGCGATGAGGTCGTCCACCGTGTGCACGTTCACCATCCGGCAAAGCGAGGTCATGGCCGGCGACTCGATGTGGTGGACGCCCCGCGCGCCGCCCGAGGCGATCATTTCCCAGACTCCCGTTTCCATCGGCGGCAGGTGGCTCCCGTCGAAGGAAGATCCGGTCGGTTCTTTTCCCGCCTTGCGGAGCGCGGCATGGGTGTCGCGCAGGACGGCGAGTCCGCCCTGGGCGAGGATGTCGATTTTGACCAACCCGGCGTCCTCGACGGCGTCCATGTCGAAGTGGGTGGTCGGCCGTCCGTCGTTGCTGGTGAAGGTGGGGGTGAATGTGCGGATCGGGCGGTTGGCGAGGACGATGCCGCACGGGTGCATCTTGGGATGGCGCGGGCATCCGTCGAGGCGCGCGGCCAGCGCGAGCGCGGTGGCGAAGGGTTCCTCGGCGAAGTCGAGGCCGGCGCATTCCCGCGCGGCCGCGACCGCTTCGCACAGGTCCCCCGCCGATACCGGCGGCACAAACCGCGTGTATCGCCGGATCTGCGATTCCGAGACCCCCATCGCCTTCGCGATATCCGCGAAGGCCGAACGCCCCCGGTAGGTGGAAAAGCCGCCCACCACCGCCGCGCGGTCGCTGTATTTCTCAAACGCGATCGCGGCCACCCGGTCGCGCTCGTCGTGCGCGAAGTCGATGTCGATATCGGGCAGCTTCCTGAGCGCCATGCGGTCCCGGTTGAGGAACCGCTTGAAATACAGCCCGTAACGGAGCGGACACACCCCGGAGATGCCCAGACAGTAGCATACCAGGCTGTCCGCCGCGCTCCCGCGCGTGATCCAGTCGATCCCCTCCCGCCGGCAGTCCTGGAGCAAATCCCAGACGGCCAGGAAGTATTCCTCGTAGCCCACCTCCGCAATGATGCGCAGTTCTTCGTCGAGCTGGCCCTGGTGCCGCGTGCCGACTTCCCGTCCGTATCGGGCCCGCAGGCCCTCGCGCGCGAGCCGTCCGAGAAATTCCCGGGGCGTCGAGCCGTCGGATGGCCGATAGGCGGGGAAATGCAGGCCGCCGGGTTCGAACGCAAATCCGCACTCGGCCGCGATCCGCGCCGCCGCCTCGCGCGCCGCCGCCGGATCCCCCGCCCCGCGCGGCCCGAAAGAACCCCGCCGCTTAGCAGGATGACGGCCGCCCGCCAGCGCGCCGGCCCGCACGCTCTGCAGGATGTCGAACATCCGCGCGTCGGCCGCGTCCCGGTAGCGCACATCCGGAAAAATCTCCGGCGGATAAAGCAGGAGGCCGGAGGTGTCCGCCACCGCCGGAGCCGGGCCGCTCAAAAGCGCGCAGAGGTTCTCGTATCCCCGGCGGTCCCTCACGTAAGCCAGCATCGCCCGCCCGCCGACGCGCACTTCCGCCGCGATGACCGGACGCACCCCCGCCGCCTCCGCCGCCCGTGCGAATTCCACGGCCCCGTGCAGGTTCGGGTCGGTGATCGCCGCCACCGCGCACCCGCGTGCGGCCGCCAGCCCGGCCGCCGCCTCCGGCGAATGCAGCGCGTCGAGAAACGAATACCACGATTTGATGTTCAGGCTGTAAAATGTGGAATCGGCCACATTTTTGCGGACCGCCCGCGGATACCGGCGGTCCGCCGCGCCGGGGTCGGCCGCCGCCGCTTTGCGGGCGAGCAAGTGGAGGTCGTGGCCGCGCAGAATGGCGCCCGGCCCGAAGTCCTCCCGCACGCGGTCGGCCGCCCGGGCAAGCCTGCTCCGCGCTCCGCGGCCGGGATCCGTGTCGAAGCGGAGGGTGTCCTGGAAGAGCGCCCCGTAGAGGCCCGAGAATTTGAGGCCGACAAGGCGCAGACTCACCCGGCGCTGCCACGCCCGGCGGAGCAGCCTGTCGATGAGCGGATAAAAGTCGCTCTCGAGGTCGCCGGGTTCCGCAAGGCTCTCCGACCGCCGCGCTTCGACGAAGTCGTTGTAGCGGATGCGCACCTCGACCGTGCGGGCCGTGTGATCGGCCGCCCGCAAACGCTGGAGGAGGGTGTCGGCCATCCGGCGCAGCCGCGCCCGCAGGAAATCCTCGTCGGTGGTGTCTTGGTCGAAAGTTTCCTGCAATCCGAGCGAGCGCGGTTCGGGCGGGTCGGGAACCACCGGGCGGTCGTCGATCCCGCGCGCCATCGCATGCAGGCCCGGAGCCGCCGACCCCACAAAAAGCGCAAGCCGGTCCGGCGGCAATTCCGCGATCTGCCCGATCCGCGCCACTCCCGCGCGCCGGAGCGCCTCGGCCAATTTCGGGCCGATCCCCGGCAGCCATCCGGCATCGAGCGGTTCCAGAAACGCGCGCTCGGTCCCGCGCGGGACTTCGACGAGCGCGTCCGGCTTGCGCAGCTTGGAGGCCACCGCCGCCACCAGCTTGTTGGTCCCCACCCCGCCCGAGAGGGTGATGCGCAGAGTCTCGCGCACCGCCCGGCGGATGGTCTCCGCAACCCGGCCGGCCGGGACCCGCTGGCCGCTCAGGTCGGCATATCCCTCGTCGATCGAGGCGATTTCGACGACGGGAGTAAAATCGTAGGCGTATGAGAAGACGAACCGGCTGAACCGCTCGTATTTTTCAAAATCCCCCTCAACAACGACCAGAGACGGACAAAGCTTGCGAGCGCCGGCTGTCGGCATGGCGGTTCGCACGCCCATCCGGCGGGCCTCGTAACTCGCGCTGGCGACGACCCCCCGCTTCGTTCCGCCCACCGCCACAGGTCGTCCCCGCAATCGGGGGTCGGCCGCCTGCTCGACCGACGCGAAGAACGCGTCGGCGTCGAGGTGCAGGATTGCCTTTTCACAACCCCCTCCCATAAGTTTTCCCGTTCGATCCGCCGCGCCGACACTTCTTCATACCGTTCAAATGAACGGTATTTTTCGGTGATTGTCAAGCCACCCAAAAATCCGCTCATAAGGAAAGAAACCTCCCGGGATACACCACGGAGTTCAAGGAGTGTCCGATAGGGGGTGCTGTGGTTTTCGAAAGCTTACAAGACAAAGGAAGGGCGAGGCTGTGGACGCTTTGCTCTTTCCTTCGGAAAGCCCCTTCGATCGGCTGTCCGAGCCGAAAAGTCCTCCGAACTCATGACCACCGACAGGCGCATGGCCGAAGCCGCGAGGGCTCTCGGTCTGCGCGTGCCGGAATTCGCCTGCTCCCAAGCACCTCCCCCGGCTTTCGGGTGTTCGCAAGCCCGGCCGGTCCCACTTCGTGGGATCCGTTGCGGCGCGGGTGCTGTCCATCCGCGGGTTGGCACGGGTTCTGCTTGGCCGGTATTACGCTTTACGCGTTTTTTATTACGACCAAACGAAATCTCAACCGGAGAAAATCCATGAAAAAACCGAATCGATTCCTGAAGTCCGCGTTCGCCGCGGTGTTGTCCGTCCTTCTGCTTCCGGCCCTGCTGAACGCGGAGCCGCTCAAGATCGGCTACAGCGACTGGCCGGGCTGGGTGGCCTGGGAGGTGGGGGTGAAAAAGGACTGGTTCAAAGAGGCGGGGGTGGACGTGGAATTTGTGTGGTTCGAGTATGTGCCCTCGATGGAGGCGTTCGCGGCCGGCAAGGTGGACGCCGTCACAATGACCAACGGCGACGCGTTGGTCACGGGCGCCAACGGCGCGCCGAATGCGGCCGTCGTCATCAACGACATCAGCAACGGCAACGACATGATCGTCGCCAGGCCGGGCATCGATTCCGTGAAAGACCTCAAGGGGAAAAAGATCGGCATCGAGATCGGCTTTGTGGAGCACCTCCTGCTTCTCAAGGCGCTGGAAAAGAACGGGATGTCGGAAAGCGACGTGACCCTGGTGAACATCCCCACCCACGAGACCGCCAAGGCGCTGGCCTCCGGCGACGTGGACGCCATCGGCGCGTGGCAGCCGAATTCCGGCCAGGCGCTGCAGGCCGTGCCCGACTCGAAGGCGATCTTCACCAGCGCCGATGTTCCCGGGCTCATTTACGACGTGCTCGCGGTGAACCCCGCCAGCCTCTCGTCCCGCCGGGCGGACTGGGAAAAGGTCGCGAAGGTCTGGTATCGGATCGTGGATTTTTTCAACAATCCGGAGACCCGCCCGGAGGCCATCGCCATCATGGCCGGTCGTGTGAACCTTTCGCCCGCCGAATACGAGAAATTTGTCTCGGGCACCAAAATCCTCACTCTGGAGGAGGCGAAGAAAGCCTTCCAGAAAGGCGACGGCCTGGATTCGATCTATGGCTCCAGCAAAGTGGCCGACGCGTTCAACGTGGCCAACAAGGTCTATGAGACGCCGCAGAAAATCGAGGCCTACCTTGATCCGTCGATCACGGAGGGCTTGAAATAATAGGGCTCCTCCGGACGATCCCGCACCACGCCCCGGGCCGCATGCAACCGAAGGCCGCAAAGAAGCCCTGGTTCGCGCCGTTCGAGCCGGTATCGCCGGGCGCGGGCCGGTGGCTGGCGCTGGGCTCGTTTTTGATCCCGCTGGCGGTGTGGTGTGCGGTGAGCTACCTGCCGTTTGTGTGGCACCCGCTTGTCAAAATCACCGATCCCGGAGGAGTCGCGTATTTCCAGCCGGGGACGCTTGTGGAGAAAGCGACCTTCGCGCTGGAAAATTCCCGCATGCGCGAGCGGGGGCTCGCGCAGGCGGAGGGGGTCCCGGCGAATCCGGTCTTCCTTCCTTCGCCCGGCGAGGTGGCGGTCGCGCTCTATCGGAGCTTCACGACCCCGCCGCGCCGGTCGGGCGACAAATGGCTCCACGAGAGCCTCTGGCACAGCATCCAGATCATCTTCTGGGGGTTCCTGTGGAGTTCGCTTTTCGGGGTTCCGCTGGGGATCCTGAGCGGGGTCTTCGGCGTGTTTTCCAAGCTCACCGAGCCGGCGGTGGATTTTGTGAGGTATATGCCCGCGCCGGCATTCGGGGCGCTGGCGGTGGCGGTGCTGGGAATCTACGACGCGCCGAAGATCGCGATCATCTTTATCGGCACCTTTTTCCAGCAGGTGCTCGTGATCGCCAACACGACCCGCAAGCTCGATCCCGCGCTCATCGAGGCCGCGCAAACCCTCGGCGCGCGGCGTCCGGGCATCCTCTTCAAGGTGGTCCTGCCGGGGATCAGCGTGGATCTTTACAATGACATGCGCATCCTGCTCGGCTGGGCGTGGACGTATCTGATCGTGGCGGAATACATCGGCGCGAGTTCGGGCATCACGTTCTTCATCAACCAGCAGGCGAAATACCGCATCTACGACAACGTCTTCGCCGCGATCCTCATTATCGGCCTCATCGGCTTCACCACCGACCGCTTCCTGGCATGGTTCGGCGGATTTCTTTTCCCGTGGAAATCGCGGACCGGCCCGGCGGCCAAACCGGCGGACGCATGAACCCGGCGATGGACGCGCCAGAATTGGACTACCGGCGTCAGTCGCCCGGGGTGGCGGCGCGGTTCGGGCGGCTCCGGCAGCGCCCGGTCATCCTGTCCGTCCGGGGGCTGGGGCGGGTGTTCGGCGGCCATACGGCGATCGGGGACATCTCGTTCGAGGTGCACCGCAGGGAATTCCTGTGTGTGCTGGGAGCCTCGGGCTGCGGGAAATCGACGTTGATCCGGCTGGTGGCCGGACTCGACACGCCGAGCTCGGGCGCGATTTTGCTGGATGGGAAACCGGTGGCCGGACCCGGACCCGACCGCGGGATGGTTTTCCAAGGCTACACGCTCTTTCCCTGGCTCACGGTGAAGAAGAACGTGATGTTCGGCCTGCGGATGTGCGGCAAGTCCCCCACGGAAGCCGAGTGCGAGGCACGCGAGTGGATCGCGCTGGTCGGGTTGTCGAAGTTCGAAAACGCCTATCCGCACCAGCTCTCCGGCGGCATGAAGCAGCGCGTCGCCATCGCCCGCGCGCTGGCGAACCGTCCGCGCATTTTGCTCATGGACGAGCCGTTCGGCGCGCTGGACGCTCAGACCCGCGCGCAGATGCAGGACTACCTCCTTGAGATCTGGCGCAATGTGGATGTGACGATCCTCTTCATCACGCACGACCTCGACGAGGCGGTTTATCTTTCGGACCGTATCCTCGTCCTCGGCGCGAACCCGGGACACGTCCTCGAGGTCATTGAAAATCCGGTTCCCCGCCCGCGCTCGCGCGACCAATTCACCGCGCCGGAATTTCTCGCAGCCTACCGCCGGATTTCCGAACTCATCCACCCGCGCGGGTCCGCCACCGCCGAAAAAATCCACATTCCCCGTCTTACCAAAGCGGGCGACGACGTCGAATGAACGCGCCCGTTTTGTGGGAGAATCTCACGCACGCCGAGATCGGTCCCGCGCTCCGCGCAGCCGGGCAGGCCGCCATGTGGCCGTTCGGAGCCACCGAGCAACACGGCCCCCACCTCGGCACCGGCGTGGACACATGGATCGCCCGGGCGGTTTGCGAGGAAGTCTCCGCGCGGACGCGCGTTCCCGTGCTGCCCGCGCTGCCGGTGGGCTGTTCGATGGGGCACTCCGCAAAGTGGCCCGGGACCCTGTCGGTCACCCCGGCCACCCTTATCGCGTTTGTGACCGAGACCGGGGGCTGGCTGCATGCGTCGGGGGTTCGCAGGTTGTTTCTGGTGAACGCCCATGTGACCAACCACGCCCCGCTCCGCTGCGCCCTGGAAAATCTCCGCCACACATTTTCCGGCCTTTCGGTCGCCCTTATCAACACGGCGGAAATCACTCCCGATGTGCGGGAGGAATTCTTTGCCGACGCAGATGACTGGCACGCCAACGCGGCCGAGACATCGCTGGTCCTCCACCTGCGGCCGGAGGGCGCGCGCGAGGAATTGCTCGCATCCAGCGACGACCCGGACCGCACGCGCGGGCTCCAGTTCGCCCACCCGGTGAACCGCACCAGCACAAACGGCGTGACCGGATGCCCGTCGCGGGCCGACGCCGACGCGGGGAGGCGGTTGTTCGCGCGCATGGTTTGCGGTCTCGAAGCGCGCATCCTCGCCGGCATCGCGGAACACCCGCCCTTGACTTGAAATTTCTTATGAACACAACCGACCAATTCACCCACCTCACCGACCAGAAACAAAAGCTCCGCGCCGCCGGCGTGAAATACTGCATCGGCGCCTACGTGGATATCCACGGGGTGCCCAAAGGCAAGTTCGTGCCCATCGACCACTTCGAGCACTTCGCGGGCGGGTCCGAACTCTACACCGGATACGCGCTCGACGGCCTCGGGCAGAACCCGAACGACGACGAGATCGCGTCGGTCCCCGACCTGGCGGGCGGCATCCAGTTTCCGTGGAATCCGGAAATCGCCTGGTTTCCGGCCGACCTCGCCTTCCGGGGCGCACCCTACCCGGTGGCCACGCGGGTCGCGCTGGGCAACGTGCTGCGCAAGGCGGCGGAGGCGGGTTTCCGTTGCAACCTCGGCATCGAATGCGAGGTGTTTGTGGTGCGTCAGCGCGAGGACGGCTCGCTCGAAATCCCGAACCCCGACGACAACCTCGTGAAGTCGTGCTACGACGTGAAGCGCTTTCTCGACCGCTACCGCTGGCTCGACAAGGTGGCCTCGGCCATCAACGGCCTCGGCTGGGATCTGTATTCGTTCGACCACGAAGACGCCAACTCGCAGTTCGAATTCGATTTCAAATACAGCGACGCCCTCACCATGTGCGACCGCTACACGTTCTTCCGCCTCATGGCCAAACACTACGCCGCCGAAGAGGGGCTGCTCGCGACCTTCATGCCGAAGCCCTTCGCCGACAAAACCGGAAGCGGCGCGCACTTCAACATGTCGCTCGCCTCCCTCGAAACCGGAAAAAACCTTTTCGAGCGCGCGCCCGAGGACGACCCGCGAGGGCTCGGACTCTCCGAGACCGGCTACCAGTTCATCGCCGGCATTCTGAAACACGGCCCCGCGCTCTGCGCCGCCTTCGCGCCGACCGTCAACAGCTACAAACGCCTCGTCCGCCGCGGTCGGATGGCCTATTACTCGTGGGCGCCGGTCTTCAATTCCTACGGCCGCAACAACCGCACAAACTCCGTGCGCGTGCCCATGGGCGGCGGCCGCTGCGAGTCACGCAACGCCGACGCCTCGTGCAATCCCTACCTCGCCGCCGCCCTCGTCTTCGCGGCCGGCCTCGAGGGCATCCGCGAGGGGCTAGACCCCGGACCCGCCCGCGAGGAAAACCTCTACGAACTCACACCCGCCGAACTCGCCGCGCGCGGCATCGCGGAACTCCCCCGCTCGCTCCACGATGCGCTGGAGGCCTTCGCCGCCGACCCGTTCGTCGAGGAAACCCTCGGCACCGCCCTGCGCGACGAATTCCTCGCCTGCAAATCCGAGGAATGGCGCGAATACCATCAAACAGTGAGCGCGTGGGAAATCGCGCGCTACGCGCGGTTGTTCTGATTTTTCCTCCTTGCGCAGCGTCCGTGTTGTGAGTAATACTTTTTTTGCATTTATTATTACCATCCAATGCCCGCCCCGAAATCGCGTTTGAAACCGCCTCCGGTCCGCCGGGGGGCCGAGAGGCTGAGCGTGTCGCTGCCGCCCGAGGTGGCGGCGGGGCTGGACGGCTTCGCGCGCGGACGGGGGTTCGAGAGCCGTTCGCAGGCGCTGGCGTGGATCATCCGCGAGCGGTTGTCGGGCGAGCGCGAGGAGACCCCGGACGCCGTGATGGCGGGATCGATCACCCTGTTTTTCCGTCAGACGCGTCCGGGGATCATGGAGGAACTCGCGGATTTGAAGCGCGAATTTGTGGACGAGGTGATCGGGGCGCTGCAGGTGCTTCTCACCGACGGGCACTTGATGGAGGTGGTGGTGGTGCAGGGGCCGGTGGCGCGTTTGCGCGAGCTCACCGACCGGATCGTGGCCTGCAAGGGGGTGAAGACCGGCCGTCTCACGCTCACGACCGACATCATCCCGCCCGTGCACCCGCTTCCAAGGAAAACCAAACGCAAAAAATAAACCAAGGAGTCCCATGAAAACGGTCCTTTACGAAGAGGTCCTGCCGCCTGGCGGCATGTGGTCGATGCGGGTGCGCCGCCACCGCCGGCTCGTCCTCACCACGCTCGCTCCGGGGGGGAATGTGTCGGCGCTTATCTACAACCACGAGCAACCGCTCGACCGGCTCAATCTCCCCGACACGCTCAAGGCGCTGCACACGGCGAAACTGCACACCGGCCATGTGTTGATGTCCGACATGGGCCGCGCGCTGGCGTCGGTGACGGCGGACTCGACAGGCTGGCACGACCCGCTCGGCGGGTGCATCGACGCGGGGCTGGTCGCCGAGAAATTCGGAACCCTCGATTATCAATCGGCGCGGAATGACTTCCACCGCAACGCGCGGGACAATTTTCTCGTCGAGTTGGCGAAGCACGGACTCGGGGAGCGCGACATCGTTGCGAATATCAACTTCTTTTCCAAGGTGGTGGTGGACGACGCGGGCCGGATGCAACTCGACCGGGCCGCCGCGCCGGAGGGCGCGTCGGTCGAATTGCGCGCCGAGATGGACATCCTTGTCGTGCTGGCAAATTGCCCGCATCCGATGCACCCGCCGGGAGACTGCCCGCGCGTGCCGGTTCGGGTCGAACTCTCCGACGGCGCCCCGCCGGAGGCCGGTGATTTCTGCCGCAACTTCCGTCCGGAATGCGCGCGGGCGATGGCACTCACCGAACGCTTTTACCTATGAGCACATTGATTTACACCGAAAGCGCGCTGCGTCCGGAGAATGCGATTTACCGGAAGGTGATTCCCTCCGGCGAGGGATGGATCCACCGCGTTGAGCCCGGACAATTTTTGCGCATCGTGGATCTCGAGGGCAACCAGGCCGCCGATACCTTCTTTTTTCATGCCGATGACGTGACCGAGCGCTACAGCGCGCAGGATACCATCCGCGAACAGGGCGCGATCTACCTCACCACCGGCACGCGCCTCGTCTCGAACCGTCGGCGGCCGATGCTCACGATCACCGCCGACACCTGCGGGCGGCACGACACCCTGGGCGGCGCCTGCGCGGCCGAGAGCAACATGGTGCGTTACTCGCTCGACAAACGGTTCATGCACAATTGCCGGGACACGTTTTTGCTCGAGATGGCGCGCTCGGGCCATCCGGTCACCAAACGCGACCTCACGCACAATATCAACTTTTTCATGAATGTGCCCGTCACGCCCGAGGGTGGGTTGAAATTCGACGACGGGGTTTCCAATCCCGGGAAATATGTTGAGATGCGCGCCGAGATGCCGGTGCTCTGCCTGATCTCGAATTGCCCGCAGCTCAACAATCCCTGCAACGCCTACAACCCCACGCCGATCGAGGTGATCGTGTGGGAGGCCGCCTGAGATGCCGACCGCCCTGCCGCCGAAGATTCTCATCGCCAACCGCGGAGCCATCGCCCGCAGGATCCTGCGCACCATCCGCCGCCTTGGCTGGAACAGTGTCGCGGTGTATTCCGAGGCCGACGCCGGCACGCCGGCTGTGCGCGAGGCCGACGAGGCGGTCCTCATCGGCCCCCCGCCGCCCGCCGCGAGCTACCTCGATGCGGCGCGGCTGCTGCACGCCGCGAGGACGTCGGGCGCGACCATCCTGCATCCAGGGTATGGGTTTCTAAGCGAGAACCCGGACTTTTGCGAAGCCTGCGAATCCGAGGGCGTCCGATTTGCCGGTCCCACTCCCGGACAGATGCGGCTCTTTGGATTGAAAGACACCGCGCGGGACGCCGCCGCGCGTTGTGGCGTGCCGCTTCTGCCGGGCACGGGGCTGCTGGAGAGCGTGGAGGAAACCCTCGCGGCGGCGGAGCAGATCGGGTTTCCGGTCATCCTCAAAAGCACCGCCGGAGGCGGCGGCATCGGGATGCGGGTCTGCCGTCACGAGGCCGAATTGCGCGACGCCTACGAAAGCGTGCGGCGGCTGGGCGAGGCGAATTTCCGGCACGGCGGCGTGTTCCTCGAAAAGTTTGTCGAGCGGGCGCGGCATGTCGAGGTGCAGATTTTCGGCGACGGGCGCGGGCGCGTGCTGGCGCTCGGCGAGCGGGATTGCTCGACCCAGCGCCGGAACCAGAAAGTCGTCGAGGAGACTCCCGCTCCCGGGCTCCCCGATGGCCTCCGCGCCGCGCTCCATGCGTGCGCGGTGAAACTCGGCGAGTCGGTTTCCTACCGGTCGGCGGGCACGGTCGAATTTCTCTACGACGAGAACGGCGGACGCTTTTATTTCCTCGAGGTCAACACGCGCCTGCAAGTCGAGCACGGGGTCACCGAAGAAGTCTTCGGCGTCGATCTTGTCGAATGGATGCTGCGGCTTGCCGCGGACGACTTGTCGTTCTGGCCGGCGGCGCCGCTCCGCCCGCGCGGCGCATCGATCCAGGCGCGGATTTACGCCGAGATCCCCTCGCACAACTTCCAGCCCTCGACCGGGTTGGTGACAAACGTGGAATTCCCCGCCGGCCTGCGCGTGGAAAGCTGGATCGAAGCGGGTATCGAGGTGACGCCGTATTATGACCCGATGCTCGCGAAGGTGATCGCGACGGCGCCGACGCGGGAGGAGGCGCTTGCCGCCTTGCAGGACGGCCTCGCCGCGACCCGCATCGACGGGATCGAAACGAACACCGCCTACCTGCGGGAGATCGTTGCCTCGGAGGATTTCCGCGAGGCGCGGCTGCGGACCTCATTTTTGAAAGACTTCGCGTTCGAGCCCGCGCTCGTCGAGGTTCTGGACGGCGGACTGGAAACCCTCGTCGTGGACTGGCCCGGGCGGGTCGGTTACTGGGATGTGGGCGTGCCGCCGTCGGGGCCGTTCGACGACCGTTCGTTCCGTGCGGCCAACCTTGCGCTGGGAAATTCGGAAGGCGCGCCGGGTTTGGAAATGACCTTGCGGTGCGCGTCCCTGCGGTTTCTGCATCCGGCGTGGTGTTGTCTGGCCGGCGCGGAAACCGGTGCCCTGCTCGATGGCGAGGCGGTGCGGTCCGGCGTCCCGTTCTTTGTGCGGGCGGGGCAGACGCTGCGCGCGGGAACCATCCACGGCCCGGGGATGCGCGCGTGTCTGGCCATAAAGGGCGGCCTCGATGTGCCGCGCTATCTCGGCAGCGCCACGACATTCCGCCTCGGGGGATTCGGCGGCCACGGCGGGCGGGCGCTCCGGGCCGGGGACTTTTTGCGTCTCACATGCGACGCCGCGACCCCGCCGCCGGCCGATGCGCCGGTTATGCCGCGAGAGGAATGGACCAACGAGTGGACGCTGGCGGTTTCCTACGGCCCGCACGGCGCGCCCGACTTTTTCACCGAGGATACGATTGCAGAGTTTTTTGCCACGGCATGGGAGGTCCACTACAATTCTGCGCGCACGGGCATCCGGCTCGTCGGACCCAAACCCGGCTGGGCGCGCCCCGATGGCGGCGAGGCCGGCCTGCATCCGTCGAATATCCACGACAATGCCTACCAGGTCGGCGCGATTGATTTCACCGGCGACATGCCGATCCTGCTCGGCCCCGACGGGCCCAGTCTCGGCGGGTTTGTGTGTCCGGCCACCGTTCTGAGCACGGAATTATGGAAGGCCGGCCAGCTCCGGCCGGGCGACCGGGTGCGATTCCACCCCGTGACTCTCGACGAAGCGGGCGCGGGCGTGGCGGCCCCGTTTGTGGTCGAACCGCCCGCCGTGGAGGAAGCGGACGGCGTTTGCTACAGGCGTCAGGGCGACACCGGGATCCTTGTGGAATACGGGCCGATGGTGCTCGATCTCGCGCTGCGTCTGCGTGTGCAAACCCTCTACGAGCGCCTGCGGGCGGAAGGCATCCGCGGATTGCGCGATCTCACGCCGGGGATCCGTTCACTGCAGGTCCGCTACGATCCCGGCGAGATTTCCTATCGCGATGTGCTCGCGCGGTTGCGGGAAATCGCGGCGGATCTGCCCGAGCCCGGCGACGCGGTTTTTCCGTCGCGGATCGTGCACCTGCCCCTGTCGTGGGACGACCCGGCCACTCAACTCGCGATTCAAAAATACATGCAATCCGTGCGCGCGGACGCGCCATGGTGCCCGAGCAATCTGGAATTCATCCGGCGGATCAACGGTCTGGAATCGGTCGAGGACGTGCGCGGGATTGTTTATGGCGCGTCCTACCTCGTGCTCGGGCTCGGGGACGTGTATCTCGGCGCGCCGGTGGCCACCCCGCTCGACCCGCGCCACAGGCTGGTCACCACCAAATACAACCCCGCGCGCACATGGACGCCGGAAAACGCGGTGGGCATCGGCGGCGCGTATCTTTGCATTTATGGAATGGAGGGCCCCGGCGGATACCAATTTGTCGGCCGCACGGTTCCGGTGTGGAATCGCTTCCGCTCAACGCCCTGCTTCGAGCCGGGCTCGCCGTGGCTGCTTCGCTTTTTCGATCAGATCCGGTTTTACCCGGTGAGCCACGAGGAACTCCTCGAACTGCGCGCCGATATCCTTACCGGCCGTTTCGTTCCCCGCATCGAGCAGACTGAATTCCGCTTCGCCGAATACGAGGCCTTCCTCGCGCGCGAGGCTGATTCCATCGCCGCCTTCCGCAAAACCCAGCGCGATGCCTTCGCAGCCGAACGCGAGCGCTGGGCCGCTGCGGGAGCCGACGAATCCAACTTCCAAACC
>Ga0114939_10000211_pt1 | contig 50619 bp, 50 predicted proteins | sample AshMeaCrysSpring_FD_87196 | JGI IMG/M metagenome (GOLD analysis project Ga0114939, IMG submission 87196) | Groundwater microbial communities from Big Spring, Nevada to study Microbial Dark Matter (Phase II) - Ash Meadows Crystal Spring | ecosystem: Environmental > Aquatic > Deep subsurface >...
CATTCTTTCTCGGAATGCTCGCAGTTTCTTCTCTTGCTTCAGCTAGAGAACTCTCAGTGTGCACTGCTGAATATGCTCCAGTCTGTTCATGGTCAGGAGGACAGAAGCAAACATACTCAAATAGTTGTATTGCAAAATCTCAGTGAGTGAGTGATGCAACAGCGGATACATGTAGTCTCATTCCTGTCGATAGACCTATACCTCCTATTCTCGTAGGTGGTGATATCGATAGTCGCGGTTGCAAACCATCTACAGGATATAGTTGGAATAGTGTTCTCAGAGAATGTGTCCGTCCATGGATGACAAAGACTCGTATCATCACTGTGCTCGGTGATACAGTTTCATGTACTGGAGTTGCTCCGATGCAGTGTCTCCAGGTAAAGAAGGGAAACAAAACAGAACTTTTTTACTCGTCTATTAGTGGATTTAGTCCAGTAGCAGGCTATACCTATCGTATTCTCGTTCGTGAAGACAAAGTGGAAAATCCACCAGCCGATGCGCCCGGTATAAACTATTCTCTTGTTCGTGTTCTTGGTAAAAAACTCACTACAGGAACAAAAGATAAAAACCTCGTTGGAACATGGAATCTCGATTCATATTTTATAGATGATATGGGGCACTCACTTTCTGGATATAGCCTCCGAGTAACAGAAGATTCATATTCGATTCAGTTTTGTAATATCATAAACGGAAAATATACTATAAAAAATGATACACTCATCAGTCCTATGGCTATGAGTACAAAAATGGCATGTGTGGATGACACAAAAAATATGCTCGAGTCAGCATGGAATCTCGATGGTGCTACTTATACTCTCTCCAATTCAGCAGACAAGAAACTCATGCTCTCTGTCAAAACAAAATCAGGTTCTACATTTGTATTTACAAAATAATTCCCCTGAACAAAAAACTCTCTTCGTTCTGGAGGGAGTTTTTATTTTGGAAAAGTGTCTTTGTGAGTATAGTTCTCGTATGAATACAGCAACTCCAAATACTCCAAAAGACGGTGAAAATATCGCTCTCCTCGGCATCTTCGCCAATATTACTCTCGCAACGGTGAAGTTCCTCGGATGAGTTTTCTGAAATTCATATGCACTCATCGCTGATGCTATAGAATCTGCTACCGATATTATCGGTTCTGGTATCGTGTTTCTCGGAGTTCGCTATGCACAAAAAGGTGCTGATGAGAACCATCCCTATGGACATGGAAAAACTGAACCTATGGCAGGATTGGCTGTCTCTCTCTTGCTCGTATTTGCTGTTATAGAGATAGCGAGTGGAGCTATCGAACGAATACAAAATCCTGAAACAGGAATTCCAGCATTTTGGACACTCTGGATACTGCTCGCAGTTGTTTTCCTAAAAGGGGGATTATTTCTGCGAGGATATATTATCGGAAAGTCTCTTCAGAGTACGGCAGTGATAGGAGATGCCTTTCACCATCTTTCTGATGCCATTACGACAGCAATCGCACTGATTGGGACGCTTCTTGCACTTTTTGGTGGAACATCTTTTTCGAGTTCTGCTGACTGGGCAGCCCTCATAGCAAGTGGATTTATGTGTTACAATATCTATCATATTGGATGGCCAGCGATGCGAGAGCTTCTCGATGAATCTGTAGATAAGCATATGGAACAAGAAATTACAGACCTCATAAAGAAAGAATTCTCCCTCGTATTTTACGTTCCGACGATTTTTGTCAGAAAAAGTGGTTTTGATAGACTTGTAGAACTCCATATCATCGTCGATGGGGAAAAGACAGTGAGGGAGTGACATCTCATCGCACATCAGGTCGAAGATGCTATAAAAAAACACTTTGCGAATGTGCAAAGTGTCGTGGTACATGTGGAGCCGAGTTATGAGGTGGTGGGGTAAACTTTCTGAAAAACGGCGAATTTCTGTGTTAGAAAAATTATTTTCTCAGTCATTTACAAATATAGTAAACTCCTTTCGAAAAAATTTTTCTGCCTTGAACTTCTTGTTTTTGAGAAAGTTTCTTTTTTCGAAAAGTTGAATTATGCAACTTCTGTAAAAAGTGCTTCCTTCGAAAATCTCACTTTTCCTCGTGGAGTTTCTCCCTCTGCGCGATATCCGATAGGGAGCATGACGAGTGCTTTTTGTGTCGCAGGAAGTCCGAGAATCTCTCCGACAGCACCGAAGTCTGCACCTTCCATAGCACATGAGTCTATCTCGAGTTCTGCTGCAGCTGCGAGGGCAAAACCCTGAGCGATGTAGACTTGTTTCGATGCCCATGAGAGGAGATCATTTTCTGATTTATTTGCGAGGAATCCATCCATCATATCTTCGAATCATTTGAGATGTGCACGAACTTCAGGATTTCATCCAGACATGAGCGTAAAATACTCTTCTTTTGTTTGCATGAGGTCAGTACGAACAGCGAATATGATGAGGTGTGAACACGTTCCAACTTGTGGCTGATTCCATGCAACAGTTTGGATTTTATCTTTGATTTCCTGATTTGTAACCACGTAAAAATGATATGGTTGGAGTCCAAAACTTGTTGGAGTAAGACGAATTGCCTCGAGGATTTTTTCGAGGTTTTCTTCTGATACTTTTTTGCTTGTATCAAACTTTTTTGTAGCATAGCGCCATGAGAGGTTTGAAAGAAATGACATATAATTTAGTTTATAAAATAAAGTAATGAGATAGTATCCGAAAATACGAGAAAAGCAAATTTTTTGCTTTAGAAAAGAAATTGATTATTATCATCTCTATATTTTTCATATACCTATGGTAAAGAGTCCACAATGTACATGCCCGCACGCTCAATGACTTTTTACTATCTTGGGGAAGAAGTGGGTGATTTTTATCCTACAGGCGGTTGATGAAGGGGCTTCTACATTTACAGAAATCAGAAAAAATATCGGTGAAGCAAATACGAAAATCCTCACAGATAGACTCGCAGAACTCGTATCTCTAAAAATCCTCGATAAGTCAGATTCTGGAAACTATATTCTGACAAAGCTCGGAAAAGAACTTTCTGCAAGGCTCATAGATCTCGCACATTGGTGGGGAGAGAAAAATCAAAAATAGTCCAAATGGACTATTTTTTTATGAGTATATCTTCGAGTTCAGAGATTTGCTCGATTCCATGAAAGTGTCCGTATCATTTTTCTGCAGGGAAAAAGTGTGTTTCTGCCTTTGGGAGATTTTCAGCAATTTCCTGTCCGATAGAAAATGGAACGACACTATCATCTTCAGCATGCCATATATGAACTCGAGAACCGAGCTGTTGCAAATATTCAAAATTATGAGTGACAGGAAATTCTCAGCATTTTAAACATGATGCTATGAGATGGATACCTTCTACGGGATACTGAAAATATCCTTTTTCTCCAAAGTAGGTGAGGAGAAAATTTCCCCCGAGAGATGTTCCGATAAATACTATATTCCCTTGAATTGATATCTTTTTTATCCATGCATCAAAAAAGATTCTCCACTCTTCGTATTTTGCATTTTGTGGATTTGGAAAATTTGGAAGATATACGAGATTATCTTTTTCTACGAGCTTTTTTGCAAGTTCTGTTTTCCATTTTTTCTTTTCCTCTCGGATGGCATATGGTTCGATATTCCATTCCACTGCAGTTGTACTCATCCAGTTCGTATATTCTTCATGACTAGAAAATGATTCTCCACCATGGATGAAAATATAAGTATTCATTCTCTTATTTCTTATGAGATTTTTTGTACCATTTGTATCCAAGGTAGAGAGCCCCGAGAAGAAGAAGAGCAAAAACTATTTCCTTAAAATACAAGAGTATCATATCTTGTTTATCTGATGCATAGTATCCTATTGCTATAAGGATGAGGTTCCAGATACCTGCTCCGAGAATTGTCCAAATAGAAAATACAAAAAAGTTCATCCGAAATACTCCAGCAGGTATAGATATAACCTGACGAACAGCAGGGATAAATCTTCCGATAAATGTAGTGACTGCACCTTTTTCCTGAAAAAACTTTTCGGCTTGGAGGTAGTGAGATTCATTTAAGAATATGTATTTTCCGTATTTATGAATTAGGGTTTTGATCACGGGTCCACCGAGATAGTATCCGAGGATATAATTAATCGTTGCTCAGAGCCATGCGCCAGCTGTACCTGCGAGGAGTACCATGAAAAAGTTCATTTCTCATCGTTCAATCAGCGCACCTGCTGGTATCATTGCTACTTCTGAAGGGAATGGTATAAAACTCGACTCTATCGTCATCATGATGAATATGCCGATATAACCCATCGATGAAAATATGGAGAGAACACTGGTAATAAAAGATTCAAGCATAGCGAGTAAATTATAAAACTTCTTGATTCTATAAAAAATCCCCTGATTTACAAGGGATTTATTTTTATAGTACGACTGTATTGAGAGGAGGGAAACCATTAAATTCAATAGCACTATAACTCGAAGTATATGCACCAGTTGAGAGAATATAAATTTTGTCACCACTTGTGAGAGTGAGAGGAAATTCATATCGATACTCCTCATAGAGTATGTCTGCACTATCACAGGTTGGTCCTGCAAGTATGACAGGTCCTGTTTCTCAGGATTTTTCTAGAGCGAATTGATATTTTATTGCTTCATCGAGCGTTTCTGGAAGTCCTGAGAATTTTCCGAGATCAATATATACCCAACGAGGCTCATGGGGAAGATCGGATTTTTTTGAGACGAGGACAATTTCCGAAGCAATTATTCAGATACTTCCTGCGAGAGATCGCCCAGGTTCCTGAAGAATTCTTATATTTCTATCACCAAAATATCTTTGAATTGAGGTATGGATTGATTCTTGGTATTCTTTTTCTGATGGAATATCTCCGATATACGGAGTAGGAAGTCCTCATCCGAGGTTTACCATCTTGAGTTCTATACCGAGTTCTCTAAGTTTATCAAATACTGTTTTTGCTCCATCGAGTGCCGCATCCCATGCTTCTACTGCTTTTTGCTGAGAACCAACATGAAAGGATATTCCATATGGTTCGAGTCCGAGATCACGCGCTTTTTCTGCGAGTCGTATAGCAACATGTTTTTCTGATCAGAACTTTTTTGAGAGAGGCCAATCTGCTGCATATGAGGGAGTCAGAATCCTAAAATATACTCGTGCTCATGGTGCATTTTTTGCAAGTTTTTCTATATCTTCATCTGAATCAGTCGCAAACATGCGGATTCATTTTGCATATGCATAAGCAATATCTTTTTCTTTTTTTATCGTATTTCCATAGCTGAGTCTCTCGGGACTACACCCGAGCGAGAGCACTCTATCGAGTTCATAGACGGATGCAATATCAAAGTTTGAACCACATTCTATGAGTACTTTGAGTATTTCCACATCAGGACATGCCTTTACAGCGTAGAATATCTCAGTATCAGGATAGAGAGAATGAAGTCTTTCATAGTTTTTCTTCATTCTGTCTCGAAAAAGATAGAGGGTAGGGGATGGGTTATGTTTCTCAGCTTCGTGAAGCTTTTCTCTTTCGCTTGAAGAGAGGAAGTTTTCGAGTGAGGTACATCACCGTTCAGGTTCAGGAGGAGTCATAGATGTATATGATTAAGTGAAGTAAAAGACTGATTATAAAAAAAACTCGTCAAGTGCAAGAGTCAGAATAAAAAAAGTCCCATTTTTTCCTTGTATAAAGCAAGAAAAAAATCGAGACTTTTTATAAATATATGTTTTAGCAACCTTTTCACTTCAGCCATTGTACCAATTCATCGATTTTCACGATTTCCTGTTCGCCCGTATCCCTGTCCCTCACGGTTACTTGACCTTGGTCGTAGTTTTCAGGTTCTACACAGATCGAGAATGGAATACCAGTTTCGTCAGCACGAGCATATCGTTTTCCGATAGTTCCAGCTTCATCGTAGTCACACATGAATTCACTTGAAAGTTTTGTAAAGAGTTCTTCTGCCTCTAGTGCAAACTTCTTGACGAGTGGGTAGATACCGACTTTTATCGGAGCCACCTGTGGCGCAAATCGCATGACAACACGAGTTCATTCTTCATTGGTAATTTCATCATAGGCATCACACATTGCAGCAAGCGTGAGACGAGAGAGTCCGATAGATGGTTCGATAACATAGGGAACATATTTTGTGTTATCAAATGGATCAAAGTATGAAAGGTCTTGTTTTGAGAGCTCCATATGTGCCTTTAGGTCGTAGTCTGTACGATTTGCGAGAGTACTGATTTCTCCCCAACCAAATGGAAAAAGGTACTCAAAGTCTCCAGCACGCTTTGAGTAGTGAGGAAGTCCTTCTTTTGGAATTTCTACAAAGCGAACTTTATCGGACTTGAATCCGAGAACTTCTGTGAAAAATCGAGTTTCCTCCTCGAGCCATGTTTGGAAATTTTCAGCATCTGTTCCTGGTTTGCAGAAGTATTCGATTTCTATCTGTTCGAATTCACGAGTACGGAATGTAAAGTTTTTTGGAGTGATTTCATTCCGAAATGCCTTTCCTGCTTGTGCAACTCCAAATGGGAGTTTTTTTCGAGTAGAACGAGCAATATTTGGGAAGTTTACAAATATTCCCTGTGCTGTCTCAGGACGCAGATATACGAGTGAGAGTGCATCCTGGGTTGTCCCTTGGTGAGTTGAGAGCATGAGATTAAAGCGTTTTACATCATCCCAGTTCTTTGCTCCACAATTTGGGCAGACTATGTGTCCGAGTTTCATGTAGGTATTCAGATCTTCGAGGGCTGTTTTGTCTCCTGCCCAATTATTTGGTACTGGAAAATTAGCATCTTTTTCGAGCGCTTCTTCGATGAGCTTGTCGGCACGATGACGAGTATGACAATCCTTACATTCCATGAGTGGATCAGAGAATGAGCCGACATGTCCTGATGCTACCCAAACATTTGGATTCATCATGATAGCAGCATCGAGGAGAACCATATCCTTTCTCTTTTGGACGAACTCACGGGTCCAGAGATTTTTGATATTTTCTTTGAGGAGTATTCCGAGAGGTCCATAATCCCAAGAATTTGCGAGACCTCCATAGATTTCAGAACCCTGATAGACAAAACCTTTTGTTTTCGCAAAGGTGACGAGTGTAGACATTTCGAGAGACATAAATAGAGAAAGTTAAGAGTGTAAAATTTATATTGCTTGTCAAAATATAACAAACATCTTGTATATAATAAACCCAATTAAGAGTATTAAGAAGATAGTAAGAACAAGAAAGAACTTACTCATCGAATTGAGAAACGCATAGAGGTACTTCATGTTTTAGTTTATTTAAGAAATAATCTCTTCACCCACTCCATCGAGAGAGTCGAGAGTGTATAGCCAAGTGTCGGGACGATGGCATTCAGGAATGGCTCCGGATTACCAAGTGACCAAAATACGAGAATCATCACAAAGTATGTGGTCACGATGATGCCAAGTTTTCTCTGCCAGCTGGTTTCCCATGCTTTTTCTTTTTCTACTCGGGCATTTCGCTCCTTGATAGATGATAGCTCTGCTTTGAGTTCTTCGAGATTTGACATAAAAAAGACCCGCAAAAAAGAATAAACTTTCTTGGGGTCAATAAGATATTTTATCGACGGTTCCACCCAAGTTCTCTGAAATTCAGAGCAACTTCATTTTGTGAATCTTCTCTCATCTGGACGCCACTCCAGGTAGGTACGAGATATATCACAAACATTATCCTAATAAAAACTCACGAAAATGCAAAGGTTTTTTTATAAACATATATGAAAATATTGAAACAGGGGAGGGTATATGTTATAGTGTTTATGTACTTACTTCTTCATCATCTTTTCTATGTCAGCTGAGAGCTTGGTTCATGCATGGGGTGCTCCAGAGCATCGTCTCAATCATTCTGAAATTCCTTTTAAAAAAACAGCAATTGCAAATGCTGTACATGAACTTCTCCAAACTCGCTCATATACAGTAAAAAAGTGAGACTCTCTTGCAAGTATTTGAAGTGAAATTCATGTTGTAAATTTTGCACAGAATGTTTTTGTTCCTGTGAGTAGTCTCGAATGAAAAACAATTCGTGTTGAATGAAGGGAAGTTATCATGCCTTCTGGTACACACTTTCGTGCTGCGAATGATGAACAATTTGCTCTCACTGCACAATTGTAACAAAATTGTAACAAAAATTTGCAAATTTTCTCAATATGTGTCATAATAGGCAGAGATTATTCATAACTATAGGAATATGTCTATTAACTCAGTTGAACTTACAAATCGAGAGGGTCAGAAGGCAAAACTCAGTGGTTTTACGATTATTGAGGAGAAAGTATGAAAGTATATTGAGATAGATGAACAGGGGAATAAACTCCTTCCGAGAGATATCGATGGAAGAATACTTATTGCAAATGCAGATATAAAGCCTCTTAGTGAAATTATTCGAGCAAGGTATCCGAAACTTCGTGAAGTTTATGTTGTTCAGAGTCATGGGAATCAAAAGAATTATGAAGTGCATCTCTATGGACAACACTATGAGATAACTCTCACTATTGATAAAAACCTTCTTGTTCAGTGAAAGAAACCTCGTCCAGATTTTATTCCAGTTATTGAAGAGTTTTATAACTCAGCAATTGAACATATGAGTAACTTGAAGAAGCTAAAATCAAATATCCATTCAGCATTGACTTCTGTCAATAAAAAAACTGCCTAAATAAGGCATTTTTTTTATTTCCTGTATTTCCATTTTTTTATATACTTCGGAGGTATGTTTCTCACGAAATCTCTCCTTCATACAACAGATCTCTATATAAAAAAACTCAAAGAAGTATGAATTGAGACAGTTTTTGATTTGCTCTCATATTTTCCGAAAGATATCGAAGATAAAAGTGAGGTTTGTAAGCAATTCTCACATCTGAATATAAAAGAAAAACAAGTTGTCGAATGTAAAATAGAACTTCTTACGAGTGAGACGACTCGCAATAAAAAACTTCTCATAAAAGCAGTTCTCGTCGATGCAGATGGGTCATATGCTGAGGCTGTATGGTTTAATCGTCGTTTTCTCCTTCAGCAATTCCAGTCTGGTGATATTGTGCTGATTTATGGGCAGCCAAAGTATGAGTATGGAAAACTCTCCTTTCCAAATACAGAAATCGAACACCCAAAGGTAAATAGGAGGGAAATAGTTCCGGTGTATTCTGATTTGAACTACATCCCAGGAACATGGATACGAGAAAAAATCCTCCTCCTCCATTCTTCTATCGATGATATACAGGATACTATTCCAGAGGAAATTCGCCATAAAAAATGACTTCGTTCACAAAGTGAGAATATTCGATCTATCCACTTTCCTCGTTCAATGGAAGAATTTGGTATGGCACGACGAGAGCTTGCCTATGAGGAATTATTTCAATTTCAGAGACGCGGACTTGAGAAAAAATATGAACTTGAATCGAGCTCTTTGGGGCTCGCACCAAAAATACCTCTCGATACAGAACTCATAAAAACTCTTATCGAAAAGCTCCCATTTTGACTGACAGATAAACAAAAGATTGTCCTCTTTCAGATTCTCAAAGATATGGAACGTCCTTATGCCATGGCTCGTATGCTCCAATGAGACGTATGAACGGGAAAAACAATCGTTGCCCTTCTTGCGAGTATCCATGCAATAAAAAAAGTAGGAGTACAAGTTGCAATAATGGCTCCCACGGAGATACTTGCCAGACAGCATTTTGGTGGAAATGAGTCATGGCTTATGGAACTCGGGATTCGTTCAGACCTCCTCGTTGGCTCACTCACTCCTCGTATGAAGGAAGAAGCAAGAGCCAGACTTGCAAATGGAGAAACAGATATTATATTCTGAACGCACGCACTCATTCAGGACGGTGTTCGTTTCGCTCGTCTTGGTTTTGTGGTTGTAGATGAACAACATAGATTTGGTGTAGAACAAAGAAAGTCACTCGAAGAGTACTGTAGTGCATGAGAAATAAAGCCACATCGTCTGAATATGTCTGCAACTCCGATTCCTCGTTCACTTGCCTTGACGATATATGGTGATCAGGATATTTCGGTTCTCAACGAGTACCCAAAATGAAGAAAACCTATTCATACCCGAGTCGTTCGAGAGGATCAAAGAATAGAAATATATCGTATTATCGAAGAGGAGGTACGACAAGGGAGGCAAGTCTACTGGATTTCTCCTCTCGTCGAGGAATCCGAGACACTCGATATCGCTTCCGCTACAAATATGCGTGATATTCTTTCGGGAGTTTTTCCTCACCTCACTATAGGACTTATTCATGGGAAGATGAGTGGAAAAGAAAAAGATCAAGTCATGCAGGATTTTTATGAAAACAAGATTCACATACTCTCATCTACTTCTGTAGTAGAAGTGTGAGTCAATAACCCAAATGCAACGATTATGTGTATCGAAGCTTCTGAGCGATTCGGACTTTCAGGGCTTCATCAGTTTCGTGGTCGAGTTGGACGAGGAGAGCATCAGTCGTATTGTTATCTCTTCACAACAAAAGAATATAAAACTGATAGACTCCGTGCTATGGAAAAAACAAATGATGGGTTTGAACTTTCTGAGATAGACCTCGAACTCAGATGACCAGGAGAGGTTTATGGTGTTAGACAATCTGGAGTGCCTGATTTTCACTTTGCGGATCTCAGGGATACTGATTTAATTGCAGAAATTCGCTCTGATATCGAGGAGTGGATGAAGTCAAAATAGAGTTGTAACAATACTGTTACAATTAAACTTGATTTATGTATTGCATTAGTTATAATTTACAAAAATTACCTAATGTACATGCAAATGCCTAAGCTTGCAGAACCACTAAGTCATAGTCTATGAAGTGTTTGAGGACAAAAAGAGGCTTTTTTATCGGGTTTTCAATGATGAGCTACGCATGAACGGTTATCTTTTTGAGAACTCGCTTCCATGGTATCATCACTTATTGATGAGTGAGATAGAAGAAGTAGAAGACAACCAGAAACAGTTTTCACTCTTTCAAATAACCAAAAGGAACGAGCAGAATGACTCTGATTTCCTCTTGAGAGAATCAAAACACTAGAATATGTTTCAGGTCTTTGTGTAACAACCCTCAGAAAGATTATTGCCCAAGAAAACATACTTCCTTGAGCGATGCACTATCTGAATACTATTACAGCATCTTTTGCTTCAAACAAGGCACTCAATATCGAAGATAAAGATATCCCAAGGGTTGAATTAGATATCCTTATAGCGCTTATTTTCTCAGAAGAAAATATTCAATATGGCATTCCATATATTATGTCATATTTCCTCGATTTTCTGGATTCAAATCTTGAAGAACAAACGATAAATGTTCGACTTTTGACAGGACTTCTTGATTTTTGGAGGGGTATCTGAAGTGATCATGAACTTTTCGGCCGTGTACCGACTGAGTATACTCCTGAAATGAATAGTTTTAAATGTTATACAGCTTATTTTGATAAAAAATGGTATTTTACAGTGCCATTAGTAGATAAAAAATGAAATCCTGATTCTACAGACCATGAAGTTATAGAAATGGATGGAGTTCCTGATACTTTTGCTCGAATTGGCATGCATGACTGATCCGAAGAGGATATTGCCTTAGATACTGCTCACTACGAAACTATTTACGTTCTTTGAGGGAGTATCTACAAATATCTACGACCTGCTTCGAAAGGACTTAGATACTTTATTCTAAAACATCAAGAATTTCTGTTGAAGTCATGAAATACTCCATGGAAGGAACTAAAAACCTGAGAAGAAAGAGCTTGGCAATGAGCAAAAATTCTCCTCAACCAAATACAAGCAAAAAACTATTCTCAAAACGTTCTCCAACCTTCAAGAAAACCAAATCAAAAGCCAAAAAAACCAACTGTACCACCTGTATCTCATCAAAATAAAACACCTGAGCCAAATGCTATACCAAAAGAACCGTGAGCGAACATATCACAAATAACAAAAATAGCCTATCCATCGCCAGTAATTCATAAAACTGTTTTAGAGAATGCTCTTTGTATCAAAACAGAGCAACCTTCTACAAACACAGTTTCATTATCAGTATATTCTTTTTGTGATACTATCCCTGAAGGTGCATCTCTCTGTATCAAAGAAGGCACAAATAACTGGAGATCTGAAAAATATGCAGCAAATGATACTGTTGTTTTTGATGTCGTTCCACCAGGGAAGACGAGAGATATACTATTTTGTTTTGTCTCTGAAAATGAAGCTCCAAGTAAAAGTCTCAAATGTACTTGACTGTATCTCTCTCGTCCAAAAGAAAGAAGAGAAAGAAGCGAGATAAAAGATATGGGGAAGAATGTCCCACAGGCAGTCGTCAATGTACTTTCAATCCCTACACCACCAGTATGAGAGGTACAACCCAATAAACAAATCCAAGATTCTCCAACTGATACATTTGTTCTAGGTGTTATCGAGAGTATAGAGAGTATCGATATATCGCGTGAAACTCAAAATATACTTCGTATCGATTTCCCTTCGGGAGAAGGTTCCTTTTTGAAGTATGATATAAAAAGTGAAAAATTTCTAGAAGGTATACTTCCGGAATGAGTAGATTTTTCTGAGTTAATTTCGGTTATAGAATCGGAGTTACAAGAAAAAATACAGTCCTTCCTTTCATGAGAACTCCAGCATCTCTGTCGATGAGCAATCGCTCTTGAAGCACGACAGTCACGAATTCTCCTTTCTCGTTTTCCTGATTTTGGTTCTCGTGACGAACTTCTGTCCGAATGTAGAGTGAACTTATACGCTTCATGAACAGCCCTTCTCTCCAAGGGTTATATTTGACACCTTCAATCTCTCCAGTCTGAATTTTCTCAAGTAGGCATATCCATCAGCCTTGAAAGAATGGAGAAAGAGATGCGAATTTCTATTTGACTCAAGTCTCTCTGAAAACAAATTACGATTTTCTCCCAAAATTCAACTCCATATTTTTCCTTAGAAAATGAATGATTGCTTTCTAAGGATGAAAACGAACTTGTAATAAATATCTTTCTTCTCGTAAATATTTTATGAAAACTCCTTGTAGATCCACCAAAAATTCAGAAGAAAAACAATAAAAACAGGGGAAACCCAGATGCACAAATACTTTCTCCTGAGCAAATTCGGGATATTATAGAGGGGAAATATAAGCCAAAAGCTTTTTCTATTGACTCTCTGTCACGAGATGAACTTGATAGGCTCAGTGCCACTATAAAGAGATTTGATGAAAATAGAGGAAGGCTCTTTGTTTCATGAGGATTTAGCGATACATATGGATACTATCGATGTCAGGTTGAGTCGCATAAATGATGGAGTCTTTCTCCTGATGATTTTATCGTTCTTACTGATGAGAAAATATCAAGTGTTCCAGAATGAAAGACCTGACAGATGTATGTTTACGACATGCTCCAAGAGAATGAACGACTTCAGAAATACTTTATCTTAAAGATGGTAGCGACTGCAAAGACGATTTCTGCATGACGACCCTCAAATTTTCGAGGAAAACGACCTTTCTCTAATTGACTCGCAGAATACTTTGGTGATTTCTGGGAAGCCATCCCGAGCAGTGCTAAAGAGGAATTTATGAATCAAATTGCAACAGAATCATGAAAGGCGAGAAATGGACTTTCTTTTACATACCAAGTAAATGGACAAGATATAGTTCTGTTTCAGTCTTTTCTCGATGGAATCAGGGAGAGAAAAATTCCTCTTATATACAGTCGTCCACAGATTATTTCATTTGGCGAACTTTTAGAATACAAAAACATGCTCTGAAGCTGAAAACAGACCAAATCTGATATTTTAGAAGATTAGTGAAAATATTGCCTTTTCATTGATTTAAAATAGTATTCCTCCATGTCTAAGCAACATCTTCTTACATATCTCCGTACCCTCAAAGTCTCGTCTCTCACTCGGAATATCCCAAATATTTCCGAACAAAATGCTGAATTTATAAAGGAAATTCTTCGTACACGAAAGCCAAGACATCTTCTCGAAATCGGTACAGCAAATGGATATAGTGCGCTTCAGTTTTCTATGGCTATACCAGAAGGGGATATTACCACCATAGAATATGCATGGAATGCTCATAATGAAGCAGTTGAGCATTTTAAGAACTGTAAAGTAAAAAGTATCCATGCTATTTGGGGAGATGCAAAAATGGTTTTACCAACTCTTAAATCAGGATACTTTGATTGCATATATATTGATGCTATGAAACGCGAATATTTGCGATACATAGAACTTTCCCTTCCTCTTGCTACAGAGGATGCTATCATTATTATCGATGATGTGGTGAAATTTCGTGATAAAATGACTAATTTTTACGAATGGCTCCATAGTCATAAAATACCCTATACTATAGAGATGACGGATGAAGATGATGGTATCATGATACTCTATAAAAAAGATATTTCTTCTTATGAATAAGAAAACTTTTCATTCTTGTATCGGAGCGTCTTTGCTCGCAGTGAGTAGTTTTTCTTTTTGACAGATAGAAGAGGAAAAACTCACTACTACTATAGAGGAAAACATTGCTTATACCTTGAAGGATCCTTGCGCTAAAAAAGAAAAGACGGATTATCTCAATTGCCGTCTCCATGAGACAAGATGAACGAGAAATCAAAATGATGCAGAAGTAAGAGAGATAATGAGACTAGCTCGTCAGAATTTGAATTTCTTTTTATCGAGTACCCTCTCCCTTCCTGTTGAAGTTCGTGAAAAAACAATAGGAAGAACTCCAGATGGAAGATTGCTCACTGAGTCATATACTACGCCTTCTTTTCTTCCCCAAACGCTTAATACAAGGTTTTGACCATGAAGTGTTTCAATTACTTATAAAACACAATTTGATTTAGAGAAACTTCTCCAGTCAAAAACATGAGCTTTTCCTCCACCTGTTCTTTTTACTCCGTCAGCGATTGCTTTATGAGATTAATTCTCATAATTATGCTTGATTTATTGTTATTTTTTTCTATACTTTCTTCGTTAAAAAGTTTATAAAACTTCTTACGAATTACTTCTTACATTTATACTTTATGGCAATTACTGTTTCTAATGATGCTTCTTTTGCAGATATGATTAAGACTGGTGTAACTCTTGTAGACTTTTGGGCTGAGTGGTGTGGTCCTTGTCAGATGATGCTTCCTCGTCTTGAAGAGCTTGCGAGTAAACTCGAAGGGAAGGCAGTTGTAGCAAAACACAATGTAGATAATGATCCACAAATCCCAAGTCAATTTCGCATCATGTCTATTCCGACGATGATTGTATTTAAGGATGGGCAACCAGTTGAGAAATTTGTTGGAGTTCAGGATGTTTCCACTCTTGAGGCCGCTATTTCAAAACATCTCTAATTTCTTACCGAAGACAGAGTTTTTGAGTAGAAGATATTTTCTCTATTCACCTCGGTCTTTTTTATTCTAGTTTTTTATGTCAAAAGAATACTATTCCATACTTTGAGTATCTGAGTCTGCTTCTGCTGACGAAATAAAGCGAGCCTATAAGAAAAAGGCCATGGAGCTTCACCCAGATAGGCATGGTGGCGACAAAGGAAAGGAAGCTGAGTTTAAAAAATTGAATGAAGCATATTCTGTTCTTTCTGACCCTGAGAAAAAGGCAAACTACGATAGATTTGGAAATCCTGATGGAATGTGATGATTTGGTGGTGGATTCCAATGATGATTTGATGCAGGAGATATTTGAGATATATTTTCTCAGTTTTTTGGTGGCGGGTTTTCTTCTGGACGAGGACAGAGGCGAAGGGATGTTGGTGAAGATATTGAAATTTCTCTCCAGATTTCCCTCGAAGAAGCTCTAAAATGATGAAAAAAGACGGTTCGTTATGAAAAGTCTGCTTGATGTCATCACTGTGGTGGTCTCGGGGGAGATACAGAAGTCTGTACTACTTGTAATGGTGCAGGAATGGTCTCTGAACGAGTTCGAACAGTTTTTGGTGTCATGGAACAATCTCGTCCGTGTCATACATGCCATGGAACAGGAAAAAAAATACTCAAAAAATGTACTTACTGCCATGGAACAGGAAAGCTTTCTATAGCCCAAGAAAAAGAAATAGATATACCACTTGGTATCGAAGATGGCATGAGTGTAAAAATACGATGAGAAGGTCATACGGGACATGATGGTAATGGGGATCTTTATATTACATTTCGTGTTCCAGAATCATTTGAAGGACTTACGAGAGATGGGGCAGATATTCACTATACTGTGAGTATTTCTCCTGCTGAGGCAGTTCTCGGAATTGCTCGTATTGTTTCGGTACCTCTTATTGGGGAAAAGCCTCTTGATATTACTCCAGGAACGCAATCATGAACACTTTTTACCTTTAAAGAAGAGGGGTTTATGCGTATTGATAGGAGAGGGTCTCGATGAAATCTCATTCTTCATGTTTTGGTTGAGATTCCAAAAAAGATTACTTCTGATCAAAAAAAGCTCTATGAAGCAATTCTCCAATCTGAAGGATGAAAAACAAAAAAATGATGGCTTGAGGATTTATTCTGAGGGTAAAAGATTAGGAAAAATAACAAATTTGCATATACTCACATGCAAATTTTTTTATGGCTCAAGTTGCAATTCGTGAGTATGATGCAAAGAAAATGTTTGCCTCATATCAGAACATCCCATACACTGGTTATCTTATTCAGAGCGAAGAAGATATGAGGAATTTTCTTGATTCTGCAGATGCAAATTCCCGTTTTGTTATAAAGCCAGATGAACTTTTTTGAAAGAGAGGAAAATACGGACTTGTTTGAGTAAACCTCTCAAAATCTGATATATACCTATGGTGGAAGGAAAAAATATCAAAGGAATATGCTATCGGAAAAGTGAGATGATTTTTAAAAACTTTTCTTATTGAACCATTTATTGAACATAAGAATGAGTATTTTGTTTCTATAAAAACTGAAAGGGAAGCTGATGTGTTGTACTTTTCAGAGACTGGAGGAATTGATATAGAGGAAAACTGGAATTCCGTGCAGATAATCAGAATACCAGTGGCTCCGAACAAAGACAATGATGATATTTTTACTCCTCTTTCTCTTTCAGAGAATCGAGAAAAAATCCTCATTTTTCTCAAGCAGATATATCAGTTTTTTGTTGAATATGGTTTCGCATCACTTGAGATAAATCCTTTTACGATAGATGATATGGGAAATATTATTTGTCTCGATGCTGTAGCTCGTCTCGATGATAGTGAATTTTTTAAACAAAAAAAACATTGGATTGATGTGCCATTTCCACATCCATTTTGAGAAGAAAAAACACATGGAGAAAAGTATATAGAAAAACTTGATGCAGAAACAGGAGCAAGTCTCAAGTTTCGTATTCTGAATCCAGATGGAAGGATATGGCTCCTCACGAGCGGTGGGGGAGCAAGTGTGATTATTGCAGATACACTTGCTGGTCTTGGTTTTGGGAGCGAGATATGAAACTACGGGGAATGTAGTGGGAATCCCGATAGAGAAAATACCCGTGAATATACGCGTGTACTTCTTGATGCACTCATTGCATCCGATTCTCCTTGAAAAAAATATCTTATTATTGCAGGTGCTATAGCAAATTTTACTCATATAGATAAAACATTTTCCTGAATTATTGATGCACTTCTCGAAAAACAGGAAATTCTCCGAAATATAGGACTTACTATCCTTGTTCGTCGTGGAGGAATCAACGATATTCTCGGACTTAAGCGTATTCAAGAAGCCTGTAGTGACATGGGAATTGCTATACAAGTAGCGGATGGAAATGCTTATATGACGGATATTCTTTTACAAATTCACTCATTATGAAACCTTCGGTAGAAAAGAAGTATGCGTATGTGCTCGAGATAGTACAGGCAATTATCGGAATTATTTTTATTGTTATTATTGTTTTTGTTATAAAAAACTTCTAGTATGTTTACTCAATCCTCTCAGTCCATTATCTATGGTCGACATCTCGATGTAGCACAGAGGATGCTTGATTTTGATTTCCTTTCTGGTCGTGCTCCATCAGTTGCTGGTATTGTTGATAGGACACTTCGGACAACATCATTTGCGAAGCTCTTTTTTGGCTCTGATGAGATTCGTATACCTCTCTATCCGAGTATTGCTCATATTCCAAAAGATGCAGATATTGATACATTTCTCAACTTTGCATCTTTCCGTTCGGCAACATCCGTGACTCTTGAAGCTCTTATTTCTGAGAAGTTCAAAACTCTCGTGATCGTGGCAGAGTGAATTCCTGAGAGAGAAATTCGTGAAATTATTGCCTATAACTCATCTCATGCAAATATTCGCATTATCTGACCAGCAACAGCAGGAGCTATTGTTGGAGGGACTCTCCGAATGGGGAATTCCTGAGGCTCCCTCGAAAATATAATTCAAAGTGGTTTGTATAAAAAATGATCGATTGGTTTTGTGTCACGGAGTGGTGGTATGTCAAATGAGATGTATAGAGTTCTTTCTACTACGACAGATGGGATTCATACAGGAATAGCACTATGATGAGATAGATTCCTTTGCTCAACCTTTTGTGATATTGTTCTTGATTATGAGAAAAATCCAGAAATTCGCCTTATTGTTCTTCTTGGTGAGGTATGATCTCGGGATGAGCTTGAAGTAGCTGAGCTCATAACAAATGGAAAAGTAAAAAAGCCAGTTATTGCTTATGTATCTGGCAGTTTTGCTGAGATTCTTCCGACAGAAGTTCAGTTTTGACATGCTGGTGCAAAAGCAAACGCAAATGAGGAAACAGCGACTTTCAAAAACAATGCCCTCAGGGAGGCAGGAGCTTTTGTTCCTCAGGGGTATGCTGATTTTGGTGAGCTGATTGGCAAGGTAGCTCACCAAAATGGAATTTATCCTTGAGCTAAACTCAATTGAGACGAAATACAGGAGAAGCAATCTTTTCTAAAAAAAAGAAAAAGTACCCAATTTACCTCAACCATAGCAGATGAACGATGAGAAGAACTTCTCTATAACAATATTCCTGTTTCTTCTTTTCTTGAAAAAGGAGGACTTGCTCGTGTAATTGGTGCTCTTTGGCTCAAAAGAGAGCTTCCAGAGTATGCTCTTCGTTACATTGATACAGTTCTTATACTTCTCTCAGACCATGGTCCTGCTGTTTCTGGAGCGACGAATACGATTATTACTGCTCGAGCAGGAAAAGATATTGTATCTTCTCTTACTGCTGGACTTCTCACTATTGGTCCACGTTTTGGTGGTGCTATTGATGGTGCAGCAAAGGTTTGGTACAATTCAGTATGTGAGGGGGTGTATCCTGAAAGTCTCATCGTGAATATGAAACAAGCTTGAGTGCCAATTCCATGAATTGGACATAAAGTAAAAAGCAAGTTTCATCCTGACAAGCGATGTGAAATCCTTTTTGAACTTACTCATTCTATCCCTGAACGTTCTCATATTGAGTTTGCAAAATCCGTCGAATCTCTGACGCTCGAGAAAAAACCAAACCTCATTCTCAATGTCGATGGGCATATCGCAGCTTCTCTTCTTGATATCTTTATTTCCATTGGTATGACTGATGGAGAAATTCGTGCATATATTGACGCTGGTATATTTAATGCATTTTTTATCCTCGCTCGTTCTATTGGATTTATCTGACATGCTCTTGATCAAAAGAGACTCGGAGAATCCCTCTATCGTACACCATGGGAAGAAATTTCTTATGGAGAATAAAAATTTGAAGGATAAAATTTTCTCTGTATACTTTTCCTAATTCTTACTTTGACCTCATGTCTACTTCTTATACTGACCTTGTTAATGTTCCTTCATTTGGGAAAAAGCGTGAAAATAATTTTAATCCAGAACGAGGCGATATTTCTTTTTATTGTCGTGATTGTCGTAAAGTGATTGAAGCTATTCATCTTCCACCACAAAAAGTATGAAAGAAAATGAGAGAGTATCTCTACGAATGCCCAATTTGTCATGGTCAAAATATTGCCATAGGAACACTCGAATGACTCAAAGAACATTATGATAGAAAGGGGTAGTAATGTTTTTATGAATAAAGCTATAGAGAAGTCTATAGCTTTTTATTTGCATTCATAAAATTTATAAATATATATCTATGTATACTCTGTATGTATTCATGTATGCAAGAACTTTCAAAAAAAGAACAAATTGTTCTCCAGAAGATAAAAGATTTTATCTCTCAGGGAGAAAAGCTCACAGTGCGGGCCCTTCAGTCTGCTCTCGGATATGCATCACCTCGTTCCATATCGGTTATGCTAGAACAGCTTATGGATAAATGATGGATTTATAGAGATATCCGTGACCAAATACAACTTTCCCCATCGTTTCAGACAGATTCAAGTCAGGTAAAAAATATTCCCCTTATCGGATCTATTGCATGTGGTATGCCCATCTTCGCAGAAGAAAATATTGAAACAGAGATTCCAGTATCTACCAAGATTATCTCTCCTTCGAAAAAATATTTCTTTCTCCGAGCAGAAGGTGATTCTATGAACCAAAAATGAATTGATGATGGAGATCTCGTACTCATAGAACAAGGAAATAATCCGAGAGACTGACAGATAGTTGTAGCACTGATAAATGATGAGGCAACATTGAAAGAATTTAAACACAAAGAACAAAGTGTTTTTCTTATACCTCATTCTGATAATCCCCGCCATAAACCAATTATTCTTGATGGCGAACATGACTCCTTCTCTATACAGTGAATCTTTGTTCGAGCTTTCCCATGAACCCTCTTTGCTTAAATTTTTACCTATGTCACATTCTACTACTCTTCGCATACTTCGTTATACAAATCAAGCGATATTTGTTCTCTTTGGTTTTATTCTTGTATCTTTATTTATATAATCTATTTCCTCTAACTCTTCTCTTATGACTGATAATAAAAAAGAAGCTCTTGCTTCAGCCCTCTCAATGATAGAAAAACAATTTGGTGCCGGATCTGTGATGAAACTTGGTGAGAAAACTCATATGCAAGTCGAGACGAGTTCTTCAGGGTCTATTGCACTTGATGATGCTCTTGGGGGTGGATATGCAAAGGGTCGTATTATAGAAATCTATGGTCCCGAATCTTCAGGAAAAACAACACTTACGCTTCACGCGATTGCTGAGGTTCAGAAAGCCGGTGGCACAGCAGCATTTGTTGATGCTGAACACGCCCTTGACCCCGCTTACGCCAAGTCTATTGGTGTAAATATCGACGAGCTTATCATATCTCAACCAGATTATGGTGAACAAGCACTCGAGATTGTTGATGCCCTTGTTCGTTCAGGTGCTGTTGATCTCATAGTTGTAGATTCGGTTGCGGCTCTTACTCCAAAGGCAGAAATCGAAGGAAATATGGGAGATAGCTTTATGGGACTTCAGGCTCGTCTCATGTCACAGGCCCTGAGAAAAGTAACAGGAGTTATTAATAAATCCAACTCTACAGTTATATTTATTAATCAGATTCGTATGAAAATCTGAGTAATGTTTGGAAATCCAGAAACAACAACAGGTGGAAATGCTCTGAAATTCTATGCATCTCAACGACTTGAAATTCGTCGTAAAGAAAAACTCGAATCAGGAACTGGTGATGATAAAGAAGCAACGGGAAATAGGGTAAAGGTAAAGGTAGTGAAAAATAAAATTGCTCCTCCATTTCGTGAGGTTGAAATTGATGTTCTTTTTAATGAAGGAATTTCACTTGCCGGAGAGGTTCTCGACATTGGTGTAGAGCGGGCAGTTATAAAAAAAGCAGGAGCATTTTATTCCTACGGTGATGTTAAACTTGGGCAAGGAAGAGAAAATGCTCGTGAATTTCTTAAACAAAATCCGAATCTCCTTTCTGAAATTGAACAAAAGGTACGAGAAACAAAATAATTTTGCAATTCATATTTTATGTGCTACAATTATGTTACAAAAATATGACGCAATCTGAAATCTCTTCTACATCTTCTCCTCTTTGAGATACGGTAAATAATACTGTATTTTCCCCTGAGGCAAATGCGCAGGTGAATATGATTGTTTCAACTGCTGAAGCGAGAAAAGTATTTGAGAAAGCTGGTCAAAGTTCACAAAATTTTAGTTCATATGTGAGTGATTTGGTAGCGTTTGTTACTGGCTGAAAGAAAACCTCTCCTGCTGATCAATTTGCACGAATTGTTTCTGCTCGAACAGAGGCAATTGCTTTACCTGCAAATGATGAATTTTTCTCTGAGAAGAAAACATGAACTCATTGATAAATTTGCAAAAACTTTAAAACTTCTCATAATTCCTGAGAAGTTTTTTATTATGATTAAAACGCATTTCACTCTCATTTCAAAAAGGTCTCTTACTCCTGATGTGTATGAGCTCATATACAATTGTCCTGACTTCTTAAAAGAAGAGGCAAATCCATGACAGTATGTTTTATTTCAACTTGCTCCATGACTGAATCGAGCATACTCATTTGCCTCATTTACAGATACAACCTTTACCCTTATTATAAAGAAAATTCCAGATTGACGAGGAAGTCCGATTATTTGTGATGCTTCTGTTGGTACGACTTTTTCGTGACTTCTTCCTCTTGGGCACTTTCTTCTTCGAGAGACAATAAATAGAAAATGTTTTATCGGTACTGGAACGGGATTTGCCCCTCTTTATGCGCAGTTCCTTGGTGTGAGAAAATTATGAAATACAAAGAATCCACATGCATTTATATTTGGTGTGAGAAACTTTTCTGATTCTTTTTATATTGATGAAATACAAAAAGTTGTTTCAGATTTTGAGAATGTTGAATATTTGCAGTATTTTTCTCGTGAAAGCTGAACTAATTCAGAAAACTTCTATAAATCATGATATGTTACAGATTGGATAACAGAGGAAAATGTTTCTCGATTTGATGAATTTTATCTTTGTGGTTCTCCAGCTATGGTAACTGATGCTCGTACAAAACTCTCTCTCCTGAATGTACCTGATGAAAAGATTTTTTGGGAACAGTTCTAAAATGATTCTGATGAGCGATTCCATGGCTCATTCTCTTCGCCACTTTCTTCATCAAAATTATTCATAATATCTTGATTCCAACGGGCAAGAGCGTAGATTGTATCATTGAGTGCCATGTTTCTCCAGTCTATAATAAAGTCATCAGGACTTTTTTCATCTCCACTAATATAGTATGCCATCATAACTGAGTATCCTTGTTCTTCGGCAATTTGATTAATCCGTTTTATATATTCCTGCACTTTATCAGTGAACTCAGACCGGGACATTTGTGCCATAATTTCTATTGTTATTTTTTTGATTATATAAAAAATTCGTCCGATGACGAATTTTTATTATCTTTTCTCCCCTAACAGTCCTTCTGCAGATTGATAGGTATCTAGGATTTTTCAAGTACTAGAAATATTAACCCATTTTTCTCAATTCTCTCATTTGTAGGTAATTCTTGCAGAGAAATAGTCTTTTTCTCAATTCTCTTGCATATTTCCTTTCCAAAAAAAACATGCTGAAGTAACTTCTTTTTTTTTCCGCTTTTGGAGTTTATTAACTATACTCTCATATATCTTTGGATTTTCATTTGGTAAGTTTCAGATTACTCCTATGTCCAGTCAGTTTGATCTTCAGGATTTAGTTACCATACTGCATTTATTAGATATCATATCTCCTAATGATAATATCCTTGGATTTGCTCCTTCAGAATGTGCAGAGTCTCATATCAATAAACTAGTGGCAACAACCAATTCTTTAAGCATACTGTAAAGTTACAATTATGTATATAATAATTTTTATATACATTTTGTCAAATTTACTGTATCATGCACATTTTGCATGATTTTACTCGTGCCACCGTTTCACTCATTGTATATGGAGGATTGAGTCGAGAGTGAGTATCGTAGATAGCTCCACAGTTTTCACAAAATGTTATCGTAATAGCATCATTTTGAGTTGCATGTTCACATTGGCAGGGGATAATTACACGTTCTCCCGCTACAGTTATTTCATGGAGAAGTCCTTGAGCTTTAAAAGCATCAACGATTCTATACAAGGTAGCCAGATTCATTCGATATTCTTTTACATCGACGAGTTCTTGCTTGAGGAGAGAAAAAGTAACTCGAGGATACTTTCCGAGTATTTCTGCAAATCGTTTTCTTTGTTCTGTAATACGGGTTTCTGACATAAAGTTCTTTGATAGGATAATGAATGTCCGAGAATATAGTGAGAATATTTATAAACGCAAATCTTTGCGAACTTTTCTTTTGTTATTTTCCTTCGAGAAAATTTATGAGGATAATTCGAGCAGATTCGGTATCTATATCACCTCCATAATCAAACTCATCGATGGCAAAACTTGCTTCGGCAGTTGAAAGCCTTTCATCGTAAAGGATAATCGGAAGGGGAGTATGTTTCTCGAGAACCTCTCTGAACTTTTCTACATTTCGAGCATGAACTGACATACTTCCATCAATATTATAGGGCATTCAGAGGATGATAGATTCAATTCCTTTTTCTTTTATAAGTATTTCAAGAGTTTGAATGAGGTTCTTTGTAAGAACAGTTTTATAGGGAAAAATGAACCCTTCTTTTGCATATGCGATTCATGATTTTTTTGTGCCGTAATCTATGGCAATCAGGTTTTTATGCTTCGAGAGTCACTTCGACGATGATTTTTGCATGAGTGTCGCGTGTGATATGGATATAAACAAGATGTGTTCCAGGGGTCTTGATATGTGTTTTATTTGGAAGTTTTATATCATGTTTTTCAAACCTGATACCATATTTCTCTTGGATCTTTTGTCCGACTGCATGTTCATCGAGTCAACCGAATATTTTTCCATTCTTTCCTTTGAGTACGAATGAAACCTTTTGTCATTCAAGCTGCTTTTGTATATCGAAAGCTTGTTCTAAGCGAATTCTTTGCATATCTGCTTGTCTTTTTTTATCTTGTTCGATTTTCTCGATCCGTTCTTTTGTTATTTCTTTTGCCATTCATTTTGGTATGAGAAAGTTTCTTGCTTGACTCGCAGAGACTTCGATTATGGCTCATTTTCTTCATATATTTGCGATATCCTGAAGGAGTTCGATAGTGATTTTTGATGTTGCCATAGATATAAAAAGTAAGCTTCCATACGAATATATGAAAGCTTATCAAAAAGTAAAGGATATATTAGTCTCTTACCTTACTTACGGCTATAACAGCTCAAGTTTTCTTGTCTATTGCCTGACAGTAGGGTCAGTTTAATACATATGTAATCTCATTACTTTTCTGAATAAAAGGTACAGCACATTGGGAATCTGCTCATTTTGAAAGAGATTGAACTACTTTATTTTGAGTTCATGTAGTTATCTTTAGTGGTAAGGGTGGTGCTCCTACTATACTCAGTATAATACTTGCATCTATGCATGCTTCAGCGAATGACATGGTAAATTTTATAAGAAGTTTTCTGGAGTGTAATCAATTTTAATATTTGTCAAGTATTATTTTCTATGTGAAATAGAGATTACAAAAATTTTGACTTTTTTGTTTTTTCACTATAATCCGCGCGTGTTTTTATCTATTGGGGTATCGCCAAGCGGTAAGGCAGCGGACTTTGACTCCGCCATTCCTAGGTTCGAATCCTAGTACCCCAGCCATATATTGTCAAGAGTTTTTCCCTCGACAGAGAACTTTTCCACTATATAATACTCGCGTTCGAATAAAGGAAATTCATAAAATGTTTCTTTAATTCGGATTCGACGAATCCTCTTCTTTATCTCGCTTCGTTATAAGGTTTCCAAGAGCTTTTAGCCCCTTATATGAGCATAACTTTTATTACTATGATTGCAGTTATCGAAATCGGTGGAAAACAATATACAGTTGAAAAATGAATGTCTATTATTGTAGACCGTCAGCATGCTGATGTTGGTGCTACTATTGAAGCAGCTCCACTTCTTGTAGCTACAGAAAAAGATGTAAAGGTTGGAACTCCTCGTGTTGAGGGTGCAAAAGTTCTCCTTACAGTTGATGAACACCTCCGCGGTGATAAGGTTCGTGTATTTAAGATTAAGTCAAAGAAGAGATATGTTCGTACTCAGGGTTTTCGTGCTGCTCAGACTCGCGTAACAGTGAGTTCTATAGCATAATTACCTTGGATTTTATTTCCAAAATAAAAACTTGCCACACATCCCAAACATTCGTGCCCGCATCGAACGTGCTTCACGTAATAATGTGAAGATTCTCGGTGCGGCTCTTACTTTTCAAAGATACAAGTGGTTTCTCCTCGCTCTTGCGATTTTCTTTCCTCTATACCCATCACTTTCTCTTATAGGTGCAGATGCAAATGCACATGCATCCGATTATGATGATTCTACTATTATCACAGCCTATAATGATACAGCTGATGGATATGTGAATGATGCTTGAATGGTTCGTCTTGATCCAGACATGCCACCTCCATCTTCTATACCAAGTGGTACTACTGGTAATATAAGTTCAGAGACTCCTTCTCAAAGCGTACTTAAACCAAAGACAACAATTATCCTTTATACGGTAAAGTCTGGTGATACTCTCGGAAAACTCTCAGACGTATATGATGTAAGTATAGAAGCTATTGAATGGGCAAATGATATTTCTCGAAGAGATGCACTCAAGCCATGAATGATACTCAAGATTCCTCCTATCTCTGGGGTAATCTATAAAATCCGAAAAGGAGATACTCTTTCGGCTATAGCAAGTCGATATGATGTTGATGCTGATGACATTATGCGAGTAAATAATCTTTCAGATACAACAGTTCTGAAAGTATGAAAGGAAATAGTGATTCCCTGAGCTGTAAAAAAGACTTCTTCAGTACAGAGTAATCCAACTTCAAAACAAAAAACACTCACTCCTATCCCTACTGATAAACCGAGTACGAGGCCAACTGTTGTTGATGTAAATTGAGTAAAAGATAGATATCTTGTGAAGTATACCTGACTCTCACGCGGTTTTGTTCCAGGAAATTGTACATGGTATGTTGCTCAGTATAAGTCTGTTTCATGGAGAGGGAATGCAAAGCAGTGGATGAAAAATGCCAAGGCTGCTGGGATAAAGACATGACAAACTCCTGTTCCATGAGCAATTGTCCAACTTACATGACGAGGATATAATCGTTATTATGGACATGTTGGTATTGTGGCGGATGTAACTGATGATCATATTATTGTGAAGGATATGAATTATCGTTCTCTTTATGAGGTTACGATTCGAAAAATTCCAAAAAACGATTCAACTATTGATGGATATATCTATGTTGATTAAAAAAACTCCCATATGGGAGTTTTTCTTTGAAAAATAGAAGTTCTCTATATAATATCTGAGCCAGAATACAGACTCTTTCATGGAGTCTTTCAGACATGACAAGAACACTTCAAATATTTAAATATCAATGTAGAGGTGATGATTCAACCCTCTAAGATTTAAATACTGATTGTACTTGTCTTCTGAAAGGTTTCTGTGTTCTGGCGAACCAAAGGAATCATCACCTCTTTTTGTTCGCCAGGCACGCACAATAGTCTCTATTTTTGGCATGTTTATACTCTAACATGCCTTTTTATGTCCTCATTTTCTTATAAAGGAATCCTCTCGATTCTTGTATCAGTCTTTCTTGTATCTGGTATTATGTATGCTTCATCTACTATTATATCTGTACAGACACAGTCTATAGCACAAGGAGATGTTATAGCAAATGGATGGTTTCAGGAAGTAAATGATAGTATAGTATCTATACGAAATACTCTTACTTCTAATACTGGAAATCTCTGGTGAAAGAGTTGAAATGATATTTATTATACTGGAGGAAATGTGGGGATTGGGACAGGGAGTCCAAACTCACCACTCTATGTATCCTGATGGAATTTTAATACAGGAAGTGTGGACATAGTTCTAGAAAATAGGGCAGCTTGATGACATACATGGGCGCTTGAGTCTATTGCTCAGTATCCATGATTTATTTCTTGAAGCCTTGCTATCTGAGATAGAACAACCAGTATAAATCATTTCGTAATAGCCTGAAATGGAAATGTTGGAATAGGTATAAATACGCCTACAAGTAAACTTGATGTGAATGGGGATACTACTGTTCGGTGAAAGCTCTTTGGTGCAGTAAAAGATAGTGCAACATGAAATGGGTTACGAGTTTGTAGTGGAGTATCTGATGCCATATGGCAACAATATGGTAATGGTAATCCATGTGGGATTTATAAAGATATTGATACAGGTTCGTGTGGCTTTGTTGCTACTCCTATATATTTTACTTCTTTGAAGTGAAATAGTGATAATTGGATGACTACATGACCAACAGCTATTTACTTCTCTACCCCTTCTAGTTTTCGAATATATCTTAATCGGGCATGATGTTGATATACAGATGGTGTAACTTTGGTTAATTATGCACTAACTTACGATTGGAAAATACAATGGATGGCAGTATGACAATAAATAAAAAATCCCTCATATGAGGGATTTTTGTAAATCAATTGTATGATTAGTTACGAGGAGGGCGAGCTTCACGAGGTTGAGCCTCATTTACTGCGAGTTGGCGACCCATAACATCCTTACCATTCATAGCTTCGATAACTGTTGCTACATCAGCTTCATCAACGTCAACGAAAAGAAAACCTTTCTTGCGTCCTGTTTCACGGTCTGTAGGCCAGAAGAAGTCTGCAACTGGAGCTACTTCTTCGAAGATAGCACGAAGCTCGTTTGCTTCGATACGAAATGGAACATTGCCCACGAAGAGCCTTTTAGTACCTGGTGTACTCATAAGAGAAAAAGAGAGAAAATAAAGTGCCTGTCACGAGACGGAAACTCTCGGAAGTCCTAGAGACACGAGGGACCTGAAACGATAGAGACACTAGCATTGTACTTATACTTTTTTAAATTGCAAATTTGTGCAAATATTGGATTGATTTTTCTCTCATTTTTTGTACTCTTGAGAATCATTATTTATGAAAAATATGCAACATATAGGATTTATCATGGATGGAAACAGAACATGGGCAAAATCAAGATTCTTACCAGCTTTTGAGGGACACCGTAGGGGGTATGCAAACTTTAAAAATATCATTGAATCTTGCATAAAAAGGGATATTCCATATATAAGTTTTTGGGCTTTATCTGATGATAATATTCGTGAGCGATCAGAAGAAGAAGTGAACTATCTTTTTGATCTTCTTTGAGATGGTATGAATGAACTTATACTTGAAGCTCATAAATGGAAGTCAAAAGTAAAGATTGTTGGTGACAGGTCTCTTATTCGTTCGGATTGTTTATCTCAGATTGAGAAAATCGAGGAGGAAACGAGTATGTATAATGCATTTCATGTGATTATCGGCATTGGATATGGCGGGAGAGAAGAGATTGCTCGTGCTGTATGTTCTCTTGCAAGAACATGACATGACATGATGTACACTACGAGTTCTGATATACTCGCACATCTTGAGACCTCTGAATTTCCTCAAATTGACATGATTGTTCGTACAGGTGGACATCTCAGGCATTCGGGATTTTATCTGTATCAGAGTCCATATGTGGAATATTACTTTTCTGAAAAAAATTGGCCTGATTTTTCAGAAAAAGATATTGACAATGTTATAGAAAGTTTTTCTAATAGAAATAGAAAGTTTTGAAAGTAATATTGACAATTTGATATTTTAATTTATTTAACCAACATATGTTGGTTATTTTTTATAGAAAAAATATAAAAATAAAATTCTCTATTTTTTCTCTTGTAAATCGCTTCAGAAATTGCTTTAAATGGAAAAATAGGCTAAACTGTTCTTGTAATGGCGAAAAACTCTTATGGAATGGCTTAATGAATACCAAAAACATGTCGAGGAAGCCATCGAAAAGTTTCTCTCCGAGCAATATCCGGAACAGCCGTGAGCTATGGACCAGAAAACCTTTCGTGAAGCGCTCCTCTTCGCTATTCGCTCAGGAACTAAAACTCGGATACATCCGATTCTAGCGATGATAGTGTACGAAGAACTGCTCTGAATTACTGCAGAAGCGGGGCTTTTTGCGTTTATTGGGTTGGAGTTTATCTATACAGGGTTTTCGCTTCATCTTGAGATGGTTGATGCGAGTCGTCCTCGCCCACTTCTTCTGAAACATGACATGATTTCGACTTATGGTGAACCGATGACACTTCTTGTTGGTGATGCCCTCTCAAATCTCGGAATTGATTGTCTTTCAAAAGCTGGAAAAATGACTATCATTCGAGAAATCATGAACACTATCAACTCAAAAGGTATGGTAGAATGAATTATCCAGGATTTACTCGTGGATTATGCTCATTTTGGAGAGAAAGAGTACATAACTATTCATGATGAAATGGAGTCACGACTTCTTTCTTCATCTCTTGTAATCGGTGCGCTCTTTGCTGGAGATGCACCTGATGTTATGATTGATCAACTCCGTCGTCTTTGATTATTTCTCGGGCGTGCTCATCAGATAGGTATAGATATTGCCTTGTATGAAGAAAATACTCAAAAGTGAATTTCCCATGAACCGAATCAGTATGGTGTAGTAGATTTCCTTTGAATTGATCAGTCAAAACAACTCTTTGAAAAACTCGGAGTTGAGCTTATTAATATAACAACAAACTTCCGTAGTTCTAAGTTCGAAGATATAGTTCATCTCTTCTTAGAAAGGAAAATCTAGCCTTTCTTTTGTTCGAGAAATGCCTTCCATGTATTTTCTATAAGTGTAGCAACCGTCATGGGTCCAACACCACCTGGAACAGGGGAGATTGCTCTAACTTTCTTTGATACAGAATCAAAGTCTACATCTCCTACTGCTTGTCCATCGATAAAGGTACAACCAACATCTATAATGATAGATTTATCTGATACCATAGAGGTGTTGATAAAATTCGGTTTCCCAATAGCAGATATAATGATATCTGCTCCGAGAGTATGTTCTATGAGATTTTCCGTATTACTATTACAACAAACAACGGTTGCTCATTTATTTATAAGCATGAGTGACATGGGTTTTCCTACGATATTTGACCGACCAAGTACAACAATATTTTTTCCACGAATATCGATTTTGTAGTAGTCAAGAAGTGTTATAATTCCTTTTGGAGTACAACTCCAGAGTCAATCATGACCGAGAAACATATTTCCTATTTGTGTTTTTGTAAAACCATCAACATCTTTCCTCGGATCGATACATTCTGTAACGGCATATCTGTCTATATGAGTAGGAAGAGGTGCTTGGACAATGATTCCATGTATTTTTTCATTTTGAGAGAGTTTTTTGACTTCTTCCTCGAGCTCTCTCTGGCTGATATCTTCCCTATATTTATAAAGTCAAAAAGACATACCAACTTCACGAGCACGACGTTCTTTCATGTGAATATATGCGAGACTTGCAGGGTTTTCTCATACGAGTACAACAGCGAGCATCGGTTTTTCACCACTTGGAGAAAACGTAATGGAGTTTTTTATATTTTCGAGAAGCGTTGCTGCAACGATGCGTCAGTCGAGAATCATGAAGGAAAGGTTATTTGATGAAAGAATAATCAAATACAATTAAAAAACAAGAAAAATACCATCTTTCAAGATAGTCTAGTAATTTCCTACTTCTAACCTTTCTATTCTTCTGAGAAGGGAATTCCTCAATATCTCAGTATCCTCTGAATGAAGCTTTGTTTCATTGTTTGTTCTTCTCAAGTTGTTTAATTGGGTCTTAAGTCCTTCAATATTCGTTTGTCACTTACTGTAGAATATATCTCCGGATGCTACTCTATTTTCATAAGATAATCTCATACTTACTATATTTAAAATCTAAACATCGAGAATGTAAACTTTTTTTGTAAAAATGCAAATCTTTCACAAGCAAAAAGGGACTATTTCTAGCCCCTTTTATTAGTCTCCCAACTCAGAGACAATTAGGCGTGCGATGCAAGCCAGCTCTCATAGCGTTGGTTTTCGAGGTAATGTGCCTCGTTCTGGAGTGCAATCGCCGGTATTTCACCATTGAGGTTGCTTTTCACAGAATCCTTCTTCCCTCGCCAGTAATGACTGCTTGTTGTCTTGCTCCGCAACTTCCGTGGCACCAAGATATCTGTTGCCAGCTTTCCAGTGCCATCTCGCCGGACTTTTCCGAGCGCCGCTTTTCGTTGACCACGTGACACACGCACATGCTTTGTGCGTGCATAACGATTGCCACGATTGCGATTCTTTTCGAATTCGAAGTTACCAGTTTCCATGTCCCCTCCTATCGGGAGCATCTATCGAATTAGGCGGAGAGCGAAATGCCTCCTGTAACCTTTCATCGATGATTTCATAATATTAATCCTTATATTAGTAATTGTCAAACTTTTTTGTAACATTTCCGTAACATATTTTATAACGAAAATCATTCTCATTTTCCTTTGCTTTTCAGTATGAATTTATATAATAAAGTTTCATATATCTTCGTACTTTATTCTTATGACTCATACCCTTCCTCCACTTCCATACGAACTCGATGCACTGAGCCCGTATATCTCTCGTGAAACACTCGAGTTTCACTATGGAAAGCACCATCAGACTTACGTTGATAATCTAAATAAGATGATTGTATGAACAGAGTTTGAGAATATATCTCTCGAGGAAATCATTCGAAGAGCACCAAAAGGATGAATTTTTAATAATGCTGCTCAAATATGGAACCATACATTTTACTTCGAGTCACTTACTTCACCTACGGAAATGCCAAAGGAACTCCCAAAACCAGGAGAAAGTGCTCTTTATGATGCTATTTCAGCAAAATGGGGTGATGGAATGGCTTTTGTAGGTGTATTTAATGATATTGCTCTCAAAACATTTGGTTCTGGATGGGCATGGCTCGTGAAAAAATCTGATGGAAGCCTCGATATCATCTCTACATCAAATGCTGAAACTCCTCTTACGGACAGCTCTGTTACTCCACTTCTTACTTGTGATGTTTGGGAACATGCATACTATATCGACTATCGCAATGCCCGAGCAAAGTATTTGGAAAACTTTTGGCGTGTTGTAGACTGGAAAAAAGTAGAGACTCGATATACTGTATAAAAATAATCCGCTTGAGCGGATTATTTTTTTCGTACAACAGAGAGAATCTCCGTGATAAATATCGTTATAATTCCTATACATATGAGGAGTATGATTTTTCCGAGACTCGTGAGAAATATCGCAGACAGTCAAAATATGCTCGTAAGTGTATAAACAATCGTTCGAATTTCCTTTTGTGTAAGTCCTAGCTCCATCAGTCGAAAATGAAGGTGTCCAGATTGTTCTCATTTCATTGGATTCTTTCCAGCTCGGAGGCGAGAAGCGATGACATATACAAAATCAATGAGATAAATACCGAGTACACTCATGGCAGTTGCTATCTTTCCTCATCCAATTATGGCAAGTGTGGCAATCAAAAATGCGAGCATAATCGTCCCAGAATCTCCCATGATAAATCGTCTTTCTATATCTCACTTGGTGAGAAAGAAAGTGGCGGGAATAAGGATGGCGAGTAAGGTAAGGATAAAGCGACTATTTTCTTCACTTGCTATGCTTTTGTCTATGATATAGAGTTTTATCGCGAGTCCTGCGAGGATGATAAAAGATATACACGCAAATCCTCCTGTAAGTCAGGGGACTCAGTCTGAAAAGTTTACCGCATTAAAAACAAGTACATACCAAAATATTGTTACAAGGAGAGGGAAGAGGAATATCGTAATATGATAAGAAAAAAGTTCGAACTGGAGAAAGAGCGTATCTATCGGGAGTATTCACCCAGAGAGAAAGTGAGTTACATACGAGATTTTTATGCTGGTCAGTCCGATAATAGCTCAAACGATTATCTGCATACAGAGCCGAGCAAGGGGTGGAACTTTTATACGACTTTTTCCTATAGTATCCATATCATCGATAAATGATATGATGGATATACCTATACCTATAATGAGGACTATGAGAAACCGCTTTTCGAGGAGAGGTGAGAAATTCGAGAAAAAGAATATAAAAGGAGAAAGGAGAAGGAGGATAAAAATAAGGGCTATTCCGACGCCGTATGGAGCAGGTTTTCGTCCAAGTTCACTTTTATAGAGATGTGGACGATCCATGAGTCCTGCTCGTTCCAGAAAAAATGCTGCCCCCTTTATGATAAGAGGAGAGATAATGAGAGATACAATAAAAAAGACAAAACACAGAAAGATGGAAGACATAGAAGAAGATATTATTTTTCGTATTTTTGTTCGAATTCTTTTTGTTTCATGGACATATATTCACGGATATATTCTTTTTTAAAAAAGAATATATAGGCAAAAAGTCCTATAATAAAGGCAAGCATAATTTTTCAGAGATGATCCAGAATCGCCTCGTAGTTATCGATGAAAAATATTCAGAGAAGATTTATAGAACTTGCCCATATGATAGAGCCTACCATATTATAAAACCAAAAATTCCTCTCTATCATTCCTCCACTTCCTGCGAGGAACGGAACAAAAGCACGAGTGAAGTTGTGAAACTTTCCGAGGACAATATACCAAAATCCATTCTTTTCGAGCTGACGTGCGAATATTTTTTCTTCAGTTTTTCCTATTCCTATGTAGTCTCCATATTTATCGAGAATATCTTTTCCGATAGTTTTTCCTATCCAGTATCCGAGCCAGTTCCCGAGCATAGCACCGAGGATTGCTAGAATAATCGTTATAAAAAAATGTTCTTTCGCCCAAAAACCCCCTACGAGAATCATGATATTCATACCTGGGAAGGCTGTTCCAATAATCGGAAGTGATTCGATACACGCAGAGAGGAATGCTATTAGATAATTCCAATCCCCGAGAGTCTTTATGAGTTCTCAAATCCAACTTATTCCTATCTTTATCCATTCTGGCTTTGTGAGAGAAACTAGAAGTAATACAAAAGCGAGAAGAGTAAAAATAATGGTAATTGCTTTCGCGAGAAATATAAGAAATCGTTTCAATATATGCATGAAACGATAGTATATAAAACTTTAGGAAAGGCAAAGAAAAGTCTTATATTTTTCCAAACGATTTGAGTATGCTATATCAGAGAAGTGCTATTGCTCACCCTTCAGCAATAAACATTCCTCATATTGTCAAAATATCCTCTTTTCTTAGGTCATTAAAAGAACTGCATACTTCGTGTATCTTTTCTCATATTTTTCAACATAAAGTATCAGAAAGACTATTTTTTCGCTGTTCAGATGCTTGTATTTTCTCAGGAGATTTCATACAAAAATGATATAAATAAATTGTAAAATGCAAATGTTTTTGACAAAAATTCGCATTTACATATATTCAAATTCATGAACGCAATTCATTCTTCACTTCTCGTGCTCGTGGTACTTCCATTTCGGAGGGATTTTTGAGCGTAAGAAGTAAGATTCGGTCGTATTCAACCCCTCCTGCAAATGGAGGGTTTTTATTTTCTTATTTTTTCCTATGTCTGATATTTCTATTTACTGTTCAGAAAAAAATAAGCATATCCCAGTTACTCGTCTTGTTTCATCTGTTCCTGTTTCTGATATAATAACCTCTTCAAAATATTTTCCATGAAAAGTGAATGGTGTAATCTCACATCAAGAGTGGTGAACTTTTCCTGTTCCTCATGGTTTTTCTATTCAAGATGGAGAACAGGCAGTAGCTTTCTTTATGAAAAATCCAAGTGCAAAAAATTATAGACTCGTTGCTATGGGAATTTTAGATGATTCTATCTCCCCAAATCGTTCTATTCCTGCATAATCAGCAAAAAATGAGTATGTCCATTGCGGATATTTTTGTACTATCTTTTCTGCTACTTCTCGTTGATCGAAACCAAATTCAAAAACACAATGAAATGGAAATGATAAGGAATCAAGCTCTTCAAAAAGTTTTTCATAGAGCTCAAAGCCTGTTTTCTCTCATCCAAAGAGTGCAACTCGTGGTTCGTGAATGGTATCGTCACTCATATTCTTCCAGTCCTCGTCTTTGATATAGGGAAGATTCGTTACAAAGAATACTTCGATATTTTCTACAAATTTTGGAAGATGAGACAGTAAGTCAGATATGATAAATTGTGCTTTTTTCTCTGGGAAATGGGTACGAAAATTTTTCTCTGCAACCTCGAGGGCTGTAGAGGAAATATCCAAAAATATAACCTCATCTACGAGGTCAGCGACGGAAGTGCCGATGATGCCTGAACCAGAACCGATATCTATCACTACTTTTATAGGTTTTTCTCGGAGGATTTGCCTGGCTCTCCGTATGAGAGACTCAGTTTCGAGACGAGGGATGAGTACATCAGGAGTTACAGAAAAATCTCTTCAAAAAAAATGAACACTTCATCTGATATATTCTTCGGGATAATTTTCTAGAAATACTGACATAAAATAAAACGAGGTATATACGCCTCGTTTTATTCTTTTTCTTTTGTTTTGCAAGATGGATTATAAGAAGTATGAGAGAAGTCCGCATATCCCGAGAATACCGACGAGATAATACCCGATTCCTATGACAATGAGGAGGAATGGTTTTTTCTCAAAGTACCAGTGTCCAAGGTCTTTAATAAAGACAAATCCCATATACATTTTTATGAGAAAAAGTGTGGCAAGGATGCTGGATTGTCCCATATTTGTAGCAAAAATCCAGAGTGTCATCGTCGTATGTGTCACGATAAAGCCCATAAAAAGCTGGAGAACAAGCATCACGGCAAATTCATGAGGTTTCGGCATATTTTCAGGTTTTGGTGGCTCAAAACCATTGAGTTCCATCCATTTACGACCTATAGGAGTGATAGGATTGTACCATATCCATCCGAGGATGAAGAAAATCATAGTACCACCGAGGAGTATACCCCAATGAGAAAATGGTACAAACATGAGAGAGATGAAATCTGCCATAGAGAGAAAAATAATAAAATAAAGATGTGTAATTTATAGCGCCTTTGTCTTTATCTCTTCCTGTATTCTCTTCACAAATTCTTCCACACTCTCTGTCGATTGTGCTTTTGTCTTATAGTTTCTGACGGCAAGTGTTCCACTATTCATCTCCTGCTCACCGACCACGAGGATATAATTTGCATGTTCAGTTTCGGCATTTCGTATCTTTTTTCCGAGTGAATCTGATGAGTCATCGAGTTTGACGCGAAGATTTGCACTACGGAGTTTCTGGTACACGGTGTCAGCATATTCGACGAATGCTTCCCCGACAGGGATGATGCGGACTTGCTCTGGTGCGAGCCAGAGTGGAAATGTCCCTGCAAAGTGCTCGATCATGATTCCCATAAATCGTTCGAGACTTCCAGATATAGCACGATGTATAACTACTGGTCGTTCTTCTTCTCATTTTTCATTTTTAAATGAGAGTTCAAATCGATTTGGTTGATTGAAATCACACTGAATCGTCGCAAGTTGCCACTCTCGTCCTATCGCATCCTTGAACATAAAATCAAGTTTTGGTCCATAAAATGCTGCTTCTCCAGGCATTCGTCTATAGTTGAGTCCATTTGCTTGTGCAGCTTCTTCGAGAGACGATTCTGCGATTTCCCAAACACTATTTTCGCCTAAATATTTTTCTGGAGTTTCAGGATCTCGTACCGAGAGTGAAACCCAGTATCCATCCATGAGTCCAAAAGTTGTGTAGAACTCTTTGATGATATCTACAATCGTCGAAACTTCGTCTTTTATCTGATTAACACGACAGAAGAGATGACCATCATCCTGAGTGATAGAGCGAACACGAGTAAGCCCAGAGAGTTGCCCCGTTTTCTCATCACGGTATACGGTCGCAGGTTCAAAGTATCTCACAGGCATATCACGATATGAGAACTGATTATCTGCGAATATCTGCATATGATGTGGACAGTTCATTGGTTTCAGGAAGAAATTTTCCTTCGAAGTACCGCCATAAACAGAGAACATATCTTCGAGATATTTTCCTGCGTGTCCACTCGTTTGGTAGAGTTCTTCTTTTGCGAGATGAGGTGTACAGACACGGTCATATCCTTTGTCCTTGTGGAGCTCCCAGAGGTAGTCTTTGATTGCTTCACGGATAATCATCCCATTTGGTTGGATGAGAGGGAGTCCTGAACCGACGAGGTCAGATACGGTAAAGAGCTTGAGTTTTTTTCCGAGGATTCGGTGGTCGCGTTTTTTTGCTTCTTCCATCATGAGTTCGTAGGTATTGAGTTCAGCTTTTGTCTCAAACGCGAGACCATAGATACGAGTGAGTTGCTTATTTTTTGCATCACCTCGCCAGTATGCACCTGCGAGTTTATCGAGTCTGAAACTATCCTCGCTAATCGAGTTTGTCATGATGACATGAGGTCACTGGCACATATCGATAAAAGTCGAAGTGCGGAAATCGAAGTTTGTTTTTCCCTGGTTTTCTGCTACGACTGTTCGTCCTGCATCTGTATCCTGAGCGTATGAATCTGGATTATTTAAAAATTCAAAACTCGCATAAACAGGATTTTGGAACTTTCCGATATTTGCAAAAAATGAAATCGTTGTTTCTCCTCTTTTTTCGAGGTCTTCTATCATCTCGAATTTGTAGATTTCACCGAGCGTTTCTGTAAATGCTTTTGCATCAGCGACGGAAAGTGAGAATTGTTTAAATTCCTGTCCTTCACGCACGATTGAACGCATTTTCTTTTCGATTTCTTTGAGTTTTGCTTCTTCGAGGGTAGTATCACCGAAGTCGATATCATAATACCAACCATTATCGACATCAGGTCCGATAGCGAGTTTGGCAGATGCACCCATGACCATGCGAGTAGCTTGAGCCATGATGTGAGAGAGGGAGTGGCGAGTAGTGGAGAGGTTCATAGACGGATTAGTTAATAGGGATTAGGATTTAGGTATTAGAGGAGAGTTATTCTCATTTGAGTTCCTTTATTTTTGTAATACACATACTTAGAGGACGATTTTTATTGTCACAAAATAGAACAGTCTCGTTGGTTAAAGTGTTAATGATGGCAATGTTTTCATCGCTACCAACTAATGCTGAGTAAGAATGAATACAACTTTCCAATTTCTTACTATAAAATATATTGAATGAAGATGCTGAGATTGTTCATCATAAGTCAGTCAACAGTTTATCTTTATATTTATAACATTCTTGATTTTTTGTAAAATAATCATCCTTTTCATCATTCCAATCTATAGAACATGATGAGAGGAGAATTATCGGGATGAGGAGGAGTGGGAGGAGTTTCATAGGAGGGAAATTGAGATATGGAATAGTATTTTATTTCTTCGCACAAAACTTTTTCGCAACATATTTCTTCATATCTTTTTTTGTTTTTGTATTTTTGACAATCGTATAGCATCCTCATTTTGGTCCTGTATAATAGGTGATTTTTGGTGCTGGAGTTTTTTGTGTGACTGCTGGTTTTTTGAGGGTTGCTTCGCCTGATGCAGTCGCTGCTGAGAGTGCGAGAGGGGAGAGGAGTACGATGATGAGAGCGATGATACGCATAGTAAAAAAGATGAAGAGTTAAACAGTTTTTGGTTTTTTCCAGATGCAAATAGAGAGTATAAAAATCGTGACGATAATCACACTACACATGGCACAGAGTGGACAGAACACTCCGACGATAAATTCCTGAGAGATAACATAGGAGTTAAAGAGTATTCCACCACCGGCAAGAGCAGTGAGGACTTTTGCTGGTCATGTTTTCTTCGTAAACCAACCGATGAGCGCGATGAGGGTGAGAATCGGATATACGACGAGTGCTATCATCGGAAATGGTATTCCAAATACGAGGGAACGAGGATTGGAGAGGATGTCCGAGCAAGAAAATGTCGCAGATATATCACACGGAAGCATGCGAAGTGCCTCTGCATTTGCACCAAACCAAAAGTCATATGCATGCCATGAGAGATATGCAGCATTGAATACGCCGATAAGAGCAAGAACGAGAATGATGAGGTATTTTTTCATAGAGAGAAAATGTAAAGAAATAAAACTTTTTAAAAAAACTCCCCGAATTTCGAGGAGTTGAAAGTATTTCAAAAAAGCCTACGAAATCGTCGGAAAGAGAGTGTATGTACCCGTACCAAGTTGTGTGACCATTTTCATAGGGTTGGTTAACTTAAAATGAAGTATATAAAAATAGATTGTTTTTGCAAGTTGTTTATAACGAATGGACACCCCTTTTGGGGGTGTCTTCTTTGCCGTCTTCAGCAGAATACTGCCGAGTCAGGAACACGGACAAAGCCGAATTTCCGCTCGATGTACCTCCTGGCTTCCGGCTCCAGTCGAACATGACGTTTGGCAAAACGGATAATCCGTTGAATCGTTTCGAGGGGGTCTTTTGCAAGACCTTTACCTCGAGCAATATCAACAAGACTTTCCACCAGCGTCGAGGTGATACGCATCACTTCGATGCATGAACGGTAAACGAAGCCCATGAGAGGGTCTTTTTTACCTTTTTTTCTTCGGCGTTGAGCCATTGCCTGCCTCCTAGCTACTTCCTCTTACATCCATGAAAAGAGGAAATTTGTTGATGAATATGCATGGATGTGGGTAATATTATTTCTTTTTGATAAACTTTGTCAAATGTAATGTTACAGAAATGTAACTATACTCATCTGAGGTATTCTTCACCCTTTATAGTTATCTGTCTTCCGCGAGGAGTCCGTTCGATAAAGCCTATCTGGAGGAGGTATGGTTCGACGACATCTTCTATCGTTGCCACTTCTTCTCCTACGAGAGAAGCAATAGTCGAAAGCCCAACAGGTCTTCCATGAAGTGAACCTGAAAGGTGAGTGAGGAACTTCTTGTCGAGGATATCGAGTCAGAGTCCATCAATACCAAAGCTCTCAAATACTTTTTCACAAGCGCTAATACTCTCTATATCATGCCCAACGGTTTGATAATCACGCAGTATTTTTACATATCTATTTGCAATTCGAGGAGTTCCTCTTGCACGAAGGGCAGTTGCTCTTATCGCATCAGGACTCACTTTTTCCATACCAAGAAGAGAAAAAGAACGCTTTACTATTTTTGCAAGATCATCTGTACCATAAAAGTCGAGTTTCAGAATATTTCAAAATCTATCTCTGAGTGGACTCGAGAGGCTCGAGAGTTTTGTTGTCGCACCAATGAGGGTAAATTTTGGTATATCCATCTTTACGCTCGTTGCTCATGTTCCTGATCCAACCATGATATCTATCTGAAAGTCTTCCATAGCAGAATAGAGGATTTCTTCGATTTGCGGACGAAGTCGGTGAATTTCATCGATAAAAAGAATCTCTCCTTCTATGAGACTCGTAAGAAGGGAAATAATATCTGATTGTTTTTCTATGGCAGGTCCACTCGTATGCTTGATACTCGCTCACATTTCATGAGCGATAATCGTCGAGATGGTTGTTTTTCCGAGTCCAGGAGGCCCATAAAAAAGTATGTGTTCCAAAGGTACTTTTCGTATACGAGCTGAGTCTATTGCAACTTTCAGGTGGTCTTTGATTTGATTTTGTCACACATACTCCCCTAGAGAACGAGGACGAAGTGATATTTCTGATAGAGTTTCTTCTTCTGTTTTTTTTGGAGATACAGTTCGGATAATATCTTCTGATGTAGAGGATTTTATGGTCATATAGAGTAGAGTATATGAAAAAACTATTTCCTGACAAGGAAAATAGATGTGTAACAGATTTGTAACAGTTAAATATTTTTTAAAAAAGTCAAAAATATAGTTGACAGATACAACATAAAGCGTATAAAGTTATTCCATAAAAGCTAAACTTGAAAAGAGTTGAATCATATAGTCATAATGAAATTCCTTCTCATGAGGAAATTCGCGCATTTTCTGAGAGTATAGGTATTCATGCGGAAGGATTATGAGATACTGCGAAGTTATCTTTTTGATGAAATCCTCTTATTCCGAGTGATATTACTTCAGAGAGTTTTTTACAAAAGATTACTACTCATCCAAAATGCCCAAATCTTTCCGATAAAAATGGAAAGAAAAGATTTTATAAAGCATTTCATCTCCTTGAGAACTTTCCCTTTAAAAAGAGAAAATCCTGAGAAGCGTATGATATGCATCTTATGAGATCAGCTTTTTACTACCTAGAAATGTGTCCTTCTCCTACATGGGATTGACTTGTTCGTTCTCTCCACCATGACTCATATGAAGACTTTCCTGGAAAGAGGTATAAACTCCAGAGAGTCCTCTGAATGACGAATTTACGTGCTGTTGTTGGTCTTGCAAAGATGAATCCCGATATTCTCTTGCTTGCGCAAAAAACAGGAAAGTTTCCTATAATTACCGATACACATACTGCTGTTCGAAATGCTCTACGAGAAAAGGCTGGAGCTCTTGCTGTTTTGGAAATGGAGACGTCATATATGAGAATGATATTTAATTCAGTTCACTATCTTAATCCTTTTTTTCAGAAACTCATTCATTCTATGGAAGAGTCATTTATGAGAATGGAAGGGAAGGTTATAGACTCAAGAGTCAGTGATTCTGAGCTCCTCTTGCAATTAGGTATACTCTACCAAGAGATTCATATGAGTTGAGATGAGGAGGATTTATATGAGGAGCTCGCACTCATAGTTAATCTTCTCCATAATGCTGATACTGATGATCTCTATGTGAAAATAGGGGCTGATAGGATTGATAATCTCTCAGATATACGCTTCCTCAAAGATGCTATCGATGCATGCAAGACAATCGATGATTGTGAAAGGGTTCAAAAGTCTTTTAACGGAAGGTATAAGATGCTCGCAACCTCAAGAATGTATACTTATATTGCAAAGACTATTCTCAAAGATGCAAAACTCGTTGCTCTTTTGCAAAGACTGATGGCGTGGAATGAACAAACTCTTTCAGAGTTACGCAAAAAACTCAATCAAAAGAAGACTATTATAGAAAACAGTCTTTAAGTTCATTATTTTATCCGAATTTTTGCCCGAGGTGTGTTTGATAATTGGTTGAGAGAAGTATTTATGGAATCAGTAATACTTTCCCTATAGTTCTCTAATTCTGCCATAACAATAGGTTTTGCAGTAATGAGGGTAATTGTACTTTCTGAAATCCGAACACTTTTTATGTATGGAAAAAGTTCTTGTCTTCAAACATTTTCTAGAGTTTTTTTAATAGCATTCCACACAATAGCGGTTTCCATATCTCGTTTTGACCGAAAGTCGGGGTTGTAGTTTGAAAGAGATAAGCGTTCCATACTATTTTCTTTTTTCTATCTTTATAATTTCACGACCAACTGTTTGATTTTCTCGTTTATAGAGGAGACTTCCTTGGCGGGTATTGAGTCACATTTCTCAGGGGAGAAGGGAGGCTGTCATAAAGCCATTTTTCTGGATGATATCATATATTTCAGAAAAGTATGAGTAGGTGCCATGAATATTCCAGAATGGAAAGCTCATAACAATCGTATTGCAAAAATTTGTTTTAGAGAGTCATCGAAAAAAGTCATCATATATAAGTGAGAGATTCCTTCTTTCAGACTGTACTTTTTCGAGAGTAATGTCTCGAGGATTCATGATTTCTCAGAGATATCCTTCGCTTATAATCGATACTGGAGAGAGAATTCAGAGCCTTTTTGGTGCTTCAGATATTTTTCTCGCATCGAGTTCCGAGATTTTTGATTGAAAGTTCGAAAAATCTTTATTTGGAGTTCCTCATACTTTTTTGATTCGTTCTTGCCAAATACGCTCATTTTCTATAAAGGACTCAAGACTTTTTTGACTTGATTGTACCATTTCTTTTGAAATATCACTTCCGAAGAGAGAAGTATATCCCATATTTGCAGCTTCTATAAGAGTAGTTCCAAGTCCACAAAATGGATCATATATGGCAGAGTTTTTTGGTGTAGTTGATATATTTATCATCATTTGCACGAGTTTTGGTGGCATCATCCCAACAACCATATCACGAGATTTTCCTATATCTCTCTGTGCATAGGCATCTATGTCCTGACAGGCAAGGGTATATCAAATATATTTTTCTGTTTCAGAAAAGGTTATGAGATTCCACTCCATTCCTGTTTTCTGGAGTCTTTCTTTTTTAAATCACGCAGCATTAATATTTTTATTTTCTATATTGATGAGTCTTGCTCTAATTCATTTTTCCCCGAGAGTTTTTTTGATACGGAGACCGATATCAGAGAGGCGATATTCTTCTCCATAACTTCCGAGGGCGAATGATATTTTTCCACTTTTATCTGATGAGCTAATACATTCTATTACATCGGTTGCGAATCGTTTTTCATCTGTTCTTTTTTGTACAGCAATAATTCGGATACTTCCCCCGAGTGTGAGAAATTTTTTCCTCATCTGCTCATGGCTGTATCCATGGATTTCAAATATTGCCACTTCTTCGGTATGTGACTTATAGGCTTCTTTTCCAAATACAGAAAAGAGTTCTGCGAGCGAGAGTTTCCATTCTCGTCAGAGCGTAAAAACAAAAAGTGATGTAGAAGTATTCATGTCCGTCAGTATATCAAAATAGAAGAAAAGGCAAAAGAAAACCCCTTTTTAGGGGTTTGGCGAATCTTCAGGATAAAATGCTAAACGTCTAAGTACAGATGATGACAGAATTGCATCATGGATAGTCCGCAACGAAGCCCAATTATATTTTGAAACCTCTCATTTTATATATTTCCGAGCATCATCTCAAATAAGATGAAAAGCTTCGGCATCTATAAAAGGTTCATTTTTATATCATAACGCTTCTATAACTTGGCTTACCACGTCAGGCGAGAGGCTTCTTAACTCTTTTGTTACCAATATAGGTAAATAGTCGGGGATGAATGTTGTTGCTCTTTGACTCATACCACTTTATTATTCAGGTAAAATCTTCTCAAGACCAATTCGCCCTTTTTCTTTATCAACATTATATACTTTTACTTTCACGATTTCACCGACCTTTGCTACCGTATTTACATCAGCGATTCTTTCTTTTATGCCAAATTTTGAAATGTGAATCATTCATTCCTTCCCCTTTGCAATCTCAACGATAGCTCCCACAGTATCGAGGATTTTCACGATTTTCCCTTCATAGATATCACCAACTTCGATATCTTTCAGGATTCATTTGATAAAAGCGAGAGCTGCTTGACCTGCCTCTTGAGTTTTTGCGGTGATAGTACACTTTCCATCATCCTCCAGATTTACTTCAACCCCGAAGTCCTTTTCGATACCTTGAATCGTCTCACCACCCTTTCCGATAACTTCTCGCATTTTCTCTTCTGGAACAAATACTGCAAGGAGAAATGGTGCGTATGGAGAGAGTTCTGCTCTCGGTTCACTGAGACACTTTTTCATTTCACCCATGATGTATCCACATGCGTCGATAGATTTATCGAATACATTCTTTATAACCTCCATTTTGAGTCCAGCGATTTTACAGTCCATCTGAAGGGCTGTGATACCTTTATCTGTACGAGCCACCTTGAAGTCCATATCTCCGAGAAAATCCTCTTGTGCTTGGATATCTGCCAGAATCTCGTATTTTCCAGTGTCTTCATCATATATCATTCCCATTGCTACGCCTGCGACCATTGCTCGGATTGGTACACCTGCATCCATGAGAGACATCGTTGAACCACAGACAGATGCCATAGATGAAGAGCCATTACATGTTGTTGTCTCTGAAACAACACGAATCATGTATGGAAAATCTGTCTCAGATGGGAGAACTGGCTCGAGTGCCTTCTCCGCAAGGCGTCCATGTCCGACTTCGCGGCGTCCTACGCCACGAAGTGGCTTCACTTCACCTACAGAAAATGGAGGGAAGTTGTAGTGATGGACATATCTCTTCGTATCTTCCTCAAACATGTCATCGACTATTTGTATATCACTTGGCCCACCGAGAGTAGTAATCGAGAGAACTTGTGTTACTCCGCGTTCAAAAAGTGCAGAACCATGTGTACGTGGAAGGATAGGAGCAGTTGCGCGAACAGGACGAACCTCATCACAAGAGCGACCATCGAGGCGAGTACGAGTACCGAGGACAGTCTTTCTCATATGAGTCTTTACAACATCCTTTACGCTATCGGCTATATCTCCCATTTTTGGAGTATTCGTTTCCTCATCGTATCCGAGTCTTTCTGCTATAATCTCTACGAGGTTATGAATTGCATCGTGGAATTCGAGTTTTCCGAGACCATAGAGTGCGAGCACTTCTGACTCTGTCACGAGTGTACGAACTTTTTCGAGAACTTCAGTATCTGTATCCACGACTGTAAGCGTTGTTTCAGGAAGTACATGAACTTTCTTGTACTCTGTGAGAAAGTCAGTCTGCGCATGACAGAGCTCTTTTATTATGGAGTGAGCATACTCAAAAGCCCGAACCATCAATTCATTGGATACTTCAGAACCTTGTGACTCTACCATCGTTATGGCGTCCAGTGTTCCTGCGACGGTGAGGTCGAGGTGAGATTTTTCTATCTCATCAAAACTCGGGTCGAAGATAAAATTTCCCGCCTCATCTGAAGCAATGCGAACTCCTGCAACTGGTCACTCAAATTCCTGCACACCTGCGAGCATCACAGAGAGACTTGCGCCAGTGATACCATACCAACCAAAGTCACTCGTACCACTTGAACTCATAATTGTCGAGATAATCTGCGTATCTGTATGAGTTCCTTTTGGAAACATCGGACGAATCGGCCGGTCGATGACACGACTATTGAGTATACTGGCTTCTGATGGACGACCTTCTCGCTTCATAAAACGATTCCCACCGATTTTCCCATTGGCATAGTATTTTTCTTGGAACTCTACTGTGAGAGGGAAAAAGTCACCATCTTTTGGGTTTCCGATTCCACATGTCGTGAGGAGGAAATTCCCCGCTTCATCTCGGATAACGATAGAACCAGTAGCAAACAGCGCGAGGCGTCCTGATTCGAATGTGATATTTTTTCCACCGATAGAGTAGGTCTTCGTGACAACAGCACGATCGAGCGCGTGCTTGTCTTTTAGGGCGACAATCATAGAAGGTATGATTAAAATGTAAATGATATATCCTCGTCTATCCAAAGAAAACGGTTTTTATTCGCGAACAATCTTCTTCGGAAGGGCGAGGCGTGATATATCCGTGTCAGATTATAAAGAAAACAAGGGAAATAGCAAAAGTTCTGAGTTCTTGCTCGTTTTTCTCTATCAAAACTTGATTTCTCTAAAAAATATATACAATTCCTCCTACATGCAGGTATAGCTCAATTGGCTAGAGTACCGCCTTGCCATGGCGGCTGTTGTGGGTTCGAGTCCCATTACCTGCTCCATTCCAAATAATTAATACCAACCTGAAAATTCTCTTCTCTTGTGATAGGATACCTTACTATTCCTTATTAGGAAGCAAAAACCACAAGATTTATAGAAGGCAATTCTACTAGAAGTTGGTCAATATCCCTCATAATTTTTCTGTTATGGGGGGTATTTTTTGTTTTTTTAGTATTTGTTAGTTGTTTATTAGATATCTATTACTATTACATTTTAATAGTCTTTTTTAAAAGTAGCCACCCTTTTCTATATCACCTCTGCCTAGCTATTCCTTCTCTCATATATGTATAGTTTGTCATTAGAGGATACCACATTCTCACAGGCAGATTGGCTGTGAGAATGTGGTATCCTGACAAACAAAAGAAGAAAGGAGAAGGTATAAATTAGCTAGGCAGGACTAGGATATAAAAAGGGTGGCTACAATCACTCAATAACAGTATCTTCATCTAAAAAATTAATATTATAAGTATCTTTTATATCAATCACTTTAAGTATTTCCTTGTATCCTTCCATTTTCCAGTTGGGACACATGATTATTATTCAATGATTTTCTGTCTTTCAGAAGAATTCAGAGAATCCTTCACTGTTGAGATAATATGTTTGTTCTTCATATCACCTCATTTTTTCTCTGAACTGCTTGTTGCTATTCTTTCTCTCTACTTCTAACCAGATGATGATATCTTGATATCTGAGCATGCCATCAGGAATCATATGTTTTTCTCTTTGATGAATCAAGGTATTCTCATCTTTCTGATTTACAAAACTCTGAATGGTAAATTGTGATATATAATCCTGTATCTTGAATTCATAGTTTTTATTTTTCTTTCTAAATCTCTCCACCAAAAAAGCCAGAAGATATGAGATATATAGAGTATGGTAAAAATAAGTATGACTATGGCTATATCTGCTTCATTCAGTTTTTTCTCCTATCATGAACTCTATTTCTTTGAGCTTATGAATATCAGTAGAAAGTGAGTAGATTTTATATTGATTCCTACTTCTATCTGGATTGATTGACTGTATATATCACTTTTCTTCCAGTTTTAAGAGTCTATTCACAAAGGTATTCTGGCTGGTTCATGGAGATAGGATAATTCTCAAAATTCTGCTTTCAGCTATTTTTAACCTATTGAGAAGTCTTATTATATCTTTATCTCTCTCAGTAATGAGAATATTTGCAAAAGGTTTTTGTAGTGTTTTCATGGATAAAAATGGTTAAGAAATAAGATTTTTGAGCTCCTCTGGATTCATAGAAAGTCCTTCTATGAGGATAGTGCTATTTCCTCATTCTTTGAACTTGAAAAAAGCATAGAAAGACCCTAACTTATTATTAATAACATCATTAGCAGTAATGTGAGTTCCAGATATTCAAGAATTAATATCTTGCTCTATCATTTTCCATTGTCTCATATCTACAGAAAAAAGGAGAATATACCCAACATTGGGATAGATTTCTTGAAAACCTTTTTGGTCTATACTTTGCATCATGAATGAATAACTCACTCAATATTTTCTCATCTCTGCCAAGCATTTTCCAAGTATCTGGATAATATTTCCTCCATTTAGGAGAGAAGAAGCCTCATCTAGAACAATACTATGCCTACTTAGTTTTACTTGATTAAGATGATTTTTCTGAGAAGCAAAGAAATAGGAATGAGAAAGAAAGAAACTGGCAATAATATTCTTTTCTGTATCTTCATAATCTCAAAGATTTATAAGTAGGATTTGTGTTTTGTTTTGATTTATGAGGTAGAGGTCTTCTAGATTTAGAGCATAAGCCTTGTAGTATACTCCATGTCAAAAAATTTTAGCTAGTGAATTGGCAAATTCTGAAAGCTTGTTGATGGAGCTACTGAGATAACTTTTAGGACCTTGGAGTTGATTGATAAAGAATTGTATCTTGTTTTTAAGTTGTTGAGCTAGATTTTGTATTGCAGGATTGCTATGGGTCAGTGCTTTTGCTAGTCCTAACTTAACATCTGGTTTGAGTCCTCCATTTTGCTCTATATGAAGCAGTAATTCATGTAGGTCTCAAAGTGTATAGAGACCATTATATTCTTCTGTCCCTTCTTCTTCTTGTCTTCTGAGATAGTTCAGGAGTACATATAGTTTTATTCCTGTGCCTATTATATCCTCATTCTGAGCTCAAAAGGAGGAGCTATCATAGGGTCACTTTATACCTTCTAGGCAAGCTATACTGGTTTTGTGGATATTCTTTATTAGATGCTTTTCATCTCTCAGAGAAGTGATTCCCATATCCAATGGATTGAATGTGAGTTCTCTATGTTGAAGTGGAATATTGTATTTTCTCTCATCTTGGGAGACTCAATTTCTGGAAAATTCTTTCACCTCAAAGTTGCTCTGATACTTGAAGTTTTTCTCTGTATTAAAGGTCTCTAAGACACTATATATTCCTCTGGAAAGTGAATTATGAGGGTCTATTATTAGTTGAGTGCTTTTTATCTCTCTATGCATGTCTTTTTCTATCATTCTCACACTTTCAAATCAGAGGAATTGGCTAGTGGAATATGACTTTCCACTTCCTGTTGCTCAGAGAATGAGAGAATGTGGATTTTTGATTGTATCTGTATCTAGTGCCACATACTTCTTCTTATTCTGGATAAGTCCTATGTATCATTTTCCTAGGATTGCTGGCTGGATAGATTCTTTCCCTGAATATACTCCATTATTATTCAGGATATTTTGTCTGATGGGTAATATCTTTGAAAAGTTTCCAGATATAGCAGTATTTTCTGAACTAATAAGTGTGATGAGTCCATGTCCTAAAAACTGGTCTACTTGGGATTTTCTATACCTCTCAGGAAGTGTAGGAATATATTTTTTATTGTAGCTATATATGTATCTATTCCACTTTCCTTCATAGATTCAGAGATTTTTAGCAAGGATTTCCTCAAATACTTCCTGATTGTTTAGATTGTTCTGGATATGAAAATCAAAGAGAAAGAAATCCAGCTTCTCTGTAAAGCTACTCTCCAATTCTTGTTTTCACTCCTCTCCCATATTTCTCTCTTTCCAACTGTATAAAATATCCTTCACAAAAGAACTATAAGTTGTTGGCTTGAATTGGAACTTGAAGTAGATAGATTCTCAGGATTGGAGAAGTGATGAGAATTCATTCATCATATTCTCAATAATTCCTGAGGAACTACTAAAAGTATTGAGTCCTATTTCTCATGGCTTTTTGATTTGGAATACATAGTGATTATTGAGCCCAATGGAATATCCTCAATCCCTCTCAGGGAATGGAATAGAATCCTTCTCTATGAATGAGATATTTTGCTGGTAGAGCTTGGAGTAGAAGTTCACTAGAAAACTCTGTCCTATCTCATCAGATGCTTCTATATATTGCCTAGGCTCTTGCCTAGAAGATTTTAGAAATATCTAAGATTTTCTAGGTTTTTTATAAAAAGTTTTAATCATTGTAGTTAATTCTTGTTCAAGTTCAATATTTGTTTTCGTATACCTCCATTCACA